>Ga0208938_1002101_pt1 | contig 10836 bp, 10 predicted proteins | sample AD_UKC125_MetaG_FD_184434 | JGI IMG/M metagenome (GOLD analysis project Ga0208938, IMG submission 184434) | Active sludge microbial communities of municipal wastewater-treating anaerobic digesters from USA - AD_UKC125_MetaG (SPAdes) (version 2) | ecosystem: Engineered > Bioreactor > Anaerobic >... | reverse complement strand
CGCTAATTAGAGACGGAATATTCCGCTCCGCTATTTATTATTCAAGGGTAACCCGCCCTCTTCTCCTTCCCAATCTACATAGAAAATCAACTTTCTATTCACCGCATCTAAAGTGGCTCGTGCTACTGCCTGATAAACATCTTCTTTTACTATAGTTGCTCCCACCAGTGTTTCTTCTCTCCGGGGAATATCACAATCCACAAAAGCTAAAGCTACCTCCAGGTCTCCCAAATGCTGAACCAAAACCCCCCGGGGAACAAACATAATATTGCCCATTCCTTGATTCAGGCATTCCAGGGTAGCTTGAGCAACTAAAGAATAGTAATTACGAGGATTAGAAGCGCTTCCTGTAGCTATCCCCTGGTAGAGCTTATCAGCTATTTTTATCTCCACTTCCACCTGGAAAGTCTGAGGATTTTTCTTCCAGCTCAACCCCCAGAGCACAGGACGCAACCAGCTCTCTTTTTTTTCTTCTTCTAAATCAAAAGCAACAATACTAATTTTCTTATGGTCAATATCCAGACTAAAGCGAGCCTGGAGCAAGGTCTCTATATCCCGGGCTAAAAGTTTGGGAGATTTAGAAGGTTTTGAGAGAACATGAATCTCTTTAATCTCCTCGTCTCCCACCACTTTTACATTTATAACTCCCTCGATACTTCTTATAGCCTCTTCTATTGTTTTCCAATCCCCTACCTTAATCACACCCCTTTATCTCAATAAATGGGATCGATTAAACCATAGCTACCGTCATCTCTTTTATAAATTACCTGGACTTTATCCTTATCCAGGTCTTTAAAAATAAAAAAAGTATGCCCTAAAAGCTCCATTTGTAAAATAGCGTCTTCTATACTCATAGGACGAAGAACAAACTCCTTAACTCTGGCTATCTTATCAACTAAAGGCAGAGCTTCCTCTTTTTCTACCTCTCCAAACTCGGCCATAGTCTCTTTTTTCAACACTCCTCTTCTTCCCAGACGCTCTTTATATTTCTTTACCTGCCGCTCTAATTTATCCATAACCTCATCCAGAGCCGAGCGCCAATCTGGACCTACTGCTTCTGCCCGAATTACTACACCGCTTGCGGTGAGGGTAGATTCTACCTTAACCCTTCCTCGCTCCAGGGTAAAATTGACCGTAGCATCCATAAGGCGGTCAAAGAAGCGTTCTAACTTAGAGAGTTTTTTAGTAACATAATTTCTCATTACTTCACTAATTTCCATGTTCCTTCCTTGCACCACTATATTCATCGCCTGCCGCCTCCTAATCCTTTATTCGTTCTATCAAAATATCTTTTTCCAACTCTTCAGCTTTTTCCTCATCGAAAATCCCCCCTCCAGGATAAAAAGTATTAGCTAAACCACAACTCACCCCCGCAGCAAGAGATTCTTCTATACTTTTTCCTTTCTCCAAATATTCTACCACAACTCCTACTAAAGTATCACCTGAACCAATAGAATAACCTCCTCCTTCTACTTCCTTCTTCATCCCTACTTTCCATATTTCTCCCCGGTAGGTAGCTACTACCCCCCTTTTCCCGTCTGAGAGAATCACCAATTCTACCCCTTGATTCTCGAAAATTTTCACTGCCTTTATTTTATCTTCCCAGGAGGAAATGGAAAAACCCAGAGCTTCTTGTGCTTCTCTCACATTGGGCTTTATCATAAAAGGAGCAGCGGGTAGCGCTCGACGCAAAGGCTCTCCTGAGGTATCCAGAACCGAAAAGGCTCCTTTTCTTTTAGAAATTTGAATCAAAAGGGCATAAAAATCTAATCTTACTCCCCGGGGTAGAGACCCAGACAGTACCAGATAATCTCCCTTTCGGAGATTATTTTCTAAAAAGTGAAGACAGGCTAAAGTGGTAGAAATAGAAACCAGAGGTCCGGGTTCATTAATTACCGTGTGTCTTTTGGTCTTTTCTTCGTGAATAATAGTGGTGATTCTAGTTTCATCTGAAGGCCAGCTGGTAAATAAAAAATTTTCTTTTTCTAAACCTTTTTTAATCTTTTCCCCGGTACTTCCCCCTTCAAAAATGAGAAGACGAGGATTCCCTCCTTTTTGCTTTATCGCTCGGGCTACATTAATTCCTTTTCCTCCTACAGTCTCTGTTACTTGAGAAGCTCGATTTACCTCGTTCAAGCTCAGCTCTTCCATAATAAGTAAGCGGTCTAAAGCGGGATTGGCACAAAGAACAAAAATCATAGAGGATGCTCCTTTAAGAAGATTTCCACCTCCTCACTGGTAGGTAGAGCGGGAATTGCTCCCTTTTTGGTAGTGGTCAGCGCTCCCACAGCATTAGCTCGACGAGCAGCATGAGCGATAGCGCTTTCGGGAATCTCTTTTCTCTCCCTCAAATCTTCCCAGAACATATAAAGGGAACTCAAAAGGCCAGCCACAAAACCATCACCGGCGCCGGTGGTGTCCACAGTAGCAACAGAAAATCCTTCCATTTCTAATCTATTATCCCCGTGCACAATTAAGCAGCCTCTTTTCCCCAGAGTAAGAGCAATGAGAGCTAAGGAGAAGTTCTGGGAAAGAAATTTTAGCGCTTGCTCCAAATCTGAAGTTCCGGCTAAAAATCGCGCTTCTTCTTCGTTGACTTTCAAAATATCTACCGATTTTAAAGCCTGGCGCATCCGGAAACGAGCTTCTTCTAAATCTCTCCACAGAGCGGGACGAAGATTAGGATCAAAAGATAAAAGATAACCATATTTTTTAGCCAAGGAAATAGCTCGCATAGTCGCACTGTAAGCCGGTTCATGAGTCATAGTAATAGAGCCAAAATGAAAAACTCCCTTACCTTGAAAGCACTCCTCTCCTATTTCTCGCTGGTCCAATAGCATATCTGCCCCCGGGTCCCGGTAAAAAACGAAGTCCCTTTCTCCTTCCTGGGTAAGAGAAACAAATGCCAGAGTAGTTTTAGCTTTCTCGGTAGAAAAGAGAAAACGGGTGTTCACTCCATTTTTCTCCAGCACTTCCCTCAAAAATTCCCCGAAGGCGTCCCTCCCCACTTTTCCGATAAAATGAGTATCTATTCCCAGTTTAGCCAAGCCCACCGCTACGTTGGCCGGTGCACCTCCGGGAGCTTTCTCAAAACCAGGAGCATCTTTTAAGGTAACCCCGCTCACTGTAGAAACAAAGTCGATTAAGAGCTCTCCCAGGCAAACCGCTTTTTTATCCACTCATCATCCCTCCCTCTATAGCTCTTGCAACCGGGGATAAAAATCTCGCAAAGCAGGATAAAGGTCGCGATATAAACGATAAGCCTTGTTGTAATAGTCCACCAATTCCGGAGAAGGAAGAACCTGCTCGGTCACTTTTACCGCTTTCTCTGAAGCCTCCTCCACCGAAGAAAATACTCCTCTTCCCACCGCCCCCAGAAGAGCAGCGCCAAAAGCTGGTCCTTCATCAATTTTTACCCCCCAGAGAGGAACTTCATAAATAGAAGCCTGGATTTTTCTCCACAGAGCACTGCGTGCTCCTCCCCCAATAGCTCTGACTTCCTGAATGGGAATATTCATCTCCCTCATGATTTCAAAAGAGTCACGCATACCAAAAGTAACTCCTTCCATCACTGCTCTTACCATCTCATTTTTGCGGTGTTTCAGAGTAAGTCCAAAGAACACCCCTCGAGCATAAGGGTCAGCATGAGGAGTGCGCTCTCCGGTGAGATAGGGGAGAAAAATCAAGCCTTCCGCCCCAGGAAGAGCTTTTTCTGCCTCAGCAGTTAAAATATCGTAGCTATCTTTTTCTAAAAGAGATGCCAGATTTTTTTCTTCCATACCCAGTCTATCCCTAAACCAGCGCAGCGACCCGCCTGCAGAAAGCATCACTCCCATAACATGCCATTTACCGGGAACCGCGTGGCAGAAAGTGTGCACTCTTCCTTTTTTATCCACTTTCACCTCATCGCTGAAGGCAAAAACCACCCCCGAAGTTCCCAGGCTCGCAGAAACCAGTCCCGGCTTCACAATACCCGTGCCTATTGCCCCGGCAGCGTTATCCCCTCCCCCTGCCACCACTAAAACCTTGTCTCCCATCCCCCACATCTCCGCTACTTCTTTTTTCAGGTATCCGGTAACTTCTGGAGATTCAAAAGAAGGAGGAAACCAGGAAGGAGGAAATTCCAGAAGGGACATTAATTCTTCTGACCACTTACGACGAGGCACATCGAAAAGAGAAGTTCCCGAAGCATCAGAAACATCAGTAGCAAAATCTCCAGTTAAAAGGAAGCGGATATAGTCTTTGGGGAGAAGAACTTTAGCTACTTTTTCATATAGATGAGGTTCATTGTTTTTTAACCACAAAATCTTGGGAGCAGTAAAGCCAGGAAGAACAGGGTTGCAATTGATACTCATTAACTTCTCTTCCCCCACTATCTGAGTAATTTCTTCACATTCCCGGGCAGTGCGCTGATCACACCACAGAATTGCCGGGCGTAAAACTGCTCCTTTTTCATCCAGAAACACTGAACCGTGCATCTGTCCGGTAAGTCCCACTCCTTGTACCAGAAGAGGGTCAATTTCTGCCATCTGTAAAGCTTCCTTTACCGCCTGTACAGTTCCCTGCCACCAGTCAGCAGGGTCTTGTTCTGCCCAGTTGGGGTAAGGAGTATAGAGGGGATATTCTGCCACCGCTTTAGATATCAACTCCCCTTTTTCGTTCACCAAAACCACTTTACATCCTGTAGTTCCCACATCTATTCCCAAAAAATATTCCATCTTCATCCCTCCTCAGATAATAAGATTAAAAGGTTCCTCAAGAAGATTCTTTAAAAATTGCAGAAACTGAGCAGCCAGCGCTCCATCAATCAATCGATGGTCACAAGAGAGGCTCAACTCCCACAAGTAAGCAGGAACAATCTCTTTTCCGTTGAAAAAAGGTTTTTTACGGATTGCCCCACAGGCTAAAATAGCTGCTTCGGGGGGATTGATGATGGCGGTGAAAGAATCCACCCCCCACATCCCCAAGTTAGAAACAGTGAACACTCCTCCGGAAACTTCCTCCGGAGTTAACTGGTTAGATCTCGCCTTTTGCGTCAGAGCATTAATTTCTTGAGTAATCCGGGATATCTCCTTCTCGTTAGCATTCTTCACCACCGGAACTATCAACCCTTCTTCCAGTGCTACTGCCACTCCGATATTTACTTCCGGGCTTATCTCTATTTCTTCTCCTACAAGATGAGCGCGGAAGAGAGGAAATTTCTCCACCGCTTTAGCCACCATTTTCACCAGAATATCGGTATAAGAAACTCGCAAACCAGTCTCTTTTTCCACCAGAGGAAGAATTTTTTCTCTCATCTTTACCAGCTCGTCAGCACATATTTCCTGATGAAGGAAAAAGTGAGGAGTGCTTTGATAACTCTCGGTCAGGCGCTGGGCTATGATTTTTCTCATTCGAGAAAGAGGTATACGCTCTTTTTCTCTCGGGGCTTTTACTTCTTCTGCTACCAATTTTTTCTCTTTTTCCTCTATAGCTTTCTCCACATCTTCTCTTACAATTCTTCCTCCCGGGCCGCTACCCTGTATTTGGGAAAGGTCGATTCCGTGCTCATCGGCTAAGCGACGAGCCATAGGAGAGACTCTAATTCTTTTATTCTCCGAAGGAAGAGGAGCTTCTTCTCGTTTTTCTTCTACTTTTTCTTCTTCCACCTTCACCGCTTCTATTTTCTCTTCCGGTTTTTCCTCTTCTTCGGGAATCTCCTCCCCTTCTTTCCCTATGTAAGCTACCGCTTCGGTGATAGGAACAGTAGCCCCTTCAGGATAAAGAATTTTTAGAACCACCCCTTCAGCGGGAGATTCTACTTCCATATTAACTTTGTCAGTAGCCACTTCAAAGAGGACATCTCCCTTATTTACCCGATCTCCTTCTTTTACTAACCATTTATTGATCACCCCTTCTTCCATGGTTAAACCTAATTTGGGCATGATTACCTTTTTAGCCATTTATGACGCTCCTTTCTTGCACCAGGCTCATCAATTCCTCCACATCCACCCTCCGGGGCCCGGTATCTTCCAGCCGAATCTCCCAATTCTCCCCTTCTCGCAAAATTATCTCCCGTTCCCCGTCTAAAGCTAGAACTCCTCTCTGGCACGGGAGAGAAATAGAAGCTCCCAGAGGCAAAAATTCCCATCTCCGGATTTTTATCTCTTCCACTAAACCAGGAGCTATCGGAGCCTTAACCATTTCCCCTCCCTCTCCTAACTCCACCACTGCTCCTCTTTCCTCTTCCGGACTAATGCTAATCAATCTTCCCACTACCGAACTCAAGCCAATTTTTAAAGGGCTGCTCTGGGTTACCACTATCAAACGAACTAACTCTGGCTCCCACACCGCTCTTGCTCCTACTGAAGCTTTTTCTACCACTACCACATCAACAAGAGCTAACTCCTCTTTCCCCGCTTCCTTGGATCTGGCCCTCAGTATTTTGCTTTTTTTCACTACTTTTTCCCGCAAAGAATAATTTTCCAGAAAAAAACCCACCGCCAGTCCCATAACTGTAGGCTCAATATTTTCAGCAAATACGTTATTAGTGCCCCCAAAAAGAGAGAAAAGGGGAGTGAGGGCACTCTTTTTGGCTACTATCCGGTTAGTTCCATCTCCCCCTACTACCACTAAAGCATCTACTTTTTCCTCATTTACTGCCCAGTCGGTGAAATTTAAAGTATCCACCTCATCACCAAAAACTGGAATAGGAGCACGGTAGAAGGTAATTTTCCCGGAAGGAAAATCATCTTCCACCGATCCTACCAAATCGTAAGGATCAGGCATATACATTACCTCAACCGGCTCACTCACTACACTCTCTATGCCCCGAAGCAAGCGAAGAGTATAATTAACCTTTTCCTGGTTGCCAAAAACCGAACCATAGGCTATCAATCGCCGGATATCTTTTCCTGCTGCGGGGTTAACCACCAATCCAATTTTGTTCAGCTCAGTGAACCTCCTGTCCACCGGTGACGTTAATAGCCTGACCGGTCATATAATCAGAATAAGAAGAGGCTAAAAATACTGCCACATTAGCTACATCTTCTACCGTGCATTCTCTACCCAGAGGAACTTTTTCCACATATATTTTCCTCACCTCCTGAGGAGGAACTCCTAATTTTTTGGAGTATTCTTTATCCAGAAGGTCCCACATAGGAGTGGAGAAAACATTACCCGGGCAAATGGCATTAACATTAATTTTATAAGGTGCTAAATCCATGGCCACACTTTGAGTTAAGCCAATTATACCAAATTTAGAAGCCGAATAAGCACCTAACCAGAGCCCTCCTTTTTTCCCCGATTTAGAGCTGATGCTGATTATTTTCCCACTATTCTGAGGAATCATATATTTGGCTATCTCTCTTATACAGAGAAAAGTTCCTTTTAAGTTTATCGTAATTATACTATCCCAGATTTCTTCCGGGACTTCGGTTATAAAATGAGCCCGAATAATTCCTGCTGAGTTTACCAGAATATCAATCTTACCAAACTGGTCAAATACTGCTTTTGCGGCATCTTCTACTTCTCCACTTTTAGTAACATCCACCTGGAGAGCCAGAGATTTCCTCCCCGCTTTTTCCACTTCCCGGGCAGTTTCTTTTGCTCCTTCTAAGTTTAAATCCCAGCAAGATACATCTGCCCCTTCTTCGGCAAAACGAAGGGCAATGCCTTTTCCAATACCTGAAGCTGAACCAGTCACTATGGCTACTTTACGAGCCAGAGGCTGGGGATCCATTTTCTTCACCTCTTTTTAATTGTTTTCCATAGATACTACCGCCTTAAGAGCGATACCTTGGCGCACTAAATCAATTCCTTTGACCACTTCTTCTAAGCTTAAAACATGAGTGATGAGACGTTTAGCTCTCACTCGCCCGCTATAAATCAGTTTAGCTGCCTCTTCGTATTGAGAAGCATGAGAAGCAAAAACTCCAAAAACTCCCACTTCTTTGTAGTGAACGACATTACTATCAAATTTAATGGTGGGATTTTCTCGAGGTAATCCTCCAAAGAAGCTGATTCTTCCCTGAGGGGCTACCATCTCCAGGGCCTCCTCTTGAGCACTCCCGGATGATGCCGCTACTATTATCACATCTGCTCCTAAGTTATCGGTAAGTTCAAGTATTCTCTGGGTGAGATTTTCCTCCTGAGAGTTAATGTACTCATCGGCTTCTACTACTTGAGCCAACTTTAACCGTTCCTGGGAAATATCAGCTAAAAATATCTTCCCTGCTCCTCGGTTTCGAGCCAGCTCCACATGCATGCAGCCAATGGGTCCTGCTCCAATGACTAAAACATTTTCTCCGAAACCGATATTCAAGTAGGATTGACCATTGACCACGCAAGACAAAGGCTCCACTAAACTGGCTTCCAAAAGATCGGCATCGGGGGGAAGAACTAAGAGATTTCCTCTCTCTACCCCTTCCCGGGGAATTTTCAGAAATTCGGCAAAGCCACCCGGGTAATCGTAACCAATATACTTTTGCTCCGGACATAAGTTCTGTAAACCCCGCCGGCAATAACGGCAGCGGCCACAGGAAATAACGGTAATCACCACTACTTTATCTCCCACCTTATATCCTTCTACTCCCTTTCCCACCTCCACAATCTCCCCAGCTATTTCATGACCGGTGGTCTGAGGAGGCTGAACGTGGGAATGACCATGATGGAAAATTCGCACATCAGTTCCGCAGATGGCACAGGCCGCCACCCGAAGGAGCACTTCTCCCTCTTCCACCTGGGGGACTTCCACTTCCCTAATTTCCATTTTTTCCGGACCCAGAAAAAAAGCAGCTTTCAAAGTCATTTCTCTCCTTTCCAGATATGGTTTTTTAAAGCCGGATAAATTCTCTTATACACTTCAAACCTCTCTTCATATAGTGCATTTCTTTCTTTATCTGGTTCATAAACTTCTCTAACCTTCACCAATTTATTAATCAAACCGGCAAAATCTTCTATTCCCTCTTTTGCTCTCCTCCCTAAAAGGGCCGCTCCTAGAGAAGCGGCTTCCGTAACAGACAGAGCTTCTACCGGTAACCCATAAACATCAGCTTTTATCTGTAACCAGGCAGGGCTTTTGGCTCCTCCTCCCACCGCTCTTAACCTCTCTACCTTCACTCCCGCCTGAGAGAGAAGTTCTAAGTTAAATTTCATCTCATAACTCACCCCTTCAAGAAGCGCCTTTATGAATTCTTCTCGAGAGGTTTCTAACTTGAGTCCCACAATTACCCCAGCAGATTGAGTATCAAAGTAGGGAGTGCCAGTAGTGGTGAAATGAGGTAAAACCCAGATATTGGTGGGCTGAGATGGAATACGAGCGAGAATGAGGTCGTATACATCACAATTTTCTCTCTCTGCTATTTCCTTTTCTTTTTGAGCAAAATTATCCCGGAACCAGCGCAAGAGTGCTCCTCCGGTAAAATTATAAACCATGGTAAGATAAAGAGAAGGAAAAGCGTGGTGATAACAACACAGGTTGTTTTCCTCCATAACCGGGCTGAGAACCAGTTCCCCCAACGCAGGAGCTATGCATTCCACAGTTCCTGTCGCATCCATAGCCAGAGCCGGTTTAATCACCCCTGAACCCAAAGCTCCACAAGGCTGGTCATGACCTCCGGTGGCTACTATCACTTTTTCCTTCCATCCCATTTTTTGAGCAAAAGAAGAAGCTACCTCTCCCACCACTTCCCCAGAAGGAAGAGGACGAGCCAGGCGCGCCGGGTCAATTCCCGCCAAAGAAAGAATTTCTTCTGACCACTTTTCTTTTTTAACCTCAAACATCATAGTTCTCCCCGCCAAGGAAAAACTAATAGCCGGTTCCACTCCTAAGCGGTGCACTATGAAATCTTCAAAGCATAAAAAATAGCGGGCTTTTTCAAATACTTCCTGTTTATACTTTTTCCACCATAGTATTTTATTCACCGTTCCAATCCCGGAAAGAGAAGTCCCGGTGAGCTCAAAAAAGCGCTTTCTGCCAATTTTCTCCTCCCAGAAGGGAACAAATTCATCCCCTCGCTGGTCAAAAGTGACAATGCTGCGCGCCAAACACTCCCCCTTCTCTCCTACTGGAACCACCGCTTCTCCCTGAGAGGAAATGGCCAGACTGCAAGGAGGGTCATGACGCAGCTTTTGTGATATCTCCAGCAAGCTATCCTCTACCGCCTGGTAAACCTCCTCAGCATCTAACTCTATCCAGCCCGTCTGCGGGTAATAAAGAGGATACTCTCGGTAGGAGAGGGCCACAATCTTTCCTTCTCCGTCAAAGGCCACCACTTTACAGCCCGTGGTTCCCACATCTATCCCCAGATAGCTCAACTTCTCTCCTCCTCTCTAAAACAAACTCTTTATATACCGAAGAGCTGATAGAGCATCGGCTTCTTTTTGAATCTCCTCCAGTTTCTGCTTATCTATTTTCTGGACTATTTCTAAAAAGTAATTAATCATCTCTATACTGAATTGGCAGGCTGCAGCAGGATCTTCTCGATAGGGGAAAATATCCAATCCCAGCCACCCCTCATAACTGGAAAAATAGAGGTAATAAATGAACTCTAAAGTTTCCCAGAAATGAACACTCCCCACTGCCATATCGTCATCCCAATCCCGGAAATTATCATTGAGATGCAGAGCAAAAAGCTTACCATACTTATCTAAAAGAGCCACCACATTAGCTGGAGACTCTTTAACGTTGAAGGAATGTCCGAGATCAATGGTCACCCCCACGTTGGGGGCAATCTCCTGAGCTAAAAAGAGAGCAATTCCGGCATTAGCTATGGTAGAGTGAGTGCGAGGCTCTCGCAGTTTGTATTCTAAACTCAACTTCACTCGAGGGTTGTGGCTGGCTATCTCAGAAAGCGC
>Ga0208938_1002099_pt1 | contig 10840 bp, 9 predicted proteins | sample AD_UKC125_MetaG_FD_184434 | JGI IMG/M metagenome (GOLD analysis project Ga0208938, IMG submission 184434) | Active sludge microbial communities of municipal wastewater-treating anaerobic digesters from USA - AD_UKC125_MetaG (SPAdes) (version 2) | ecosystem: Engineered > Bioreactor > Anaerobic >... | reverse complement strand
GCAAACTTCAGCGCATGAAACAGGTCGCGCAGCTCGGCATAGGAGTCAAAGGTGAGCGGGTTCTTGCGCTCAGGCCGGCTCAGCGTGACCGTGCCCACGCCGTCCTCGAACGACCAGGTGAAGTGGCGCGCGTGATAGCCGGCCCGGGGCTCGAACTGGGCGCGCATGGGGTTGTTGGGGCCGATGAAGTGCTTCATGGTTCTTCCTGAAAACGGGATTTCACCTTGCCAAGCAGGCGGTGCAACTGTGTGATTTCGCGTCCGTCCAGACCAGCAAAGGACTCGACGATCCACCCCTCGTGGGCGCGTGCCATGTCTTCGAAGGCCTCGCGCCCCTTGGGTGTGAGGCGCACGCGCCAGGCGCGCCGGTCGCCTGCCACGTCGATGCGTTCCACCTGGCCCTCGGCGACGAGCTGGTCGGTGATGCCGGTGACATTGCCACCGGTCACCATCATGCGGCGCGACAGCTCGTTCATGCGCAGCCCGTCGGGCGCACGTTCCAGCTGGGCCATCAGGTCGAAGCGTGGCAGCGTGGTGTCGAACTGCTCGCGCAAGGCCGTGCGCACCTGTTTTTCCACCAGCTGCGTGCAGGTCAGCAGGCGCAGCCACAGGCGCAGTTCTTCCGGGTGCTCGCTGTGGGCGCGGGCTTCGAGGTCCATCGGGACGGGTTCCATTTAGCTATGTGTTTAGTAGCAAACAATGACCTTTTTACGCCGGAATCTGGCGATTCTTGTTTGAAATTTCGCGGTACAGCTGGACGCGGCCGCTTTCATAGGGGCGCGGCCAAGTGACGGCGCGGCTTTGCAGCTTGGCCGTTTCGTGCAGTGTCCAGGCCGGGTCGGCCAGGTGCGGGCGGCCGACAGCGCACAGGTCGGCCCGGCCGGCGGCGATGATGCTGTTGGCATGATCGGCTTCGCTGATGGCGCCGACGGCCATGGTGGCGATGTCCACCTCGTTGCGGATGCGGTCGGCAAACGGTGTCTGGTACATGCGGCCGTATACCGGCTTGGCTTCGCGCGTGGTCTGGCCGGACGACACGTCAATCAGGTCGCAGCCCGCAGCCTTGAACAAGCGTGCGATCACCACGGCGTCGTCGTCGGTGTTGCCACCGGGCGTCCAGTCGTGCGCCGAGATCCGCACGCTCATGGGTCGCTCCGTCGGCCAGGCGGCGCGCATGGCGGCGAAGACCTCCAGCGGGTAGCGGCAGCGGTTTTCCAGGGTGCCGCCGTAGTCGTCGGTGCGCTGGTTGGTCAGCGGGCACAGGAAGCTGGACAGCAGGTAGCCGTGGGCGCAATGCAGTTCCAACCAGTCGAAGCCGGCCGCGGCGGCGCGGCGTGTCGATTCGACGAATTGCCCGGTGAGTGTGTCCATGTCCGCGCGGGTCATGGCGCGCGGTGTCTGGTTCTGCGCGCCATAGGGCACAGCGCTGGCGGCCATCAACGGCCAGTTGCCGTCCGGCAGCGGCTCGTCGTTGCCTTCCCAGCCGACGCGGGTCGAACCCTTGGGGCCGCTGTGCCCGAGCTGCAGGCCGATGCGAGTGTCACCCTGGCCGTGCACGAAGTCCACGATGCGTTTGAAGGCAGCAGACTGCGCGTCGTTCCACAGGCCGGGGCAGCCGGGTGTGATGCGGCCTTCCGGCGTCGGGCTGGTCATCTCGACCATCACCAGCGCAGCGCCACCCATCGCGCGGGCGCCGAGGTGCACCAGGTGGTAATCCTGGACCACGCCGTCCACCGCGCTGTACTGCGCCATGGGGGAGACGACGATGCGGTTCTTCAGCGTCAGATGACGCAGCTTCCAAGGCGTGAGCATCGGTGGCATGACGGTGCCGCCCGAGAACCAGGCCTCGTAGCCTTCCAGCCATTTCGCATCGCGCAGGCGCAGGTTTTCGTGGCTGATGCGCTGGCTGCGCGTCAGCATCGAGTACATGAACTGCTGGGGTTCGAAACGGTCGCAATAGCGCTCGCCGCAGACCTCAAACCACGCCATGGCGTTCCACGCGGCGTTCTGCAGCTTGAGCACCTCCACGTTGCGCACTTCCTGGTAACGGGCCAGAACCTCCGGGATGTGCGCGGCGGTATCGCCCATCTCGACGAACAGGCGCGTCAGCTCGATCGCGTCCTCGATCGCCAGCTTGGTGCCCGAGCCGATCGCGAAGTGCGCCGTGTGCACCGCGTCGCCCATCAGCACCACATGGCTCTTGCCGTTAAACAGCGACCACTGCTCGCACTTGACGCGCTGGAAATTGAGCCAGGCCGAGCCGCGCAGGTGGCGCGCGTTGGTCATCAGCCTGGCGCCCTGCAGGTTCTTCGCGAACACCTTTTCGCAGAAGGCGATGGACTCGGCCTGGTCCGCCAGATCCAGTCTGTGCGCCTGCCAGACGTGCTCGGGGCATTCGACGATGAAGGTGGTGGTGGTCTCGTCGAACTTGTAGATATGCGCCTGGAACCAGCCGTGCTCGGTCTTCTCGAACAGGAAGGTGAACGCGTCGTAGAGCTTGTTCGTGCCCAGCCAGATGTAACGGTTGGGCCGCACCACGATGTCGGGCTTGAAGACGGTTTCGTACTTGGTGCGGATTTTGGAGAAGATGCCGTCGCTGGCAATGATCAGGTCAGCGTCCGGGAAGTCCTCGTCCGATTCCACGTCGGTGTCGAAGACCAGATTGACGCCGAGTTGCTCGCAACGCTCCTGCAGGATGTTCAGCAGTTTCTTGCGGCCGATACCGACGAAGCCGTGGCCGCCCGAGCGGATGACTTCGCCTTTGAACTCCAGCTCAATGTCGTCCCAGTGGTTGAACGCCTGCTGGATCTCGCTGGCCGTCACCGGATCCCACTGGCGCATGTTGTCCATGGTGGCGTCGGAAAACACCACGCCCCAGCCGAAGGTGTCGTAAGGCTTGTTGCGCTCGACCACCGTGATGTCGTGCACCGGGTTGCGCATCTTCATCAGCAAGCCAAAATAAAGGCCGGCAGGGCCGCCACCGATGCAGACGATTTTCATGGGCACTCCTGTGGCAACTAGTTCACTAAAAAATAGTTTAGACCTAAACAAAATGACGCCGAAGAGGGAAAACCCGGATGACCATGGCATCGAAGGCGCACAATAAGAGTTGTTCCATGAAGGAGAGTGCAGATGCTTTACAAGTTCAAGTCACGTAGCACGGGCGACCTGATCATGCTGGAGGTCAACGGGCGTCAGGTGATGGAGATTCTCGGCAAGGACCCCGATGCGCCGGGCATCATCGAGGCCGCCGATGCGCCGGCGGCCATTCACGTGCTTGAGGCCGCCGTTGCCAAGGAAGAAGCCAGCCGCCAGGCCGCGATCGAAGAAGCGGCCGCCCGTGGCGAGCCCGAGCCCCGGTTTGACGGCATCACGCTGCGCCAGCGCCTCGTGCCGCTGATCGACATGTTGCGGCGCAGCGGGGCAGCTGGCAAGGAAGTCGTCTGGGGGGTGTAGAAGGAAAAACGCCCGGAGCAAGGCCACCGGGCGATAAGGGTGGGGCGTGCCCGGCGATCAATCCACTTTGGCGCCCGAGGCCTTCACCACGGCGGCCCACTTGATGTGTTCCGCGTCGATCATCTTCGCGAATTCTTGCGGGGTGTTGCCGCCAGGAATCGCACCTTGGGCCAGCAGCTTTTCCTTCACTGCGGGCGAGGCCAGCGCCTTGGCCGTTTCCTGCTGGACGCGATTGACGATGTCGGGCGGCGTGCCAGCTGGCGCCAACAGGCCGAACCAGGAACTCGCGTCGAACCCCTTCAGGCCCGCAGCCTCCGCGATGGTGGGCAGATCCGGCACGGCGGCTGAGCGTTCGGCGCTGGTCACCGCGAAAGCCTTGAGCTTGCCGGCCTTGATCTGCGGCAGGGCTGAGGGCAGGTTGTCGAACATCACATCCGTATTGCCGCCCATCAGGTCCAGCAGCGCCGGACCGGAGCCCCGGTACGGAATATGCGTCATGAAGATGCCGGTGCGCGACTTGAACAGTTCGCCGGCCAGGTGGATCGAGGTGCCGTTGCCGCTCGAGGCCATGCTGAGCTTGCCGGGGTTGGCCTTCGCGTACTTGATGAAGTCCGCCACGGTGTTGATGCCCAGCGCCTTGGCGCGCTCCGCGTTCATCACCATCACATTGGGCACGCCGGCCACCAGCGTGATCGGCGCGAAATCTTTCTGCGGGTCGTAGGGTAGTTTGCCGTAGAGCGCCTTGTTGATGCCATGCGTGCCCACCGTCCCCATCAAAAAGGTGTAGCCGTCCGCCGGTGACTTCGCAACAAGATCGGCGCCGACGTTGCCGCCGGCCCCCGCCCGGTTCTCCACGATGAACGACTGGCCGAAAGCACGCGACAGCTCGGGCGCCATGGCGCGCGCCAAGATGTCGGTGGTCCCGCCCGGTGCGAAGGGCACGACGATGCGCACCGGTTTGCTCGGCCAGGCGGTCTGCGCCTGCAGTGTCGGCGCGGCCAGCACCAGAGCGGCTGCAAGAGCCATCAAGCCCCTGCGGGCGTGGAAGGATGAAGGCATGAGGTCTCCTCAGTATTTGATTCGCCGGCCGCCGAGCGGTCGGCCGGCACGATCATGCCATCGTCCCGCGTTGACGGACACCCTCGGGTACCCTGATCACGCCACGCCACGGGCGCGAAAAAAAGCCGCCGGTCCGTGCGGAGCGGCGGCCTGACCCAAGCTGGTAGCGCGCGTCAGTCGGCGTAGATACCCGCGGCCTTGATGACCGGGCCCCACTTGGCAATCTCGGCGGCCACGAACTTCTGGTGCTCCGCCGGCTCCATGCGCTTGTCCGTGACGACGATGGCACCCAGGCCCTCTTGTTTCTTGATGAACTCGGGATCTTTCAGCGCGGCCTTCAAGGCGGTGTTGATCTTGGCGGCGACATCGGCGGGTGTTCCCTTGGGCGCGTACAGGCCGTGCCAGATCGTGACCTCGAATCCCTTCAGGCCCGATTCGTCGAGCGTGGGGATATCCTTCAGCGCCGGCACTGTCAAGCGCTTGAGGGTCGTCACGCCGAAGGCCTTGATCTTCTTGCCTTCGATCTGGCTGCTGGTGTTGGTGGTCTGGTCGCACATCAGGTCGATCTGGCCACCGATCAGGTCCGTCATCGCCGGTGCGGTTCCCTTGTAAGGGACGGTGGTCATGTCGGTCTTGACAGCGTCCTGAAACATCAGGCCGCACAAGTGCGACGCCGAGCCCAGCCCCGCGTTGCCCAGGTTGATCTTGCCTTTGTTCTGGTTGATCCAGGCGGACAGTTCCTTGAAATTGTTCGCTGGCAGGGCCGGCTTGCTGATCAGCGTCATCGGCACGTCATTGATCATCCCGAGGTACACGAAATCGGTTTCGACCTTGAACGGAAGGCTACGATAGAGCGCCGGCATGGTGGCCATGGCGATGTGCGCCAGCAGCAGGGTATGACCGTCGGGATTGGCCTTGGCGACCTTGTTGGTGCCGATCGTGCTGCCGGCGCCGGCAGCGTTTTCCACCACGATGGTCGCGCCAAGCGGCTTGCGCATGGCTTCTGCCAGATCGCGAGCCACGCGATCGGTCGGCCCGCCCGCCGCGAAAGGCACGACGATGGTGACCGGTTTGTCCTTGATGGGGAAGTCAGCAGCCAGCGCGCCGGTGGTTGCCAGTGCCGCAGCCGCGAGGACGGCAAGGGATTTTGAAAAAATCATGTTGTCTCCATGGAAGTAGTGCAGCAATCGTAGCCATCCGTCAGCCTTTCGGCATCCCGAAAACTACGTATCCCACATCCGGCAGCCGGAAATTCGAGGAGTCCAGTCCCCAGGATCCGCAGCCTACTCGTAGCTGCGCGCGTCCTCTATGACCTTGCCGTCATTGGGCAGGCTGCCGGGCAGAAGCACCTCCACGTCCCCGCGCAGCTTCGTCACGTCGCGAATGGCCTCGCCAACGCGGGCGTGCAGGCCTTCTGGCGCCGTGCACGCGGTTTCGACCTTGAGTGTCATGCTGTCGTTGGCCATCGCGCCGGTCACGACCAGGCGCGCCTTCACGATGTCGGGAAATCGCTTGACGATTTCGGCGACCTGGCCAGGATGCACGAACATGCCGCGGATCTTGGTGGTCTGGTCAGCGCGCCCCATCCAGCCCTTGATGCGCGTGTTGGTGCGCCCTGTCGGGCAGGGACCTGGCAGCACGGCCGACAGGTCGCCGGTGCCGAAGCGCACGAGCGGATAGTCGGCATTGAGCGAAGTGACAACCAGTTCCCCGACTTCTCCTTCGGGCACCGGATCGCCCGTACCGGGGCGCACGATCTCGACGATCACGCCCTCGTCGAGCACGAGGCCTTCACGGGCCGAGGTTTCGTAGGCGATCAGGCCAAGGTCGGCCGTGGCATAACACTGGTAGCCATCGATGCCGCGCTCCCGGAACCAGTCCCGCAGGCTGGGAGGGAACGCCTCGCCGCCGAACATGGCCTTGGTCACGCTGGGCAGGGCCACGCCCATCTCGGCGGCCTTCTCGACGATGATGCGCAGGAAACTTGGGGTGCCGATATAACCGGCCGGGCGAAGCTCGGCCATGGCCTGCACCTGCTGCTCGGTCTGCCCGGTGCCGCCGGGGAACACGGTGCAGCCCAGGGCGTGGGCACCGGTCTCCATCATCGAGCCGGCCGGCACGAAGTGGTAGCTGAAACTGTTGTGGATCAGTTCGCCGGGCCGGAAACCCGCGGCAAAGATGGCGCGGGCCATGCGCCAGTAGTCGCGGCCAACGCCTTCGGGCTCGTAAATCGTGCCCGGGCTGGCGAACACCCGCGGCATGGCGGGACCAAAACCGACGGCGCTGAAGCCGCCAAACACACTGCCGCCCTCGCTGCGTAGCTTCTTCTGGGTTTCCAGCAGTTCGTGCTTGCGCGTCACCGGCAACGTGGCCAGCGCCGCGCGAGACGTGATGGACGCCGGGTCGACGCCCGCAAGGATGCCGGCAAACGCTGGCGCCCGGGTCTGCGCATTGGCAATCTGGCCGGGCAGCGCGCGCAGCAAGGCCGCTTCGCGCTCGTCGGGGTGGCGCTGTTCCAGCGCGTCGAAGAATGGGCTCATGCGAATATCTCTCGGCAGGAAAACGGTTGCGAAGTCGGCGGGGCCTCAGGCAAGCCAGCGCTTGCGCCGCTTGTAGCTCTTGACGTCCTTGAAACTCTTGCGCTCGCCGCCGCCGACGCCGAGGTAGAACTCCTTGACGTCCTCGTTGTTGGCCAGGTCGTTCGCGGCGCCATCCATCACCACGCGCCCGCTTTCCATGATGTAGCCATAGTCGGCGTAGCGCAGCGCCATGTTGGTGTTCTGCTCGGCCAGCAGGAAGGTGACCTTTTCCTTGGTATTGAGGTCTTTCACGATGTTGAAGACTTCTTCCACGATCTGCGGCGCCAGGCCCATCGACGGCTCGTCCAGCAGCACCATGCTCGGGTTGGCCATGATCGCGCGGCCGATCGCGCACATCTGCTGTTCACCGCCCGAGGTGTAGGCGGCCTGCGAGGTGCGCCGGGTCTTCAGCCGGGGGAAATAGTTGTAGACCTTTTCCAGGTTGGCCGCGATCTCACCCTTGTCCTTTCGGGTGTAGGAGCCGGTCATCAGGTTTTCCTCGATGGTCAGGTGGGCAAAACAATGCCGGCCTTCCATCACCTGCACCACGCCACGCTGCACCAGGTCGGCCGGCGAGAGGTTTTCGATGCGCTCGCCGCGCAACTCGATCGAGCCCTTGGTCACCTCGCCGCGTTCCCCTTTAAGCAGGTTGGAGACGGCTCGCAGCGTGGTGGTCTTGCCCGCTCCATTGCCACCCAGGATCGCGACGATGCCACCCTGCGGCACCTGCAGCGACACGCCTTTGAGCACGAGGATCACATGGTTGTAGATGACCTCGATGCCGTTGACGTTGAGAACGATATTTTTCGCATCACTCATGGTGGTAGTTCCATTCAAACCAAATGAAAGGCCCGCACGGCGACCCTTTCATTTGGCGGCCCATCGGGGCCGCCGCCCTCCCGCGCGAACGGGAGGGTTGTGGGTCCGATCAGGAGTTGCAATCCGCCGGCGTGCGCGGGGTGAGCTTCTTGTCGGCGGCGTACTTGGCCGCGGTGGACTTCACCAGTGGTTTCAGAATCTGCTCGTCGGCCTGCAGCCAGTCGGAGCTGAAGTTCCACTTCTTGCCGTCCCAGGTGTGCACGCGCGCCCAGTTGGAGCCCATGTGGTCCGCGCACGAGGTGCTGATCGGGCGCATCACGCCGGCGAAGCCCAGTGCGTCCAGCTTCTTCTGGTCGAGCGCAAGGTTCTCGTAGCCCCAGCGCGCCTGTTCGCCGCTGACCCACTTGCCCTTGCCATAGCGTTCCTGGGCGCGCTTGACGCCCTCGACCGCCAACATCGCGCTCATGGCGCCACGCATGTACAACACCTGGCCCACTTCTTCGCGCGGACCCGTGCCCTGCCCCTTGTCATGCACATTCTTCAGGATGTCGGCCACGACCTTGGAGCCCGGCTCGGCGCCATGCTGCATGGTGACGGCGTTGTATCCCTTGGCGCCGTCGCCCACGTCCTTCACGTCGGGCTCGGCACCCGACCACCACACGCCGTACATCTTCTCGCGCGGGTAACCGGTGGCCTGGGCTTCCTTGATGGCGGTGGAGTTCATCACGCCCCAGCCCCACAGCAGCACATAGTCAGGCTTGGCCTGGCGAACCTGCAGCCAGGTGGCTTTCTGTTCCACGCCGGGCGCAGTCACGGGCAGCAGCTGCAGATCGAAACCCAGCTGCTTGCTGCGTTCCTGCAACAGGGCGATGGGCTCCTTGCCGTAGGGGCTGTCATGGTAGACCAGCGCAATCTTCTTGCCCTTGAGCTTGTCGAGTCCACCTTCCTTCTTGCCGATTTGCTGGACCAGCGCATCGGCGGCCAGCCAGTAGGTGCCCGCCAGGGGGAAGTTCCATTTGAAGATCGTGCCATCCTGGCTCTCGCTGCGGCCATAGCCGGCAGTGATCAGGGGGATCTTGTCGCCAGGGGCTTTTTCGGTCAGGGCAAAGGTGATGCCCGTGGACAGAGGCTGGAACACGGTGGCGCCGCCATGCTTGCCTTTCAGGCGCTCATAGCACTCCACGCCACGCGCGGTGTCGTAGCCGGTTTCGCACTCTTCGTAGATGATCTTGACGCCGTTGATGCCGCCTTGGGCATTCACCAACTTGAGGTAGTCGGCATAGCCGTTGGCCCATGGCACGCCATTGGGGGCATAGGGGCCCGTGCGGTAGGGCAGGCCGGGGAAGAATTGCTCCTTGGCCTGTGCGAATGCCGTGGCTCCCACGGCGGCCAGGCAGGTGGCCAGAGCGATAGTGCGTAGTTTCATAACGTCTCCTGATGTTGAGGCACTTGAATCGTGCCGGGGTTGCTTGGCGAAAAAACTCGGTAACTCAGTGCGGGAACGGCCACAGGCGCAGCTTCTGCTTGCCGATGGACCACAGCTTGGCCAGGCCGTGTGGTTCCACGATCAGGAACCAGACAATCAGCGCGCCAAAGATCATCAGTTCTGCGTGGGAAATGCCGGCGGTGGAAATCTCCAGGCCGACGAGGTTGCCCAGCAGCGGCAGGGCCTGGTTCAGCGCGATCGGCAGAATCACGATGAAGGCCGCACCGAAGAAGCTGCCCATGATGGAGCCCATGCCGCCGATGATCACCATGAACAGCAGCCGGAACGACTGGTCCACCGAGAAGGCCGCCGGCTCCCAGGCGCCCAGATAGACGAATCCCCACAGCGCACCGGCCACGCCCACAATGAAGGAACTGACGGCAAAGGCACTGAGCTTGGCATACATCGGGCGGATGCCGATCACGGCCGCGGCCACGTCCATGTCGCGGATGGCCATCCATTCGCGTCCGATGGCGCTGCGCACCAGATTCTTGGCCAGCAGGCCAATGACCACCAGGATGCTCAGGCACAGCAGGTACTTGGCCATCGGCGTCTCGACCGGCAGGCCGAACACCTGCAGGTTGGATACCGAGACCGAGCCCGACGGCGAATCGTTCGTGAACCATTTGACCCGCAGGAACATCCAGTCGGCAAAGAATTGCGCTGCCAGTGTGGCCACGGCGAGGTACAGCCCCTTGACGCGCAGGCTGGGCAGACCGAACAGGATGCCGAAAGCCGTCGCGCACAGGCCGCCCAGGATCAGTGACGGGATCAGCGGCATGCCCGGGACGCGCACGAAGAAGTTGTAGGCGCCATAGGCTCCCACGGCCATGAAGGCGCCCGAGCCCAGCGAGATCTGACCGCAGTAGCCGACCAGGATGTTCACGCCGATGGCAGCCAGCGAGAAGATCAGGAACGGAATCAGAATGGCCCTGAACAGGTAGTCGCTGGCCAGCATCGGGACCGCCAGGAAGGCAAACGCCAGGATGAGCGCGATCGCGATGCGATCCTGCGAGATCGGGAAAATCTGCTGATCAGCCCGGTAACTGGTCTTGTACTGACCGTTTTCGCGGTAAAACATGTGAAGGCTTTCTTAGACGCGGTCAATGATTTTTTCGCCGAACAGACCTTGAGGCCTGAACAGCAGGAAGACGAGGGCCAGCACATAGGCGAACCAGATCTCGATGCCCCCGCCCACGAACGGTCCGAGGTACACCTCCGACAACTTCTCGCCCACGCCAATGATCAGGCCGCCGATGATGGCGCCCGGCACCGAAGTCAGGCCGCCCAGGATCACGACCGGCAGTGCGCGCAGAGCCACGGTGGCCAGCGAGAACTGCACACCCAGCTTGGAGCCCCAGATCATCCCGGCCACCAGCGCGACGATGCCGGCGACGCACCAGACGATGACCCAGATGCGGTTCAGGGGAATGCCGATCGAC
>Ga0208938_1002098_pt1 | contig 10844 bp, 5 predicted proteins | sample AD_UKC125_MetaG_FD_184434 | JGI IMG/M metagenome (GOLD analysis project Ga0208938, IMG submission 184434) | Active sludge microbial communities of municipal wastewater-treating anaerobic digesters from USA - AD_UKC125_MetaG (SPAdes) (version 2) | ecosystem: Engineered > Bioreactor > Anaerobic >... | reverse complement strand
TTGGAGCACTCCACTTTAAAATGCCATTTTCTATTCTCACATTTTCCGGTTTAGAAGGAGAAGGGGCAACGCTTCTTCCCAAAAACGGTATAACAGAAGGATATTTAAAAATATCAGAAAGTTTATCGGTTATTCCTATTTTATTCAGCAAAATGTACTTCGCACTATATAAAATATTACCAACCACCTTCGGGTTTCTTCTGGTTAAATTAAATTGATTCTCTAATTCTGCAGTTGATTGAAAAGCAGAGGGAGCACTCGGATCTCCAAATCTATAATAACCATGCCCAATCATCAATGCTGCATTATAATTGTATTGAGCCCACCAATTTAAGCGTGATCGGAAATCATTATATGCATTTCCTATTTCGTAATATAATTGTGGTATAACAACATCAATCCAGCTTTTCTTACACCATTTAGTCACATCGGCATATAATGTATTCAAATTGTATTCGTTATTTGCAGTTGGAGAAATAGAGAAAACAACCTCAGGTTTTGTTTTCACAATCACATTATAAATCCCTTCTACGGTTTTATCAACATTTGCTCTTCGAAAATCCCCGATAGATGAAAATCCGCTTCCATACTTTTCATAGTCGGCATTATCCGACACCATTTGTCCGGCTGACGAAGGATCCGGATAAAAATAATCATCAAAATGTATTCCATCAACATCGTATTTGGTGATCACATCTTCTACAATATCGCAAAGACGTTGCCTTACTTCGGGAATAGCCGGATTATAAATTTGAATTTTCTCGTGACTTACAACCCATGCCGGGTCTATAGAGGGATGAAGCGGTGGATATGAAACACTATTGTTGCTTCTGGTAGCTATTCGGTATGGATTCATCCAAGCATGAAATTCTATCTCTCTTTTGTGCGTTTCATCTATCATAAATTGTAGAACATCATATCCCGGACTCCTTCCTCTTTCACCTGTAATAGAAGCACTCCAGGGCTCATAAGGTGAATCATAAAACGCATCTCCCATTGGTCTGATTTGCACAAACACCGCATTAATATTCAATTCTTTAAATCGGTCAAGATAGTTAATAAATTGTTTTTTCTGAGCTTCAGTAGCATATTCGCCTTGAGGCCAATCCAATCCCCAGGCAGTAACAATCCAAACGCCCCTCATTTCTTTTTTGGGGAAAAGAAGCGGCTCTTCATCCGGAGGGGTTTCAGGTATTTCTATCTCATCGGTTTCTTTATTACAAGAATAGAAAAATAAGGAAGTGAAAAAGAGGATCGTTATATAGAAAAAAAGTTTCTTCATGATGTGATTTTTTTGTTTAAATACAAAAAACCGGATAAGCTTGATTTTCTAAAACTAACGAGGTGAATTTTTATTGATAAAAATAAATAATTCAACACCATTTAGATATCTAATTCGCTTATCCGGTTTTTTAAACTACATTAAATTAGTCTTCCAATTGTTTTTTTGGAAACTCAAACAACACAAAACCTGCATCAGTGCTAGCGGTATATAACATAAGAGTTTCATCGTTTCCTTCAGCATCTTTTATTACATGCCATCCGGTTTGCGTGGAAGGAGAAGCATTAGTAGGGCCTAAAAGAGGATATTGGAAAACAGGACTTTTGTCGGCCTGCTCATCAAAAATCTTCAAGGCATCGATTGTGTTATCTCCTTTTGTTATGTTATAAACATAAAACACAGTGGCATCAGATCCACTTCGGGCAGCGGTGGTCATTATCAAGTAACGTTCTTTGTTAAACGTAATGACTCTTGCATCTGAACCTCTTATTGGTACGGCATTTGCGCTAAGTTGGTATTTAATAGCGGCATTTTCATCTGCAACCATGATAGGAGCTTCATAACCTGTGAAAATATAATCATCGGTATTATCCACTCTATTAAAAGACATACAAAAAGTAACGCCTTTTTGTGATGGGAGTACCACCGGATCTGAAATAGTAGTATAATTGGTAACTTTTAATCTCAAAATTGTGGTTACTGCATTGTCTCCAAAATACATATATCCATTTCCATTTTCATCAAGATTTACCGACATATTATCACCGTGACGATTACCTGCCCCTTCAATCTCACCTATATTAATATTGGCAATTGTTTGTGGGGGTTCAGCCGGATCAGTCCAATGATATATTTTGAATGGCGATACTTTACCGCCGGACAAATTAGCAATATAGATATGTCCGGATATCATTGCACCACAATTCACCGGGAATGTTCCTCCTGTTACACCGGTTAAATTAAGGGAAATGCGCTTGTTGCTGTCGCTGAAATCAACAAGTTCTTTTATATTATCCACCTTCAATAAATGGGATCCCCACTCGTGTCGTGTTACAATGAGAACATGGCTGCCATCAAAACCGGAACCTCTTGTCGAGGCAGAGCTAAAAGTGGGATAAACCGGCATGCCTAACTCATTATTTGTATAATCGAAAATCTCGGGCTTGGTAAAATCTGCACCAAAAACCGGTACCCTTAATCGCAGAGTTACAAAATACTCGCGAAATCTTGGGCCATTCACAACCTTAATTACAATTGTTTTTTCGGCTTCTCCTTCTGCAAACGGAAATTCGTAATACTCTTTATCCAGTGTTGCTCCTTCCGAAAGTTCCACTTCGAATTTAATCGCAGAAAGGTCAGTTTCAGGATCGATTCGGGGGAATGTTACTGTTTTTTTGTCTTCATCAACAGTTCCTTCCACTACCATGTTTCCATCAGGACCGGCATTCACAATTTTAATGGATTTTAATACCACTTCATATGGAGAGTCAACATTTTTGGGATAATCATCCGAACATGCAACAAAAAACCACACCATCAATGAAGCTATCAAAATCCCATATTTTGCATTATTTATATGTTTCATCTGTTTTCATTTTTTAATTAATAGCGTTTTGACTGAAAATATCTTCTTTTTAATCAATTTTGAGGCCAACCTTCTGTTTGCTTAAGCTCGTAACCTCTTTTTGCATAATCATCCATTTGTATTTTACCCACAGGAGCTAAATACGGATTTACATTCACCTGGTTCAGGAATGGCTGACGGCCTATTGTTGATGTATGTTTAAAAAAGCCATTCATTAGTGATTTGTTTGTGCCGTCATACACAATGATTTGACCATCTAAAGTAATCACAGATATTTTCCCTTTGTTGCCATCGTTCAACTCTGAACTCAGTTCTTCAGGAAAATTGACCCAACCACCCGACAATAAATCGATATTTGCATCCGTATCCATGTAATCTAATTTATACCATCTCCTCAAATCTTCATAACGAGAATGTTCAAATGCAAATTCCATGCGTCTTTCTCTTCTTATTTCCCACAAAAGAGGAGAAACCCTTCCATCGCGATTAGGATCGTTTGGCAAACTACCCAATTGCAAGGGTGCTGTCTTTTTTACACCTTTTTCTATTGCTTTAGGAGCTAAAGGTCGGTTTCTAATCTTATTAATGGAAATATCAATTTCGTTTTGGGTTACCGGAGTTTTGCCCATGGTTTCCAATTCGGCTTTGGCCTCAATCCAATTAAGAAGAACCTCCGCATATCTTAATACCGGATAATCCGTCTTATTGTTCGTGCTGGTAAATTCAAATGGAGGTGTACTTCCGGACTCAACCATTTCCGCAACTTCACGCGGTAAAAATTTATTAATATAAAAATAAGAACTTTTACTTCTTGGATGAGGTTTATCGTAAAATGTTGCTTCAAAACGAGAGTCTCTCGTTTTTATCAAATTGGAAATATTGAATTTATTTGCGTCAAGCAAGTCGGAATTTTGCCAAACATTTCCATCGTTACAAATAAACGATTTAATCAAAGATGTTGTTGGTCCAAAATTCAACGATTCTGCCAAGTTATTATTAGAAGCTATACAATGAGTAACACCTACGGCAGGATCATAATGCCTATATAAAATGCAATCCTTGTTTCCTCTCAAATTATCCGATGTAAAAAGAGATCTGAAATCCGTAACTATATCATATTTTCCACTGTTTATTATCATATCGCCGGCCTCAACTGCAAAATCTAAAAATTTCTGTGCTCTTTCGTTATTTTGGTAGTAATATCTCTGCCAACATCCTTCATATAAAGTGATCCGAGAAATGAACCCCGCAACCACATATCTGTTAACATATTGATCACCATCGTTCAATCGAACATTCTTCAATGCATATTTAAAATCGTCATAAACGGCATCCATTACCTCGTCTCTTGGCGTACGTGGTTTATATAAATCATCCAGATCAGTATCGCTAACCACATGGTCGTAATAAGGAACATCACCGTATTCAAAAACCAATTGGGCATATCTAAAACCTCGGAAAAAACGGCCCACACCTTTCCAATGGGCCAATGCTTCTTCCGACAAAATATTTTTCATTTTATTTTCTACTCTGTCCAGCATAATATTAACGGAGCGTATTATTTCCATATTCCATATTTTGCTGTTGGGTACTGCTCGCGTAAAATCTGACTGGCTACCCAACCAAACCACATCATCGCTAAAAGTATACCCCATCAATGGAGCGTTGGTTGTAGTCCAAAGATGGCCGTATCCGACAAAAAAATCGGGATAAAACTTGTTAGCATACAATCTTACTTTATCTTCACTAGTCCAAACTGTTTCATCATTGGCAACGGTCAATGGAGGTCTATCCAAAAAATCGTCACATCCTATGAAAGAAAAAATAAGAAAAAATATAATCAATGAATAATTGTATTTCATAATTTTTGTATTTTAATTAAAGGGTAATTTGAATTCCAAACGAAGCTGATTTAAAGACAGGATTTTGTACTCCGGTTCGACCTAAATTATAATTTCCATCTGTTTTCAACGTTGAATATCCGGAAATCGTCTCAGGATCTATGGGTAATCCTCTTAATTTGTCAAAGGTAAAAGGATTCTCTAAAGACAAATAAATTCGTGCATGAGATAAATATATCTGTTGTGCAATTTTGGGAGGAAGAGTATAACCAAACGTTATATTCTTTATTCTCAAATAAGCCATATTTAATATGTATCGGGTTTGTTTTCGCATTACGAAACCTTCATCACTCCCACCCAAGTTCCATGCTCTGGGATAAAAGGCATCCGTGCGATCTTTTTTCCAAAAATCCTTTGCAATTGCCTGAGGCATTCCTCCATCTTTAGCATGGTAGCCCGGAATAGCCAATTGGCCTCTTCCCCAGATTTTTCTTTTACCGACTCCTTGCAAGAAAAGAGAAAAATCGAAAGATTTATAATCAGCCCCTGCTCTAAAACCATATTCATATCGAGGTGTAGAGTTTCCGATAACAACCCTGTCTCCGGGATCGCCAAAAGTATTTTTTCCCGGTGTAATATATCCATCGCCATCTACATCCACAAATTTAACATCACCCGGACTTACCAATAAGATTTGATTTCCATCTTCAAAATAAGTCTGATAAACCGGATTATTTCCTGCCAACATATTGGTTCGTTTTGCAACACCCTCATAAATAATTGTGGTTTGCAAAAAATTCCCCTCTTCATCATACAGGAAATCATCTTTTTGATACAGACGATCAGTTACATAACCATATATATCTCCATATCTTTTACCGGTTGCATAGGTATCGTCTACTCTTCTGTTTTCGTATGGTGTAGCCCAATCGGGACCTTTTGTTATATCGGTGATTGCATCTGCCAAATTGGCGTTCAAACTAATCCGAATGCCATTATCAAAACGATGACTGAAATCTACCGCAACTTCCCATCCACGCGTTCTCAAGTTACCAAAATTTCCTTGAGGAGCACCGGCACCGTATGTTGCAGGAAGAGATTCGCCGGGAACAATCATATTTTTCGTATCCCGCTGGAACCATTCAAAAACTAACCCCAATTTATTATTAATGAATCTCAGATCCACTCCAAAATTAAAGGTTTCAATATCTTGCCATGTGATTCCTGCAGATATGGGTCGAGGTGTTCCTAACTGGAAAAACTGTTCACCTTCGCCAGATAGCCACGAATTTTTAGTAATGCCCATCGTTGCCAAATATAAAGAATTAGGTACGGACTGGTCACCAATAACTCCCCACGAAGCGCGCACTTTTGCAAAACTTAAAATAGGATCTAAGTCGGCCATAAAACTTTCATTGGATACAACCCATCCTCCTGAAAACGAGGGATACCATCTCCATCGTAAATCGCTTGGAAATTTAGAAGTTGCATCGTAACGCAAATTGGCTTCCAGTAGATATTTATCCAAGAACGAATAATTTGCTCTTCCAAAAAAGCCCACTTGCGAATCCCAGTTTGCATCACCGCCAACGGTTTCTGTACCAACAGCAAAATTAAATTGAGGATTGTCATTATCTATCAATTCGCTCTTTTTAGACCAATGACTGTTCCATTTATTGCTGATAATGTTTGTTCCCAACATGAATCTTAATTTATGTGTATCCTCCAGATTCAAATCATAAGTAGAATAAGCGTTGACCGTGTGCATTTCGGAAGTGTAGCTGTTTTTATAAATATACGTTTGATCTTTCGTAACATATTGAGTGACGGGAAATCTATATGCAGGTACGCCGTCTGTTTGGGCAACATTGCCTTCCTCGTCCACATATATTTGATTACCCATTTCGTCTACCCACGGTATGGGAGCATACCAATGCCATGCTCCGGTAAAGGTTGGCAACGAAGACGTTTCCGAATTTACTCGACTTGTATAAGCATAATCAATTTTTAAATCCCAATTAGGCATAAAATCAATAGTAGCTCCGGCATTTAAATTGGTATATCTGTTTTTTTTGACCAAATCATGCGACTTTTTTACATCAAAATAAGGATCTCTGATATCTTCACCATGTTCCTGAACACCGGTAGGGAACAATCGACTCCAACGATATAGGTATAGCCAAGGGTCATTTTGAAATCCGTACGGTGAATTCGGATATCGTTTAGTAGCATCAGAATACATTGCCCCCCCTCTTAAGGTTAAGAAATCGGTTATTTTTGTCGATAAACTTAAATTTGAGGTGTATCTTATGAAATCATCGTGTTTCGCCGGTTTTGTCATACCCTCTTGATCGAGATAACCAAAGCTTATATTATAATCGGTATCTTTTCTTTTTCCATTTAGCGAAAAATTATGAGTTTGAGTAAGTGCATTATCTTTAACCATTACACTTACCGGATCATAAATTCTATAACCGTATTTATCTACTCCGTCATATATCCAATCTCTGTTATAAACAACAGGATCGTTTTTTCCTACGATTTTACCGTATTTTTCCTGCCATTCTTTTACTTTTTCGAAGCTTTCTCTACTTACGCGCCAAAAACCACCGGCAGGTCCGCTACCTTTCATGTTTTCATGAGCTTCCAAGGTATATTCAAGTCCGTCAATTCCTGCAATATCGATTTTTTTGAAAGGTGTTTGCCAAGAGAAGTTCGAAGAATATGTTATTTCGGTTTTTTCGGTTCGAGCTCCTTTTTTTGTCGTAATAAGAATAACTCCAAAAGCTGCTTTTGAACCATAGATAGAGCTAGCCGCAGCATCTTTTAAGACGGTAATGGATTCAATATCGTTAGGGTTTATAAGCTGAATGCTGGGGATTTCAACATTATCAACTAAAATTAAAGGATTACTTGAGCCTTGTATAGAGCCTATTTGTCCACGAATTTTCATTACCGGATCTGAGCCTACTTCACCGGTTGGGACAACTACAAAAAGTCCCGGTACGGTACCTTGAATTCCACGGCCAATATCAGAGACGGGTCTGCTGCCTAAAACCTCATCAACCTTTACCATCGATATGGCTCCGGTTAAACTTTCTTTTCGTTGGATACCATATCCTACTACCACCACTTCTTCGAGCGCTTGGATGTCTTCTCTCAGAATAATGTCAAAATTGGTTTTGCCTGCTGTGTTGATCTCTTGTTCCAAATACCCGACGTATGAAATGCGGATTTTCGCGTTGTTTTTAACTTGGAGCGAGAAGTTGCCGTTGATATCCGTTACGGTACCATTGGTAGTACCTACTTCGATGACATTGGCTCCGATAATCGGTTCACCTTTTTCATCGGTAATTCTACCCTTAATGGTTTTCGTTTGTTCCGGTTGAGGGGTGGGGGATGGTTCAACGATAATTTCCGGCTTTTTTTCGTTGTTGTGATAAACCACCACCTGTTTGTCCAAAATTTTGTATGTCAGCCCGGTTGAAGAAAAGACATTTTCCAATATCGCTTCGATATTCTCGGAATTGGCTGAAATATTTACTTTTTTATTCAGTTCATTTTCGACATTATCCGAAAAAACGAAAATATAGTTGCTTTGTTTCTCTATTTGTTCGCATACCTCCCGAATAGTGGCAGAATGTAAGTTGAGTGTAAGGTTGGTTCCCTGGGAATAACTACCTCCTGCGTACGAGAAGAAGATGCCAAGAAATAAGAAAAATGCCGTAATCTTCATTATTTTTAGAATTCGATGATAATTATCAAGGGAAATTGCTCCCCTAATAGCATTTTTATTCATATCTTTGTGTTGATTTAATGATTGTTGTAATAAATAAGAATTAAATTTTCTGCCGGATGGTATGTGGGGTATCGTCCGGCTTTTTTTGGTTTTCGAATTTTATGTACTCATAGGCATTGCTGTTTTAAAAAGGTTTATTTTTCGTTGAGAATATAGATTTGTCCGTTTTGTTTTATATAGCGAGTAGAAGAAAGAAGAGCTACAGTTGTCATCACATTGTCAATATCATCGGACAAGTATATTTTTCCTGAGCAGGTACGTTTTTGCAGGTTTACATCTTGATCGAAATTAAAGGAAAGGTTGTAGTAACGTCCAATTTGTTTCAGCACTTCGGTCATCGGCGTTTTATCAAAAGAAAGATAACCGTTTTTCCAGCTGACAAATTGATCCACATCCACCACACGCTTGATGAACGCCCCATTTTCGGAATAGATTGCCTGTTCATTGGGGAAGAGTTTAATTTCGGTTGCGCCTACAGCAGATTGCAGCCCTACGCTTCCTTCCACCAAAACAATCGATTTAGGAGAATCATTATAAGTTGACACGTTGAATTTTGTTCCATATACTTTTACATTGAAGTCGGATGTGTGAACCATGAACGACTTATTTTTGTCGGGGGCGACTTCAAGGTAAATTTCCCCTGACAACAAACGAATTTCCCGATTCTTTCCGGTAAATTGCGTCGGAAATTCCAATACCGATCCCGAATTTAACCAAACGTGGGTTCCATCGGAAAGATTCAATTGGGATCGTTTGCCGTAAGGAACAATCAGTTTATTGAATGCTGCATCGGCTATTTCGATCTGTTCTTGTCGGTTATTTTTGGTGTGTACCACCTTAGCTTTCCCTTTTTCATCGATTTTTACTTCAATATCGTTTTGATATTCATGCTTTTTTTCTCCCGAAATCAATTGGATATCCTCACTTTGCAGCAGATTGCCGACAATCAACTCCTGATTATCTGCTTTGGAGGGCTTTTCTCCGAAATTGAAATAATTTAAACCGATGATGAGGAGTGCTATGGCTGCACAAGCTGCCACGCTGTATTGAAGGATATGCCTGATATTGTTTTTTCTTCTTTTTCCTTTGATGGTGGATTGAATTCGATTGAACAACTCGAGGCGATCGGAATCCGATAGTATATTCTTATTCAATACAGTAGTTTTTAAATCTGCAATTGCGTGCTGAATTTCTTTGTTCAATTCGGGATTTTCCCGGATGAAATTTTTCCAGTATTCATCCAACGACTCATCCGGCAACAATTGCCAACGAAGAAATTTTTCGTCTTTCAAAAAATCGGTATAGCGGGAATAAAAATCGGACATCGTTTGCTTGTATGTTTTTATATAAAGACGATGAAGCTATTTTTTTATCCCCTTGTTTTCGTAAAAACTTCAAAATTTAACAATTGAGCTTTAAGGTAAAAGCAGAAAAATGATCCATGAACCGTATTTCTCACGAAGTGTTTCCATGGCTTTCGACAGCAGTTTTCGACAACCATGAATGCTGATGTTCAATATTTCGGCAATTTGCGTGTATTCGTATTCCTGAATATACCGAAGATACACAATCTCGCGTTGTCGGGCGGTCAGCGATTGAAGCATGGTTTCGATTTGTTTTTTTATGCCGGCTTGCTCTTCGGCATCGATAAAGTCGTCTTCGATGGATACGGTGATATTAAATGGAAGTTCATCCGGATTTTTAATATCCGGTAGGTTGAGATGGTGTTTTTGCATGCGATAGATATCATATAGCCTGTTTTTCAGTGATTTAAAGAGATACGATTTTACATTTGAAATCCGTTTGAGCAGTTGCTCGTCTTCTGCCAGTTTACAAAAAACATCGTGAATAGCGTCCATAATCGCTTCTTTCGGAAATCCAAAATACGACGCATACGTAAATAAATCGTCCACATAGCGATTATACATGTCGGCAATATCGTGCGCATTTTTCATTCCTTTCAAAAAAATTTCTAAAAATACGGGTTTTTATTCGTCGTTATATTGTTTTTTCTTCAAAAATATACCACTTTACGGTAATTTCCAAAAAGTCAATTTGAACTTTTATAACAAATTAACGATGGTTAGCTGTGAGTGAGGTTAAATTCGGTTTCGTTTTTAACCTGTTTTTTCAACTGCCGACTTTTGTATCATACGTTGTTTTGGGCGTTGGGTAATGAGTTCAGCGAAATTTTGTTCGATAAGTTAGAATTTTCGGCCTTTTTGTCGCTCTTCCTTCGCTTCTTCTTCGCTCTTCCTTCGCTTCTAAGCAGGAACGACACCACCGGATTCCGTGACGCCGGCGCAAAGCGAACCTATGTCTTTGCCGCATCTATAG
>Ga0208938_1002092_pt1 | contig 10867 bp, 9 predicted proteins | sample AD_UKC125_MetaG_FD_184434 | JGI IMG/M metagenome (GOLD analysis project Ga0208938, IMG submission 184434) | Active sludge microbial communities of municipal wastewater-treating anaerobic digesters from USA - AD_UKC125_MetaG (SPAdes) (version 2) | ecosystem: Engineered > Bioreactor > Anaerobic >... | reverse complement strand
ATTTAGTGCTAACGATGTCTCAGCTGATGTTAGCCCCATCCCGGTTGGTGCAAAGACAAGGATAGTCTTTTCTGTAAAGCTGCCAAACTATGTTTCCATAAACAATGTGGATTTAGGTTGTGATGATGGGTGGAGCTTCATGAGGGATAAGCTCACTTCTGCACCGGCTGACCTAGGTACACCGATTTTCACTGCTACAGGTGATTATGGTTATCTTAGTGTTTACAAGGTTGCCGCAGTGCCGCAAGATGATAATAATAAGTTGGACGATGAAAGTAAGCAGTACTTAATGATAGAAGTCGAAGTAAATGAAACAAACGACAGCTATCACGCCGTGTCAAAAGACAGTTTCTCGCTGGTAGACAAAGATGAATTTGCTTATCCCCAAGTTGATCATAGCCCGCAGTACCTGACTTCGGGAAGTGCCAAACTCTGGCGGGGACAGCTCTTCTTTGCTGTTCCTAAGGGCTCTCCTTCTTCAAATTACACTTTAATCTTCAGTACCTCTTCGTGGAGTCAAAAGGCGAAGACAGTCGTGGATTTGTCCAAGTTAACGACTCGCTAGGAACAAGGTTTTCTATTGGAGGCGGGCTTTTTAAGCCCGCCTTTTTTGTTGGACTGAAACTGCAGGTGATAAATCTCAGCATGAAGAAGAGTAGCTGAACCGTTAGTGTCATATCATGTACGGAAAAGTGGATAAGGTGATTCTCAAAGATTACAGGTGCTTTTCGTTACTTTCAATACTCCACACGGCCGCCATAATACTCTTCTGGTTATTGGGGTTATGGTCTTTGCAGATTGCTTAAGCAGCGGCATAATTGTTTCGGTTAGAGAAACAAAACCATTGGAGCAAAGACGAGGCCTCGGCTTTCGCCCAAATCTTTGTAGTCAAGAAATACATCATCGTCCGTATAACGCTTAACGAAGTTGAAGGTTGTTTCCGTAGTTTGCCTCCGATGATCCAAAACAAAAGTAAAGTACCGGGCTCGTGGTTGTGTGTTGCAAAATGTAAGCTCCAATGTAGAAAACACCTGAACCTACCATGATACCAACAACTAAGTTAATACCATCGAACAACCCCATTTCCCTACGAAAGCCCCTTTGTTCAGTAGGTGCATTAACCATATGCACAGCCTCCTTTTTCTTATCATAAAGGTGGAGGCCTGTACGCAGTCTAGAACTATGGTTAACCAATGTGGTTATTCATGTTAACAGTTTCATTGATCCAATTTTCCGTAAGATAATTTCTAATGTGCATTAAATGGGAGGCGATGAACTCATATTTTGTTAGTAAATTGCCCGAAGATACATTTGGAGTTTTCACAAAGTAGCTGAAATGCAATTGCATTATTCTTAATGCTAAATGTTAAACGGTGTTGCTACGCGATTCTAGGACCCACATAAAACTTGTACCCTTGGTTTCAGCTCCGTCTTGCGTTTTGGTTTCCTTCAAAAGCAAGCACAGCAAGAAATATTACTATGAATAGACCAAATGAGAAAATAGCAGCCGATGTTTTGAGCAGTGTGAGTGGAGGTAAAACTAAACACAGCAATGCGAAAATTATTGGAGCGATAATATATAACAAGCTGGGCTTAAGAAGAGCTCCATAAAGAATTGGACCGACGAAGCAAAATAGTAATATTATCCGTAATACATTGAAAAATATCGTGTCATAAGGTTTAGTAAGTATTGAAATAGTTCTGCAAATGCCTTGTTCCAATAGCTTATATATCACCATGTAAATTGGGAAAAGCAACATCATGGCCCCTATTGGATACACTTCTTCTACGAAGATATCTGTATACAGATAATAGATTACGTAATTAGAGAAAAAACTGTCAAAAGGTTGGTGATATTTAAAGTAAAGGAGATGTAGTATAAAGTAACCGGCGATACCACAGATAGCAGCGACAATGAAATTGTAAGGGGATTTCACTTTAATGAGTGGAATAACAATGCACACCGTAATAGATACGGAAACAATAAAAACCCACGGAGCCCAAGGGAGCATCAAATAAAGTCTCTGCATCATATCCATCATACCTCCCGTTTATTTGTATATTATAATCCGACTAACTGCATGTATTGTTGAGATAACTGTTTGCCTCAAAGTTATTAGCGGAACATGCTCAGGGTCGGATTGGATAAATAATGTACTGAAATAGGTTGTTTTGGTTGCGGAAGGTTTGTTATGCTGAACTTGGACAATTTAGGAGCAACAATTCAAGGATTGTTGTGTTAGTCCAGTGTGTTGTTGTGATGTTCACCTTTTCTAGTATGGAGATGATAATTTTATCTGCCTATAAACTCTAATAGGAGGCGAGAACTATGCCCAGTAACACTGTTCGGGTTGGCATTATTGGCTGTGGAGGCATTGCGTTTGCCAAACACTTGCCCTATTTATCGCAAATAGATGGTGTGGAAATTGCGGGGTTTTACAACCCAACCGAGGAAAAAGCAAGAAAAGCAAAAGAGCAGTACGGCTCAAAGGATGCGAAAATCTACCACAGTTGGCAGGATATACTGGAAGATCCAAGCATTGACGTAGTTCACGTGCTTACACCTAACAAATTCCATGCAGAGATGACCATTGCCGCATTGAAATCTGGTAAGCATGTCATGTGTGAGAAGCCCATGGCAACCAACGCGCAGGATGCTCAGAAGATGGTGGAGGCGGCGAAGAAAAGTGGTAAGAAGTTCACCGTTGCATTTCAGAATCGGTTTAAGCCAGAGAATATGATGCTCAAGCAATTGGTTGAGCGGGGCGATTTAGGATGGATCTACTTTGCCAAAGCAAGGGCTTTAAGGCGCAGAGGTGTGCCTACGTGGGGCAACTTCCTAAACAAAGACATGCAGGGTGGGGGAGCTTTAATAGATATCGGCAGTCATGCTTTGGACTTGACTTTGTGGTTCATGAACAATTACCAAGTGAAAAGCGTTGTGGGAACTACCTATAACGTGCTTTCAAAGGAGGAAAATGCGGCAAACCCGTGGGGACCTTGGGACCCAAGCAAGTTCCAGGTCGAAGAGTCTGCTTTTGGCTTTATTACCATGGCAGACGGTGCCACTGTGGTAGTGGAATCCAGCTGGGCTCTAAACACGGTGGATGAAGGGGAGGCACAAACGGTGCTATGCGGAAGTAAGGCTGGGGCCGACAACATATGCGGACTCCGGATAAACGGTGAGGATATGGGCAGTCTCTATTTAAATGATGTGGAGACACAACTTCACGGAGCTGCTTACTACGAGCCGCACGTAGTAGACCCGGGAAAACTGGAAATGGAGTCCTGGATAGAAGCTGTAAGGGAAGATAAAGAACCACTAGTAAAACCAGAGCAGGCTTTGGTGGTAACGCAGATCATTGATGCTATTTACCAGTCTGCGGCTACAGGCAAGCCTGTTTTGTTCTAAATACGTCCGTCGCAAAAAAGAGAGGGCCTGCCCCCGTGACCCACTGTGAGAGGTGCGCGAGGGCAGGTGAGAAGGGCCGGTTCTTATTCCCAACGTGGGAGGTGTGATAGCCCAGTTGTCATGGGAGCAAGAAAACTCCCATTTTCTCTGCGTCAACCCATTGGGCTTGCAGAGAACTGCTTCTTAGGTTCCCTTTGTAGGATGTAATGCCAAGCTGTTTGGCATAAGCTGGATCAACCATGAATCGACCATCCTTAAGCGAAAACTTGGAGTAATCCACCAATGCACCATTAAGCGAGGCGATTTTGGCCTTGTTTGATATGAAAAGCACTTTGGCATTGGGTTTTTGCTGGGCCACTTTCAAATAAAGTTCTGCCATGCCTTGGGTCAGACGGGGCCCTGCTCTAAATACCCAGTCGTCATTAAAGGAAACAAGTTTGCCTTGCTGGACTGCTTTTAAATCACTCCAGGGTTTTCCTTTAAAAGAAGCTGCTTCCCCGCCCATGGATTTTTCCGGATAGAGAATGTAATCAGGGTTAAGTTTGAGAAGGGTCTCCTCGCCCAACGTGGGCCATGGTTGAGTGTAACTACCTGTGACCGAGATCAGCCCTACCTGATTAAGAAGGTCGTTAACAAAAGTGTCTTTACCCACGGTCATGGGCGGGTCATTCCACATAAGCAAAAGTACACGTGGGTGTTGCCCACCTAGTGATTTTAGTGCCATCGGCATGAGTCTTATTTGCTCCTCAAGTTTTTTTGCTTGAGTTTCCTTTTGGAAAATAAGTCCCATGCGGTGTATCAAAGAAGACACATCACTTACTGACTTGGGGTCTGCAATGAACACGTTCCAGTACTTTACCATGGTGTCGTAGGTTTCTTTTCTAAAACTAATAGTGCCAATGATCAGATCGGGTTTCTTGGTCAGTAGTAGTTCAATGTTGGGTTGTGTGTAGTCGCCCATCACGGGTACATTTTTTACCTCAGGTGGGTAATCATCCACTGGTGTACGTCCCATTAGACTGTCCTGTGCTCCGATGGCGTACATGATCTCCGTGACATTGGGAGCCAAAGAAATAACACGCTTGGGCACAGTTGTAAAGGTTAAAGTCTTGCCTACATCATCCGTTACTTTCACCGCCGCAGAAACTGGTAATACCAGCATGGTAGCTGCCAGCAGCAGTGCAACAATACGCGAAAACCGAGTCCTCATGAGATCACCTCCTTTGTCCTCGCAAAAGAGGCTCGGAAGTAACAGATCAGGCAGGTCTCCCGGCTTCCGGATCAACACTCAGTCCTTGCCTTCCCAGCAACCTTTTTGCGGTTACCAGTGGCGTTCTTACTTTGGACTTCGCTCCCCGGTCACGGTTGCGGGACAGCGCCGGTTTCTCACCGGACTTCCCTTTTGGCCCACACCGAAGGAAAAGGAATGGGCACCTGACCCGGTACTTAATACTGATTATAAATCACTTTACACAACAGTGCAATCACAACTCTATTACCAAGAACTTCCTCTGATATAGATATTTAGAAGAATTGCGAGCACAGGGTTGGCGAAAGTTAAATTCCAATCTATGAGCAGTCAGTATCAATCTGATATTGTGCCGCTCCAAAGAGTATTTAGAAAAACCGCTAATTGTGTCTGTTATGGGAAGTAATAGTTCAGTTAACGGTATGATTCGTATTGGCATCATGGGTTGTAACACAATTGCGTTTTCCAATCATGAGTATCGTTTGTTCTTCCAATTCTTACCGGTATTTTTCTGAAAAGAAGTGTCCTCCACTTTCAAATGGATAGTCATCCACCGATGCACGTCCCAGGATATAAAATGCTTGCAAACACCAGATGAATTAAGGTTTTTTACCTGCATCGCCTGCGACTTTTACTGTTGTCGATGCTTGTGTAGGCAGCATCGGATTCTCGTTGAACATCCCTTTGGTCTTGTTCACTGAGTAAGCATGCATTGCCTATAAGCAATTGTATGTTTTTGCAAAGGTGTGTTCGATGTTGGACCTAATTTCTGTAATCCTTGCTGAGAAATGGAAAGTATGTGAATAACTTATAGCAATTTATGGTATAAAATGCAACTGGGAAGGAGGAATTCTTTTTTCTGCATTTCTGCACCGAGGATACACTCCCCAACCTCCAACCCAACATCACGGAAAGGTGGTGATTGGGTCGTCATGAACGTGTTGCGACTACAACAAAATATCAGCTGGAGGTGTTCCTTATGAAGGGGAATGGGAACAAAAGGAAAGTTAGAACCATTTTATTGAGTGTGTTGGTCGTAGCGTTGGTGGGTGCTATCGTCGGTGTCGGAGTTTACTTCTACTTTTCAGACAAAGAGACAAGTGAAGGCAATAAAATCACCGCAGGTACACTGGATCTAACTTATCAGATAACGGCTCATAGCGTTAATGATCCGGATGGTAACAGTGCTGCAGTGGAATTATCGAGTACTGATGCACAAAACGGTGCCAGCGCTTATGTCACGTTTACAGACATTGCACCTTCGGACACTGGAACAATTGAATGGACCGCAAAGAATATTGGGTCATTACATGGTTATCTGACAGTCACCGCCACACAAGAATCTGATACGGGCGATACCACTGAGCCTGAGCAAGTGGCTATTGATGAAAATGGTGGTGATGAGAACTTAGATGAGTATCTTAAAGTTACGCTCACACAAAAGATCGGGGCCGAGGAGCCTGTTACGTTGGCTGATGGCGTGCTTCTGAAAGAGTTGAAAAATACGCTTGAAGGTAAGGAAGAGGCGAAAGATCAATTGCTTAAGGCCGCCGGAGCTGAAAATGATGAGGACACGTGCGTTTATACTCTTTCGTGGGAGTTACCAGAAGATACGGGTAACATTGTGCAGGGTGATACTTCCACGCTAACTCTTACGTTCCAGCTTAATCAAGTAAAGAATCAGGGGAATCCGTAGTAAGCCAGAATTAGAGCTGGGCGGGGACCTCATGGTTCCCGCCCATACAAAAAACCAAAATGGGGGTGTGGTGATGGTAAAGATAACCCAATGGTTATTTAGCGTTTTGCTTGTTATTGTCGTTGTTTGTGCTGTTTTTACATTTTTGGCGCCTCATTTTGGTTGGCGTGTTGATGCCGTACTTTCAGGCAGCATGGAACCTGCTTTGAAGGTAGGCAGTATTGAGGTAACAAAGCCCGTCAGCACAAATGATATTCAGGCGGGCAACATTATCACGTTCCGCTCGCCTGGTAACCCCCAGCTCATTGTTTCGCACAGGGTGGTTGCTATAACCAGTGAGGGCTTTGTTACAAAGGGTGATGCAAACCGTGACAATGATGAACCGGTTGTGCCACCTCAGAATGTGTTGGGCAAGGTTGTATTCCATATTCCGTATGTCGGTTATGTTATCTGGGTAGTCAGAAAACCTATTGGGTTCATGTTGGCTTTGGTGGTTCCTGCCGCCGTGCTCATTATCATGGAGATTGTGAACATACATCGAGAACTGGCCAAAGAAACTGAAAGTAGCACCACTGGGCCTTATCAAAGAGGGGGCCGGTCGTGAAATGCACGAAAGGCGAGCGAATTTGTTCTTTTCTAAATGTACTTCTTGTTTTCGTGTTTGTTTTCAGCTTGTTGCATAATACTACCGGTTACTCTGGTGCTTACCTTTATGACACAGAAGCATCAGGGGGAAATAGACTGAGTGCCTGGACGTCATCGCTGTGGCAACAGACCACTAAAGAAGATTTTGAAGCTGGCACGCCTAACCAAGTAGATGTGACAACTGCTTCGGGAGATGTAATATTAGAAACGACAACTTATGAGGAGCGACGTTTGGTTTTCTATGACCACTCTTCGTCAGATAGTACCGGGGTTGGAAGTAGCGAGCAAGTCTCTTCTTCCTCAAGTGTTGAAATCACACTTTACCCATTGCAGGATTCCTATTTAGACAGTACTTCGCCTCAAGCTTCCGGTGGTGACAGCCCCGTGTTATATGTTTCCGGTAAGACGGGCGGCATTGAGCGTGCGATCATTTTGTTTGACATGTCAGCTGTACCCATTGACACTAACATAACTTCTGCTACCTTTTATTTATATAAGCATCCTTTCGGAGAAGGTACAAGGACTATTGGTTTGCACAGAGTGAACTCCCCTTGGGGAGAGTCCGGAGTGAGTTGGATCAGCACAGGGAATGGGAGCGATTGGGCTACGGCTGGAGGCGAATTTGCCCCAGAACGCTCGGCAGTGAAGGGTATTTCTGCTTCAAGTAGCGAGGACTGGGTAAGTTGGAATGTTACAAGGGACGTCGTGAACTTTCTTGCTGATCCTGAGCACAACAACGGTTGGATCGTCAAGGATGAGGATGAAACGGCAGCAACGGGTGCAGAATGGGCATTCTCAAGTAAGGAAAGCTCGGAGTCAGAGCGTCCAAGGCTGGTGGTCGTCTATGAAACTGCCGGTGAGGAAAACAAAACTACTCCTACAAATGAACTTCCTGCAAAAAGCACTAGTACTGTTGAGTTAACATCGTTTTCTGGGTATGTTACCCAAGGTACCATAACATCCACTGTTTTTGATACAGGGCATTATGGTTCTCACTTTGATGCGGTGTTCTGGGATTCAATCATGCCTCCTGGAACGAGCATCACTTTTGCTGTGAGAGCTTCTGATGATTTCTTCGACATAGAAAGCTCTTCTCCTGCTTGGACAGATATTGGTTCCATTTCCGGTGTGAGCATGGGCATGCCCACAGGTAGGCACATGCAGTGGACAGCTACTCTGACAACCTCAGATACTTCCAAGACACCAGTTTTGAGTGAAATGCGCGTTTACTATCGCTGACGTGCTCATTAAGCAGAAATGCTTCTTAGTGTACAGAGCCGCAGAAGAAGAACAGGTAATTCCCATACTTTGTCCAGAGTCTTTTTACAACATCTTTTGAAGGAGACAGAATGTTTTAGACGTTTTTACATTGGTGGCTATTAGTAGGTAAGTTTTAGAACATTTGGTCACATAAAACGGTTGCATTCACTTATAGGAGGTAAGTTGTAGAAGCTCGCTTTTAACCTGCTCAAAAGCAGGATTTTTGTGCACTACAAAGTGCATGTGTATTTTTATCTTCCGAGCCGTAGATGAGTTTGTGGAAAGCTCTCATAGATTATGATATTAGTGGGTCAGAAACTGGGGAGAACTTAGTCTCAAAAAGCAAGCCGATACCTTTAAAAGAGGAGGTACGTGAGCATAAATATAAAAAAGGAACAGCAGCACGTGGTAAAGACTTTGGGTCAAAGATTAGCCATAATGGCAGTTTTAGGTCTCGTGGTCATTACTGTGCTGTTTGGCATTAGTCAAATCATGCAGAAAGTTGCTAATGTACCGCCAAGCAATGGGCCGACCACTGGTTCTGGAGCCATTGCCCAGGACGTGTCTGTGTGGACCCAAACCAGCAAATATGACTTTGATCGAGGGCTGATTTATCAAGTAGATACATCGGCAAGCCCAGGGGATGTAGTGCTTGCCATGAAAATGCAAACCACATTGGATCATTTTAACGATGAGCGTTACATCAATACCAGCGAAAGTCAGAACATAAATGTGACTGATGGGAAAGTTGAAGTTGCACCTCTGAGGGCTGAGGGCACGCTGGTGTCCAAGAATTTGCTTTCCCAAGCAGTTTTGCATTTGGAATCCTTCAGTTATGACGTATCCATTCCCTGGCGGGCCAATGCACGGGTGCAGTTCTCACGGGACGGGGTAAATTGGTACAACTCGGAAGGTATTTTGGACGCCTGGAATGATCTTTCCGATGGAGCTCACAACATTGACTTGTCCAAACTAAACTGGTCTGGCGGTTCAGAGTTTTACTACAGGATGCAGCTTAACGCTGGTGGGCTCTTAGGTTTTAGGAAGCCCTCAGTAAAAGAGGTTGGTCTTACGTACTCAACCTACTATTCTTCAGGTAGCATCGCCTCCATGGTTTTCGACACCGAAGTGGAGAACGCGCAGTGGGACTCCATCTGCTGGGATGTCACATTGCCTCTTAGTGCTACCATAGTTTTTGAAGTCAGAGCATCAGATACGTTCTTTACACGAGATAGCGCCACGCCTGGCTGGACCTCTGTGGAACCTGAGCAGGTTTCAGAGAACTTTTACCGTGCTTCAGCTGACCTACCTGAGGGTAGGTACAAACAGTGGCGTGCCACACTCAGCACCTCTGATACGTCAACAACACCGACACTGCATGAGGTTAAGGTTTATTACTACTAACCAAGGTGGAACTGATTCTCCACCAAGCTGTTTTACTTAGCCGCCCACTTTTACCGTAAAACCGTCGTTTTCAAACAAGGTTTTTATGCTCTCGATGCGGGCTGCATCAGGCGGTTGGTCTGCGGGCATCTTGTAGGGCTTTCCCAGACGAACGTATTTTTCTCCAACATCGTGGAAGGGTAGTAAATCCACACGTCTTACACCATTGCCCACTTCGCTTTTCAAGAAGGAAATTAGCCCTTCAATGTTTTTTGGTGTATCGGTAATGTTTGGGATGAGCGGTATTCTGATGATTATGTCACCTGCTCTGCCCATGTTAGCAAGCATCTTCAGGTTTTCTTTGATGGGTTCATTTGGAACACCAGTAAAGTATGCATGCTGCTGTGAATCTGCCAGTTTTTGGTCGAACAAAAAGATGTCCACCAAAGGGGCTAATTGGGAAAAAACCTCGTTGGGTACGAACCCTGATGTTTCCACGGCTGTATGTATGCCCATTCCCCTGCATGCTTTCAGGGCTTGTTCCAAGAAATGCGCTTGCATGAAAGGCTCTCCTCCAGTGAAGGTTACACCTCCGCCTGATTGGTCGTAGTACAGTCGGTCTTTTTCCAGCTCCTGCATGAGCTCTTTCACGGTCAAAGTAAAGCCCACCATTTGCCAAGCAGTGGTGGGGCAGTAGTGTGCACACACACCACAGCGGGTGCATTGTGTTCTATCGATGGCCACGCCATTACCGGTCAGCTGTAAAGCATGTTGGGGGCAAACTTCCTGGCAGGTGCCACATTTCATACACCTAAATTCAAAGTACATGAGCTCTTGGAAAGGGCTTATGCCTTCAGGGTTTTGACACCACCAACAGCTAAGAGGACAGCCTTTTAGAAACACCAGCGTTCTTATGCCGGGGCCATCATGCACAGCAAAACGCTGCACATCAAAAACTGTGCCTTGAGCGTCCCAATCCACAAATCCTTCTCCGAGCAACGTTTTTACACCGTTTCGTGCTCAGTTCGAGCTATGATTTCCTCCTGCAAACCCTTTGGCAGGTTCACAAAGTAATCGCTGTAACCAGCAACGCGGACCATGAGATCTTGGAAGTCTGCTGGTCTTTTCTGAGCTTCGCGGAGCAGTTCTGCGCTAACCACGTTGAACTGCACGTGGTGTCCGCCCATGTTGAAGAAGCTTCTTATCAGTTGTCCCAGCTTCT
>Ga0208938_1002091_pt1 | contig 10868 bp, 8 predicted proteins | sample AD_UKC125_MetaG_FD_184434 | JGI IMG/M metagenome (GOLD analysis project Ga0208938, IMG submission 184434) | Active sludge microbial communities of municipal wastewater-treating anaerobic digesters from USA - AD_UKC125_MetaG (SPAdes) (version 2) | ecosystem: Engineered > Bioreactor > Anaerobic >... | reverse complement strand
TGAACAGGTTCCCTACGTAGGGCACATCACCCAGAAACGGGACCTGACTGACCGAATCGTTCTCGGTCAATTCAAAGATACCGCCGATCACCACTGTGCCACCGTTTTCGACCAGCACTTGGGTTCGCACGTGTTTGGTGTTGATGGCAATACCTTGGGCCGTCGTTTCGCCGCGGCTGTCTTTGGTCACATCAACATCAAGAATCACATTCCCTTCGGGCGTGATCTGGGGCGTCACTTCAAGCTTCAGCGTCGCCTTGCGGAACGCTGTCGACGTTGCTCCGCTGCTGGTCGCCTGCTGGTAGGGGTATTCAGTACCCTGTTCGATCAAGGCCTTGGCCTGGTCGGCGGTAACAACACGAGGACTGGCGACGATCTTTCCCTTGCCATCGGCCTCCATCGCCGAGAGCTCAAGGTTCAGAAATCGGTTGGCGGCATTGCTAAATAACGACATCGCAAAGGTCGCCGGGTTGTAGCCACCTTGACCAATTGCAGGCAAGTTCACCAAGGTCGTGTTCAGGTTGTTGAGCGCATTAGAGGACTCAGTGGTCGTTGCGGTCATCGCTTCATACGAGCCGGCAAAAGCCACCCGGTTGCTGCCACCGACCGAATACCCTGCCTGCCCCCCTTGAATGCCTCGCAGGTCTGCGCCACCGAGCCGGACACCCAATGAACGCCCAAAGGTGTCTTGCGCCTCCACAATTCGCGCTTCAATCATTACCTGACGAACCGGGATATCGAGTTTCGACACCATTTCCTGGATCAGAGCCAGTTTCGAGGGAATGTCCGTGACGAACAGCTGATTGGTCCGGGGTTCGCCAAATGCGCTTCCACGCGGGCTCATGAATCGCTGCCCTTGAACACCTCCCGGGCCGCCCGTGTTGTTCTGGTTCAGCTGAACCAGGATGTCACTGACCTTGGCGTAATTGAGCTGAATGGAAATGCTCCGTAATGGTTCCAGCCCCTGGATCGCCAGGTTCGACTCAAGTTCCTGCTTTTCTTTAGCATTGATTTCGTCCCTCGGCGCAATCATCAGCACACTACCGACCTTTCGCATGCCGAGGTTCTTGGCGCGCAGGATGATGTCCAGCGCCTGGTCCCATGGCACATCCTTAAGCCGAAGCGTGACAGAACCACCCACCGTATCCGAAGTCACGATGTTGAAGTTGGTGAAATCAGCGATCACCTGCAGAAGCGCACGAACTTCAATGTTCTGGAAGTTCAGCGAGAGCTTTTCTCCACTGAACCCAGTACCCTGAGTCAACTTGCCGGCATCAACTTTTTGCGGGCGCACCTCAACAACGAACTGGTTGTCGCTTTGGTAGGCGCTGTGCTCCCACGCGCCACGGGGCTCAATCACCATGCGCACGCGATCCCCTGCCTGGAATGTCGTCACCGACTGGACGGGCGTCCCAAAATCCGCGACATCAAGGCGACGACGCATCCCCTCAGGGAGTGAGGACTTCAGGAACTCGACGACCAAGGTCTGCCCTTGCTGCTTGATATCAACGCCCACCTGATTGTTTGGAAGATCAACGATGATCCGGCCCGCGCCCTCGGCTCCTCTACGAAAATCCAAGTCTTTGATTGCAAGAACATCCCGGTTCCGATTTTCCGAGAAGACGGTCGCTGCGACGGTTGCTGCCGCAGGCGCCGCAATCGGGTCGAGCGAGATGAACAAGCTCTTGCCCCGTATTTCTGCCTTGTAGTTGGTTGCTTGCTTCAGATTGAGGACAAGCCGACTCCTGTCTCCCGCCTGAACCACGTTGACAGATTTCACATTTCCCTGATTGATTTCGACATTGGGGCGCCCCATTCCATTGGAAACGCCCGGGAAGTCAAGCGCAATCCGCGCCGGGACCTGGATGGAAAACCCACCTGGCAATGCCGGCAGTGGCTGTGCGGTATCGACCCGAATAACCTCAACACCCCCCTGAATGGATGCTGTGACCGACTCTATGGTGTTCTGCGCATGGGCGACCAGACAAATCAGTACCGCACCAACTGCGGACACTCCACGCAACACATGCTTAAGAAACGGGTTCTGCATTGTTTTCATCTTGCCCTCTCTTGCAACTGCAAATTCGCAGCGCGTTCAATCCATTCACCACCGGCATCCTGAACAATTTCCCGCAGGACGATCTCCGTCTCAGATACTTTAGTAATACGCCCGTAGTTCGGGCCAAGGTAATTCCCGGGCCTGACCTGATACAACAGGTTGTCCACCCGCACGATCCCCACCAATTGACCCGCCTTGTTCAGGCTTCCCACCATCTTGATGCTGTCCAAGGGCATACTTTCGAGCGGCTCCTTGCGGCGGCTGAGTTCGGGGGCCACAAGCGCTGCATTGGCTGTGGCCTTGCCAGACTCCTGGCGCAGCGCCTGTAGCAGTCGCCCATTGCTGAACGGTTCCGCCCCTACATCCTGTATGTAGTCCTGTGGCAGGAACTTTTTCGGCGCCGGGATGGGGGCAATCTGGGCTTTTGTCTGGCTGCGCTGTTCGGTCATCCACTGCTGCAATTCGTCGTCTCCGGATCCCGTGCAACCGGCCAAAGCCGCCATCAACAACCCGACCCCAATGGTTCGACGGGCGATCATTTCTTGCCCCCTTTGGGCGCGGCCGCCCGTCGCTGGGCTGCGATTTCTTCCGGATCGAGATAACGGAATGTCTTGGCGGTCGCATCCAGCGACAGGGATCCGTCACGCGTCGGAAGGACAGTCAGGTTATTCAAGGTCACAATGCGTGAAAGGTGCGCGATATCCGATGAAAACAGACCGATGTCGTTGTAGCGACCAGTCACTCGAATCGCGATCGGCAACTCGGCGTAATACTCCTTGACACTCACCTGGCCGGGTCGGAACAGGTCGAATTGGAGGCTGCGCCCGATGCCTGCCTGGTTGATATCCGACAGCAGAGCATCCATTTCCGCCTTGCTTGGAAGTTGCTTTTCCAGCTGAGTCACGTACACCAAGACTTGTTCTCGCTGTTTCTTCAAAGCCTCCAGATTGACGGCCTGAGCCAGCTTTTTCTTGTAGTCGTCTCGCAGCCGCACTTCTGTCGCTCGTTCATTCTGCAGTTCGGTGTCCGAATCCTGGAGCCACAGGTACCACAACGCCCCCACTACAAAAATGGAGATACAGGCGCACATCAGATAGCGAGGCAGCGGGCCCCAAGCAGCAGGATTCTTTGGGTCTAGATTGCGGAACTGCCTCTGAATACCTTCAAAGAACGCGGTTACCTGGGCCGTTTGTACATTTCGGGTCGCCATAAAATGCTACCTTCCTACGGCTTCAACACGACGGCCGAACCCGCGCGAACAGGCGGGCGAGCAACTGAAACCGAATTGGTCGGAACCGATACGGCACCCGCAGGCGCGGAAGCTGAACCGGCAGAACTGGGTGCCGCGCTTGCGGGCGCAGATGCCGAGCTGGCAGGACTTGATGCTGCACTTGCCGGCACCGCAACTGCCGACTTGACCTCGCTCGGCCGCCGCAGCTGGACTCGCATCGTGAAGTTCGCGACTCTGCGTTGATCTCGAGGAGAAAGGGCAAGATTCCCCGCGACGATCTCGACCAGTTCGGGCCGCGCCAACCAAGGACTGTTGTTGGCAAAATTCCGCAGCAACTCCGACACACGTTCATTGGACTGAGCCGTCCCGGTAATGGTGACAGACTGGTTCTGTTGCCTCAATGAACTGAGATAAACACCGTCTGGCAGCTGTCGAGTGATTTCGTTCAGAAGATGAACCGGCAAATTCCGGTCAGACTGCAAATCTTCCACCGCCTGCTGCCGCGCGCGCAACGATGCAATTTCGGCCTGCAACGTGGCGACGTCCTTTATCTGGGCTTCTAGCCGTTTGATCTCCGTCTGCAAATACTGATTCTTGCTCCGTTGATTGGATATCTGTGTCTCGTACCACACGTAGACCAAGCCCGCGACCAGCGCGCCAAAAAGTGCTGCAGCCACCAGCGTGGCATAAAAGAACTCTTGCCGACGCTTGCGTGCAGCCTCACGGTGCGGCAACAGGTTGATGAGGATCACTGCAGAAACCTCCGCATGGCAAGACCGCACGCTGTGAGGTAGGACGGCGCCTCGCGACGCAACTTGTTCTCCCGCACCCCTCCCCCTATTTCCATCGACGCAAACGGATCAACCAGGTTGCAGGGGAAAGATGTTTGCTGCGTCACCGCTGCAGTCAGGCCAGCCAGCGCCGCCGAGCCACCAGCCAGCAAAGCGTAATCGACGCGGTTATACGGAGTGCTGGTAAAAAAGAACTGCATCGCCCGGCTGATTTCCTGGGCCATGCTTTCTACAAACGGCTGAAGCACGCCGGAGCCGTAATCATCTGGCAGGTCGCCACTGCGCTTCTTGGATTCTGCTTCTTCCGGCGAAAAACCGTACTGGCGAACGATCAATTGGGTCAATTGGGCGCCACCAAATGCCTGGTCACGGTCGTACAGCACCTCCTGATTGCGGATAACCTGCATGCTCGTGGTGAAGGCACCGATTTCAAACAAGGCAACGATTGCATCGACCCCGTTGTTGGGCAAGGTCTCGATCAGCCGGTCGGCTGCGAGTCTGGAGGCGTAAGACTCCACATCAAGGATCACGGGATTCAAGCCCGCCGCCTCAGCCAAGCCCTGACGATCCTGAACTTTGTCTTTGCGAGAAGCGGCAATCAACACATCCACGTCACCCGCCGACGCAGCGCTGGGCCCGATGACACAGAAATCGAGACTGACTTCATCGAGCGAGAAAGGGATGTATTGGTTCGCCTCGGACTCCACCTGAACTTCAAGCTCCTGCTCACTCAGACCACCCGGAAGGACGATCTTCTTTGTGATCACAGCAGACGGCGGCAAGGCCATGGCCACATTCTTGGTGCGGGTACCGCTTTTCTTGACCACACGGCGAACAGCTTCGGCCACCTCATCAAATTTTTCGATGTTTCCATCCGTGATCCAGCCGCGTTCGAGCGGCTCCATGGCACAGCGCTCCAGGGTCAGCTGGCCTGAAGATCCACGGCTTAATTCGACCAGTTTCACGCTGGACGAACTGACGTCGAGACCCAGCATGGGTGCTGGCTGACGGCTAAATAAGGATCCCAATGAGATCAAGACAGTCCCCTGAACCCGGCAATGAAGCAGCCGGAAAACTTAAGAAATCACTTCAATGCTATCAGTAAGCCCCTTGACCTTCAAAGGAATTCCAGACCATAGGTACGCAGAAGCGTTGTCAAAAGCCGACGCCTTCGGCTGCCGCCCCCCCGGACTGGACATGAATTGACCCAATAGTGTTGCGACAGGTAACATTCCGATACCAAGCGTACCGGCAGGGCAGTGATCGATTTTTATAATGGGCCAGCGTATTTGCGCCCCCACCATGCCCCACCCGCCTCCAACACACGACACCCAAACCAAACCTGAAACCGCAGGAGTTTCCTGGAAATCCCGGTTAGCCCGTCTGGTGCTTTGGGGGCTCGGGTTGACGGCAGCAGTGGTCGGTTCCGCACTGCTGGCTGTTGCGATCGCTTTGGCCGCTGCCTACCCGAACCTTCCCGATATTTCGGACCTCGCGGACTATCGACCGAAACTGCCCCTGCGTGTCTATACCTCGGACGGTTCTTTGATGGGTGAATTTGGCGAGGAACGCCGCAGCCTTACGCCGATTTCCGAGTTCCCGCAGGTCATGAAGGACGCTGTGCTGTCGATTGAAGATGCTCGCTTTTACAAGCACGGTGGCGTCGACTATCTCGGCGTCATCCGCGCAGGTCTAGCCAACATGGGCCGACTGAAAAGCCAGGGTGCGTCCACGATCACCATGCAGGTTGCCCGCAATGTGTACCTGTCTTCCGAGAAGACCTATACCCGCAAGATCTACGAGATTCTTCTGACGTTCAAGCTCGAGCACCTTCTGACCAAGGACCAGATCCTCGAGATCTACATGAACCAGATTTTCCTTGGCAACCGCGCCTATGGCTTTGCTGCAGCGTCCGAGGCCTATTTCGGAAAACCCATCAAGAACATTTCAATTGCCGAAGCAGCCATGCTGGCCGGTCTGCCCAAGGCGCCCTCAGCCTTCAACCCGATCAACAACCCCAAGCGGGCGCGCTCCCGGCAGCTCTACATCATCGAGCGCATGGAGGAAAACGGTTTCATCACTGCCGCCCAGGCAGAGGCCGCAAAAAAAGAAGAACTCAAGGTCAAGACCAATGCAGACAATGCCCGTGTGCACGCCGAATTTGTGGCGGAGACTGTCCGCCAACTGATCTACGCGCAATACGGAGATGAAACCTACACGCGTGGACTGAATGTCTACACCACGCTCAAGGCGGCGGACCAAGAAGCGGCCTATCGCGCCCTGCGGCGTGGCATCATGGACTATGAGCGGCGCCAGATTTACCGCGGCCCTGAGCGATTCATCGACCTGCCCACCGACCCCAAGGAGCTTGAGGAAGCCATCGACGATGCGTTGACCGAGCACCCCGACAATGACGATGTCCTTTCGGCAGTCGTCCTGGAGGCCACACCGAAAAGGATCGTTGCCATTCGCCAGAATGGCGAAAGCGTCGAAATTACCGGTGATGGGCTGAAGCCCGCGCAATCGGGGCTTTCGGACAAGGCAGCGCCCAAGATAAGAATTCGGCCCGGTGCCGTCATCCGGGTCGTTCGCACACCCAAGAACACCTGGGAAATCACCCAGTTGCCCGAAGTCGAAGGCGCTTTTGTCGCCATAGATCCGCGCGACGGTGCCGTTCGGGCGCTGGTTGGTGGGTTTGATTTTGCCAAGAACAAGTTCAACCATGTCACGCAGGCCTGGAGACAACCCGGCTCAAGTTTCAAGCCATTCATTTATTCCGCAGCGTTGGAGAAAGGCTTCACGCCAGCAACCATCGTGAATGACGCACCTTTGTTTTTTGACGCGGGTGTCACTGGAGGTCAGCCTTGGGAGCCCAAAAACTACGACGGCAAGTTCGAAGGGCCGATGCCACTGCATACCGCGTTGGCGAAATCAAAGAACATGGTGTCCATCCGAATCCTGCAAGCGGTGGGCGCACAAAATGCCCAGGAATGGATCACCCGCTTTGGCTTCGATGCCGAGAAGCACCCGCCCTACCTGACCATGGCGTTGGGCGCCGGCTCAGTGACGCCCATGCAAATGGCGACAGCGTACTCGGTGTTTGCCAATGGAGGCCATCGCGTCAACCCGTGGGTGATCGCGCGGATCACAGACCAGAAGGGCAAGGTCCTGGTCGAAAGCAAACCACCCGTCCTGAACGACGCAGCGCGAGCCATCGACACCCGAAATGCCTTCATCATGAGCCGTCTGCTGCAGGAAGTGGCGCGCTCGGGCACGGCAGCGAAAGCACAGGCGATGCTCAAACGCCCCGACCTGTATGGCAAGACCGGCACGACCAACGACTCGATCGACACCTGGTTCGCGGGCTACCAGCCCACCCTGGCGGCCGTGGTCTGGATGGGCTACGACACACCCCGTTCGCTAGGCGATCGGGAAACGGGTGGGGGCCTGAGTCTTCCGGTCTGGATCAGCTTCATGGAAACCGCGCTGCGCGGCGTGCCCGTCATGGAGGTCGGCGCGCCAGAAGGCGTGGTGAACGCTGGTGGCGAATGGTTCTTTGAAGAGTTCGTGCATGGCAACGGGATCAGCAACCTCGGACTGGACGAACGAAATGCCAAGGCAGCCGGGTCAGACGCATCGAGTACTCAGGACCTTCCGCCTGCAGACGAGCGAAAGCGGATCCTCGATCTATTCAAGAACTGATCAAACCCTGAAATTCAGCGCAACACCCGCCTGATCACTTGCATCGCGCGAGAGGCAGGCAAAGAACTCGCCATTGCCTTTGGTATCCATCCATTGGGTGCCGTCAAAGCGGAAGTGGTAGCCCCCGGAGCGTGCTGCCAGCCACACCTCGTGCAGCGGCTTCTGCAGATTGATGATGATCTGGCTACGGTTTCCGAACGTCAGGGTGATCATGCCGCCGACGCGCTGGTTGTCGACATCTGCGTCGGTCTGGTCATTGATGCGGTCGCACCCCGATTCAACACCAGACAAAAGCCTTTCCGCTCGGTCCATGAATTCCTGGTCGGTCATTACAATTTGCCCATGAAGATGCGAACGCTCATTCTAGCCAGCCAACTGGTCATTGCCGCGGGTGTGGTCACTCTGGCGGGCTGTGGACAAAAGGGTCCGCTGGTCCTCCCGCGAACCCCGGCTCCCGCACCAGCCAGCGCAACCCTTGTCGCCCCCCCGCCTACACCGGCTGCCTCGAACACTCCATGACTCTTCTCCACCTCCCAGGCGCTCCCCACGTCGCATATCGCGGTTCCCATTTGTACGTGGAAGACATTCGCCTGTCCGATCTGGCCCGGATTCACGGCACCCCGCTCTACGTCTACTCAAAAGCGGCCATGCGCTCAGCCCTCGCGGCTTACGAGCGGGGATTCGCGGGTCGCAAGGTGCAGATCTGTTATGCCATGAAGGCGAACTCATCCCTGGCGGTGCTCCAGGTCTTTGCGCAAGCCGGTTGCGGTTTCGACATCGTTTCAGGCGGCGAGTTGCAGCGTGTGCTGGCCGCCGGCGCCGAAGCAGGCAAGGTCATCTTTTCAGGCGTGGGCAAAACCCGCGGTGAAATGCGCCAGGCCCTGGAGGCAGGCATCGGCTGCTTCAACGTCGAAAGCGAAGCCGAACTCGACGTTCTGAGCGAAGTGGCCGTCGCTTGCGGGCGGCAGGCCCCGGTCAGTATCCGTGTCAATCCCAACGTCGACCCCAAGACCCATCCCTACATCTCGACCGGGCTGAAAGGCAACAAATTTGGCGTTGCACACGAGCGGACGCTGCAGGTCTACCAGCGCGCAGCCGGACTGCCGGGCCTTCAGGTGGTGGGCATCGACTGCCACATAGGCTCCCAGATCACCGAGGAAAGTCCGTACCTGGACGCCATGGACCGCGTGCTGGACCTGGTGGATGCCATCGAAACAGCGGGCATTCCGATCCGGCACATTGATTTCGGTGGTGGTCTGGGGATCGACTACAACGGCGACGCCCCCCCGGAGGCAGACGCCTTGTGGGCACGGCTGCTCCAACGGCTGGACGCTCGAGGCTACGGCGACCGTCAACTGATGATCGAACCAGGTCGTTCGCTGGTCGGCAACGCGGGCGTCTGCCTGACCGAGGTGCTTTACCTCAAACCCGGTGAACAGAAGAACTTTTGCATTGTCGATGCGGCCATGAACGACCTGCCTCGTCCCGCGATGTACCAGGCGTTCCACCAGATCGTTCCGCTCGATTGGCGCGAGGGCGAAGCGACAACGTTTGATGTGGTCGGTCCGGTCTGTGAGAGTGGAGACTGGATTGGGCGGGACCGCCCCCTGCATGTTCGGGCGGGTGATCAGCTGGCGGTTTTGTCTGCCGGCGCCTACTGCATGAGCATGGCCAGCAACTACAACACCCGCGGCCGGGCTGCGGAAGTGCTGGTCGACGGCAATCAGGCCCACCTCATCCGGCAGCGGGAAACCGCGGCCGACCAGATGCGCGGCGAGTCCCTGGTGAAATGAAAATCCTGAATTGATAGCTAAAAACGACCAAAAGACGCCGGGTTCTTGGCATTTTTCCTGATAAAACGGAGCCACCGCCATCCCAGCAGCGCAGCGAGGATCGCGGCATACACCAGAACCTCTGCAAAATTGTTTTTCCCCGCACGCATCCAGAAGAAATGCAAGATGGCCAGTACGGCAACCCCGTAAACCAACCTGTGCAATGCTTGCCATCTCGCAGCGCCCAAGATTCGAATCGCCCGATTGAAAGAAGTGGCGGCCAATGGCGTCAGCAGAGCGAAGGCGCAAAACCCAACCAGAATGAAGGGTCGTTTGCCGATGTCCTTCAGGATGTCGCCCAAATCGAACCCAAAGTCAAAACCGCTGTAACTCAAGACATGCAGCGTGCCATAGAAGTAGACAAACAATCCCAGCATGCGACGAAACCGCGCCAGTGCCGGTGTGGCGGTGATCACGCGCAGCGGCGTGACCGCCAGCACCAGGCACAAAAACCGCAGCGTCCAGTCGCCCGTAGCTCGAATGAGGTATTCCGCAGGATTGGCGCCCAGACTATTGGTCAGGGCGCCGCCGACCAAGGCGGCCAGTGGCAACATAGCTGCGACAAAAACCACTGATTTCGCCGCTGGGTGCAACAGGAGCCGCGCGCCCACCATCAGTAGTACTTCTTCAGATCCATTCCTGCGTACATCTGGCCGACTTGGGCCTCATAGCCGTTGAACACCAGCGTCCTGCGTTTCTTGGCAAAAAGTCCGTCTTCGCCAATGCGGCGCTCGCTTTCCTGGCTCCAACGGGGGTGATCCACGTTTGGATTTACGTTGGCGTAAAAGCCGTATTCTGGAGATGCTTTGTTCCATGCCGTGGCGGGTTCGCGTTCGGTGAACCGGATCTTCACCAGGCTCTTGGCGCTCTTGAACCCGTATTTCCAGGGCACCACCAGCCTCACAGGTGCCCCGTTCTGATTGGGCAGGATTTCTCCATACATGCCGAATGTGAGAAGGGTCAAGGGATTCATCGCCTCATCCAGTCTCAAGCCTTCAACATAAGGCCAGTCAAGAACCCGCGAACCGACAAACGGCATGGTCTTCGGGTCGGCCAGTGAAACGAACTCCACAAACTTCGCATTGCCCAGGGGCTCGACGCGCCGGATCAATTCACTGAGGGAATAGCCCACCCAGGGGATCACCATCGACCAGCCTTCGACGCAGCGCAGTCGATAGATTCGCTCCTCCTGCGCACTCAGTTTCAGAAGGTCCTCAACGGTGTATTTTGCAGGCTTGCGCACCGCCCCTTCG
>Ga0208938_1002074_pt1 | contig 10915 bp, 11 predicted proteins | sample AD_UKC125_MetaG_FD_184434 | JGI IMG/M metagenome (GOLD analysis project Ga0208938, IMG submission 184434) | Active sludge microbial communities of municipal wastewater-treating anaerobic digesters from USA - AD_UKC125_MetaG (SPAdes) (version 2) | ecosystem: Engineered > Bioreactor > Anaerobic >... | reverse complement strand
GATGCGTGAGAGTGAGAGTGAAATATGGTAAAAAGCAATATCGTCTCGCATTTCACTTCTTGCAATCTTGTTTATAAGGAGGAAGTTCAATGAAAGTGCTAAAAATACCCGAGGTAAATCTTGATGATGAAGAACTAAAGTTAGCCTTAGCTATCAAGCTTTTAGAAGAAGGGAAAGTATCTTTGGGTAAGGCGGCTGAGATAGCGGGTTTTTCTGAAAGGTCTTTTGCTGAGCTCCTTTTGAAAAAAGGGATATCGCCGGTAATTTTTGAAGATATAGACCTGGATAAAGAGTTCCGAAATGTCTGAACGATGTGTCGTTGACACTTCGTGCTTGATAGTTCTGGATAAAGAGTTCCGAAATGCCTGAACGATGTGTCGTTGACACTTCGTGCTTGATAGTTCTGGATAAAGTAGGACTGTTATCCCTTCTTTGTAAGCTTTATGAAAAGGTTTATGTCCCTCAAGGGGTAGTTACCGAGTTTGGATTAAGCCCCTTTATCCCATGTGCTGAGATAGTTAGTGTTTGCTCAAAGTTAACAAGGGACTTATTGAAAGCTCTTATAAAATTGTTTTGGAGCTAAAGAAGATTGGTTTTGTAGTAGAGTACGAAGTCTCCCGTATTCCTGATGAGGAAAGAAGGGAGAAAAGCGTCAAGCAAAAAGGCACGGCGCCACATTGAAGGTACGAGTAGAAAACCCTGTCCTGTGGTTAATGGAGGTGACTAAAGATGAAGAATAAGGAGATGACCCCAGCAGAGATTAGAAGCCGCGGATTAAAGGCCCTGGCTGAGACTCTTGGACCCGTTGGAATGGTGCGTTTTCTCCATCAATTTGATACCGGAAGCGGAGATTATACACGAGAAAGAGAGCAGTGGCTGGATAAACCTACAGTTCAACAAATTGCAGAGGAGATCAAGAAATCTCGAAATGAACGGGCAGTTGAGTGATGCGTGATGAGTGATGAGTGGGGAGTGATGCGTAAAAAATGACTGTTAGATTTAAACCCTCTATAATGTCAGCTGGGAATTTGCTTGCATCACAATTACTCCTGCGAATTGTAGGGCCTTTGATAAGTTTATTAGTTGTGAGATATCTTGGTCCCCAGGATTATGGATATTATGCCAGCGCTATGGCAGTTACAGCTTTAATAGCTATATTAGCGGACTTTGGAACTAACCAGGCTACTCTAAAATATGGTAGCAAAGGCGAAGAGGACCTATCAGACGCCTTCCGCATAAGTAAGGTAGTATCTTTTGTCCTGGCCTCTTTGGCATTTATCATCACTCTTATATGGTTTTTGGTTTTGGATTATGAGACCATAACCATCCAAATAGGATTACTTTTTAGCATAAATTATTTCGTAACTGCTTATAGAGCACCAGCTTCTGCTGTATTGCAAACTAAAGGTGCATATAAAGAACTTGCTACAATAAGTGTATGTGTGTCAGTTGTTCATTGGGTTGCCACTCTGGCGATGCTTTTATTAAAAGCTGATGTTAGGCTGGTAGCTGGGGTCCCTACTGCAGTAGCAGGTATTGTATCAATGATGACTTTCTCTATGGCTACTAAGTCTTTGATGACAAGGCCTACGCTTCAGACCCGGTGGGGAGTTAGACAGTTTTTGCGCGATGTTTGGGTGTTTGGCTTGGGAGGAACTTTTCATCAGATATACTATCAAAGCGGCGGTGCGTTGCTTTCAGCAATGCGTCCACCCTTGGAAGTAGGTTTTTACAATATCCCTTTTAGGTTTTTAAATATCATTTATATGATTCCTGGCATTATTTTTAACCAAGTACTTTATCCCAAATACTTTAAATTAAGCAGCTCAGATAGGGAACGATATCGTCGCTTCTATGTTTTAACTAGTAAATTGATGCTAGCTTCAGGTGTTGTGATTACCCTCGGGCTATGGGCGTTCGGAGAGCTGGCAATCGAGATAGTCTTTGGCAAGGACTTTGGACCATCCACAAGGTATCTTATTTTGTTGGCAGGAGCAGTTACCTTTCGCTATTGGGCTAGTGCAACCGGGGCGGTTTTGACTACGGATAACTTGGCAGAACGGAAGGTGCGCTTGCAGGGTGAAATAGCTTTGTTGAACCTGGTGCTAAACCTTATTTTTATTCCGCTTTATGGTGCTCTGGCAACAGCAGCCACAGCCGTTATCAGCGATATGTTGTTATCGCTGAGATACTTTCAATTGGTGAACAAAGCTTCTTTGCGTATAAACCCCTGGCGTGAACTCAAGCTGCATTATTTTTTGGGTGCGCTACTATTGGGTACAATCATTAATTTGGTGCCTGGATGGGGAGAGATACATATGACTGCCTTGGTAGTATTGATAGCTGCGCTCTTGATTTACCTTGCTACATCCCTCTATTTTGGGGAAGAGGAAAAGGCCGAGCTTTTTATCCGAGCTCAAGATTGACTTACACGTAATGAAAGGGGACCTTGCCTGTGGAGCAATCTACAATTGAAGCTGTATCGCAGGATTGATGCTACGACTGTGGTGGTTAATATGGTGACTTGGAAAGCAGAAATTGATTTTTGTAAAGCGGTAATCGACGATGAGCCATGTTGGTAAATTAGGTTTTAAATGCATTGGGTGCGGCGCTTGTGAATCGATATGCCCGAAAAAATGCGTTGAAGTATTTGAGGTCGGCAGAAAAGGATTGCGCGCGTTTGTTGTAGAAGAACAGTGCGCAAGTTGTGGCCTTTGCTTAGAAGTATGTCCTATAGAAGATTTAAAGATACCAGACGACTTAGAGAGGGCTAAAAAAGTCTATAGAGGTTATTCGCGTAATAAAGATATTTACCTCAATAGTGCTTCTGGTGGGGGCGTTTCTTCTTTACTATGGGCTATGTTTGATGAAAATTTAATAGACGCTGCTCTTGTAGCTCACTATGATGAATATTTACATATATATGGCGACTTTATTACCTCTAAAGAAGAGGTTTTAACATATTCTGGATCTTTTTATCAGACTTGTAAGCAATTGGTTAACCTAAAAAATATCCGTCAATATAGATCTGTGGCGGTTGTTGGCCTACCCTGTCATATTAGTGCTTTTAAAAAATATGCCGATAAGTTTGGTATTAACAACGTATATATTACCATATCACTTTTTTGCACTGTTGGTAGAATGAGAGAGGGGCTTAAGGATTTTTTAAGAGATCGTAAAGAAGAGATATTATTGCAAACAAAAGCAAAGCGCTATAAAAGTCGATTTGGGGAAAAAAGAGACGGTACTATTTTCGTGGAGACGTTAGATGGCAGTAGATTGGATTTCAGTTATTTTGAATACTCAGCTTTTGTGAGCCACTTTTATACTCCTGATGGCTGTTTGAATTGCAGAAAACTTTTTGGATTGCATGCAGACATAAGCGTAGGTGATGACTGGGGAATAGTAAGTGATAAGAAGATTTTTCTCATGAGCATCAATTCAGATAAAGGCTTTAATGTCCTAAACAAATGCTCAAGCTTGCTTGAGCTTCAAGATTTAGGAAACAATACAGTCCGGGTTTTAATCCAATCGCAACCAGACGGTGCTGCTCTCAAGATAGCTCCTCCTGAATGGAAGAAAGTAGCTCTTCTTGCAATTAAGGGCTTGGGTAGGTTCAACAGGTTTCCCTTATTAAGGAAGGCTGCGTACAGGTTTCGCTGGTTTGTATTGAAAATATTACGAAAGCGCACAAGACAAAAAGTGTATGCAAATAAAACTTATCCTGTAGGGGGAGGTTCGAGGTGAACCTTGGATAGAATAGGCATTTTGACTTTTCACTGGGCTGATAATTTTGGAGCAGTTTTGCAAACTTATGCTTTGCAACAAGTATTGACACAAATGGGTGCGGATGTGAATATTATAAACTTTGTCCCTGCCAATTTATCCATTGATTATCAATTATTTGTGAACCCAGTAAAATTAACTCAACTACGAGGATTAAAAGCAACTGTACTTACTTATGCATCACGTATCAAACGTTTTACCCAAGTCAAGAAACGCGTTAGTTCTTATGGAGATTTCAGAAGAAAGTACTTACGATTATCAGGAGATGCTTTTGAAAATATTGAAACACTAAAGAAAATTTGTGAAGAGCTTGATATATGTATTGTTGGTAGTGATCAGGTTTGGAATCCCGATTTTTTATCGCTTTGCAATAATGCTTATCTTCTTCCGTTCAAATTGAGCTTGGCAAAGAAAGTTTCATATGCTGCTAGTGTTTCTTGTTGCTTAAATGAAAGTTGGATGGAGCTTTTTAAGGAACATTTAAAGTCGTTTTGGCGCATATCTGTGCGTGAAGAAATAACCTGTACAGAGTTATCGAGCATTATTAATCGTCAAATATACCATGTATTAGATCCCACTTTGCTTCTTGATGTAGAAGATTATGCTAAGGTAGAGAAAAGTATAACAAATATTGAAACCGAGCGCTACTTGCTAGTTTATAACTTTGGCACTGACCCTTTGCCGATTGCTGAAAGAATAGCTGAGCAATTAAATGTACCTATAGTCGTTTTTAATAAACCCAGAAAATATCAGCTAAAGAGATTTTATCGCGAATTTTCAGATGCTGGACCAGGAGAATTTCTTTCTCTTGTTAAAAATGCGGAATATGTAGTGACCAATTCTTACCATGGAACTATATTTTCGATAATTTTTGGAAAACCTTTTATAACTGTTCCTCATGCAACGCGGTCAGTAAGAATGATTGAACTTTTGAAATGTTTAGAACTCGACGATAGAATTGTTAAAGATGTTAATGACTTGCCCGTGAAGCACATCGATATGGATTCTAGTAGATACAACATAAGTAAGGAGATATTAAAGGAAAAACAGCGGTTTTCCATAAAATTTTTGGAAAGTGTTATTGGTGATGATTAATCTAATTAAGGTTTTAGTTTTAAAGAGCCTTTAAGAAGACAATGAAAGTCTGCTTTGTTTCACACTCTTCCGCAAAAGGTGGGGCAGAAAGAGCCTTGCTTGAACTTTTGGAGGCCTTGGAAGAACGTGGCGTAAGGTGTTACGTGTTATTACCTTCTAATGGTCCGATAGTTGACGAACTGAAAAAACTGGGAGTAGATTTTTGCATCTTACCTTATAAGTGCTGGATGGGTGTCAACTCGCCGCTTTGGAAGCGTATGGGCAGGACTATTATAAATCTTGCTGTGACAATTCCTGTTGCAATGAGGATAAAAAGGTGGAAGTGTGATGTTGTATACACAAATACTATTACTGTGTGCGTAGGTGCCTTTGCTGCATCACTTTTGAGGATACCTCATGTTTGGCATATACATGAATTTGGGTACGAGCATCACCGCCTGGGTTTTGACCTTGGGGAGAAACTCTCGCTATGGTTAATGAATTGGTTGTCCTCCATTTTTATAGCAAACTCTAATGCCGTAGCCCAGAAATATCAGCAGTACATTGACCCATCAAAGTTGAGAGTAATTTACCAATCAGTGAGCGTTCCGCAAAACATCTCCACTGAGGAGGTTCCTGTGGCGACGAATACAGGAATAAGGTGTGTAATAGTAGGTGCATTGCAAGAAGTTGGTTACTTTTCTGCTGTTTATCGCATTCCCGGCCTTCTTTATCGCATTCCCGGAACGCTTGCTGCAGCATTTTATCCCAGACTCTTCCGTGTAGGAGCGGTGAATCCTATCGAACATGTTAAGCTTTCTGGACGTGAACTCAAATTTATGAGCATCATAGGCGGTGGATTGGCACTTCCATTTGCACTTTATCCTGATGTTGTGATAAGGATACTTTTTGGAACTGATTGGGTGGAAGGTGGAAGTCAAATTTTGGCTATCTTGGTCTGGGTGGTGGTGTTGCAAAGCATTAATTATCCTCTTGCTGATGCTCTTACTACAAAAGGACTTCAAGCTCGGCGTACGGCTGTTCTAATCGTTGCCGGTTTGTTAGGCATTTTGTCTTATATCACTCTTGACTCAAGGTTGGGGGCGTTAGGCGGTGCAGTCGCGGCTATGATAGTAGAAGGAGTTTTGTTTTTGGGATATACAATCTCTAACCCCCAAGGATGGTGTATTCTTAAAATTGGGCTGCCTGGTTCGCTTACAGCATTATTTTTAACCTTTTTTATAATTTTATTCTTAAAACCTTTAATAACCCACGCTTGGCTGGGAATTATTCTAACGTTCTTTTTATATACGGCTTTAATCATAACCATAGACGATGATGTTAAGATTGAGATTAAACATGTGTATAGTATATTAAATAGAAAGTTGGCCGTATTCAAAAAAGGAGATTAAAACAGGGGTAATTGTTAATTTTACTTTTGTTCTCACACCGGATACAAACGATGATACCCTGGCAGGGAGGGATCTTTTACTTAGTCTAAAGCGGCGAGGTATAGAACCACTGCGAATTGTTTTTGAAGAGCGACAGTTGCTTCCCTTTCAGGCAAGGCAGCTATTGGCTGGTAGCCGGATGGTTTTTACTGGTAGAATGCACGCGGCGATTTCATCATTTACCTGTGGCGTACCGGCGATAAGTTTATCATATAGCAGGAAATATTGGGGAATAATTGGAGAATATCTGGGGATGAATAATTATATAATAGATGTTCGAGAGCACACCTGGGATGAAATAGAAAAACTGAGCTTGCAAAAGTTAACAATGATGTTAGAGTCTTATGAAAACATACAAAAGGAGATTATGGAGAAAATTCCAGAGATGCAAAAAAAGGCTTATGAAGGCATTCAGCAGGTAGCTGAGTTGTTGGTTAAGCTGTATAGTTTATAAAGTGAGGTTTTTATATGACTGATACAAATAATTTAGTTTCCATTATTGTACCTGCTTACAATGCGGAGAAATATATTTCAGATATGATTAAATCTGTATTACAACAGACATACCCACATTTTGAATTAATAATAGTGGACGACGCCTCCCAAGACCGCACTGCTCAAGTAGTTCGATCCTTTAGCGATAGACGCATAAAATTAATTCAACACCCTTTTAACCAAGGGCCAGGTGCTGCTAGGAACACGGCTATTGAAGCCGCAAAAGGTAAATGGATAGCCATCTTAGACGCCGATGATCAGTGGCAGGCTAATCGCTTAGAACGGTTGGTGCAAGAATTAGAGGAAGGTGGGGACAGCTACTTTGTGGCTGATGACTTTCTGCTGTGTTTCGATACGCCATCTGGCTTGAGACCCTGGGGATGTGGCTTGCAGATACATTACAATATCCCCTTTCATAATGATGGTCAATTGGATCTCAATCTTGGTAACTTTATAGAGTTTGGGGCACCGCCAATAAAACCTATTGTACCGATGTATCACATAAAACAATTCGAGTTACGCTACAACCCAGATTGTTTTTGTGGCGAAGACCTGGAGTTTTTATGTCATCTTTTCCGCACCGGCCTGATGTTGAGGCTTATTGCAGAACCTCTATATCTTTACCGGATAACGCCGGGGTCTTTGACCAGTAAAGCAAATAAGTATGAACATTTGTGTGGGGTGTATGAAAGATTGATAGCCGAGCCGGGTTTTTCGCCGGAGGAAAAGTTGCTTTTTGAAAAACAACTTGCTAAACTGCAAGCAGAGATGGCCTACGCCCCCTTTCCCCAAGCTCTAAAGGAGCGAGAGTTTGGCAAAGCCCTGAGTCTGGCCATAAATCACCCCTCGATGCTATTAGAATTCCTGCGCCGCCTTCCTAAATCTATGAAGTATCGTTTAGCTGTGCGGAGAGTAGGAGGGAACGTGAGATGAGTAGTTTAGGTAATAAAGTCGCTCTTTTTCTTCCTTCTCTTCGAGGTGGAGGAGCAGAGCGGGTGATGGTGAACCTGGCTCGGGGATTTTCTGAAAAAGGTCTTGAAGTAGATTTGGTTCTTGCTAAGGCAGAAGGTCCATATCTCTCCCAAGTGCCGCCTGAGGTGCGGGTGATTGATTTGCACTCCTCCCGAGTGCTTGCGAGCTTACCTCATCTCGTGCGCTACCTTCGGCGGGAACGTCCGCAAGCTATTCTTTCTGCTATGGATCACGCAAATATTGTAGCTATCTGGGCTCGTAAGCTGGCAAGAGTGCAAAGTCGCGTAGTGGTAACCGTTCACAACACCCTTTCTCGAGCTACGACGAATAGCGACAACTTTCGAGGGCGGCTTATGCCACGCCTCATCCGCATGTTTTACCCCTGGGCTGATGCGGTGGTTGCTGTTTCTGGGGGTGTGGCCGAAGACTTAGCTAAAACTACCGGCCTACCTCAAGAACAAATAAGGGTGATTTATAATCCGGTAGTTACCCCAGAGATTCTGGAAAAAGCGGAGGAACCATTGAATCATCCTTGGTTTGCGCCAGGAGAGCCCCCAGTAATTCTTTCTGTAGGCCGACTTACAAAGCAAAAAGATTATCCCACTCTTATTCGAGCTTTTGCTCTGGTGTGCCGGGAGCGCCCGGCACGACTTATGATTTTAGGAGAGGGCGAGGAGCGACCTAAATTGGAGGCCTTGGTACGGGAGCTGGACTTAGATGAGGATGTATCTCTTCCTGGTTTTGTGGATAATCCTTATGCTTATATGGCCCGCTCAGCGGTGTTTGTGCTTTCCTCAGCCTGGGAAGGCTTTGGCAACGTATTAGTCGAGGCCATGGCTGTGGGAACGCCGGTGGTATCTACAGACTGTCCTTCTGGTCCTGCAGAAATATTGGAGGGCGGAAAATGGGGGAAGCTAGTACCGGTGGGGGATATAGAGAAAATAGCAAAAGCCATTATAGACACTTTGGAGGATCTTAACCGTCCCGATGTAGCTAAACGAGCACAGGATTTTGGAATAGAAAAACCGGTGCAGAATTATTTAAAGGTGTTACTTGGAGATAATAATAGCGTTCGTTGTGTTTCACAGCTTGCACCTCGGACGCATGCCAAATAGCTGGAGGTTATAAATATTGGTGAGTTCATCCGAAATAAAAGATGCACAAGCGGCCAATAATTGGGAAAACCATTCAAAACCAAGCACTATTGGGCCTTTCATGGTTGTCTGCATCAGCGGTTTAGTGACCGGTTCTGTCGCTACTGCTCGGGGTAGGGATCTCTTAGGTTTATTTATTGTATTGTTGGGTTTTGCCACTCTTATTATTTTACTCTCCCAGCATAAAGATGCCAGGTTGCGTAATTTAATAATTCTGGCTTTTTTATTAAGAACAGGATTGGCTATTACCCATGCCTACATTATGCCCCTACCAGATAGTGGCGCAGATGCGCTAACATTTGAAAGATTAGGTTGGCAGACGGCAAAGGCGTGGCTGGATGGCGAAATTGCTCCTTCCTTATCTGGGGCATATCTGTATTCATTATTGATAGGAGTTTTGTATTACCTTTTTGGTAGAATACCCTTAGTAGCTCAATTTACCAATGTTCTTTTGGGAACTTTTACCGTTTATTTTACCTGGAAGCTGGCATTACTAATAAGCAAAGGCCGCTCTCCTGCCTTAATTGCTACTTTAATAGCTGCCTTATTTCCTACCTTAAACCTTTATTCTGCAATCACTATGAGAGAGAGTGCTATCGTCTTTTTTACTGCTCTCTCGATTTATTGTTTTTTTCTCTGGCTGCAACGGGGTCGCCTGAGTTGGATGTTTGGAGCGGTAATTTTGCTATTGCCTGCCAGCATTTTGCACAGCGGCATGGTCTTTATAGAAATAGTTTATCTGTTTTTCTTTTGTTTTTACCGTCCCAGAAAGGAAAAGTGGGTGGCTTTTGGCATCAACACAATCATTGCCTTATTTTTGCTCCTCTTTGTTGTGATAGTCTTTGGTGATTGGCTGACTGGTAAGCTGCCTCAAGATATACGATTGCTTTTGTCACCAGATTATCTGGGACAGCGGATCACGATAGCGGCAAGAGACCGAGCGGCATATCTATCTGGATTTGTGCCACGCTCGATTGGAGATATGCTTTTGCAAACACCTTTGCGCATACTTTACTTTCTTTACACACCGTTTATTTGGATGGTATCAACACCAACTGATATTGTGGGTTTCTTTGATGCTTTGCTTTATATCTTCTTATCGATATTTGCTCTAAAAGGTTTAGTATATTTTTGGCATAAAGATAAGCTTTTGTTCTGGGGTATAGTTTTGATTTTGGCGGTGTTTTTAGTGGTTTTTGCCTGGGGAACTTCCAATTATGGAACAGCAATCCGTCACCGCCAAAAAATGGTTTGGTTTTTAGCTATACCAGCGGCTATTGGTTTAGCGCGGGGTCCAGGGTGGAAGTGGTCTTATCCTGTGAAAAAGACGTCAGCAGACAAGAATTCAGGTAAAGAGGTTGCTGGGCCATTGAACTTGTAAATGGTACGCGCTAAAAACAACAATATAAGGTTATTCTTAACACTGATGGGAATAAAGTTTTGCTATAATGAGGCGGGAAGGTGTATAAGTAAAACATGAATAACCTTTCTGTGCTTTTTCTCATCACTGGCCTCGCTTATGGCGGGGCAGAAACGCAATTAGTAAACCTGGCCACCAGCTTAAAAAAGCGAGGCTGGGAGGTGCGAGTGGTTTCTATGCTACCACCTCAGGCCTTCACAGAAGAGCTAAAAGAGGCAGGTATCCCTCTATCGACTCTCAATATGCGCCGTGGAGTAGCAGACCCACGAGCTGTTTTTAGATTGGTCAAGATACTGCGTGAGTGGAGACCGGATATAGTGCATAGTCATATGATACATGCCAACTTACTAGCTCGGGTTACGAGACTTTTCTATAAGATACCGGTACTTATCTCTACGGCTCACAATATTGATGAGGGTGGCAGGTGGCGGGAAATTGCTTATCGGCTGACCGATTCTTTGGCCGACTTAACCACTAACGTAAGCCAGGCGGCGGTGGAACGATACATTCGAGTTGGTGCAGCACCTAAAGATAAAATTATTTTTGTGCCTAATGGCATTGAT
>Ga0208938_1002073_pt1 | contig 10918 bp, 9 predicted proteins | sample AD_UKC125_MetaG_FD_184434 | JGI IMG/M metagenome (GOLD analysis project Ga0208938, IMG submission 184434) | Active sludge microbial communities of municipal wastewater-treating anaerobic digesters from USA - AD_UKC125_MetaG (SPAdes) (version 2) | ecosystem: Engineered > Bioreactor > Anaerobic >... | reverse complement strand
CTGTTTGTTTGAGGAGTTGATAATTGGTCGTCTCCACCTGTCCATTGGCATAGCCAACGCTGGTGTCAAGAATACCATCGATCTGGGAAAAGTAGCCTTCCATTCCCCAGAAACAACCGCCTGCTAGGTAAATTTCTTTCATGTGAGATTCCTTTCGATGCAGAAAAAGGTTGAGTTTCTTCAACCTACATGATTAACCAATCTCTGCCAAGATTGCTTTGATTTGGTCTTTGGTGTGAACACCAGCAACTTGTTTTACAACTTGTCCATCTTTTTTGAACAGAAGTGTTGGGATAGACATGATACCAAACTGACGAGCTGTGTTTGGATTTTCATCTACATTCATTTTATAAATGCGTAATTCGTCTTCGTCCACTTCACCATCTAATTGTTCCAAGATTGGTGCTTGCATACGACAAGGACCACACCACGGTGCCCAAAAGTCAACAAGGACTACGCCTTCTTGTGTTTCAACTTCAAAGTTTGCATCTGTAACAACTTGAACCATACAATTCTCCGTTTCTTTTTTTTGTACTATTATTGTACACCAAAAGAAAATAGAAAGCAAATTTTTGCTACGGAGGATAATGTGAGTCATATTTTTAGAAAAATAAGTTGTTTAGCTTTATAGTCAACTTGAGCATGACCGCAGTTGCATAAAGAATTAAATGGAATCCACTATTTATCAGTTGCAGTTGAAGTACTGAAATATCCCAATTACTTGGGCAATACTATATCACCTGATATTATTCATCTATACCTTATTATTTTACTTAAACGTCACAATAGTACAGCCTGATCCACCTGCATTTTGTGGGGCATAGCCGAACTCCTTGACTTGCTTGTTTCGACGAAGGTACTTTGTCACCCCTTCTCGGATAACTCCAGTACCAATACCGTGAACAATATCGACTTGTGCCAGATTGTTGAGAAGGGCTTGGTCGATAAATTCATCCAGCTCCATCATAGCCTCTTCGTAGCGTTTGCCACGGAGATCTAAGCGGGCTTTTGGTCCTCGTACATTGGCACGTTTAACTGTATGAACCTGGCGTTTCTTAGGTTGCTCTGCCTTTTCCGCCTTGACTAACTCAAACTCATCTTTGGCCAAGATCATCTTAATCAAGCCAACCTGAGCTTCCCAACGTCCATCTTTAAGCTGATTGGTCAGGGTCCCACGTTGTCCATAAGCTGTAACGATAATGTCATCGCCCACCTTGGCCTCCCGCTGAATTTTAGCTTTCTTCAGAACCTTGTTTTTAGATAGATCCACCACTTCAGGCACCAACTTTTTCAGCTCTGCCTTGGCTTCGATAATCTGGTGGGGCTTAAGACTGGCTGCAGCATGAAGATTTTTAAGAATGTCCTCGCTTTCTGCCAATGCCATATCTACAATTTCCTTGGCTTCCAAGCGTGCCTTGTTGAGCTCATTTTCCCGCTCACGATTGAGTTCGTCATAGAGCTTGCGAAGGGCTCGGTTCATCTTGTAGTTTTCTTGCTCCACATCACGAATCTTGTCTAGGCGACGACGACTTTCAACCGTTTGGCTTTCCAATTTTTCAATAATTCGGTTCACATCACTATCTGTATCCGTCCAAGACTGAGCCGACTGGATAATGATGTCTGACAAGCCCAAACGACGGGCTATTTCAAAGGCATTGGACCGCCCAGGAACACCCTGCATAAACTTATAAGTTGGCCGTAGGCTATTGGTATCAAATTCCATGCTGGCATTTTCAATACCAGAGGTTTCTATCCCATAGGCCTTGAGCTCAGGATAGTGGGTGGTTGCCATGGTCTTGATCCCCCGCAAACGAAGGTCATCTAAGATTGCCATAGCCAAAGACGCACCCTCTTGCGGATCTGTCCCAGCTCCCAACTCGTCAAATAGAATGAGAGAATCTTGATCAGCTGCTCTTAAAATCTCCACCGTGTGGGTCATGTGACTGGAGAAGGTTGATAAACTCTGCTCAATCGACTGTTCATCCCCAATATCCGCAAAAATTTCTTTGAAGATAGCTACCCGACTACCCTTATCAGCCAAAATAGGCAAACCAGACTGAGCCATCAAATGGGTCAATCCCAAGGTCTTAAGCATGATGGTCTTACCACCTGTGTTGGGACCTGTTATCACGATAGCCGTCAACTGACTACCGAAATACAGGTCATTTGGTACAGGATCAGCAATGAGCGGATGTCGAACATTCAGTAATGCTATGTCTTGTTTTTCTGACAAGATTGGTACAATCGCTTGATGATCACGCGCAAAGACATGTTTAGCACGGACAAAATCAAGATGACCGATGATCCAAGCATTATTTCGGAGAATACCACTATGAGGTCGAAGCATATCTGACATTTCCTGCAAAATTCGATTGAGCTCATGGCGTTCTTCTGCATGCAGATGACTGATTTCTTCGTTCAGGGTCACCACTGCCCGCGGCTCAATATAAACGGTCGAACCCGAAGCAGAAATGTCATGGACAACCCCTGCAATTTTATTGCGATAGGTATTTTTGACAGGAAGTACATTGCGTCCATTACGGCTTGCCAAAATGCTATCGGACAGCATGTCCCCCTTAGTCTTCAAAATATCCTGCATGACCTGACGAACTTGGTCTTCGGTTTCACGGATTTTTCTACGAATACGACCCAGCTTTTCTGAAGCAAAATCCTCTACAAACCCCGCATCATTGATGGATTGGAGGGAGCCTTGTAAATGTGGAAAAAGCTCAATCTTTTCAAAGAGTTTATCCAGCTGGGTAAGACTGACATTTTCCAGGTTTTCATAAAAATCCAAGAGAGACTTAGAAACTTCCAATATTCTTTTCACTGCTAGTAACTCAGTTATATTAAGATCGGTATCTAGCTCCAAACGACGCATAGCTGGACCGATGTCACTAGTAGCAGCCAGACTGAAATAGGGATTTTCTACAAAAATCTGCGCTATGTCTGTCAACTCGTTAAAGGCCTGCTGGATACGGTGAACTTCCACCATGGGTTCCAACTGTCGCAATTCTTCAAAGCCCTGTTCCGTCAAGAGATAGGGCTCAATTTTTTGTCTTACCTTGTGAAATTCAAGGGTTTCAATAATCTTATTATTCATATGTTCCTACTTAGTCTTTTCCTTAGCTTTATCTCATTATCAAAACAATATAAGATAAAAATATAGTTTTTCCCAGTCTCTTACATTAAAGGTATAACAGTCAACTAATACTCAATAAAAATCAGACTAGCTCCAAAGGCTTGGGGAATAATTGGAGGTTGGAGATAGAGCGAACGAAGTTCGTTTCTCCATGCGCAGATATACTCCTGCCACTTTCTTATTTATGGTAGCGGGCTGTCAAGCTCCACTGGAGCTTGACACTCATCACATCAAGTCAACAACGTCTGCTTTTGATTTTCGAAGAGTATAAATGATGATAAAAAGGATAAGGTCTCCCTTACCCTGTAATATTACTCAACCAGAGAGATTTAAAAAAACTACTAGTGAATGGTGTGTATTGAATCATGAAATTGGCAAAAAAACTACTATGAAGCTTCTCTTGCACCACTGCAAGTGGAATACTAGACAATAGAACCATCACAATCTGCAGGGAAATAAAGGTTACCATAACCGCTACAATGCCACTGATGAGATTGCTCAACTGAGTATCTGGATTAAAACCTTCTAAAAGATGGACAAAAATTCCTATAAAACGTACCAAGGCATAAACAGCTACATAGAGTAGCAAAAATGATAACCCCGCATAAAAAACCTTATCTAAGTCAAAAAGATACTTCTCATCAAAGAAATAGTTATAACTTCCTTGAGTTGCATTTGCAAACGGAACCCAGAGGTATAAAAATTGTGCCAACTTCATGAAATGTGCAGATGCAACCATTAATGAAACAATAGTTCCTAAACCATAGAAAGTTTGTAACACTATACCTCTGCTATATCCGATATAAAAACTCCATACTAGAATGAAAATGATTGCTAGTGTAATCATACTTTTTCCTCAAGTTCATCCAAATCAACCAAGGTCACATTTTCTTTTGAAACTTTATCCTTGGCTTTCAGGCTTGCCAACTCAGCCTCGGTCTTTTCAAAATCTATTTCGCGTGTCAGCTGTACAGATAGTGCGTTAATTGCCAATAAAAGGGCTAGAGTTTCAGAATCCGCAGTAGGCATTTTTTCTTTTAATGCTTGATATTTTTCTTGAACAACTCGTTCAATTTCTTCCATAAAAAGATTATCATGCTCTGTCGTTAAAGTCAGTTGCTTTTCGCCAAAAGTAAATTTATATCGATTTAAATTTGCCATATTTCCCCTCATCTTCCATCTATTATAACGTAAAAACCTATTTTTGGCTAATTCTTACTATAGTGAATGCTTTCTACGAGCAAAATCCACAAAGCGGAATTTATCAATTTTATGCTTGCTTTCAGTATATTGAAATTGTTGTGTATCGCCTAGAAAAACTCTTGATTTTATCAATACCAAGTAATCATCTTGAGTCTTCATCAATTCACGTTCTTCCCAACTGGTTGGTTCAACCGTAATTTCTTTCTGAGCATAGGATATATCCAATTTTAGTTCTTTTTCTAAATATTGATAGATTGAACCTTTTGCAATTTCTTTATCCATCTTCGGAACAATATCTGAAGAGAGATAATCCGTATCAACTACTGAAACCGTTCCATCTATGGATCTTGTACGTACAATTTTCCATGCTTTACTAAATGGTTCAAATCCTGTTAATTGAGATAAATTACTATTTACTGTAATGAGCTCCAAATCAACAACCGCTGTATCTGACTGCAACTGCAAAGCATCCGTCAATTCTTGATACGAAGTTAAGCCAGAAATAGGAAAATTCAATAGTTCCTGTTTTAAAACTAGAGAACCTCTTCCTTGAACTTTTTGAATCATTCCGCGTTCTGTCAGAATAGCCAGTGCTTTTCGAACAGTATCTCGGCTAACTTGATACATTTCTTGCAATTGTTGTTCAGTTGGTAAAGAAGTCTCAGCAGGATAGACATTTGTTCGTATTTTCTCTTTTAAATCATTATATATTTCTTGATATTTTTTCATTTTATTACTCCAACATTAGTCTGTTTTTTATCATACAACTAGAATATTATAACAAATTTTTTAAAAAAATGAGTAAAAACGCTTGCATTATTATATGGAATCGTATACAATATTTTTTAAATATATTTGTCCGTACAAATATCGTAAGTTTGTATAAATAATTTAACCAATTATTTATATATTGGAAAAATTTAGGTGGTGGCAGATTTTGCCACTGAGGAGGAAAAATAATGGGAAAATATCAACATGAAGCCCAGGAACTCTTGAAAGCCATTGGCGGAAAAGAAAATGTCACCGCGGTGACACACTGTGCAACTCGTATGCGTTTTGTTTTAGCTGACGAAAGCAAAGCAGATGTTAAAACAATTGAAAATATTCCTACCGTAAAAGGTACATTTACAAACACAGGTCAATTCCAAGTTATCATTGGCAACGATGTGCCGGTTTTCTATAATGACTTCACCGCCGTATCTGGTATTGAAGGTGTATCTAAAGAAGCCGCAAAAACAGCTGCTAAGAGTAATCAAAACGCCATTCAACGTGTCATGACGATGTTAGCTGAAATTTTCACACCGATTATTCCAGCTATTATCGTAGGTGGTCTTATCCTTGGTTTCCGTAATGTTTTAGAAGCAGTTGGTATGCCTTGGTTAGGACAACAAGTTGCTGATGGAGTTAAGGTATTTGATGCCGATGGAAACCCCGCCTGGAACACCATCACTATGGTATCTCCATTCTGGAACGGTGTTAACCATTTCTTATGGCTACCAGGTGAAGCAATCTTCCACTTTTTACCTGTAGGAATTACCTGGTCTGTTTCTCGTAAAATGGGAACAACTCAAATTCTCGGTATTGTACTGGGTATCTGTTTGGTTTCTCCACAATTGCTCAATGCTTACGCTGTTCCAGGTACTGATGCTGCAACGATTGCTAGTGATTGGGTATGGAATTTTGGTAGTTTTACCATCAACCGTATCGGTTACCAAGCTCAAGTTATTCCAGCCTTGCTTGCGGGTCTATCACTCTCTTATCTAGAAATTTTCTGGCGTAAACGCATCCCAGAAGTTGTATCAATGATTTTTGTTCCATTTCTTTCATTGATACCTGCTATTATTCTAGCTCATACAATCCTTGGCCCTCTTGGTTGGACACTTGGTCAAGCCTTATCAACGGTTGTTTTGGCTGGTTTAACAGGTCCATTTAAAGCTGTATTTGGTGCAATCTTTGGTGCACTTTACGCTCCGTTTGTTATTACTGGACTCCACCATATGACAAATGCTATCGATACTCAGTTGATTGCTGATGCTGGGGGAACTGGCTTATGGCCAATGATTGCTCTTTCTAACATTGCACAAGGTTCTGCTGTATTGGCATACTATTTTATGAACCGACACAACGAAAAAGAAGCACAAATTTCACTTCCTGCAGCTATTTCTGCCTACCTCGGTGTAACTGAACCTGCTCTCTTTGGTGTAAACGTTAAATATGTATATCCATTCGTGGCTGGTTTGATTGGTTCTGGTTTAGCAGGTCTCATTTCAACTTCGTTGAATATCACTGCCAACGCAATTGGTGTCGGTGGACTTCCAGGTATTTTGGCTATTAAAGCACAATATTGGTTACCATTTATTTTTGCAATGGCTGTTGCGATTGCTATTCCATTTGTATTAACATTCTTCTTCCGTAAAGCAGGTATTTTAACTAAAGCAGAAGACGAAAAACTGCAAGCTGCACAAGAAGCTGCTTCTGTTCCTTCGACCGTTGTTGATACACCTATCCAGCTTATTAGTCCGCTAACTGGTGAAGCAAGAGACTTATCACAAGCTATTGATCCAGTATTTTCATCTGGTGTGATGGGAAAAGGAATTGTAATTGACCCGAGTGAAGGCAAGCTTTTCGCTCCTGTAGACGGGGAGGTCTCTGTACTCTTCCCAACTTTCCACGCGATTGGTATTACAACTTCAACTGGTATTGAACTGCTGATGCACATCGGTATGGATACTGTTGGTTTAGAAGGAAAAGGTTTTACAGCCCATGTCAAACAAGGTGACAAAGTGAAGGCTGGGGATCTTCTAATTAGTTTTGATATTGACGTAATTAAAGCTGCCGGATTGATCACTGAAACACCTATCATTGTGACAAATCAAACCGACTTTGACACTCAAGTTATCGGAAATCTTCCTCGTACAATCACACAAGGCGAGACCATTCTGACAATTACAAAGAATTAATGTTCTAGGAGGGCGCAAGATAGCTTGCACCTCCTATCATTGCTTATCAACCAAGAAAAACAAGAAAGAGAGAGCGAAATGACAATAGACAAGCGTAAAGTAGTTTATCAAATCTACCCAAAATCTTACAAGGACACAACTGGAAATGGTGTTGGGGATCTACGGGGGATTATCGAAAAACTTCCTTATCTAAAAGAGCTAGGCATTGATATGATTTGGCTCAACCCTTTCTATCCAAGTCCACAACGAGATAACGGCTATGATATATCAGACTATACCGCAGTAAACCCTGATTTTGGTACAATGAAGGACTTTGAAGAGATGGTAGCCGTTGGTCAGAAATTAGGAATTGAATTCATGCTAGACATGGTCCTTAACCACTGCTCGACAGACCACGAATGGTTCCAAAAAGCCTTGGCTGGAGACAAATACTACCAGGATTTCTTTATCTTGAGAGACCAACCCACTGACTGGGTTTCCAAGTTTGGTGGAAATGCATGGGCTCCTTTCGGAGAAACTGGGAAATACTATCTACACCTTTATGATGTAACGCAAGCTGATCTTAATTGGCGGAATCCATCTGTTCGTGAAGAGCTATTCAAGGTTGTCAACTTCTGGAAAAATAAGGGTGTAAAAGGATTCCGCTTTGATGTTATCAATGTCATCGGAAAGGACGAAGTCTTAGAAGACTGTCCTATTAATGATGGAAAACCAGCCTACACAGACCGCCCCATCACCCACGACTATCTCAAAATGATGAACAATGCAACCTTCGGTAGTGAAGAAGGGTTTATCACAGTCGGTGAAATGTCAGCGACTACCATTGACAACTGTATATTATATACAGCACCTGAGCGTAAAGAGTTGTCCATGGCCTTCAACTTCCACCACCTGAAAGTGGATTACAAAGATGGTCAAAAGTGGACCATTAAGGACTTTGACTTTGAGGAACTCAAACGCCTCTTCCACACTTGGGGCGAAGAGATGTCAGTCGGAAATGGCTGGAACGCACTTTTCTACAACAATCACGATCAACCCCGCGCCCTCAATCGCTTTGTGGATATAAAAAACTTCCGCAATGAAGGAGCGACGATGTTAGCTGCATCCATCCATCTTTCTCGGGGAACTCCTTACATCTATATGGGAGAAGAAATTGGCATGATTGACCCTGATTACAATAGTATGGATGATTATGTTGACGTGGAATCTATCAATGCCTACCAAATGCTTCTGGATCAAGGCAAGAGTCCGGAACAAGCCTTTAAAATTATTCAAGCAAAATCCCGTGATAATTCTCGCACACCTATGCAATGGGATGCTAGCGAAAATGCCGGATTTTCAACAGCTACACCTTGGCTAAAAGCTGGTAAATCCTACCCAACGATAAACGTTGAAAATGAAAAAAATGGCCCAATCTTCACCTTCTACCAAGAGTTGATTCGACTCAGAAAAAAACTTCCTATCATTTCCGAAGGTGATTACCGAGCTGCCTATCATGAAAGTAACAAGGTTTATGCCTTCGAGCGCTTGTTAAATGGCGAACAATTGCTTGTCCTAAATAATTTCTTTCCGGAAGAGGTTGAAATAGAACTGCTAGACAACTACGCACAGGGACATATCCTGATTAGCAATTACCCTGATAGTAAGCTAGGCAAAACAATAACTCTCAAACCTTATCAAGCAACAGCAATTTGGGGGTGATAAAAGATTAAGGAGGGGCAATGCTCTTCTCTAGTTTTAGCATGATAGAAATGAAGAAGAGAAAGCTTCATGCTCCAATTTTTTTGAGTAATTTTAAGAACCCAATCTTAAAATTCAAATTAGAACTAATCTTTGAACAGATTCAGAAAGAAATTCCAAATCTAACAGTAGAATTGAAATGGAACCAGCCTATGTTTATCATGAATGGAACCTTTATTATCGGTTTCTCGGTTTCTCGGTTGCCAAGAACCACATTTCCATTGCTCCTGAAGCAGTCACTATGGCTATCTTCACAAACGATATCAAGGCAGCAAACTACGAAGCAACCAATAACCTCTTCAAAATAATGTAAAACAAACTTTTCTTGAAAGTATTAATCTAATTGCTTACATTCAAAAAGCCAAGCTCGCTTTGAGTTTGGCTTTTGCTATTGCAATTTTACTGATTAAAGGACACATGAACATGATCATAGTGGTTTTCCGTAATACTTCCACGATCTGGCATTAAGTTCCATGTATATGCTGGTCCATAAATACTAGCATAAGGTGAGTAGAATCGTTGTTTCCAAATGATATAACTAATATTTTTCGATGCTAAATTAGCCGCAGCATATGCAGCGACCTGATCACCCAAAGCCGAACTTTGAGGAACCATAAAGTCAATTGCCAATCCTTTACCATGATCCCCTGTGTCACCCGCACGGTAACCTGAAAATGACGTGATTCCAAAGGCATTAGCTACTTCAGCTCGAAATGCTGCAACCTGAGGTTGGAGTCCAACATCATATGAACTAGTAGTACTTGATGAAGTTGTTGAAACCGTAGCAACTGTTGTTGCAGTTGATACGGCTGGTGTAGGAGTCACAGGGGCTGCCTCTACAGAGTTCACCTCTGCGACCGGTGATTCCTCTACTGGGGTTTCTGCTGGAACTTCTGTGACTAGTGCTTCCTCTACTGGGGTTTCTACAGGGACTTCTGTGACCAGTGCTTCCTCCACTGGAGTTTCAACTGAGACTTCTGTGATTGGTGCTTCCTCTACTGGGGTTTCTACAGGGACTTCTGTGACCGGTGCTTCCTCTACTGGAGTTTCAACTGAGACTTCTGTAACTGGAACTTCTTCTACTGGGGTTTCTTCCAATGGGGTTTCTACAGGGACTTCTGTGACCGGTGCTTCCTCTACTGGAGTTTCAACTGAAACTTCTGTAATTGAAGCTGATGAACTAGACGCATCCGTTGACTCCAGTGGGATAACTGTATCATTTACTGTAATTTCATTAGCTGCAATATCGACTGTTGCTTGCACAGTATTTTCAGCAGCTTCTTCTTGTACAGGTGCCTGAATTTCAATTTGCGTTACTTGATGATTTTGATCAACCGTAGTAGTCAAAACTGTATCAGGGAAAATCAAATTCACATCTGCAATTTGGTTAACCTGAGCTAAAATATCCAAATCAATATTCATAGCCTCGGCAATCGCACTTAAGGTATCACCATACTTTACGGTATAGGTTAATTTTCCGCCTTTATCTTCGATTTCTTGGCTAATCTCACTTACACTACGGGGATTCCAATCCAATGCAAAAACATTTGAAGCTGTAATCCCAGTAGCAAATAATGAAAGGGCCAATGATGATGTGTAAAGCACCTTCTTATTGGCTTTCATAACAGGTGTTTTTCTCTTGCGGCGCATATATTGTGATTTTGATAACTTCTTACGTTTCATTTTTCATTCCTTTTCCAATTTAATGGTTCCATCTTATATAAATCAAAGCTAAAAAACAAGGTTAAAACCAGTCTTTTAACAAAATGTTTTCACTCTGTAATCTAGAAAAGGATTCTGTCATGAAATTGTCATACGAACTTAAGAAACGAAGAGATTTTGGAAAAAGGATAGAACTCAACCTGACCAGGAG
>Ga0208938_1002070_pt1 | contig 10931 bp, 9 predicted proteins | sample AD_UKC125_MetaG_FD_184434 | JGI IMG/M metagenome (GOLD analysis project Ga0208938, IMG submission 184434) | Active sludge microbial communities of municipal wastewater-treating anaerobic digesters from USA - AD_UKC125_MetaG (SPAdes) (version 2) | ecosystem: Engineered > Bioreactor > Anaerobic >... | reverse complement strand
ATTTTGTACCACTTCCCGCCATTTCTCAGCCATGTTTTTTAAAGCTCTACCTAAGAGACCCAGCTCGTCTTTGCGCTTCAGAAGGTGGGCTGGAATTTCCACCGAGAGGTTTCCTTCTCTCAGAAGCTCAGCTTGTTTTGTGGCTACCTGAACAGGATGGGAAATAGAGCTACCCAGGAGGAAAATGATAATGATACTCGCAATCAGTGCTGCTACAGAGAAGATGATTATCATCCGGGAGGTACCGGATATCCCGCTTGAGACGATACTTTCTGCCTCGTCAGTCGGTACACCGATAAAGAGAATTCCCACTACTTCCCCCTTATCCACGATGGGGTCATAGGCAGTGTAATAGTTCGCTCCTAAAATTTCTGCTTTGCCTATATACAAATTTTTCGCCATTACTGGTTCATATGCTGCGCTATCAGTGCCCAGCATGGTTCCCACTGCCCGATTGCCATCTGCAGTCTTGATGCTGGTGGTGATTCTTCTGAAGTCATTTCCTTCTCTCACAAACACGGTTGCTACAACACCAAGTTTATCGGTTATCTCATCGACCATATCGTGTCTGCCTTCGAGAGGTACGCCGTCTTTATCCACCAGAGCACCATCCACCATTTTTATCTCTCCAAAGTGTTTTTCGGCAAATAAATGCACCGAATGCATATCGCCTTGCAGCTTCATTAATAAACTGTGTTCCATCACATTCTCGGCTACGTCTCTCAAAGAAGGCGTTATGTAAGCGAAAATTAACAGTATAAACAGTGCAAGTGGTATCAAGCTTATGATGGTCAGTTTAGACCTGATATTCATTTTCATGAGCCTATTTCCTCCTCTGATAGTTTCAGGAAAGATTGAGTCACATCCCAGATAATCTAAAAAGCCGAAATTCCCGCGCTTTTTGTGTTGGTTGGATGTTTTTGTGTTTTAATAATGCTTTTAGTCTATCTGTGTTAGCTTCTGATTTCGGCTTTTGGATTGTATCCCTTCATAGCAAGTTTTACCCTATTAGATAAATTTTATTGCCAAATCTGGAAGGAAGGATACGCTCTCAAAGAGCCAGCAGTGTAGAGGGCTATTTGTAAGATTGAAGAGCGGCTCATTTTTTTAAGCTGCATACTAACAAATAATTTGCCATATCTCACTTTTTAAAGTGTTATAATTTTCCCATGCTAAACACTGACACTGGTAATTTATGAGGAAAAGAGCAAAAAGCCAGAGAGGGCGATGGGCAAAAATTGCCCTCTCTGTGCTTGGAATCTTGATCGGTTGCTTCTTTCTAATTAAGATTCTTCCTTTTAACTCGATATTTGCTCCTCTTTTTCACGTTTATTCCAAAGTTTATACCAAGCTTATTGAACCATTAATTGATGATTCAGAGCGAGTTCTTATCTTTGCTCCTCATCCTGATGATGAAACCCTGAGTTGCGGGGGAGCTATCCAGAAATCCCTGAGTGAGGGGAAAATAGTCAAAGTAGTTTTTGTGACTTCTGGCGATAGTTTCGGGAATGATTACGAAATGACTGGTCTCTCAGAAGATTTGCCCCGAGGAGTGGAATTGGGGTATCTCCGGCAAAAAGAAGCTCTGGAGGCAACAGCCATTTTGGGTCTGGAAAAGGAAAATGTCATTTTTTTGGGTTATCCAGACCGGGGAATGGAAAAAATGTGGTGGATGTACCGAAGCGATGACCAAGCCTATCGTTCTCCTTATACTAAAACTGATAAATCGCCTTATCTATCCGGATACACTCTTTCTGCTCCTTATTATGGAGAGCAAGTAATTCAGGATATTCAGAGCATTTTAGAGGTTTTCCATCCCCAGATTATTTACCTGCCTCATCCTTCTGACCTTCATTCTGACCACTGGGCAACTTATAATTTTGTAAAAGAAGCCTTAGAGCGGTTGCGTCAAAAAGGTTCCGACTGGATAGATGACGCTAAAGTTTATCTTTATCTGGTTCATTTTGGTCGGATAAAGTGGCCACCTCTTTGGGGATATACACCCCATCTTCGCTTCACCCCTCCTTCTCAGCTTATGTCCACTCACCAGTGGGTTGGCTTTGAATTAGATGAAACAGAAATTGCCAACAAAAAGAAAGCTCTTGACCAATATCGGAGCCAGCAAGCAGTTCGGGAATTCTTACTGGCATTCGTAAAAGCTAATGAGGTCTATGCTATCGATAATAGCTATTATCTGAGAGAAGGGGAAAGTGTTTTTATTCCTGATGAAAAGGGGGAATTTACTCTTCCCAGAATCATTAATGGAGGAGACATCCGAGGATTAGATGTAATGCTTGAAGGAAGCACTGTCTCTTTGAAACTTCATCATGATTCGGGTATTCCGCCTCAGGCACGCTATCGTTTTTATCTCATTGGATACAGTGAGGGTGAAGTGGTTTTCCAGGAAAGCTATATGCTTTTTGATAGAAAGAAAGTAGTGCGTCTTCAGGGAGATTATTTTTCTAACTCTCCAGTGGTTTTGAGGGGTAGCGGGGTGGTTACCCTTACCTTCGATTTTGAGCATCTTCCTTTTCCCGATGCTCTCTTTTTAAGCGTTGGATCTTCTGCTCCTCAGTTAGCACTTGATCGTCTCCCCTGGAGCATGGTAATTCTAGAAAAATGATGGCATTGTCATCCGTTCCTCTTTAGGAGAGTAATAATGTAGTCTCGGTGGGGATGGTAAGTAATTTCTTCAAACACCTTGTAGAATCGGTGATTCTCTTCATAAAAATTGTGGATAATTTTCCCCGAGGGATAAAAATGGCAGAGAAGAAGATAACCATAGGGTCGCAGATGACGGAAAAACTTTTCCTCCAGAGATTGAAGGATATCTTTTCCTCCTAAGTAATATAAGATTTCTGAAGCAAGAATGAGGTCAAAATTTCCCTCTATATCTTCTCTTACAATATCGAGCTTTTGAAGGCATACCTTATCGCCAAAATCTTTTAACCTTTCTTTTGCTCGAGAAAGAGCAGTAGAGGAAATATCTACTCCCCCGACTCTTTTTCCTTCTTCGAGAAGCAGCCGGGTAAAAACTCCCTCGCCACATCCTATTTCCCAGATAGTTTCCACTTCCCCCGGTATCGCCTGGAGAGTTTTGAGGTATTTTTCTCTCTCAAAGCCAGAGTGTTCATAATTCCAGGGGTCTTGCTTTCGGCGATAAAGATTTTCAAAGTGTTCCTCGGTAAAATATGCCGGTAGAAGGTCAGTAAATACTCGCCATCCCCAGTTTTCTGCCCCGGATTTAGCATGGAGAAATAAATCTTTCAAGCCACTTTTCATATGTTCATCATATTTTTTCTATGATCTGAAAGGAGCTATCTCGGGAAGGAGAACCTTTCTCTTTTTCTATGGCCATGAGGAGATACCATCCTGCCCAGCGCTCATAGGGAGAAAAACGCCTCAGTATTTCCTGGGCATCTGCGGTAGAGACTGGATGCTCGCTTCCCTGGTAGAAGAAATCTATCGCCTTTCTCAGGCCCAGGTCGCCGGGGGCAAAACAGTCATTAGTCGGCATCCACCGGGCCACTATAAACTGAGCGCTCCATGCTCCTATTCCTGGAAGATGAGTTAAAAAATCAACTACCTGAGAGGAGGGTAATGTCTTCAAGAATTCCGGGTCTATTTCCTTTTCTTCTATCATCTCAGTCAATCGGTGAATCGCTCGGGCTTTAGCACCGGACATTCCTATCTTTCTTAGCTCCTCAGGAGATGTTTTAACTATATCCCGGGAAGCTGGAAAAGCAAAAATCGCCTCTCCTTCTCTGTAAAGGGGACCTCGACCCCACTCTTCCACGAACCGCTTCCGTAAAACCGAGGCCACTTTCATAGAAATTTGCTGCTCCAGAATAGTAGTTACTGCTGCTTCAAATAAGCTTCGAGAGCGAGGAATCCGTGCTCCATAAAATTCTTCTATGATTTCATTCATAACCGGATCTTTTTCCCCTAACTGGTAAAAAGGAAGAGGGTCTTCGTTGACACCTAATATGGAAGAAACTTCCTCTACGGTTTCTTCGCTCTCTACAGTTATCTCAAGAAAGGGATTTCTTCCATCTCCCTTTTCTGCTACTTGAGCTATCTCCACCTTTCTCTCGCCCAGTGCTATCCACCATCTGCCTTTGCTCCAGAAAAAAGAGCGATCTAAAAAAGGGTGGTAGGTTTCCAAATAAGGAAAAAGAGTAAAAGGAAAAGAAGGATAAATGATATGAGTAATAATGGTTACCTCATTACTGAACTGAATGAAACTCTCAAGCTCAGGCTGAGACATTTCTATTCCGCATTGAAACTGTCCTCTCAGCTTGCGGTTTTAAGACAATCATAGTATAACCTCTAACTTTTGATGTGTCCATCTATATCGTATACCTTAGTTTCTTTGTCATTCCTCCGGTTTATGAGGCGGAAGTGCTCAGCAAGAGGCTTATCGCCTTCAGATAGTAAATCCCTATTTTTTGAGCCAAGTTATTGAGAAACTTCAACTGGATTCTCAAAGACATGACCCTTTTCCCTTCAGAAAGTGCTAAATAGAGAGGTAGTTAAAAATACTAATTTTTTGAAGATAATAGCAAAAGATAACAATTCTCGAAAAGCGGCAGATATTGCCAATACCATTCTTCTGAGTTTATTTATTTTGTCATCTGTAGCGCCCAGGAAGAGGTGATAAATGAGCTTTTCTCTTTAGAAGAGAGGATAAAACAATGGCAGAGTAAAGTTTCTAAAGTGGGAGAAAAAGAGGAGGTTTCCTGAATGAAGTTAACCCGGAAAATTCTTCATAATCATCGTAAGAGTCGCACGTACATGCGTTGGCTGACAATCTCTAAGTTGCCTTTGCAAGCTCGTCTTTTTGCATGTGTGGTAACCCTGGATTGCCAGCTCTATGCCCTTACTGAGGGGGATGGTTTCCCCCTCAGTAGTCAGTAGTTTTTGCTTTTAACCTTCTTGATTTTGTGTCTCAGGTTGTTCTGTGCTCTCCTTTTGCCAGGTTTTAGGTCTTTCTTCTAAGCTCATTCCTAAAGAGGTAAAGAAGGTAGCTTGAGCCACCCGATAATCGAATACGGCCTGGAGGTAAGCAGTTTCGGCTTCATAAGTAGCGTATTGCTTGTCTAAAAGGTCCACGGTAGTTATTAAGCCAGCATCAAATTGAGCCTGGGCGATGCGCAGTTTTTCCTGGGCAATTTTAGAGTTTTGATCCTGTAGGGGAACTAACTCTTCTGCGTCTTTCAGGGTGGAGTAGTTTTGACGTACTTCTAAAATTACCGAATTCTGGGTGTTTTCCAGATTTATTTGTGCTTGAGAAAGCTGGACTTTTGATTTCTGGAGAGTAAGAGGCGGAGTGTAGGGATTGCTATTTACTTCTACCTCTTTTTCTTTTAAGCTGACGTTGTCCTGGGCTTGTTCTATTTCTAACCGATGAGCAAGGGCATATTTCAGGCTTTCTTCCAGGTTCACCTCTAAGGGTTGAAAATCCAATTTGTCGGAAAGTTGGTAATTTTGATTTTCTCGGTTTCCTATTAGCTGATTAAACTGAAACTGAGCTAAAGCAAGAGCTCTTCGGGATTTCTGAATTTCATTTTCAGCTCGATTTAGCTCCAGCTCAGCTGATAGCAAATCAATTTCTGCTACCATTCCCAGAGAATACTTGGTCTGGATATTCTGGTATTGGCTTTCTGCTCTCTTTAGATTGTTTTGAGCTAAATCTAAACTTTGCTGAGCTTTAAGAACATTATAGTATCCTTGCTCCACAGATAGAGCGTGTTGAGTCAGGGTCATTTCATAATTTCTCTGGGCTATTTTCCAGGTGTTTTGAAGAGATAGCTCCTGGATAATAGAAGGAGAAAGTAGAAGGGTAGCTTTCCCTTCTTCAAAAGTGACTCGTGCCTCCTCCAATTTCTCTTTGGCTAACCGGGCTTCGTTGCTCTTTTCTAATCCTAACTTTACTGCTTCCTGTAGAGAAAGAGCAACAATCTCTTGTGTTTCTCCCCCCGGGACAAGCAAAAAACCTATTAGGCAAATTACCAGTGCCACAGTAAAAGTCTTTTCTCTCGCTTTCAAATTCCCACCCCCTAAATGATAATATGATTAAACCAGTTATTTTTAAGATAGAAAAGAAGGAATTACTATTTGGTTTTCCTCTATCTGGATTGGTTCCTCCAGGGTTTTCAAGAGGTTTAAGATAGCTTGCCAGAAATTATTTTCTGCTTTCTGGTAGTTGGCTTCTGCTTGCTGGTATTGAAGCTCGCTTTGCAGAAGTTCACGGTCGGTGATGAACCCTATCTTTAGCTGTTCTTCCATAACCCTGTAGGTGTCCTGGGCGCTTTTCTGAACCAACGAGGTTAGTTCTCGATTACTCTGGGCTTGAAGAAGCTGGTTCACAGCTTCTTCAACTCTGAGGCTAAGAGTTTGAGGAAGCGCCTCCACTTCCCTTTCTATCTGGTCGATTTCTATTTCTGTTGCTTTCAGTTGATTGCTGGTAACTTTCCCGTCCCAGATTTTCCAGCTAATTTCCAGACCCACTCCCCAGCCTTCAGAAGAGGAAAAATAACTACCGCTACTCAGGTATGAGGAGCTTCCTCCCTGAATCTCGTAAGAGAAAATTCCCTCTCGGTCAAGGGAAAGCCGGGTTAGAAAGTCTTCCCCTTTGTATTCTCCTGCTAGAGATATTTGAGGTTGGGTAGCTTTTTTGGTTTCTTTCCTTTGTATTTCTTTTCTCTCTTTTTCTCTCTGCAGAGCTTCTTTTTCCGAGCTCCTTTCCTGAAGCAGGAGGGATAATGAGGAGTAATCCAATCTCCCGAGGGAAGCAGGGGAGGAAAGAGGGGCTAAGGAAAAGAAAGTATCGAGGGGGACACCCATTAGTTGATTTAAATTTTCACGGGCTAATTTGAGTTCTCGCTCTTTTTCTTGTAGCAAAAATTTTGAGTTTTCCAGATTTTCCTGGGCTTTAAGCAAATCGATAGAAGAAGCATTTCCTTCTTCCCATTTCTTTTTTTGGTCTTCAAAGAGAATTTGATACAATTCCAGGGTTTTTTGAGCTATGTTATAATCTTTTTCCCCGTTTAGAATGTTTAAATAATAAGTAACAGCTTGAACTTTAGCCGCTTCTTCTTCAAGGAGAAGTTGGCTTTCGGCTTCCTGTAAAAGAATCTGAGCGGTTTTTTCAGTGGGGGATTTATCAAAAAGATAAACGGCATCTTTAATATTTATCCCCCAGGTCATATCGCTCGTATCTTCCCCGTTTATGATAGGCCAGTTACCCGATAAGGTAACCTCCGGGGATAAACCCTGAGAAGCAGAAGAAGACAGGTTTAGCTTAGCAGTTTCTACTGCATCTCGAGCATTTAACACCTCTGGAGAATTAGCTAAAACCTTTTCTACCACATAAGAGAGGTTTATGGTTTCTATTTCCCCGGCCTGGGATAGTCCTCCAGAAAAACAGCTAAAGAGCCAGAGAAAAACCACCAGATTTGCTCCCCGAGGAAAAAGAGAAGTTTTAGATTTTTTCATAATTCCATCAGCTCCCCTTCAGTATGGTAAATCATTCGTAGCGAAGGGCGGTAATAGGGTCTAGCTGGCTTGCCCGACGGGCGGGGTAAATTCCAAAGAAAAGACCTATTCCCACCGAAATAGAAAAGGCGATAATTATCGCTTCCACAGATATAATAGCGGGGTAAGAAGTAAACTTAGAAATCACCTGGGAACCCACAATTCCCATAACTATTCCTATTAGCCCTCCTATGGCGCTCAAAAGAGCAGATTCAATTACAAATTGAGCTAAGATATCAAAAGGTCGGGCTCCTATGGCTTTCCGCAACCCAATCTCCCGGGTGCGCTCGGTAACCGACACCAGCATGATATTCATAATTCCGATACCTCCCACGAGAAGAGAGATCCCGGTGATAGCGGTTAAAAATAAAGTCATGGTTCCAGTAACCTGATTTATAGTATCTAAAATATCTTGCTGATTGATGATAGAGAATTTTTCCGGGTCTTTCAGCCGATTGGTGAAAAAAGTTTCTAAGAACTGAGCTACGAAATCCAGGTCTTCTTCTGTTTCTGTCTGGATGGTCATACTCTGAATATATTTACTGCCAGTTAACCTTTTTTGCATAGTGGTTATGGGAATGAACACCTGTTCTCCTAAGTCCTGGATACCAGTGCTTTTTTCCTCCATCACTCCGATAACTGTAGCTGTTATTCTTCCCACCCGGATTTTTTTCCCCAGAGCTTCTTCTGGAGAGGAAAATAGGTCTTGAGCTACTGTTCTTCCTAACACTGCTACTCTTTCTGCGTTGTCTAATTCCTTCTGGTTGAAAAAGCGTCCCATATCTACTTTAAAATTGCGAACTTCGGGATATTGAGGAGTAGTACCTACCACTCTCCCTCTTATACTTTCTCTACCGTGAGTTACAGTGAGTGAGGTGGTATTTTCCGCTATTACATTTTTGATTCCTGGAAAGCCAAAGTCCTGAAGCTGTAAATAGTGCTCCCATTCAAGCATATTTCCTCCTCGAGAAGCGACTGGCATTCCTGGTATACCTCGGCTTCTCCCGGGAATGACGGTAATTTGGTTGGAACCTAAACTTCCAATCTGACCTACTATTTCTTCGGTTGTTCCTTCTCCTAAACTGGTCATAGCTACTACAGCGGCTACTCCGATGATGATTCCTAACATAGTAAGGAAAGAACGAAGCTTATTGGATAGGATACTGGCAATGGCACTTTGCAAAGTCTCAGACAGATTCAACTACTTCTTCCTCCACCAATTCTTTTAGAACCTCTAAGGCCTCCACAGGTTGCTCTATAGTTTCATTATCTACTAATTGCCCGTCTCTAAAATGGAGAATCCGGTGGGTGTGAGAGGCGATATCCCGTTCATGAGTAACTAAAACTATGGTTTTGCCTTCTTGATTGAGTTCCTGGAGAATATGCATTATCTCTTCACTCGAGCGAGTGTCCAGGTTTCCTGTGGGCTCATCGGCGAGAATAATGGAGGGGTCGTTAACTAAAGCTCGGGCAATGGCCACTCGTTGCTGCTGTCCTCCAGAGAGTTGATTGGGGTAGTGATGAATCCTGTCTCCTAAACCTACTGCTTCCAAGGATTTTATAGCTTGCTCTTTTCTTTTTTGAGAAGGAATTCCCGCATAAATTAAAGGAAGTTCCACATTTTGTAAAGCAGTTAACCGAGGAAGAAGATTGAAGCTCTGAAAAATGAAACCTATTTTTTTGTTTCGAATCTGGGCCAGCTGATTTTCATTGAGCTGTGACACCTCTTGTCCATCGAGAAAATAACGACCCCGAGTGGGACGGTCTAGACAGCCTAAAATATTCATCAGGGTAGATTTTCCCGAACCGGAAGGTCCCATGATGGCGACGAATTCTCCTTCTTCTATTTCAAAAGACACTCCCCGGAGAGCTTCAACTTGCACTTCTCCTAACTGGTAAATTTTCCAGAGGTCTTCTACTTTTATTACTGGTTGATTCATTGTTTTCACCTCTAATTCTACCTTCCCCCGGGCATGCCCATAGGAGGACCAAAATTAGATTGAGAAGAAGTGGAAGAAAGGATTAGAAAAACTTCTTCGCCTTCCTGTAGTCCTTCTTCAATTTCCACCTGGGTATCGCTTCTCAAGCCTGTTTTTACTTCTTTTTGTACAGGTTGTCCATCAGGACCTTTTACTAATACTTGGGCTTTTCCTCCTCTTTCTTCCAGAGCTTCAAGAGGGATGATAATAGCATTATCCTTACTTTTGATGATAATTTCTGCCTCAGCGGTCATTCCAGATAGGAGAATATTGTCGGGGTTGGGTAACTCTATGGTGGTTTCAAAAACCACTATATTTTCTACTATTTTTCCTTCTGGAGCAATGGTGGTTACTTTTCCCTCAAATTGCTGGTTGGGGAAAGCATCGAGAGTAACCACGGCCTTCTGGCCTTTTTCCACCTCTGGGACATCGATTTCATTTATTAATATTTTTACTTTCATGGTGGAGAGGTCTCCTATGGCGACTACTCTCTCTTCAGAGAGGACTGAATCTCCTTCTTCAGGATCTACCACAAGAAGAGTGCCATCGATGGGAGACTTAAAGGTACATTTTTCTAAATCATTTTCAATGGATTCTATATCAGCCTCTATTTGCTCAATTTGGGCTTGCAACTTTTCTATATCTTCCGGGGCAGCTCCATCTTTGACATCTTCAAATTGAGCTTGAGCGGAGAGATAAAGTGCTTCTTTTAATGTTACCTGGTCTTCGCTTTGCTCTAAGGTTTCTTGAGAAATACCACCGCTTTTAAATAGTTCTTGATTTTGAGCCAGGGTTTTTTTCGCCGACTGATAGGCGATTTGAGCTTCTTTTAGCTGGGCTTCGGCCTGTCTTAGCTCGACTTCTTTAGGTTGAGCTAAGAGTTTTTTAAGGTCAGCCTGAGCACTCTTCAATTGCGCCTTTGCTTTTCGAAGAGAGGTTTCCAGTTTGGTAGTATCTAATTGAAGTAGCGGCTGGTCTTTTTGCACTTTTTCTCCCGCCTGGGCAAAAATCTTTACCACTTCTCCGCTCACATCTGCTTTTAATTCTATTCGGTTCTGGGGTTCAAGAGTCCCCAGCTCCGATACGGTTTGCTGAATGGTGCCTCTGGTTGCTTTAGCAGTAGGCATATTGGCTGTACTGGTAGTTTGTTGTCCTGAAGAGGAAAAACGGGGAGAAAAGAAAAAGACAGCCAGAATTCCTCCTATTGCTAAAATGAGAGGAAGAATAACTTTGTTACGTTTTTTCACTTATATTTTGCTCCTTTTCTACATTATTGTCTATTATAGCTTGGTGGTCAAATAGAGAAAGTCAAACTTTGTTAAACTAACCTATACCTAAAATACCAACCTTTTGTTTTTAAGTTCCTTTTTCCGGGGAAATTATAAGACGCTTTTGGGGCTTTTTGGTGAGCAATTT
>Ga0208938_1002062_pt1 | contig 10951 bp, 8 predicted proteins | sample AD_UKC125_MetaG_FD_184434 | JGI IMG/M metagenome (GOLD analysis project Ga0208938, IMG submission 184434) | Active sludge microbial communities of municipal wastewater-treating anaerobic digesters from USA - AD_UKC125_MetaG (SPAdes) (version 2) | ecosystem: Engineered > Bioreactor > Anaerobic >... | reverse complement strand
AAACTTGTTATTGCTGCAGCCCAGACAATGGCCTGGGGAGGAGGAGTCGTCAATCTTCGTGCCATATAGGCTGCAATACAGGTATCTCCTCGTCCGCTCCTGCCCACTAGTTTTTTGGGGTAAAATTCAGCCTCGTAATAGTTATTATTGGCGTATAGTAAAACCCCATTTTGGTGAGTAATCAACACCTCATCAGGTCCTAGCTCGGATAATTTCCGGGCAGCGATTTTTATATCTTTTTCTCCCGTAAGCATTTCAGATTCAACAGCATCTGCTTTAAGTACATCAACATACATCAATACATGTTTTTTTTCTGGCCAATTATCATAAACCAGCTTGCCGCCGTGATTTACCCGCATAAAACCCTGCACGTCTACTGAAATAAGCGCGTTTTTCTCACGTATTTTTTCTATAACTCCTAATGGAATTTCGCCACGAACAGAAGCACCAATAATAAAAGCTCTTGCTGAAACACCTTCTACATCTGTAGGGGAGAATGGTCCAGCAAAGCTTGTGATAGATAAAATGCGCTCGTCAACATTATTTGTCGGATACTCTATAGTCAAGCAGGTTGAATGTTCAGAAGGAGTCAAAAATACGTCTACTCCTAAATCCTTGAGCTTGTCTACGACATGATAATCCTCTGGAGCAAGGCGAGTAATTGCAGCTACTTTTAATCCCATGCGAATGGCCACATGGGAACCATAATTAAATGCACCACCATCTACAACTCTTTTCCCTGCCGGGGAAATGATTGTATCTTTTGTATAATGACCTATGAAAGCAATATCATAATCCAATATGCTATTCATTCTCTAATAAACTCCTAATTTAATCTTGATTTGCGTGTTTTATTGACCAAAGAGATTGATTCCGAAAGATTCAAATCTAAGACCTACCTCACCTGATAATATTGGTTTCTGGTAAGGATCGTGGTCGTCAACAATTATGTCTTGGCTCCCGATATCCACCCAGTACCTTACAACAGAACCTAAAAAGTTATGTATTTTTATCTTTCCCTTGATTAGGTCATTAGCTTCTTCCACAGGGTAAATTCTTATGCTTTCTGGTCTGATGCTTAGAATCATATTTTCTTTTATGTCTGAGGCTGAATATCTGTTTTTTACTTCTATGGTTTTATCAACTACTTTTACAATCATGTAGTCCTTTTCGACTTTTTCAACTTTAACGGGAATGAAATTGTTTAACCCAACAAAATCAGCTACGAATTTGTTTTTGGGGCTGAAATAAAGCTCCCACGGTGAATCAAATTGCTGCAGTACACCTTCATCTAATATAGCTATATAGTCAGAAATTGATAAAGCCTCTTCCTGGTCGTGCGTTACGTAAATGGTAGTTAAGCCTAATTTCTTCTGTATTTCTCTCAACTCAGAACGAACCTTTACTCTCAATTTCGCATCCAGATTTGATAAAGGCTCATCCATTAAAAGAACCTCCGGTTCCATGACTAAAGAACGAGCGAGTGCAACCCGCTGTTGTTGACCTCCAGATAAAAACTTAGGAAATCTATCTGCTACAGAAGTAAGATCCATAAACTCCAGCATATAGTCCACCTTTTTTTTAAGTTCCGCTTCAGGCAATTTTTTGAGCTTAAGCCCATAGGATATATTATCCCTGACTGTCATATGAGGAAAGAGTGCATACTCTTGAAACACCATTGAAGTGTTTCTCTTATGAGGCGGGATGCCTCTTTGAGAGATACCAGAAATAATAATGTCTCCTTCGGTGGGATTTACAAAACCAGAAATCATTCTTAAAGTAGTCGTTTTTCCACAACCAGAAGGTCCCAAAAGGCAAGTAAAACTTCCTTTTTTAATTTTGAGATTTAAATTTTTTACCGCATAATATTCTCCATATTTTTTACTCAGACCAATCAGTTCAACGTGAACTTCATCGTTAATATTTTTGACCTTTTTTTCTTCCAGTTCTGTACCTATGCTCATGTGATTTCAGTCCTCCTTTCAAAAATCAAATAATTTCTTTTCCTTCCCACCGATTGTTTCAAACAATAATGTTGTCAGGATTGTTATTCCGATAAGAATTGTTGCCATCGCTGCCGCTTGTCCCCAGTATCCATGTTCTGATAGCCCTAAAATTGAGGTTGTAGCAATATTTGTTCCTGGTGAAACCAGAAATATTGCTGCAGAAACAGTAGTCATAGATTTAATGAATGTATAAACTATAGTTACTGAAAAGGCCGATTTAAGCAAGGGGAGTATTATGTCTTTGAATACTTGTAAAGTATTTGCCCCTAAATTTGCTGCACTTTCTTCTATTGACTCATCGATCTGGTGTAGCACTGCTAAACCGTTTCTGTAACCAAATGGTATATTTCTTACAATCATGCTCAAAATTACTATTGCCGCTGTGCCTGTTAATAACAGAGGTTTCCGATTGAAGGCTAATATGTAGGCGATACCAACCATAGTACCAGGTAAAGCACCTGGCAATACGGCAATTAAGTCAAGCGCGTTTCTGCCCCAAAATTTCTTACGGTAAATTATATACGATGCAAAAGTAGCAAGCAGTGCAGTTCCTAATGAAGCTAGAAGCGAAAAATAAAGTGAGTTCCAGATATCTTTCATTTTTGATAAAAATGTGTAGCTAAAATTAGCGAGTGTAAAGCTCCAGTCAACTCCCCATGTTTTGGTAAAAGCCCCGCAGATAACTACTACGAAAATTGAAATGGTTAATAGTGACGCAATGGAAAGAATAACTAATAAGCTATATTTTACAATTGGCGGTGTAGGAGGAGCTTCTAATGTACCTCCTTTGCCAGTTACTGTTTCATATTGCTTGCGGCTAACCCAGTATCTTTGTATGAGGAAGATACCCAGGCTGGGAATTAAAAGAAAAAAACTGACTACAGCAGCCATTGGTAAATTATACATGCCAGTAACCTGCATATAAGCTTCTGTTGCCAGAACTCTAAAAGGACCCCCGATAACCATCGGATTACCAAAATCGCTCAAAGAATACATGGATACCAAAAGAGCTGCACTGGCTATTCCAGGAGTAATTAACGGTAGGGTAATGGTTTTAAATATTCCCCATTCACTTTGTCCCAGATCTCTTGCTGCATATTCCAAAGTGGGATTTATACTTTTTAATACTCCCGAAAGCGTTAAGGCTGCTACTGGATAATATGCCATAGTTTGAGCAAACCACAATCCTGAAAGACCATAGGCAGAGACATCTAAACCTAATAAGGCGTGAGTGATTAGTCCCTGACGTCCAAAAAGCAAAATCAAGGCTAACCCCGTAACAAAAGGCGGAGATATTAGTGGAAGAATGCTTGTTGCTCTAAAAAACCTTTTGAAAGGGAAATCCTCCCGGGTTAGAGCATAAGCAAAACAAAACCCAATAAGTGTTGAGCTAAAAGTTGTTAAAATTGCAAGTAAAACGCTATTTTTAAGAATTTTCATATAACGTGTTTCTGTAAAAAATCTTCTCCAGGTTTCCGAAGATGGATAAATAACTATTTTTAACATAGGGTAAATAATAAATAAGAACAAAAATACACTTATAACTGCAATAGCAAAAAGGAGTGCAGGGTCTTGCAAAATCCCCTTAAGGATGAACCTTGAAGTGCGTTGCGTTTTCTCTTCGTATTGCAGCTCAACTGACATTACATTCACCTCCATTATTTAGCTTTATCTCAGTTTTAGAGGGAAGGAGAAGAGTTTCTCCTCCCCTAAATTTCTTTTAATCGAGAAAACGCTTATTCCACTCTTCAACAATACGATCTCTATTCTGGCCAGCCCACTCATAGTCATAGTCTATGAGCTGTAACTCAGATATAGGTGTTGCTCCTTCGGGTAATACAACTTTTGGGTGTGTTGCTACACGTAGACTTATATCCGAATGGAATTGCTGACCATCTACATCCAGTATCCAATCAACAAATTTTTCTGCTGCTTCTGGATTAGGTCCTCCTTTCACAATTGAGACAGCACCAACTTCCCAACCAGTGTCTTTGGGATAAATGAGGGTAAGATCGTATCCACTTTGTATAAGTTTCATAACATCGTGCCCAAAAGCAATTCCAATTGTACATTCTCCTAGAGAAGCATGTTGTGCTGGAGCAGCGCCAGCGGTAGTATAAAATGAAATATTTTTATGGAGTCCTTCTAGATATTCCCAGGCTTTTTCTTCGCCTAAGCGGAAGAATTGGGTTGCTACAACTGTATAAGCAGTACCTGAAGCGGCTGGTGAAGCCATCGAGATCTCTCCTTTATAATCGGGATCCAGGAGGTCTTCCCATGTAGTTGGATATTCTTTATCAGGGTATTTTTCTTTGAATCTGGCATTGTTAATTGCAAAGCCAATGGCTCCGACATAAAAACCACTCCAATAATATTCAGGGTGGTAGAAAGCAGGGTCTATGTCTTTGAGAACAGGAGATTGGTAAGGTCTAAGTATCTCTTCGCCTATTAATGATTCGTGAGTCTCCGCGGAGCCACCAAAAAAAACGTCTGCCATTGGATGGTCTTTCTCTGCTATTAGTCTTGCAGCAACGGCTCCTGCGCTTAAGCGAATGAACTCTGCTTTAATTCCAGTTTCTTGAGAAAACTTGTCGAGAATTCGAGCAATTTCTTCTTCATGGAGTGGGCTATATACAACTAAAGATTCGGATGCATAAGCACTTGCCGTCACAAAAAGCAATGTTAACATTAACACCGTTATAACTCGTAAGAATGTTTTTCTTGTTAAGCTAATCATTTTATCCTCCCATAAACTAATATTATCCTTGTTGATAAGATTATTTTAACCACTCTCATCATCTGTTACCATGGAGTGAGCATTCTTTTCCCCTGATTTTTCGAGGGAAATTCCGCCCCTTATGTAACCTGTTTTTAAGAACCCTTAGGTATTTTTAATCATGTTTTCTTTTAGGTTTTTACCTCACCCTCCTTTCACTCTATAAAGACTTTCTTATGGATTTACTGCGGTAACTTTTACCAGGTCTTTGTCGGTTTGGAGACGTTTTATGTATTGAGGTATTTCTTCTAAGGAAACAGTTTTAGAGATGATTTTGGTCATATCCATACCGGAGGCCATAAGGGAGATAACCCGGGGGAAATTGCCATGTCCAGAATGGCCTTGGGAGCCTACAATCTGAGCTCTTCTGACCTGGAATACTTCAGCAGTTAGAGGAATTTTCACATCAGCTCGAGCTACTACTACCACTGTGGAGTTAATACCTCGAGCTCTCCATATAGTTTCTTCTAAATCTTTCCAGATTATCTGGGGAACACCAGTAGCTTCTAAGTAAAGTTTTGCTCCCATTCCTCCAGTATAGTCAAGAATAGCCTCGGTTACATTTTCCTTTTGGGGGTTAATGTTAATATCCACTCCTAATTCTTTAGCCATATTTCTTCTTACTTCTGAAGGTTCGGAAAGGATTACTCTTGCTCCTCCTGCTTTTTTAAGAATAGCGCAGGCAGCTAATCCGATAGGACCTCCTCCAAAAATTACTACATTATCTCCTGGTCTAATTCCTCCTCCTCGCTCAATAACTGCGTTATAGGCTACAGAGGTTGGTTCGGCTAAGCTTCCAGCTAAGAAAAGTTTTTCCCCAGGGTAGTCTTTTTCTAGCTCTTTTAAACTCCACAAGTATTTAGCATCTACTACTATGTATTCTGCAAAAGCCCCATCTACATCAAATCCTAATTCATGAAGATTCTCACAGTGGTTAGGAAAGCCATCAGCACAATGGCGACAATAGCCGCACCATAGCATCTCTTCTGAGGTCACTGGTTCTCCTGCCTCAAAAGGTTGGTTATTTCTACGATTTATGGCTTCAGGTCCTGCTTCTACTACCTCTCCAGAAAACTCATGGCCTAAAGTTGTAGGAAACCCAGTAAGCCCAGGATAGAAAATGTAACCATTCTCATCGGCCTGAGCCATGTGAACATCACTTCCGCATATTCCACAAGCTCGGACTTTTATGAGGACTTCAGTAGGTTTTTGGATCACGGGCTGAGGAACTTCTTCTACCTTTACCTCCGGATATCTCCAAACTTTGCTACCTAACCAGGTAATTTTTCCCTCTACATCCTTGGGACCAATTTTAAAGTCTGGTTTAGGGCTCCATTGGGCGTGCAGTCTTACTGCTTTCATAACGCATCCTCCTTTTAAGCAGGCAATTTATGAAACTGGTTTTAGAATAAAGTAATTTTAATTGTTTGTCAAGAGCAAAGTGCCGAATTTGACAGATGGCTCTAACAGACAAGTTGAATCTAAAGCAATCTTTTTTTCTCAGATTATTTGCTAAGCTCTACAGATTATTGTAAAATAACTTCACAATTAGAAAGCGGTTTCGAGGAAGAAGAAGAGAAAAAATGATGCTGGAAATACAAAAAAATTTATGAAAATGGCTTGTAGTGACTATGTAAACCATGTTGCTTTTAAGCCAGTAATATGGAGGAAGAGAAAGTGGACGTTAAAAAATACGATATCTTTATTATCGGTCACGTATCTTTAGACGAAAACGTTTATCATGATCAAGCTGAAAGGATATATGGTGGAGCTGTGTTATATGCTGCTTGCGCAGCTGCAACTGGGCAGAGTAAAATAGGAATATTAACAAAATCGTCTGAGGATGACGAGAAAATAGCTAGTTTATTCAACATTCCTAAAGAGGATATTTATCATATAAAATCAGGCAAAACTACATCTATTAGAAACGAGTATTTGACTGAAGACAGGGAAAATAGAGTATCTACTGTTTTAAGTGTGGCTGATCCATTTAGAATGGAGGAAATACCACCCAATGTAGATGCTAATATATACTATCTGGCAGGATTAATTCAGGGAGACTTTGAATATGATTTAATAAAAAGTTTTTCAAAGAAGGAGGAGGTAGCGGTAGATGCCCAGGGTTTATTGCGCAAAAGTAAGAATGGGCATATGTTTTATGAAGATTGGGACAAAAAATATGAGTATTTGCCATATATTAATTTTTTGAAAACTGATGCAAATGAATCTAGAATAATGACTGGCATAGAAAATAGGGAAAAAGCCGCTGAGCTGCTCTGCACCTGGGGGCCAAAAGAAGTAATGATAACATACAATACTGAGGTATTAGTTTACGATGGTCATCAGTATTACAAAGCTCCGTTTAAGCCGCGAAACCTATCAGGGAGAACCGGCAGAGGTGACACTTGTTTCGGCGCCTATATATCCGAAAGGATCCATAGAGAACCTGATGAAGCTCTATATTATGCTGCTGCTTTAACATCGCTCAAGATGGAAACACCGGGACCATTCAGAGGCACCAGGGAAGATGTATTAAATTATATAAGTAGTTATTACAAAAATTATCTATAGTATAAATGAAGGTCTGGTTATGGGGTATGTTGGGCAATATAAGCTTTGTGCATAAGATATTTTCTCAATGTTTCTGGTCTGTTTGTATTTATCATGACATTTGTTAAAGGGCTTTGGATGTCCCAGAACCATTGGTAATCAGGAGAGGCCCAGAAACGCATAAGGTGGCCATATTCTTTACCAAGGTTATCTGCCTTTTTCATCTGGGAAATCAGGTAATCTGAAACCTTAATTTTTCCATCCTCTATTAATCGATTAGCTAAAGCCCATTCATTATCGCGCAAAACCTCATACAGGGTATCCATAGATAGTTCTGGATAATCGCTGACATATTCCTCTATGATATCTTCTTTTGGTACTAAAAAATCGAAAAATTGGGTAATATCGTTATATGCTATAAGATTGCTACTGATAATTGGCATCCTATGTTTGAAGTTGAGGTATGCATCAGATTTCCAAACTTCAGGGTCATAGATATTTCCAAATCTCCCATCCGCAGTTGAATAAAAAGTTGACCATTCATCCGGAATATTTTCAGGTTCAGCATTGGTGAATACTGTCACCGGGCCTTGAGTCACTTTTTTAGTGTCTCGCTCGTAAGTTGTAAAAAGCCCAGGGTAGTTTTTTAGAATGCTTTGGAGAAGATTCCAGGTTTTATCGGTATCGGTCTTGAAATCTACGTGAAGCAAGAGGGTTTCTTCAGGTGTGTTATAAATTTTTCCTCCATTTGAGAGATAAATCTCATAGAGAGGATCTAAATACAGATTTTGGAGGGTTCCTTTCGTTTTATAATCAGAATCTCCTGTAATTTCATCCCAATCATGTGCTACATACAATTCTTTCATAACTCTGGAATTTTCCACGTCATCAGTGATAGAGAGTTCTATATAATAAACGTCAGCTTCAATACTACCCATCCCATTGTCGATAGCATCTAATAGTGGACGAGCTCTGTAATAATCGTTATGAGAGTGGGTATTTTTAAAGTAAAATTTTTCTCCGATGGGAATAATCTCCAGTTCTTGACCAAATGCTGTAGTCATAAAAGACATGAACAATAACAATAACAACATAATACTAAAGATATTTTTAAAAACTTTCATTTTTACTACCTCCTTATAGATTTCACTTGATTAAATACTAAAGCTTTAAAGTAAAAATTGGTTTTACTGCTTTCATAGTGTGTCCTCCTTTTAAGCAGGCAATTTATGAAACTGGTTTTATAATAAAATAGCTTCATTGGTTTGTCAAGAGAAAAGACGATAAAAATTGAAAAATCATAATAGATGATTTTTCACTTCAAAGCGGAATTTTATCTGCTGTACATCTTGAAAATCTTCTTTAAGCACCTTATAATAAGAGAACGGTTTCAAAAAGGGAGTGAATAAATGGATAAAGAAGTTACTATAAATGATATAGCCAGGGAAGCTGGTGTCTCAAAAGCTACTGTTTCCCGGGTGTTAAACAATCCTGAAAAAGTGGCTAAAAAAACCAGGGAAAAGGTATTAAAAGTGATCCAGGAAAAGGACTATCGTCCCAATCCTATGGCTCGTAGCCTCACTACTCGGAAAACAGGAGTAATCGGAGTGGTGGTTTCAGACATCACTAACCCTTTTTATGCGGTAATGGTAAGAAGCATTGAAGAAGTATGTCGAAGCTACCAATACCATATTTTTCTTTGTAATACCGATGGAAGAGAAGAAGAGGAAGAGCTATACGTGAAGTCTCTTATAGAAAAGAAGGTGGATGGCATAATCTTGGGAGCTACCCGGATGAACGATCAAGAAATCCAGAACCTAGCTAAAGCTCAGACTCCTATGGTTTTTGTCTCGCGTCTACCAGAGAACCGTGAGCAGTATGATTATGTAATAGTAGATAGTGTTTTGGGAGGATATTTGGCTACTAAATATCTTCTTTCTTTGGGTCATACCAAAATTGCCTACTTAGGGGGTCATTGGCCTACCTCTTCTAATTTAGAGCGCCTGGAAGGTTATAAAAGAGCTTTAGAAGAGGCAGGAATAGAGGTGAGAGATGAATATATTTACTGTGGCGAGTTCAGAATGGAAAACGGTTATCGAGAAGGAATAAAAATACTCAGGGCAGGAAAGTACCGACCTACTGCCGTTTTTTCAGCTAATGATGCTATGGCTATTGGACTCTTGGAGGCCTGCAATGAAGAGGGGGTAAGAGTACCAGAAGAATTATCTATTATAGGATTTGATGATATTCCTCTTAGTGCTTCCCGGTTGATTCAACTTACTACTGTTTCTCAGTCTACCGCTGAATTAGGTTCTTTGAGTGGGAAAATCATCATGGATAAGGTTCTTAATCCCCGCAAAAAAGATGTTCGACAACAGATAGTTTTTCCACCAAAGTTGGTGATTCGAGGAACTTGCGCTCGAATAAAAGAAGAATAGGAGGATAAATCATGAAGACAAGCTTTGCTGTTTCTTTGCAAAAAACCAGATTTGGAGCTATTGCTTTTGGAGAATCTTTTACCTCCATTATTTCGAAATTGAAGGAGTTAGGTTATCAAGGAGTGGAGTTGGCAGTTAGAAATCCCAGAGATATAAATGAAGAAGAAATAAAGGAAATAGTAAAAAATCATCAATTGGTTGTTCCGGCTATTGGAACAGGACAGGCGTTCATAGAGGAGGGTTTAAGTTTAAGTAGCAGAGAAAAGGAAATTAGAGGAAAAACTATAGAACGCCTGAAAAACCATATCGATTTTGCTTCTCAGTGGGGGAGTTTGGTAATTATAGGACTCATCCGGGGTAATCTTCCTCTTGATGGGGAAGAAAAAGAAGAAGCTTTAAAGTATTTTGAGGAAAGTCTTCTAAAATGCAGCCAGTTAGCCAAAGAAAAGGATGTCAAATTGGTAATCGAGCCCTTAAATAGATATGAAATTAATTTTCTAAACACTATAAAAGAGGCTCTGGAATTTCTTTCTTCTCTGGGAGATGATAACATCGGTATCCTGGCTGATAGTTTTCATATGAACATTGAAGAAGCGAACTTTTACCAGAGTATCATCGAGGCAGGAGACCGTCTCTGGCATTTCCATATTGCTGATAGCAACCGCTGGGCGCCAGGGTTTGGCCATATTGATTTTGAGTCTATTTTTAGAGCCTTGCGAGACATCAACTATCAGGGTTTTGTTTCAGCAGAAATTCTCCAAAAACCTAATTTTCCTGAGGCAGCAAAACAAACCATTGACTATTTAAACAAGCAGGCTCGATTGTAGAAAATACGGAGAGGAACCTGTGTTTTTCTCTTACCCCTCTGAAGATAGTTGAGATAGAGCGAAGTTTTCTTACAAATAAATCACCTCTTTTATAATTATTCTCAGAAGTACAGTCTATGACGTAAAGTTAAATTTATGAATTTACAGTATTCTGCAAAACCTGTTAAATTGTACTACGAGTAAAGAAGTAAAAGAGAGATTATTGCAGAACAGTCCACGGCATTTCTTTTTTATATCATCACGAGGGTTGTATTTGGCTCTTTTTTAGATTACCACGCAGTTGATGCTACACGGCAGCTTACGGCATAAATAAAAAAGACTAAAAACATAAAAGCTCTTGAGGGAAAAGCTTCC
>Ga0208938_1002061_pt1 | contig 10952 bp, 10 predicted proteins | sample AD_UKC125_MetaG_FD_184434 | JGI IMG/M metagenome (GOLD analysis project Ga0208938, IMG submission 184434) | Active sludge microbial communities of municipal wastewater-treating anaerobic digesters from USA - AD_UKC125_MetaG (SPAdes) (version 2) | ecosystem: Engineered > Bioreactor > Anaerobic >... | reverse complement strand
CAAGAGCACCGCTGATTAGCTACGTTCGGAAGTGATAACCGCTGAAAGCATCTAAGCGGGAAGCATGCTTCAAGATGAGGTTTCCACGGGGTTTACCCCGAGAGGCTCCCAGCTAGACTACTGGGTTGATAGGCCGGATGTGGAAGTGCGGTAACGCATGGAGCTGACCGGTACTAATAAGCCGATAACTTGACACAAAGAAGCTACGCGTCCACTGTGTGGTTCCCGAGGTATGGTCGGGAGCGATTGATATCTCCATAGAGTTTCGGCTGTCATAGCGAAGGGGAAACGCCCGGTCCCATTCCGAACCCGGAAGCTAAGCCCTTCAGCGCCGATGGTACTGCACTGGTGACGGTGTGGGAGAGTAGGACGCAGCCGGACATACTTTAGACAAGACGCCCCGCGGAGCAATCCGGCGGGGCGTTCTTGTTTCTCCGGCACATGTGCGCATACGTAAGGATTGGACCATGGACGAGAGTCGATCAGAACGACGGACGGCTTCGCGGCGAGGCGGTGCCTCCGCCGCATCAGGTGCTGCCCGGAGTCCGATGCGCGGCTCGCATGCGAACAACGCGCGTTCGAGCAACGCGCGGTCGGGCAACGCGCGGTCGGGAGCGCCAGTCGGCGGTCGGCCCTCGGGCACTGCCAGCGGTGGCGATGAGCGGCGCGGCGGCTCGCGGCTGGCTCCCAAGAGCGTCCGGCTTCCTGAGCCAGCGATCGATCCCGATGTCACGGGCAAGGAGCTCGACCGGGCTATCGGGGCTCAGTTGCGCACCTTGTCCCAGGAGAATGCGGTCGGCGTCGCGCAGCACCTGGTGATGGTGGCTCGTCTGCTGGACGAGAACATCGTCGCGGCGGAGGCCCACGCCGAGACTGCAGTCCGGCGGGCCGGTCGAGTGGCCGCTACCCGCGAGGCGCTGGGCATCGTGGCCTACCGACGTGGTGATTGGGCGCGGGCCTTGGCGGAGTTCCGCACCGTCCGGCGGCTGTCGGGGTCCTCACACTTGTTGCCCTTCATGGTCGACTGTGAGCGCGCGCTGGGCCGGCCCGAACGGGCGCTCGAACTCGCGGCGGGTCCGGAGTCCCGCGGGCTCACGCAACATGAACGTGTCGAACTCGCCATTGTTGTGTCAGGCATCCGGCGTGACCTCGGACAAGCAGCCGCGGCGGCTGCCGGGCTCGAGATCCCCGAGTTGGCCGGCTCGGCGACGACACCGTGGGCAGCTCGTCTTCGTTACGCGTATGCCGAGGCACAGCTGGCGTTGGGGCACCTGGACCGGGCTCGTGACTGGTTTGCGCGCGCCATCGACGCTGATACCGAAGTGCAGACCGATGCCGCAGAGCGCCTTGATGAACTCGACGGGGTCGCGTTCACCGACCTGGACGAGCAGGCTGACGGTGACGAGGGGAACGTAGGCCGGACGGCGACAGCACTGGGGCCGGCAGAGTGAGTTTCGGCCCCGGGGCGCTTGCCACGGCATACGGGGCCGTCGCCTGTGATCTCGACGGTGTGGTCTACCGGGGCTCCCGCGCCGTCCAGTATGCCGTGGGCTGCCTCGAGGTGGTGCGGCGCGATACGCCGGTCGTCTTCGCGACCAACAATGCCTCGCGGACCCCCAAGGAGGTGGCGAGGCAGCTCAGCTCGCTGGGGCTGAACGCGGGACCGGGGGACGTGGTGACCAGTGCCCAGGCTGGTGCTGTGTGGTTGCGCAGGCAGCTGACTGCCGGGGAGGCGGTTCTCGCCGTGGGTGGGGACGGAGTGGATTCAGCCCTGGCCGAGGTCGGTCTGCGGCCCGTGCGGACGCTTGAGGCGCGCCCAGCCGCGGTCCTGCAGGGGTGGGCACGCACCGTGACGGTGGCCGACCTTGCCGATGCCAGCCACGCGGTTGCCGCCGGCGCACTCTGGGTCGCCACCAATACCGACCTCACCCTGCCGACCGAGGCAGGTGTCGTCCCGGGCAACGGCACCCTCGTGGCAGCCGTGCGGCATGCCACCGATCGGGAACCGATCGTGGTGGGCAAGCCGGAGCGCGGGCTCTATGACGCGGTCGCGGAGCGAGTCGGGGTGCCGACGTCCCGGTTGCTTGCCGTCGGAGATCGCCTCGACACCGACGTTCTCGGCGCGATGCGGCTCGGAGTCGACTCTGCGTGGGTGCTCACCGGTGTCGACGGCTTCGCCGAACTTGCGGCGAGCGCGGTGGTGCCCACCTGGGCGCTGCCCGATCTGCGTGGTTTGCTGCAGTCACCAGTCGATGGTTCCGGATCGGCGCCGCACTGGAGCGCCGGGGGAGTCACCGCGCGCCTGCGCGGACCGGGGAGGGTGCAGATCGAAGGAGCGGACGAGTATGCCGTCCACGCCGCCGCTCTCTCCGCCCTCGGGCGAACCGTGGTTCTCGCGCTCCGTGAGCAGGGGGATCCGCACGTGGTGTCGGTCGGCGCCACCTTCGACGAGGTGCTGGGTGCCCTACGTGAGAACGCGCCGGGGCAGTACGGTGGGAGTGACCCGAACTAGGAGGCACGTCATGTCGTTCGACGGCATTCGCGGATATGTGCAGTTGGCCAGCGGATTGGGGGAGGCGACCAGGGCGCGCGCCACCGAGGTGGCCCAGAGCCTGCTGATGTTGGCCAGCCGGACCTCTCCCGCCGACGTGGCCAGCCAAGTGGCTGCCGTCACGGACGACCTGTTGGCCTCGGCCAAGGCTAACCAGGAGTCGATGCTCACGCTGATGCGTCACGAGCTGGCCGCACTGTTGGACAACTCGACAGCGTTGGTCAAGGTCACCGACTTCGACTCCCTCAAGGCGCGAGTTGCCAGCCTTGCGGCCGAGGTCGAGTCGCTCCGCCTACAGGTGCTCGGCGGTGTCCAGGAGCCGACGACCGACCCGGAGACCATCGCGTCACGCATCGAGACGGTCAAGCCCCGGGCGAGCAGCGGGGCACGACCGAGCCGCGCGTCGTTCTCGGCGGCGGCCGCCACGAAAGCCCCGTCGGCACCGTCTGACCCGCCGCCGGCCACCGCGAAGAAGGCAGTGCCCGCGAAGAAGGCAGTGCCCGCGAAGAAGGCGGTTCCTGCGAAGAAGGCGGTTCCTGCGAAGAAGGCAGAGCCGACCTCGACCGCGCCGGCGACACCGGATGGCCCGAATCCAGCCGTTGCTGACGGAGCGGAGGCATGACGGCAGCCGACGGGGAGTCCGAGGCTGCCCTGAGGACCGACCTGCCGGAGGACTTGGCGCACGGCCAGGCGCACGAGTCAGGGGAGACGCTGTTCGCGGCCCGGGTGCCGGATCCTCCCCGGACGGGCGACCCGATCGTGGACAAAGCCTTGGCTGACTTCGCCGTCGCGATGTGTGGCGACATCTCGGCTCACCCGGACGCCGGTGCTGCCGTCGAGCTCGCCCTACAATCCCGGCTGCACGACCTGTCTCCGGAGTGACCAGAGCCCGCCTGGATGCCGAGCTGGTCCGGCGGGGCCTGGCGCGATCCCGAGGACAGGCCCGCGACGTACTCGCGGCCGGGCGGGTCAGGGTCAACGGTGCCCTCGTCGACAAATCTGCCCTGGCCATCGAACCGGACGACGAGCTGGCCCTCGAAGGCGAAGCCGATCGGTGGGTGGGCCGCGCGGCATACAAGCTGTTGGCTGCACTGCAGGCCTGGACGCCACTGGGGTTGACCGTGAACGGAACCCGGTGCCTCGATGTCGGGGCCAGCACCGGGGGCTTTACCCAAGTGCTCCTTGCGGGGGGCGCCATGCACGTGGTCGCACTCGACGTAGGGCATGACCAACTGGCCCCGACCGTCCGCGAGGACTCCCGGGTGGTCGAGCGATCCGGCACGTCCATCCGGGACGTCACCCTCGCCGACCTGGGCGGACCGTTCGATGTCATCGTGGCAGACCTGAGTTTCATCTCACTCCGGCTGGTCATCGGGAAACTGGCCGAGCTGGTGCGCCCGGACGGCCACGTTGTCGTGCTCGTCAAGCCCCAGTTCGAGGTCGGTCGTGAACGACTCGGGAAGGGCGGGGTCGTGCGCAGCTCGGCCGACCGCCGCACGGCTGTCGAGGCGGTCATGATGGCGGCCGTCGAGGCGGGCCTGCACCCCCGCGAGGTGCTGGCCAGCCCCCTGCCGGGTGAAACCGGCAATCGGGAGTATCTAGTCTGGATGACAGCGCGCTCGGGGCCAACGACCGCGCAGGACCTGGAAAGAGTGATGGCACAGATGGAGTCGACCCCGTGACCCGCTCGGTGCTCCTGGTGACTCATCCGCGGCGTCCTGATGTCATCGATGTCGTCCGCCGCGTCGCGGATCAATTGGCTTCTGCCGGAATCGAATCCGTGATCAGCGAGGCTGATGCCGCCGCGTTCCCGGGTGCCGATCTCGCAGACGTACAGGTCGTGTCCGATGAGGATCCGTCGCACGGACGCGAGCTGGCCATCGTGCTCGGTGGTGACGGGACAATCCTGCGGGGTGCGGAGATGACCCGGGAGAGCGGGGTGCCGCTCATGGGCATCAACCTGGGGAAGGTCGGGTTCCTCGCCGAGGCCGAGATGGGCGAACTCGACGCGGTCATCGAGCACATCGTCGCCAAGGACTACGCCATCGACGAGCGGATGACCCTCGAGGTGGCCGTCAGCGACGGTGGCCAGGTCCGCACGACGACCTGGGCCCTCAATGAAGTGAGCATCGAGAAGGCCGCTCGCGAGCGGATGCTCGAGGTCACCGTCGAGATCGACGGACGACCGCTGTCGACTTGGGGCTGTGACGGGGTGATCATCGCGACGCCGACGGGCTCGACGGCATACGCGTTTTCCGCCGGGGGGCCGGTCGTCTGGCCGGACGTGGAAGCCATTCTCTTGGTGCCGAATTCGGCCCATGCCCTCTTCGCCCGACCGGTAGTCGTCGGCCCGACCTCGCGGCTGGCGGTCGAGGTCATTCCCCATGCCGAAGGCCTTGGGGTCATGTGGTGTGACGGACGCCGCCCGGTCGACCTGCGCCCGGGTTCGCGGATCGACGTCCGTCGTTCCGCGGTGCCGATGCGCCTGGCGAGGCTCACCCCGGAGCCCTTCACCGACCGGCTGGTCGAGAAGTTCGACCTCTCCGTCGTCGGCTGGCGCGGCAACGGCGCGGCCCGCAACCGCACCCCCTGAGCCGCATCAAGAGCCCGAGGCCGCAGGCATCCTGTGGGTGGTCGCTGCGCCGTGAGCGGGTCGCGGCCTAGGCTGGGCCCGTGCTGCGGGAGATGCGGATCCGGTGCTTGGGCGTCATCGATGACGCTGTCCTGGCGCTGCACCCTGGGTTCACCGTGCTCACCGGCGAAACCGGCGCCGGCAAGACGATGGTCGTCCAGGGCCTGGGGCTGCTGCTCGGCTCGCGTGCCGACTCGTCGCTGGTCCGTTCCGGGGCCCCTCGGGCGGCCGTCGAGGGCTTGCTCACCCTGGCTCCCGATCATCCGGCCATCGCCCGCGTGGTCGACGCGGGAGGCGACATCGATGACGGTGATCTCGTGCTGGCCCGCACGGTCGGGGCCGATGGCAGATCTCGGGCTTTCGTCGGGGGGCGCTCCGCCCCGGTCGGGGTCCTTGCCGACCTCGGGGAGGAGCTCGTCGCCGTCCACGGCCAGGCCGACCAATGGCGGCTGCGTCGACCCGACCAGCACCGCGAGTTGCTCGACGCATTCGGTGGGCCCGAGATCAGCGAGCGTCGCACGGCATACCAGCAGGTGTATGCCGCCCTCGGCGCGGCGCGTGCCGAACGCGACCGACTCACCAGCGCCGATCGCGACCGGGCCCGCGAGATCGACACGCTCACGGCAGCGCTCGAGCACATCGAGCGCGTGGACCCGCAGCCCGGCGAGGACGAGGCGCTGCGGATCGAGGATGAACGGCTGGCACACGCGGAAGGACTGCGGTATGCCGTGGCCTGCGCCCATGCTGCGCTCGTCGGGTCCGACGACGGCCTGGAGACGGCCAGTGCGGTCGAGCTGGTCAACACGGCGCGCGGCACCCTGGCGGCGGAGATTCGACATGACCCGCGGGTGGAGGAGTTGCATCGTCGAGTCAGCGAGGCCGGCTACCTGGTCGCCGACCTGGCGGCCGATCTGGCCGGCTATCTCGCCGACCTCGATGCCGACCCAGCTCGCCTGGCTGCCGTGCAGTCTCGACGGGCCGAGCTCGCAGGACTGACCCGGAGGTATGGCAACTCGGTCGACGAGGTCCTGGCCTGGAGTCGATCGGCGGCCGAACGACTCACCGAGGTGTTGGGGGCCGACGACCGCCTGGCCGTGCTGGAAACCGAGGTCGCCCGCCTGACCTCGGAGCTGACCCAGGCGGCGGGTCGTCTGCACGAGCAACGACGTTCTGCCGCAGCAGTTTTTGCCGAAGAGGTCGAGGCTGAGTTGGCTCAGTTGGCAATGGGGTCGGCGCGCCTGAGTGTCGGGGTGACCGAGCGGGAGCCCGGACCGTATGGCGCGGACGAGGTCGAAATCCTCCTCGCGTCCAACTCCGGCGCAGCGCCCCGCTCGGTGAGCAAGGCCGCTTCAGGTGGCGAGCTGTCCCGCGTCATGCTGGCGATCGAGGTCGTGAGCGGGCGCCGGCCGAGCACCCCGACTCAGGCCGGCAGCGACCTCACCTTCGTCTTCGACGAGGTCGACGCCGGGGTCGGTGGTCAGGCGGCGCTGGATATCGGCGCCCGGTTGGCCGACCTCGCGGCATACGCGCAGGTCATCGTCGTCACCCACCTGCCGCAGGTTGCGGCGTATGCCGACTGTCACCTCGTCGTGCGCAAGGCCGACGACGGCTCGGTGACCGCGAGTTCGGTCACCGAGGTGACCGGCCGGGCCCGACTGGAGGAGTTCGCCCGGATGATGGGCGGTGGCGCGACCTCGGCCGGGCTGGAGCATGCCCGAGAGCTCCTCGACGCGGCGACGCACCGACGGGCCAGCACGCGGTCCAAGGACCGGTCCGTTCTGTCATAGACTGGCACCCCGTGGCGATCCAGACGAAGCACATCTTTGTGACCGGGGGTGTCGCCTCCTCTTTGGGCAAGGGCCTCACCGCCTCCAGCCTCGGGCACCTGCTCCGATCTCGCGGGTTGCGGGTCACCATGCAAAAGCTCGACCCCTATCTCAACGTCGACCCCGGGACGATGAACCCGTTCCAGCACGGCGAGGTGTTTGTCACCGACGACGGGGCCGAGACCGACCTCGACATCGGCCACTACGAACGCTTCCTGGATGTCAATCTCACCGGGTCGGCCAATGTCACGACCGGCCAGGTCTACTCCAGCGTCATCGCGAAGGAGCGGCGCGGGGAGTATCTCGGCGACACCGTGCAGGTCATCCCGCACATCACCAACGAGATCAAGGCGCGGATGCGCGACCTGGCCACCGGCAAACCGGACGCACCGCACATCATCATCACCGAGATCGGCGGCACGGTCGGTGACATCGAGTCGCTGCCCTTCCTGGAAGCCGCCCGCCAGGTCCGCCATGACATCGGCCGCGATAACTGCTTCTTCCTGCACGTCTCGCTCGTGCCTTATCTCGCTCCGAGCGGGGAACTCAAAACCAAGCCGACCCAGCACTCGGTCGCGGCGTTGCGCCAGGTCGGCATCCAACCCGACAGCCTCGTGCTGCGCGCCGATCGGCCGATCCCCGAGGGGATCAAGCGCAAGATCTCGCTCATGTGCGATGTCGACCAGGAAGCTGTCGCTGCCGCGGTCGACGCTCCGAGCATCTACGACATCCCCAAGGTGCTGCACAGCGAAGGCCTGGATGCCTATGTCATCAGGCGGCTGGGGTTGGGCTTCCGCGACGTCAACTGGACCTCGTGGAACGAAATGCTGCGGCGGGTCCACGACCCCGCGCACCAGGTCGAGATCGCCCTGGTCGGTAAGTACATCGACCTGCCCGACGCCTACCTGTCGGTGACCGAGGCGCTGCGCGCCGGCGGCTTCCACCACAATGCCAAGGTCACGATCCGCTGGGTCGCCAGCGACGAGTGCGCCACCCCGGCGGGTGCCCAGAAGGCCCTCAACGGTGTGGATGCTGTGCTCGTCCCCGGCGGTTTCGGCGTGCGGGGCATCGAGGGCAAGCTCGGTGCGCTCACCTGGGCTCGCGAACGTCAGGTGCCGACCCTCGGGCTGTGCCTGGGACTGCAGTGCATGGTCATCGAATACGCCCGCTCGGTGCTCGGCATTGCCGACGCTTCTTCGAGCGAGTTCGACCCGCAGACCACCCACCCGGTCATCGCGACGATGGCCGAACAGAAGGCCTACGTCGAGGGCGCTGGTGACCTCGGTGGCACGATGCGGCTGGGCCGGTATGCCGCGCACCTCACCGAAGGCAGCGTGGTGGCCACGGCATACGGGGCAACCGAGGTCTTCGAGCGGCACCGGCACCGCTACGAGGTGAACAACGCCTATCGCGACCAACTCGCGCAGGCCGGGATGGTCTTCTCCGGGACATCGCCGGACGGATCGCTCGTGGAGTTCGTGGAGTTGCCCGCCGAGGTGCACCCCTACTACGTGTCGACCCAGGCGCACCCCGAATTCCAGTCGCGTCCCAACCGGGCCCACCCGTTGTTCGCCGGGTTGATCGGCGCGGCGCTGGACCGGCAGCGGGGCGAGCGACTCGTCGAAGTCGACTGAACGGCACCCGGCGAGGTGAGCGAACGGCATACTGCCGGGATGAGCTGGGACGCGCCGACCGGGAACTTCGCCGACATCGAGGACCAGATCGCGCAGTTGCCGATCCATCGGTCGGACACCGTCTACCGGGGGATGGTGTGGGACGTGCGACGAGACACTGTCGAGCTGGCTGTCGGGGGTGAAGTAACCCGCGAATATGTCGAGCACACCGGCGCCGTCCTGGTCCTCGCGCTGCGCACCGTCGGTGGCCGCGACGAGGTCATGGTGATCCGTCAGTACCGGCACCCGGTGCGTTCCTACCTGTGGGAACTACCTGCGGGGTTGCTGGACATCGGTGGCGAGCCGCCGTGGCGGGCGGCCGCGCGGGAACTGGCCGAGGAGGTCGACCTCGTGGCGAGCCAGTGGGACGTGCTCGCCGACTCGTATGCCTCCCCGGGGGGAATGACCGAGGCGATCCGGATCTATCTGGCTCGTGACCTCAGTCCCGCTCCCGAGCGGCACGATCGGGTCGGGGAGGAGGCCGATCTGCAGCCCAGATGGGTCCCGTTGGATGATGCCTACGCCGCTGTGCTGGCTGGCCGGGTGCACAACTCAGGCGCGATGATCGGCATTCTCGCCGCCTGGGGCAGCCGTGCCCAGGGTTGGCGCACGCTCCGCCCAGTCGACACGCCGTGGCCGCAACACCCGGCATACCGAACGGTCTGACCCGATCAAGGGAGCACAGATCGGGTTCCAGGGCGGGTTCCAGGGCGGGTTCCAGGGCAAAGGCAACGGTCGGCCGATCGACGAAGTCTCCATCGGCGGGAGGATCATCCGGGTAGCGATCACCATCGGCCGGACGGATTCATCGGAGGAGCGAACATCGGATGGGGCAGAGCGTGACCCAGGTGCGGATCAACGCCGAGTACCTCTGTTACCCAACGTGGGTCACCCGCCCCGAAGACGGGGAGGTCAACCCAGACCCCCGTCACCTCGGGATCAGCGAAGACCTCGCGGCAGCCCTCGATGCCTGGTCCGAGGAGTTCGACGCGATCTTCCCAGCGGACGACCCCGGTTCCGCCGCCTTCCCGTCGGCGGGGGCTGAAGCCGCCTTCCACGACCGGGGCCGTGGTCTGGCAGCCCGCGTCGCGGCGGAGCTGCCCGGTGTCGACGTCAGCTACTTCGACCCAGGCAGCGGCTGGGTTCGGGCCGAGGCGGCATGAGCCATTTCGTGGCTTCGCGAGCGCTGAACCCGCACAGTGGCTCATGTCGTGGGGAGAGGTGACCGGCAGCCCCTGCTGATTATCGGTCGAGCCGGTATGCCGTGCCGCCCTAGGATTGGGTGGCCGCGCCGCCCCCACGAGGGGCGAGCCGACGGCATACCGATCGATCCGAACCGAAGGAACCACCGTGTTGCGCACCCACCAGGCCGGCGCCTTGCGCGCAGACCATGTCGGTCAAACCGTCACTCTCACCGGCTGGGTGGCCAAGCGGCGCGATCACGGCGGGGTCGCCTTCGTGGACCTGCGCGACGCCAGTGGGATCGCCCAGGTCGTCGCGCGTGACGAGGTGCTCACCGGTGCCGCGCACGACCTGCGCAACGAATACTGCATCTCGGTGACCGGCGAGGTCGTCGCCCGCAGCGCCGACAACATCAACGCCGACCTGCCGACCGGCCAGATCGAGGTCGTGGCCACCGGCATCGAGGTGCTCAACGCGAGCGCGCCGCTGCCCTTCCAGATCGACGAGCGGGTCACGGTCGGTGAAGAGGCTCGCCTGAAGTATCGCTATCTCGACCTACGACGCCCGGGCGCCAGGTCGGCCGGTGCGGCGATTCGCCTGCGGTCCAAGGTCAACGCCGCCGCCCGCGAGGTGCTCGGCGCACGGGATTTCGTCGAGATCGAGACTCCGACGCTCACCCGATCGACGCCCGAGGGCGCGCGGGACTTCCTCGTGCCTGCGCGACTGTCGCCGGGGGCGTGGTATGCCCTGCCGCAGAGCCCACAGCTGTTCAAGCAGCTGCTCATGGTGGCCGGGATGGAGCGCTACTACCAGATCGCCCGCTGCTATCGCGACGAGGACTTCCGCGCCGACCGTCAGCCGGAGTTCACCCAGCTCGACATCGAGATGTCCTTCGTCGAGCAGGACGACATCATCGAGCTCGGCGAGGCCATCGTGGCCAACATCTGGAAGCTCATCGGAGTCGACCTGCCCACCCCCTTCCCGCGGATGTCCTACGCCGAGGCGATGGCCCGCTTCGGTTCGGACAAGCCCGACCTGCGCTTCGACCTCGAGTTGACCGAGTGCACCGAGTTCTTCGCCGAGACGCC
>Ga0208938_1002060_pt1 | contig 10956 bp, 9 predicted proteins | sample AD_UKC125_MetaG_FD_184434 | JGI IMG/M metagenome (GOLD analysis project Ga0208938, IMG submission 184434) | Active sludge microbial communities of municipal wastewater-treating anaerobic digesters from USA - AD_UKC125_MetaG (SPAdes) (version 2) | ecosystem: Engineered > Bioreactor > Anaerobic >... | reverse complement strand
GGGCTGGTCCATTCCAGGATCCCGCCGGGGAGTCTGCGGACTTTCCACGCGGTGTGAGTTTTGATCCGGTGATGGTGCCGGCACAGACACGCGAGGTTTGCCTCGTCGGTGGGCCCGGCCGGCCAGGGGGTCAGGTGGTCGAGGTCGCATGCTCGGGCGGGGCGCTGGCAGCCCGGGAAGCGGCAGTGCCGGTCCCTCACCTGCACGTACCGCCGCATGGCAAGGCTGGGGGCGTAGCGGATGCCCATGGGTGGGCGGGTCAGGATGGTCACGGAGGGTGTGTGCAGCCGGGCCAGCAGGTCGGCGGCGTGACCGTCGCTGATCGGGCCGTACCCTTCGATCTCGGCCCCGTCGTCGGTCATGATCACGGTCACGGGGACCTGTTGGGCGGGGCTGATCCCCGTCAACAGCTCCACGAAGGTGTCGGCCTGGTTCGCGTCCCGCGACCCGTCGGTGGAGCGGCAGCCCGCCCGCACCGACTCCATGCAGGCGCTGGCTTCCTCGGCGGTGAGGTAGGCGGACAGGGTGGCCATGCCGTCCGGTTCCGGGCTCAGCCACACCCCGCGCTGTTTACGGGCCCGCTTACGGCGGCGTTCGGCGGCGTCGGGGTCGACCCGGTCGACCTGGCGGGTCAGCCACGGACGTAGCTGCGACTTCGTGTGCGTGGCCGCGTAGGTGATGGCCCGGTCGGCCACCTCCCGCCGGTCGGCCAGCGAAAGCCCACTGGTGGCGCGGACGATCTCCCGCACCGTGCCCAGATCGATCCGGCCCTCAGCCAGCGCGGCCAACACGGCGGGCAGGTCGGTGACCACATCCACCGCCACGTCAACCATCGCCGACGCGACACCCGGGCTCCAGAGCATCGCGCAGGCGATCTCCGGCGGGCACGGGTCCACGACCACACCGTCCTGGTCGGCACCAGCCTCGCTCTCCTGGTACACCTGATGCAACGCCACCAGCTGTTGGGCGTGGAAGAACCCGATCATCGCCTCGGCGGCCTTCGCGACCTCGAGCGGGTCACCGTCGGGCAGCATCGCCTCCCACGCCGCAACCATCGATTGATCCATACCCCCATGCTAGAACGCACGTACGACAAAACGAGCCGCCGAACAAGAACTGTGGACAGACACAAATCCCCACTGGGGCACGGCGCGCACCACAGAACAGTCAGCCGACGTCACGCCCGCTCAACATCCATTCACGGCACGGTCTATTGGACAGATCCTCGACGTGGCTGCCTGTGGCAGAGCAGCCGTCCACCCGAGCCCAAGATCGTTTCCAGACCGTCCTGGAGGGGGCTCGGGGTTAGTCGCCCTGGATTTACGTGGGCGACACTTCCTGTTTCCACTGGCGCTATGACCCCCGGTCCCATGACCGTCAACGTTGTCATTACAAGCGGGCTACCGCCCCTTCCCTCACTGGAGGAATCCGCCCATGAAGATCCGCGCCACCCTCGCGGTCTCTGCCGCCGCGTTTGGTCTCATCCTTTCCGGCTGTAGCTCAAGCGATAGCGGTAGCAGTACCGCATCTGAGTCCCCGTCCGCCGCAGCCTCCGCAGGCAAGGTTGGCGTCATCCTGCCCGACTCCGCATCCTCGGCCCGGTGGGAAACCGCCGACCGCAAGTTCCTCGAGGAGGCCTTCCAAGCCGCGGGCGTCGAGTACGACATCCAGAATGCCCAAGGCGACAAGGCCAAGTTCCAGACCATCGCCGACCAGATGCTCAACGCGGGCGCCAACGTGCTGATGATCGTCAACCTTGACAGCGACACCGGTGCCGCAGTCATCAAGAAGGCCAACGCCCAGGGCGTCAAGGTGATCGACTACGACCGGCTGACCCTCAACGGTGAGGCTGCCTACTACGTCTCCTTCGACAACGTTGCTGTGGGCACGAAGATCGGCGAGGGCCTCGTCAAGTGCATGCAGGACAACGGCGATACCACCGGTCCGGTGGCACTGCTGAACGGTTCCCCGACGGATAACAACGCGACGCTGTTCAAGCAGGGCTACGAGACGGCCATCACCGCGGCCGGCTACGAGGTCGCTGCCGACCAGTCCGTTCCTGAGTGGGACAACACCAAGGCGGGCACCATCTTCGAGCAGATGTACACGAAGGCCAACGGTGACTTCATCGGTGTGGCCGCTGCCAACGATGGCCTGGGCGGCGCGGCGATCTCCGTGCTCGACCGCAACGGTGAGGCCGGAAAGATCCCGGTCACTGGTCAGGATGCCACCGACGAGGGTCTCCAGCGCGTGCTGCTGGGCACCCAGTGCATGACGGTCTACAAGGCGGTCAAGGAAGAGGCGGATGCTGCGGCCGCGCTGGCCATCGCGCTGAGCAAGGGCGAGACCCCGGCGACAGATCAGGTCACCAAGGATCCGGAGTCAGGTCGTGAGGTGCCGTCGGTGCTGCTCGAGCCTGTCGCCATCTTCAAGGACAACGTCAAGGAGGTCGTCGATGACGGCTTCACCACGGCGGAGAACCTCTGCACCACGGACAAGCTGAAGCAAGCTTGCACCGAGGCGGGCATCTCCTAAATGTCCGTCAGCGCGCAGTCCGGCGCCCTTCCCACTGCGGGAGGGGCGCCGGACCCCGTGCTCTCTCTGCGTGGGGTGCAGAAGAGCTTCGGTGCGGTGGACGTCCTCAAAGGCGTCGACCTGGATGTGTATCCCGGCCAGGTCACCGCACTGGTCGGGGACAACGGCGCCGGAAAGAGCACCCTGATCAAGGGCGTTGCCGGCATCTACCCCTTCGATGCCGGCACCTATCTGTTCGAGGGCAAAGAAGTCCACATCAGCGATCCCAAGGCCGCCAACGCCCTGGGTATCGAGGTCGTCTACCAGGATCTCGCGCTGTGCGACAACCTCGACGTCGTGGCCAACATGTTCCTTGGCCGCGAGAGCAAGAAGGGGCTCGGCCTCGATGAGGCCGCCATGGAAAGCAAAGCCACCGAAACGCTCAAAGGACTCTCGGTACGCACCCTCAAGTCGGTCCGGCAGCCAGTCGCCTCACTGTCCGGCGGCCAGCGGCAGACCGTCGCCATCGCCCGTGCTGTGCTGTGGAACTCCAAGGTCGTGATCCTGGACGAACCCACTGCCGCCCTCGGTGTCGCGCAGACCGAACAGGTACTCAGCCTCGTGGAACGTTTGGCGCAGAACGGTCTGGGCGTCATCTTGATCTCGCACAACATCAACGACGTGATGCGGGTGGCGCACAACATCGCATGCCTCTACCTCGGTCGTATGGCAGCACTGGTGCCCGCCGCCTCTGTCACCAATGGGCAGGTCGTGGAGCTGATCACCACCGGCCGCACCGGCGACATCGGATTGCAGCCCGAAGTGGCCGCTCACGCCGACGCCATCGACCCCTCGACGGGAGTCTGATTCATGTCGACCATCTCAACTGAAGCCGCGGTCGAGGCTGAGCCGAGTACGGGCATCGGTGAGGCCCTGCGCACGTACTGGGAGAAGGTGCGTGGCGGTGACCTCGGTTCGCTGCCCGCCATCGCAGGTCTACTGGCGCTCATCATCGTCTTCACGGCGTTGCAGGGCGACACCTTCCTCTCGGCCTTCAACTTCGCGAACCTCATCAACCAGTCGGCGATGATCATCGTGATCGCCATGGGTCTGGTCTTCGTCCTGCTCCTCGGTGAGATCGACCTGTCGGCGGGCTTTGCAGCGGGTACGGCGGCCGCGGTTCTCGGCGTGACCCTGACGCAACGAGGCTGGCCGTGGTACCTGGCTCTGCTGGCGACGCTGGCGACCGGTGTGATCATCGGTTTCCTCATCGGCATTCTGGTATCCCGGTTGGGCATCCCGTCGTTCGTGGTCACGCTGGCGGCCTTCCTGGGCCTGCAGGGTTTGATGCTGCTGATCATCGGCGAGGGCGGGACCATCCCGATCCGCGACGAGACCATCCTCAACATCATGAACGCGAATATGAGCCCGCTGGCGGGCTGGATTCTGTTCGCGATCGTGGTGGGCGGCTGGGCTCTGCTGAGTCTCAACCGGATGCGGGCCCGTCGGGCATCCGGACTACCAGTCGAGGCGATGTCGGTCTGGCTGGCCAAGTTCCTGTCGCTGGCGTTGATTCTGGGTCTGGCCGTGTGGATTCTCAATGGCGAGCGCAGCCGCAACCCGGCGGTCACGTCGATCCAGGGTGTTCCGTACGTCGTTCCGCTCATCCTGATCCTTGTCGTCGTGCTGACCTACGTGCTGTCGCGCACCAGTTTTGGACGCCACGTCTATGCCGTGGGTGGCAACGCTGAGGCGTCGCGCCGCGCGGGTATCAACGTGGCCAATATCAAGTTGGCGTGCTTCATCGCCTGTTCGACACTGGCAGCTGTTGCTGGCATCCTGTTCGCATCCCGCGACAATTCCGTGTCCCCATCCACAGGTGGTTCCACGACACTTCTGTACGCAGTCGGTGCAGCGGTCATTGGTGGAACCTCACTGTTCGGTGGCCGCGGTCGGATCATCGATGCCGTCATCGGCGGTCTGGTTGTGGGCGTGATCGCCAATGGCCTGCCGCTGGTCACGCAGGAATCAGGAATCGCGTTCATCGTCACCGGGCTGGTACTGCTCGTCGCGGCCAGCGTGGATGCGCTGTCGCGCCGCCGGGCGATCGCCAGCGGTAGGGCTTGACCGATGGGTGGGTGAGAGGTTTGGCTGTAGCCGAGCCCCTCACCCACCCGCAACCCGAATGAGGTGAAACGCGTTGACGGACCTCCGTGTCGGCGTCATCGGTTTCGGTCTGGCCGGGCGGCTCTTCCACGCCCCCTTCATCGCCGCCACAGCCGGACTGGAACTGACGGCCGTCGTCACGCGCAGTCCGCAGCGAGCCCTTGATGCCCGCACCGAGTACCCCGGGATTCAGGTTGTTGAGTCCGTCTCCGAGCTGCTCACGATGGACATCGACCTGGTGGCCGTGGCGAGCCCCAGTGGCTTGCACGCCGAACACGCCCGGCAGGCCCTGGAGGCTGGTCGGCATGTCGTGCTCGACAAGCCACCGGCTCGCGACGCAGCCCAGTTCGAGGCGCTCATCGAGTTGTCGGTCAGTCGCAGTCGGCACCTCATCGTCTTTCACAACCGGCGCTGGGACAGCGAGTTCCGGACCCTGCAGGCGATCCTTGACGAGGGCTCGCTGGGTACCGTGCACCGGTTCGAGACGCGCATGGAACGGTGGCGTCCTTTTGGGAAAGGTGGGTGGCGAGAGTCCGGGACGCCAGCAGATCTCGGGGGACTGCGCTACGACCTAGGACCGCACCTGGTGGACCAGGCCCTACAACTCTTCGGTCCTGTCGACTCTGTGTGGGCCCGCTCGTTGTCCGTGCGCCCAGGCGGCAGTCTCGACGACGACGTCTTGGCGACACTGATGCACAGCAATGGCGTCACCACCGTCATCAGTGCGTCGCTGCTTACCGCCATCCCAGGGCCACGCTTCACCGTCTTCGGCACGCTGGGCGCAGCCGTCCTACGCGACGTCGATGCGCAGGAGGACGCTTTGCGGGCAGGCCAGCGGCCCGGCCTGCCCGGGTGGGGCGCTCAGCCCGACAGCCTCGCCCGGGTGGCAAGCGGCGATGGGACGACCACCGCGCAGATGCCGTATCTGGACGGACAATGGCCCCACTTCTACGCCGGGGTCCGCGACTGTCTGGCGGGTGTGGCCACCTCCCCCGTTTCCTGCGAATCTGCTCTGGCCACCATGCGGGTCCTCGACGCCATCGGTGCCGCAGCCCGCTCCGTTTCCCAATGAAAGGTTGCACCTATGTCCGACTACTCCACCATCGATCTCAAGCCCACCCCGGAGGACAAGTTCACCTTCGGCCTGTGGACCATCGGATGGCAGGCCCGCGACCCCTTCGGTGATGCCACGCGCGAGCCCATGGACCCGGTGCGTGCGGCCGAGAAGCTCGGCGAACTGGGGGCTTATGGTGTGACGCTGCATGATGATGACCTGCTGTCGCCGTTGCTTGTCGGCGACGAACGGGAAGCCGCCATCAGCCGGTTCGAGAAGGCCATCGATGCCGCTGGTCTGAAGATCCCTATGATCACGACGAACCTGTTCACCCACCCCGTCTTCAAGGACGGTGCGTTCACCTCCAACTCTCGTGACGTGCGCAGGTACGCCCTGGCGAAGGTCCGGCGAAACATCGATCTGGCTGCACGGTTCGGGGCGACCACGTACGTGCTCTGGGGTGGTCGCGAAGGCGCGGAGACCGATGCCGCCAAGGACGTGCAGGCGGCACTCGACCGCTACTCCGAAGCCCTCGACGCCGTGTGCCTGTACATCGTCGATCAGGGGTACGACATCCGGCTGGCCATCGAACCGAAGCCGAACGAACCCCGCGGGGACATCCTGCTGCCGACGATCGGGCATGCCTTGGCGCTGATCGACCGCCTCGACCACGCGGACATGGTCGGGCTGAACCCTGAGGTGGGCCATGAGCAGATGGCGGGTCTGAACATGGTGCACGGGGTGGCCCAGGCGCTGTGGGCGGGCAAACTCTTCCACATCGACCTCAACGGGCAGCGTGGACCCAAGTACGACCAAGACCTCGTGTTCGGCCACGGAGACCTTCTGAATGCCTTCTTCCTCGTGGATCTGCTCGAGACCTCGGGCTACGAGGGAATGCGTCACTTCGACTACAAGCCGCTGCGCACAGAGGACGATGAGGGCGTGTGGCGCAGTGCGGCTGCGAACATGTCGATGTATCTGATGCTCAAGGAACGTGCGGCGCAGTTCCGGGCCGATCCGCGGGTCCAGGAGGCGCTGGCCGCAGCGGGTGTGGCGAGTCTGCGGGAGCCGACGTTGGCCCAAGGCGAGGATCTGCGGGATCTGCCGGAGATCTCCGAGGTCGATGTGGAGTCGCTGGTGCGCGGATATCCCTATGTGAACCTCAACGAACTGGCCATCGAGCACCTGCTCGGCTTCCACAGGTGACACTGGTCGCCGGGGTCGACTCGTCGACCCAGTCGGTCAAGGTCACCATCCGCGACGCCGCGACTGGGGAGCAGGTTCGGTCGGGGCGGGCCGCCCATCCCGACGGCACCGCTGTGGATGTTCGGCACTGGTGGACTGCACTGCAGGAAGCGCTGGACCAGGCGGGTGGCTTGGAGGACGTGGCTGCGCTGGCGGTGGCGGCGCAGCAGCACGGCATGGTGGCCCTCGACTCGGCGGGGGAGCCCGTCTGTGAGGCCCTGCTCTGGAACGACACGCGGTCTGCCGGCGACGCCGAGACCCTGGTCCGGGAGTATGGAGCGCACTGGTGGGCGCAGGAGACCGGTTCGGTGCCGGTGGCCTCGTTCACGGTGACGAAGTTGGCGTGGTTGGCCCGCGAGCGCCCCGAGGTGGCTGCCCGGGTGGCATCGGTGATGCTGCCGCACGACTGGCTCACGTGGCGTCTGCACGGCGGCGCGCCGACGACGGACCGGGGGGACGCCAGTGGGACTGGCTACTTCTGCGCGACGCGCGGGGAGTACCTGACGGATCTGCTCACTGCCGTCATCGGGCACGAGGTCGCGGTGCCCGCCGTGTTGGCGCCTGCAGACAGCCCCGGCACTCACGCGGGGGTGGTGCTCGGTGCGGGCACGGGGGACAACATGGCCGCCGCGCTGGGAGTCGGGGCCCTTCCAGGAGACGTTGTCGTGTCCATCGGCACCTCGGGTACCGTCTTCGCATCCGGCGATGTGCCGACCGCGGACGCGACGGGCATCATCGCGGGTTTCGCTGACGCCCGTGGTGGTTACTTGCCGTTGGTGTGCACGATGAATGCCTCCCGGGTGCTCGATGCCGCGGCATTGGTATTGGGCGTGGGGTACGAACGCTTGGACGACCTGGCCATGTCCGTGCCGGATGCGGGCGGGTTGGTGTTGGTGCCATACCTTGACGGGGAACGCACGCCCAACCTGCCGGACGCCACGGGATCATTGCATGGGCTGACCCGTGCGAATTCCACCCCGGCGTATTTCGCGAGAGCTGCGATGGAGGGGATGTTGTGTGGTCTGGGAGCCGGACTGCAGGCACTGCGTGAGGCCGGCGTGGGATGTCAGCGGGTCGTGCTGATCGGTGGCGGCGCACAATCCCCGGCGGTGGCGACGCTCGCCTCGGCGGTCTTCGGGGTGCCTGTCACCGTGCCGCGGCCCGGGGAGTATGTGGCGTTGGGGGCTGCCCGACAAGCCGTGTGGGCGCTAACCGGGGAGTTGCCGCAGTGGACGGCGACCGACGCGCAGGTCTTTGAAGCCCCACCGGCACCGCACATCGCCGCGCGTTACGAAGAGATCCGGCAGTCGGTCTTCGGCTGAAATCTAGCTGGTCCAGCCTTTGACGAACTGGTCGAGCGCAACGCGCGCTGCCAGCGTGGATTCCGTCAGACTCCGCGAGTGGGGCGTAGCCATCGTGAGGGCGGCAACGCTGCGGTTGATGGCGTCGATGTGCCCACTTGCAGGCCCGGTGTCATCAAGGGCGGCAGAGATGGATCGAGCCATGCTCTCCACGACGTGCACCTGCGCGAGGGTGGCTTCGGGCAGGGCCTTGGGTGAGGAGGCGATGCGAGCGCCGAGGGCGAGCATCGCTTCGAACAGACCTCGAAGCGCGGCCGGCAGCCCAGGCAATCCCACGAACTCGGCGCCCTCGGAGTGGATCTCCTGCAGGGTGGCGTACTCCTCGGCCCGCTCATCGGGCTCGGCAGATGCCATTTCAGAAAGAACGAGAGCAGCCTCAGCAAGCAGGTTCGAGAAGTCAGCGGCAGCCTCGTGGCCTATCGAAAGATCTCGCACAGTCATAGGGTCCACCCCTTCCGATGAAAAACGTTACCCTTTCGAGATCAACGAATCCGAAACGAAAGGTAGCGTTCGGGTTAACGAAATCGGTGTTGCCGATCGGTTGGGTGAAGTTAGTTGTCGCGCGCCGTTCTCAGCGCACCTGAGGTGCGCGTCGAAGTAGGGCGAGCCAAAGTCCGAACTGTTTGAGGTCGAGCGGTCTAGTGATGGCCCTTGGACACCATCAGGATCATCTTGGTGTTGAGGATCGCGAAACGCCAAGCCTGCCGGACCACGTTGGTGCGGGCCTTGAGTTCCTTGGCCGACGGCTGGGGAGCTTGCGGGAATGTTGTGGTCATGTCACACCTCACTCGGGAATCAGGTACCAGAAGGGCCGGGCCTTGGCCTTGTAGATGAACAGGTAGTGCAGCATGACCTTCATCCAGTGGGCAGAGAGACCGATCTCGCCGTAGGTCTCCTTGACGTCGCGGCCCTGCTCGCCGTACTTGTCTGGGTCCGGGATGATCGGGAACACGGTCATGGCCGCGGCCTGTCCGTCGCGCCACCCGGTGCCGGCCGAGGCGATGCACGCGGCCCCCATGTCGGCCATCGACGCGGTGTGCACCCTGGCGGTGTCACCATGTTTGATGCGCTCGGCGATGGTCTGGGCGACTGCGCGCCCGATGACACCCGAAGGCATCCCCGTGCGGGGCGGTGCGGGGGCGATCATCGTGCCGTTTGGTGTCTGGCGGGGTTTGGACATCTGGTGTGGCGGGGCGAACGCGATACCCGCGGCCCAGACATTGTCGTACTTCACAGACTGGTAGGTGCTGGGCCAGTCACTGGCCTGCCACTGCTCGTACGGCTTGGGGGTGTAGTCGGCATCGACCTTCATGAAGCCGCTGGGCGCGAACAACTGGTCGCTGATGTCGTTGCCCTGCGCGTCGAACGCTTTGAGATCTACGCCCCGGAACGGCGGGAGCAGCATCGCGAAGTCGAAGCGCTGCTCGCCCTTCGTGCCGTCGAGCAATTCGTAGTGCGCGACACCGGGTTCCACCCGCTCGACATGTGCGGACAGGATGGCCTTCACCCCGCGCTGTTCGAACAGCGACTCCGTGAACATCTGGCTCGGGACGATGCCATCCTTGGTACCGAAGTTCATCCCATCCATGCCGAAGTCGCCCAGGCTGGCCTCGTTGGTGATGTAGATGACCTCCGCGAGGTCCCGCACTCCCTGCTTGACCAGCTCGTGCTCGACGTTGAAGGTGTACTCGAAGGCAGCGCCCTGGCATGTGCAGGTGCCATGTCCCATGCCGATCAGGAACGTCTGCGGTTGTCCGGCCTTGAGTTTCGCGATCGCCTCCTCGAAGGCCAGCGCAGTCTGCTCGGCGTGGCCGGCCGTGCACACCGACCAACTGTTCCCGTCTGGGCCAAGACCGGGGGTAGCACCGAAATTGAGTTTGGGGCCGGTGGCGTTGATGAGGTAGTCGTAGGCGATCCGGCCGGTCTTGCCCGCCCGGGCCTCGTCTGTGTACTGCACCGTCACGTGCGGGCTTGCGAAGTCGGCACTGCCCTCGCCGTGGACCTCGATCGCCAAGGCCTGCCGGAACTCGATCCCTTTGCGTTTGTAGATCGGCGCCAGGGGAAAGGTGACCTGCTTGGTGCTCATCTGGCCGACCCCGACCCAGATGTTGGAAGGAATCCAGTTCCACTTGGAGTTCGGGGCGATGACCACCACCTCATGCTCCTTGGGCAGCATGCGCCGCAAATGCAATGCTGCGGTATGTCCCGCGATCCCGGCACCCATGATGACTGTCCTGGCCATGACGACTCCGATCCCTCGACCCGTTGGTAGCATACTCCCTGGGGGTATATGAAGGGGCGGTGACGGGTGAATAGGAATCCAGGCTGGTACGGAGCCGTGATGGGCACCGGCGCCACGGCTCTGGCGATCAGCGTCCAAGCAGTCACCTGGCAGGCGAGCTGGCTGCGCTGGATGGCCCATATCTTCCTGGTACTGGCTTCGGTTCTCGCTGTAGTCCTCCTCCCGCGGTATCTGGGTAGGCTGCGCGACCGGGCCGCCTTGGTGCGCGAGATCGGTGACTCAGCGCATGGGGCGATGCTCGCGACCTTGCCGGCCGGTCTGCTGGTGTTAGCCGCGGCCTGGGGCAGGGTGGGCTGGGCGCCGATCGGTGTCTG
>Ga0208938_1002052_pt1 | contig 10989 bp, 10 predicted proteins | sample AD_UKC125_MetaG_FD_184434 | JGI IMG/M metagenome (GOLD analysis project Ga0208938, IMG submission 184434) | Active sludge microbial communities of municipal wastewater-treating anaerobic digesters from USA - AD_UKC125_MetaG (SPAdes) (version 2) | ecosystem: Engineered > Bioreactor > Anaerobic >... | reverse complement strand
TTAATTTCAAATCTCGCTTCTTTATTTACATTAATTAATATACCTATAACTGTTACTTTCATCTATTTCACCTACCATAGAAATAATAAGCATAAGTATCATCTCCTTATACTTATTATACCCTCTAAGAACAAATGTTTCAATAAATTTTGTGATATATTTTAATTTTCATTTGATACGTTTTAGCATTATTTTTGTATGCTGTTTACTACCTCCTAATTATATTATTTTTCTTGGAACAAAATCTATATAATCACTAGAGACACAATAAAACTGTATCCCTTGTATATTATCTTCAACTACAAATCTATGTCCTTCAGCGTGTAGATGTCCATATACACAAATATCTACATGGTATTCTTCCATTAAATCTACAAAACTATTAGGTGTAAAGTCCATATTAAAAGGTGGATAGTGTAACATTACTATCTTCATATTTATATTTTTGTCCATAGTATCTAGAGATAATCTTAATCTATTTAACTCTCTTTTAAATATCTTCTCATCTTGAGAATCAAAACCTTCAACATCTTCTGATATCCACCCTCTAGTGCCACCAATACCTATATTTTTATATATGAAACTAGTATTTTGCAAAAAAGTTATTGTAGATAGATTTAATTCCTTTAATTTCTTTGGTCCTTGCCACCAATAATCATGATTACCTTTTGTAATTATCTTCTGTCCTGGTAATTCATCTATTCGTTTTAAATCATTATAAGCATCTTCCAATTTTAATGCCCAAGATATATCCCCTGGCAACAATACCAAGTCTTCTTTACAGATTAGTCTATTCCAGTTGTTAAATATCCTTTCTTCATGATTTAACCACTTTTCCCCAAATATATCCATAGGCTTTTCTTTAAAATAATCTAAATGTAAATCTCCAATGGCATATATCAAATACATCACCTCTATTAATGTTAAAGTTTAACAGTAAGTCCCTAATGGCTTGTAAACTATTTTATAGAACTTAATGTATTAGATTAAGTCAATTGAATTAAATTATAATTAAGTCCTAATCCATCCAATATTTCCCTTTCCCTACCTTGACAAGTAAACAATAATATCTGTTTTTCATAACTTATATCACTTAAATATACAAGAATATTTTCAAGCCGATTATCATCATACTGAATAAAACAATCGTCTAATATCAAGGGGAAATTTCCAGTATTCATAGAAGAAGTAATGCTAAACCTTAATGCAAAATATAATTGATCTATAGTCCCACCACTTAAGCTATCTATACTTACTATTTCCTTAGTAATTGGATTTTCTACAGTAATATTTAAATCATCATTTATTCTAACCTGGTCATATTTTCCATTGGTTATTAAATCCATTATTTTGCTCACTCTTTTATTGATAGCTGGTGCAAATTGTTTGTGAATTTCCTTTGAGATACTTTCTATAGTATCCTTAGCTATCTCTATGGATTTTATCCTATTTTCATAATCTTTTATCAAACTATCTATCCTAAGTATTTCTTCCTCTACTTCCATCAATTGTTTCACATATGGATTTAAACTATTAATCCTTTCCTCCAAACGGGCCTTAGTATTTATCATATGGGATAGTCTTTCTTCCACATCTAGTATCTCTTGCGTTATACTATCCTTTTGGGCTACATCTATATCCTTAAAAAAATCATCAGTATACCCATCTAGAGCATTCTCTAATTCTTCTAAACTAAAATTACCCAATGTTTTATCTAAAATCTCTATCTTGTTTTGCTTGTCCATAATTAAAGCTTCATAATTATTCTTGTTTTCTAGACCTTTATTAAATTCATCTATAGTCTTGGATTTATTTTTAAGTAAAATCCTATCCTTTTCTTCTATCCATATCTGTTTATCCATAAATTTCCCATTTAACTTCTCAAGTATATCCTCTCTGTTTTTAATTAGTCTATTAATTTTTTCTAATCTATTTGTCTGATTCATTTCTTTGAAATATATATTGTCCCTTAGCCTTTTCAACTGGGATTTTGAGCTACAATTATATTTAGATAATATATGTCTTTGGTGGCTATCTATTTGCTCTATTTTTTTGCTATTCTCTTCTTCTTGAATATATAAATCTTTTAATTGTTCTTTAAACTCATTTATTTCTTTATCTAAACCTTTTTTGAGAAAATTCGTATACAAAATACCACCACACAAGGGAATAGCTAAAAAGAGTAAAGATATATTTATAAATCCTAATCCAATACTTCCTATAGTAATTATTATCAATAATACATTGAAAGCTTTTAATCTAGCTTTCTTGTCTGTTTTACCCTCTATTTGGATATTCAAATTATCTACTCTAGCTTTATTGCTATTTAATATAAGATAATTTTTTTCCTCTTCCATTTCATCATACAATTCAACATCTCTATATAATTTTTCTGCCTCTATTCCCTCCACAATACCTTCTCGATCCTCTAATTCTAAAGCCCTCAACTCCTCCTCTATATGAGCTAAATTCTCATCTAAATATTCAATTTCCTCAGTTACTCTCTCTATGTTTGTATCCAATTTTAAAACTTTAGAATAGTCATCTATGGATAGATGAGAGTAAGGTTTTAGTTCTTTTATTCTTTTATCTATAACTTCCAATTCCTCTTTTATTTTTAAAGCATCTAAATAGTTCCTTCTTTTATCCAATAATTCTACTTTTTCTAATAAGATGCTTAAATTCTCTAACTTTTTTTTATTTTCCTCTATTTCCTTATCTAAATCAGCAGATTGTTCCAAATACCTATCATATTCATATTGTTTTTGTATCAAATACTTTTTTTCATCTTCTAATTCCTCTAAACTTTTTAAAGCTTTTCCATAGGGTTTAGTATAAGCTCTTTTGGTACCTATCTGGTCTAATTGCTTTTCCATATCTTTTATGGCATTTTTTACTGAAATATCATCATCTAAACTAGTACTTATATTGGCCAATCTATCCTTTACTTCTGTAGCTAAATTTGAATCAACTTGATTTCCTAATTGTTTTATGGATATGGTATTTCTATATACTAAATTATTAAACCCAAAAAAGTAAACACCTGGCAAATGAACTTTTATCCTATCCCCATTATCTATTTCATCTGTAATATCCTTCCCAGTTACATCATCATAAACCCATACTTCACCTTTATTAAAATCCCTTTGGATTCCATAAATTTTTCCATCTTTTTTAAATTTTAATATACCCATATATTCTTCTCTATTCCAAGGCTTATACTTTTCATGTTCTTCTAGATAAATTTTCCTCTTTACATAAGGTTTTAGAAATCCATAGAACATCCCATCTATAAAATTATGTATTGTAGTTTTCCCCGATTCATTGTCTCCATAGATGATGTTTAAACCTTCATCAAAATGGATTATCTTTTTTTCAAACTTCCCAAAGGATACCAAATTTAATTCCTGTAGTATCATCGTATTATCATCCCACCTTGCCTTTCATCAGCGATTCTAAACCAATATATAAGGCTTCTCTAATGATTTTATCTTCCAAATCCTTCTCCTTCATAGCCTTTATAAAGTAGCCGATGATATTGTCTTCATTTTCCTTTTCCAAACTATCTATATCGTAATCCATAATAGTATTATTTACTAATTCTATGTAATAAAAATCTTCTTCTAAGCTACTAACTACATCCTCAATATCTAATTTTACCTCCCTATTGATGATTCCTTCTAAAATGATTCGATAGAGATTTTTATTTAAACTTACTTTATCATCACAGCTTTTTATCATATTGATAATATCAACATATCCATGGGTAGGATCTAAATTTATGCTCTTTTCTAAAAACATCCTACTGCTAATAGGAATAAAATCAATATGGGTACCTTCCTCATCTATTATGCCTTGAATTATCCCATGTTCACCTTGTTCTCCAAAATGTAAAGGCTCTGGGCTGCCACAATAAGCTATTTTTGACGATATTATATTGGGTTTATGGATATGTCCAAGCCCAATATAATCAAAGCCTAAACTATCTAAATAGTCTTTATTCAAAGGAAGATAAACACTGTTTCTATCATATATATCGCCATGAAGTATCAATATATTTTTCCTTTTCCTATCTATCTCTTCTATAGAATTCAGTACTGGCTTTCTATTTTCTATTCCATCCCAACTATAACCATAAATACATGTATTTTTATCAGGAAATTCTATTTTTTCTATGCCTGTTGTATTGAATATATCTATATTTTCAGGCCATCTAATCCTATTGTATAGGGATTTCCTGTTTAAAGGATCATGATTTCCTGCTGCTATCAATATATTTACATTTTCTCCTTTGCTTAATATATCTCTTACCCTTTTAATATCTCCTAAAGTAAAGTATTCTTCCTCATATAGATCCCCTGCTATAAATAGGAAATCCACCTTATCATGAATAGCTTTATCTACTATCTTCTCAAAGGTATTCCATAGCTCTACTCTCCTCTTTGTAGCTATATCTTTTGGAAGAGAATCTTTTTTAAATTGTAATCCTAAATGTATATCTCCTGTATGAATGAATTTTATCATTATACTACCTCCACACTTTCACCAATTTATTAAAATTATATCACATATTTATGGATTAAAAAATAACAAGTCCCACGGAAAACGTTATTAATTCACAATTTTCCATGGGACTTGAAAATTTATACTAAACTAAACAACTATTTTACCCATAACAACAGGATGTTTAGCTTTTGTTACATTAGGTATATTATTAAAATTTCCATAAATAGTCTCATTAGCAAGTACAGCAAAAGCTATTGCTTCCTTTGCATCAGACGAATAACCTATATCTTCTTGAGTTACTACACTAATACCTTCCAATTCTTTTTTAATATATTTTAGAAGTGTATTATTATAGCTTCCACCACCACCTACAATAACTAAGTCAAGAGGGGTTTCTGGCAAAATCCATCTCTTATAACTATCTCCTATCGACTTAGCTGTAAAGTAAGTAACTGTAGCTAATATATCCACATCAGATACATTTTCATTTCTATATCTTGCTAAAATTTCTTTGCTAAAATGAACCCCAAAATCTTCTCGTCCTGTAGTTTTTGGAGGCTCTTTCTTTATATAAGGATGCTGCATCAATTCACTAAGCATGTGCTTGTTTATTTGACCTTTTTTAGCCATTGAACCATTCTCATCGTAAGTTTTTTTGCCTTCTGTTAATTCAGTAACAATATAATCTATTACCATATTCCCTGGTCCAGTATCAAAGGCAAAAATTTGATCAATGGTACAGTTTTTGGGGATCACAGTTACATTTCCTATACCCCCTATATTCTGCAAAGCTATATTCTTATCTTTGCTCCTATAAATTAAATATTCACTATATGGTACTAAAGGAGCACCATGACCCCCTGCTGCTACATCCCGTACCCTAAAATCACCTATAGTAATAGCACCTGTTCTTTCAGCTATTATACTGAGCTCCCCAATCTGCAAGGTGCTATTTTGTGGAATATGGTAAATAGTTTGTCCATGGCTACCAATTAAATCTAATTCATCTAGTGGAATATTAAATTCTTCACAAGTTTCTATTACAGTTTCTGCCAATACTTCGCCCACTTCAAAATTCAATCTACATATTAAATCTACGGATGACTCTTCTATAGATGAAGCTCTTAAAATCTTATTTCTCAATGTTTCATCCATTTTCTTGTTTTTATATGCTATAGTTTTTATTTTAGTATTCAAACCATTTCCTTCAATTTCAACTATAACACAATCTATACCATCTAAAGACGTTCCAGACATTAAACCTGCAACTAGTCTTTTTTTCTTATTTATCAGTTTAAATAATTTATGCATAAAAATTACTCCTTTAATTGGTGATATCCTATTAACTCAAAATTATTTTCTTTTAACCATTTAATTATACTCTTACTTGTTAATATTTCTAATTCTTTTTCTCTATTAGTATTATAGCTACTAAGGCTAAGTAATTCTTCATCTACATAAGCTGGATGAACCATAAATTCTATAGTATTACCATCAAAACCTGTTAAATTCTTCTTTATAGTATCTATAGTAGCCATATCATCATAAAATTCCATAGTAAAACCATCTGTTGTTAAAATTTTATTTTCTTTTAAATATTCTTTTGTTTCTTCATTTGCATATCTTAATGGTAAATCATACATTTTTGCTAATTTACATACCATCTCCCTTAATCCATCATACATATGAATATGGTGGTGACTATCTAAATGAGAAGGTCTCAATCCACTGCTCATGAACAATTTTATTTGGTTATGCAACTCTAATTCAACTTCCTTTAAATTCATTTTAGGAAATAATTGAGCCCTTCTCCTATAAAAATTACCACTGTCATCTACCAATGATGGAACTTTATCTACTGGTAAAGTTGGTTTCCCACAAGTCAATGTCAAGTGAACACCTATAGACTTAAAATTTATAGCCTCTAATTCTCTTATTCCTCTAAAAGCATAAGGCATATTTATCATTACAGTAGTACTAGTAATTATTCCTTCATTTATACCCTTTATTATCCCTTTATTACATCCTAAGGTTAATCCAAAATCATCTGCATTTACAATTACTTTTACTTTTTTCAAATTATCACCTACTAAACTGTGGAAGATATTCTTCATTTTCTTTTAATATATCGTCTAATATTTTTTTTGCTACTGAAACTGATGGTACTAAAGGATTAGTAGATAATGCTCTTAAAGCTTTCCCATAATTACCAGTAACACCTGCTTCAGATGTCAATAATTCATAAGATTTTACGTGATTAACCAATCCAGATATAATTGGGGGGATTTTGCCAATTACCATTGGTACTGCTCCAGTTTTATCAACCATAGCATTACATTCAATAACTACATCATTGTCTAAGTTTTGAATAGCTCCATTATTCTTCACATTTACCGTATGAATTTCTTTTTTATCATTATAAATAGCACTAATTAATGATACTGCCGCTTCTGAATAATATGCTCCTCCTCTTTTTTCTAATTGTGGTGGCTTAATAGCAAGATTTTTATCTTTATATAATTCAAACAATTCCTTTTCAATCTTCATTACTTGTTCTGCTCTAGTACCTTTTCCTTCTTTTATATCTTTTATTTGTTTTTCAACCATTTCATCAGTCATATAAAAATATCTAAGATATGGACTTGGTAACATATTTAAGCTAATTAAATAGTCCTTATCCCAATTAAGATTAGGAATATTATTCATATTTAAAGCATTATCATCAAGATTCCTCTTTATCACTTCCTCTGTTATATCCTCACCATCTAAATATACATTTTTGGCCCAAGATAAATGATTTAACCCCACAAAGTTCATCTTAATTCTTTCTGGTTCTACTCCAAACATCTTTGCTGTTGTATTTTTCATATTTATGGGAACATTACATAGTCCTATGGCTTTTATATTTGTATACCTTAATACAGTTTCAGCTATTAATCCAGCAGGATTAGTAAAATTAATTAACCAAGCGTTTGGAGATAATTCTTCAATATCTTTACATATATCCATTATCACAGGTATTGTCCTTAAAGCTTTAGCAAATCCCCCTGCTCCTGTAGTTTCTTGCCCTAATACTCCATATTTAAGAGGTATTTTCTCATCTCTATTCCTAGCCTTTAAACCCCCTACTCTAAATTGCGTAACTACAAAGTCCGCATTTTCAATCGCTTTTTTTCTATCCAATGTTAAAATCACTTTAGTTTCAAGTCCTGCTTTTTTTATCATCCTTTTTGCTAAATTTCCTACTGTATTTAATTTATTCTCTCCTTCAAGTATATCAACTAAATATATTTCTCTAACAGGAAGTTCTTCTCTTCTTTTAATAAAACCATCTATTAACTCTGGAGTATAACTACTACCTCCACCAATAACAGCAATTTTCAACCCTTCCAATTTATTCCTCTCCCTTCTTTTCTAAATTATTAATTCTTTTATATAATTCAATCATATTTTCTATTAAACTTTTTTCAGCCATAGCGGTCATTAAATGATCTTGGGCATGAACAAATAAAACAGATATATCTATTTTTTCGCCAGCTGCTTCTTTTTGAATAATATCTGTTTGAATTCTATGAGCATTTCCTAATTCCTTTTCTGCTTCTACTAAAAACTTTTTTGCAGCATCAAAATCTCCACTTTGTGCAGCACTTAATGCATCATAAGACTTAGCTCTAGCATTTCCTCCATAGACAATTATTGAAAATATTATTTCTTCTAAATTGTTCATTTTATTACCTCCTATGATAAAACAAAAATACTTCCATTTGCAAAAAGCACCAGCAAAACTGGTGCTTTTTATTAATCAGTTGCCACATCTTTGCCTTGTTCTTCTTTTAATAATTGCTTTTCATATGCTTTAAAGAAAGGATAATATATTGCCATCATTATCAATATATTAATAATAACTAAAATTACTGCTTTCCAATCCCCATTTGTCGCAAGATATGCACCAATTGGTGCTGGTAAAGTCCATGGAGGTGTAATAGACGGTCTAGCAACTATATTAAAGTACATAGCAACATAAGTTATAATTCCTGTAACAATTGGACCAATAATAAAAGGAATACCTAACAATGGATTTAACACTATTGGAGCACCAAATATAATAGGTTCATTAATATTACAAATTCCAGGTAATAAACTCGTTCTTCCTAATCTCTTTAAATAGTCAGATTTTGAATTTAAAAAAAGAAATACAAGGGCTAAAGTAGCTCCTGAACCACCAATCCATACAAACCACTGGAAAAAAGGCTCTGGTGCAATATTAGGTAAAACTTTTGCACCTTCAGCTAATGCTGTCATGTTTTCATCTAACAATACCATCCAGATTGGGCGAGCAATAGAACCTACCACTGAAACTCCATGTATACCTGCTGCCCAAAGCAATGTAATTAATAAAATTGGAATTAATACTCCTGGCAATGTATTTCCTGCTCTAACTAAAGGTTTGAATAAGTTCATAATAAATGCTTGAATATCAAATCCTAACATCACTCTTACAATCCAAATTATAGTTATTACTACTGCCGCTGGTATCAATGCTTCAAAAGACCTAGCAACCGAATCTGGTACTCCTTCTGGCATTTTTATCATTATGTTTTTAGTCTGTAAAAATCTCATTATTTCTACAGCAAAAATTGCCATCAAGATTGCAACAAACATCCCGCTCCCACCGAGATTACCCATTGGCAATACAAAACCAACTTCCTCCATAGTAAGTGGCATTGTAGTCATTATAAAAGCAGCCATTGCTAAAATACCACCTGAAACTCCATCTAATTTATATGACCTGGCTAAGCTATGCCCAATACCATAAGATGCATATAATGCCATTAATCCCATTGTAAGCCTAAAAGGAATTAGAATTTTACCAACTAATTCTGGACTCATTTTGTCTGCTAATTTAGGTATTGGTGGAAAAGCAAATATCATAAAGAAAGATCCTACAATTATCAATGGTAATGTAGATACTATACCATCTCGTATTGCTCTTAAATGCTTTTGTTCTGATAATTTTGCCATTGGTGGCATTAATACTCTTTCAACCCATTCAAAAAACTTATTCATTATTATCCTCCTTATAAATACTTTTTAATTTGAGATATTAAATTTGTTCCTCCAAGGGGACTATAACTTTGAGGTGGAATAAGCTCTATAGGTATATTCTCTTCCTTAGCTTGTTCTTCAAATCCAGCAAACCTATGTCTTACTTGTGGAGCTACTAAAACCAAATCCCAATCCTCTTTCACTTCATCAATAAACTCTCCAGTACCCACGGCCTTAACTTTAATTTCAATATCCTCTTTCTCTGCTTCTTTTTTTATCGTATTAACAACTATAGAGCTAGACATGCCTCCTGAACATACTATTAATACCTTAATCATCTTTTCACCTCCTTTGGATTATAGTGTTATTATCTTTTATAGCTTTGTATATTGAACCATCATATTTATTGAGAGATTTAACTGCTTCATCATAATTACAATTTGCTTCTATCATCACAATTGCAACTTTAGGTTGGTTTTTTGATAATTTTAAGTATTCCTTCGCAGTATCTTCATCCACACCTGTAGCTTCCATTATTATTCTTCTAGCTCTATCTATCAACTTTTGATTAGAAGGATTTAAATCTACCATCAAATTATTATATACCTTGCCTATTCCTATCATTGAAGCAGTAGATAACATATTTAACACCATCTTTTGGGCAGTTCCACTTTTTAACCTAGTAGAACCTGCTATTATTTCAGGTCCTACAATGGGCACTATAGGAATATCTACAAGTTCAGGCAATTTACTATTATAATTACAACATAATCCAACAGTTGTTGCACCTACACTATTGGAATATTCAATAGCTCCTAATACATAAGGAGTATTCCCACTAGCAGTTATTCCCACCACCGTGTCCAACTTAGTTAAATTTATATTCTCTAAATCTCTCCTACCAGCATCTACATCATCTTCAGCACCTTCTATAGCCTCAGTAAATGCTTTTTTTCCTCCTGCTATTATTCCAATAATCTGATCTTTTTCTGTGCTAAAAGTTGGTGGACACTCTGCTGCATCTAAAACCCCTAATCTACCACTAGTACCTGCGCCAATGTATATTAATCTTCCTCCTCCTTTAAAAGATTTAATAATTTTATCAACAGCCTTGGCAATGTTAGGCAATTCCTTTTCTACTGCATAAGCCACTTTTTTATCTTCTTCATTCATTATTTGTAATACTTCTAAAGTTGTTTTTTTATCTATATCTTTTGATTTATAATTAGATTTTTCCGTTGTTAAATAATTTGATGCCTTATTCATGATAACCTCCTAATGATATTTTCTATCTTCTAAAGCTTCCCTGGTAATTTCTAAATGTTTAATAACTTCATCATAACGTTTGCATGCAACACCAATAAATAAACTATCAATAACATGAAGTTGTGCAATTCTTGAAGCCATGGCTCCTGATCTAAAATTATTTTCTACACT
>Ga0208938_1002051_pt1 | contig 10991 bp, 9 predicted proteins | sample AD_UKC125_MetaG_FD_184434 | JGI IMG/M metagenome (GOLD analysis project Ga0208938, IMG submission 184434) | Active sludge microbial communities of municipal wastewater-treating anaerobic digesters from USA - AD_UKC125_MetaG (SPAdes) (version 2) | ecosystem: Engineered > Bioreactor > Anaerobic >... | reverse complement strand
TTGTCATATTGGTTGGGAAACAGATCTGTTGGAACTTTATCCCTACCAAGTCTTTGGGCCACCATGAATCTTGCACATTGAGAATTATCTCCTAGACAATAACGTTTCTTCATCACGTTTGCAGTTGCTGGCATATTGTTCATTCTGTCTTGGAAAAATATGCAGGTTTTCAAAAATGGACATTCCAAGCGCATCTACTCCCCTTTATGGTGAATATTGATTTTCAATCTAGGATAAATTTTAGCACGATATATTGATTTTGAAAATGAATTTAATATAAAGAACTTAAATCTGTCACTATGGTATACCCGACTTTATCAGTTAAGCTCATTTTTTGACCCATCTGTCCTTTAAGAATCCCTTGGTTATGGGATTTTCATGCACAGCAGGGAAGTGCGGACGTTTTCTTGGACTGCTTACGCGGCCAAATTTAGACTCCTCCGGTGTTCCAACGGACTCATTGCACCTAAGGACATCTTGATCCTCTGCTCGTTATACCAGTGCAAGTACCTGTTCAGTATATCCAAAAATTTGGCAATGCTAACTCCAAACCACTTCCTGTTGTAGAACATCTCGTTTTTAAGCCGTCCGAAGAACCCTTCGCAGGCCGAATTATCCGCCGTACAGCCTTTCTTCGACATGGATCTCAAAAGGTTTGCTTCTTCCATGCGAGAAAGCCAGCCAGGCCAGCGGTAATGAGCTCCCCTGTCGGGGTTGGTCTTTATGGTCCAGCTCACCATGCCGTCATAGCAGTCAATGATCGGCGAAAGGTAGACCTTGCCTGCAGGGATCTGAAACTCCGTGATGTCGGTAAGCCATTTAATGTTCGGTCTTTAAGCGTAAATCCTGCTTGAGCAGGTTCCTGGCGGCGGGCGTTTTCTCACCCTGGTAGACGCTTTATCTTCGCCCTTTCCTGCCAAATACGATCAGAAAACATTTGCCATACACCGCCTGATGACTTTTTTAAAACATCCTTATTTCTTCTTGCACAAGCAGGACATGGATCCTCCGGTACCCGTAACGTCTGCCCTTTGCTTCAAACAGGTTTTTGATCCGCTCTTTCAGCTTTTCATACTTGTCGCCTGCAAGAAGGCACTGGCGTTGGTAAAAAAGCTGCTGCGGCTCATTGTCATACATTCAAGCAGGTCTTTCAGGGGATGGTCCTTTTTTCTCAAAGGACCGATCAAAAGCCTTTTCCCTATTGGTAAGCTTTTTCTGACTGACGCCCGAGCCTTTTTTTAAGATCTCCGCCACACCTTTCAATACGTCCCGTTCAAGTTGCAGTTTCTTTACCTGTTTTCTCAAAGGTCCAATCTTCGATATGAGTTCTTCTTTGCTGCCTGAGGTGTGTGTCTTTTGCTTCAGACATAATGTTTCTGGACCTTCTTGTCGGGCAGCAGTGGTTTCCGTTTGCGTGAAACCACTCTGATAGATTCTTTATCACTGGTTTCCCTTATAGGTGACGCTGCCGTGGTTTCTGCTTTTTGCCCATGAACATATCTTATGGCGTCGCTGCGTTTCCTGCACCTGTCGGGCACAAGTTCTTTGCACCACAGCCTAAGTGTCTCCCTGTTGGGATATCCTAGGCCTTAACGGTTCTTGAAAAATTGCGTCCAGTGCTTGAGGTAATGGCGGACTGCCGCCTCTTGTTCTTCCTGCGAGAACCTGGGGACCTTTGCATACCTCTTTTCATAGGGTACTTCGGTTTCCTGTTTTTCAAGGTACATCTTATACCACTTGCCCAGCATCTTGGGGTCGGGATAACCGAGTTCCCTGATGACATCAGCAGGACTTTTCTTGTACTTGATGTAAAGTTCGATCGCCCTCATTCGTTTTCTCTCGAATACATGGACAGCCTCTTGTCTCATTAAGAGATCAAGATTTTGTCCGCACCTCCCAGACCAGATTTCGAGGGAAAATGAAAGGACATCTTTTTGTGCCTTTCTTGCCCTCTATTACTTGCAATATAGGTTATTAAGTATCATCACAGTATATTCTTAAAGGTCGTGAAATCCAAAGGCAACGATTATCTGCGCATTGTAGAGTCTTACCGCGACGGCGGCAAGGTAAGACATCGTACCGTCTTAAACTTAGGTCGCCTGGACCAGATAGAGGGAAACCCGAGCTTTCAGCGCCTTGGAGAAAGGCTAATCGAGATGTCCAAAGGTTCCTTCGTGAACTTAAAAGACGCATCCGAGGGGGAGCTTTTAAACTACGGATATACGGTGTATGAAAATGTCTGGAACGACTTCGACCTACTGAAGTCACTCAAGCTTCTGGTTTGTGACAGAAACGTAGAATTCAACCCTTCAGACGTCTGTCTTTTAATGGTCATCCAGATTTGCTAGAGCCTAAAAGCAAGCTAGCTACCTTCAAAGGCCAGATCCGTTACTTGAACTTGTCGTAGGCTATAACCACCTATATAGGGCATTAGATGTCATGGCGGAAAAGAAGGAAACCCTTGAACAGGCCCTATTTGAGCGGGAAAGGAGCCTTTTTAACATGCAGGTAGACGTGGTATTTTACGACGTGACGACCCTTTACTTTGAAAGCACATCTGCAGATTCCTTGAAGGATTTCGGCTTCAGCAAGGACGGAAAGTTCAAGGAAGTGCAGGCGGTATTGGGCCTCATTACCGACTGCGAGGAAAGGCCTGTAGGTTACAAGCTATTCCCGGCGATACCTTTGAGGGGAAGACGTTGCTTAAGGCCCTTAAGAACATGGAAGAGGCTTTTCGGCGTAAGGTGCATAGTCATAGTCGCGGACAAAGGGATAAACAGCAAGTTAAACTTAAAGCTAATAAGGGATAAAGGTTACGACTACATCGTAGCGGCAAGGCTTAAAAGCATGAATAGCTCTGTAATAAAATCTGCCCTAGATATGGAGGGTTACACCTTTCTAAACGAAGGTCATGAAGACGAGTTTCGCTACAAGGTATTGCCATACATGAACGTCGTGAAAGACGAAGCAGGGGGCAAACATCAACTGGATGAGCGCCTCATAGTCACCTTTTCCAAAAGGAGGGCAGAAAAGGACAAAGCCGACAGGATGCGTTTGCTACAAAAGGCAGAAGAGCTTTTAAAATACCCTTACCTCATAGGCTCGAGCAACAAGCGTGGCGGCAAGAAGTACATAAAAGACGCAGGGGCTAAACCTACCTGGACCTTAGACGAAGAGGCTGTAATGCGTGACGCCCTATTCGACGGATATTACGCCATACAGACGAGCACACGTGACATGACGGCCATGGAGTTGATGGACGTATATCATAAGCTCTGGAGGATAGAGGAGTCATTTAGGATCATGAAATCTGCCTTGGAGGTGAGGCCCATATTTCACTGGACAGAGAGGCGCATAAAGGGACATTTCCTCATCTGCTTTCTGGCCTTCCTCCTTGAAAGGACGCTTGAAAATAAGCTTAAATGCCTAGGTCTAAAGCCATCGCCGGCACAGATAAAAGAGGCCTTAAACTCCATGAACTTCACCAAGGTGAGCGTAAAGGGAAAGGAATTTTTGATCAAGGTCAAAGGGACTCCTTTAAGCCAAAAGATACTACAGGTAATGAAGATAAGAAGCCCTAAAAACGTTATTCCTATAGAGGACTTCAGCCTCGTATAACCACACGTACAAATCCTTAAGTTGGACGTGTAGGGACAACTTTGCACGTTTTTTCTTTTAACTATCCCATAACGGTGCGGATCTTGAGGGATTAGGTGATAAAGTCAGGGAAATGTATAGCCTGAAAATATGGCTATGTCCGACTGTCTGTTATTGGGTATAATTAAAAAGGTCCGGAGCTGAAGACCAGCACCGGGCCCATATTTCAAACGCCTCATTTTGCACTTGTTAGGACTTTGCACAAAATCTAGGATAGTCCCGATATATCAACAGGCTTGCGATTGTTTCTCGTCTATGCCTAAAAGATCATTTAATACAAGGTTGGTCAGAACCTTAATTCCTATCTCTATGCATCCTTCATTTGGAAGAAACTGGCTTGAATGCAGCGGATGGAGCGACTCGCATCCCAGAAAAAAATATGTTGCCGGTACTTGCTTTGCGTAAAAAGCAAAATCCTCAGATATCATACTAGGATTTACGTTAGACAATACCCTATCGTCACCAAGCAGGGATTTGGTTAGCTCTGTGAACCTATCAGTGAGCTTATCATCGTTCTTTAAAACGTCATATCCACGTAATATATTTACTTCGGCGCTTCCTTCCATCACTTCTGCAGCGTTTACGACAATTTCAACGAGTTTTTTATTGATAAAACAGCGAATGTCCTCATTAAGAGTTCGAATTGTTCCTTCAATATCCACTTGTGGGCAAATTATATTATACCTGCCTCTAGAATTAATTGTACCCAAAGATAAAACAACAGGCTCAAAAGGATCAATGTTTCGTGCCCTAAATGAATTTATTGCATTTACAACTTGTGTAGCTATCATTATGGCATCTATACCGTTTTGAGGCTCTGCTGCGTGAGCACCTCGGCCAAATACGGTTATTTTTAATTTGTCCGAGGCTGCCATGGCACTACCCTTCACCACTCCGACAGTGCCAACGGGAAGACTGGGCCATACGTGAAGACCCACTATCGCGTCAACGCCGTGTAAGACACCGTTGGCTATCAAGGTTTTAGCACCACCTTCGGGGCTGCACTCTTCCGCGGGCTGAAATATCAACTTCACATTCACATTCAATTTATCTCGAAAATGCTGCAACAATTCCGCCACACCAATTACGATCGAGGTATGTACATCATGCCCGCAAGCATGCATCATGCCTTCATTTTCAGAAGCAAAAGGAGCGCAGGTATTTTCCTTTAAGGGCAAAGCATCTATATCTGCCCTTATGGCAATCGTTCCCTGTGCTTTATCGGCTTCGATAACCCCTACGACGCCGGTCTTTGAATATTTCGTTTCGATTTTGTATATGCCAATTTCTACGAGCTTGTTTACGATCAAGTCTGTTGTTATATACTCTTCATATCCAAGCTCGGGATAACGATGCAATTTTTCTCTAAAACTTAATACATTAGGGAGAATTTTTGCTAATACTTCTTGCATTTTATCTGTGAATCTCAATTGTTTCAAACCACCTCAACCTCTGAAGACATCCACATCAACTTCCACGCCTAATCCCGGAAGATCAGGACATGACACCTTTCCGTCCTCTACCTTGAACTTCGTCCTTACAATATCTTTTTGGTGCAAATCGATCCCCAGCAAAAGATCGTTAGGGTAAGACAATACCCTTGAACTCGCAACAAAATGTATGCTTGCAGCAGAGCCTATGCCGAGTTCCAAGTTGCTGCCAGCTGTAGCGTGCATCCCTGCTGCTTCAACGACGGTTGCTATCTTCTTGGCCGGCCACAAACCGCCTACCTTCCCCACTTTAATATTGAAGAGATCAGCAGCGTCGCGGGCAACAACGTTTAACGCCTCGTTAAAATTAGATACAGACTCATCGGCCATGATGGGGACATCTAGGCTTTCTCTGACTTTTTTCATTCCTTCTATATCCCATCGTTTCACAGGTTGCTCTATGCTTTCCAAGCAAAATTCCTCTAATCTCCTAAACAACTTAATTGCGGTAACGTGATCGTATCCCTGGTTGGCATCAAGCCTTATTTTTATCTTATCACCGAAATGTGTTCTAACAGTTTTTACCAGTTGATAATCTTGCTTGGGAGAATTGCCTACTTTCAGTTTTATCGTTTTATAGCCTAAATTTACGTAATGTTCAGCTTCTTCGACAGCTTGAGAGAGGTCCTCCTTAATTCCCACTACCCAGCTCAAATCGACCTCGTCTCTATACTTCCCGCCCAACAGCTTATAGACAGGCAACTGTAATGTCTTGCCCATAGCATCATACAAGGCTATATCTACGCAGGCCTTTGCAGCATAGTTGCCATATACCGATTCGTCCATTAATTCATGAATTTTTTCTATATCAAATATGTTTTTACCGATAAGACATGGTTTTATGTACTTTTGAATGACCATGTCTATGGTATAAGCCGTTTCTCCCATAAAAGCAGGAGCAGGCGACGCTTCCCCATAACCTCTAATCCCGTCATCGGTGATTATTTCGATGATCGCATGTGGTCTAGTATTCGCTGCGTAATAAGAAATTTTCCACGTTCCCTTTAAGGGTATTTCTATGACCTTGCTATTGATAGCGGTTATACAACTTTTTTGGCTCTTTTGTTCTTGCATGGCTATTTATCCCTCACTTTTGTTTGTAATAATTATATACAAGATATCCAAATTGATTATGGAATTTAATACCGTCCAAATTATTTTGAACTCCATATACAGCGACTACTATTATTATCTTTACATCGTTTACAAATAATATTCCAGCATCATGTTCTATATTTGGAAGATCTCCAGTTTTATGAGCAAATAAAACTCCCTCTGGCAAAAGTAAGGGAAGTTTATTATTACATTGTTGCTTAAGAAGGATGTCAAGCATTTCCTGCCTATATTGGTTGGGCATTTCCGGACTGTTCAAAATCGCTGCTAATATGTTATGAACATCCCGAGCTGACGTGAAATTATCTAGCCCCCTGATTTTTGCCTCAACATCCATCATCTTTCTTTGGAGTGAGGTCTTTTGCATGCCTAGTCGTCTTATCTCATTATTTATTTCTTCAATCCCTAAATAATCGATCAGTAGGTTTGTGGCAGTGTTATCGCTCAAGATTATCATGAGGGTCGCACAATCTCGAAGAGTGATATTTAACCCGGCATGCATGTATTGCAGCACTCCAAAACCACCAGTTTTATGTTCTTCACTCAAAATAATCTCCTCATCAAGGTCAACTTTTCCCATCGAGGCATTTTTATAAAGAGCCCATAATATCCATAGCTTGATTAAGCTGGCGGCGGGAAAAACTGCATCTTCATTAAAGGCAAACTTTTCGCCATAGGTCACATTGCTAACTATGATGCTACATTGACCGTCCAGATTTTTAATTAGTTCTTTAATTTCTGCTTCCAACATAGTTTTCCCCTTCTTCACATTGTCATCAATTAACTCTCAAAATATCTTTCGGATACGTACGGGGCTGTCTGTCGTAATAAAGAGGAATGAGTTTTCTTACCGTTTCAATGGCCGTAAAATCGATTTGAGCGGAAAGGATCGTTTCTTCTTCCTCAGCTTCAGCCAATATCTCTCCCCACGGGTCAATCACCATGGAGTGCCCGAAATAGCTGTTTTTACCCGCTGAGCCGACCCTGTTACAAGCTGCAACGAACAATTGATTCTCAATCGCCCTGGCCTGTAATAGGATCCTCCAATGGTGTACTTTTGGCTTGGGGAAATTTGCGACTGCTACTATCATTTGAGCCCCTCTTAAAGCGTATGTCCTGGATTGTTCCGGAAATCTTATGTCATAACATGTCATTAGCGCGATTTTACCGAACTTTGTTTCAAACACTGGCATCTCGCTACCATGTTTAAAACCCTTGTCCTCATCCATAGCGCTATACAAATGGATTTTACGATACTTGCCGATGATATCACCCTTATTGTCAACAAAAAAGATAGTGTTGTAAATGTCTTGTCCATCACATTCAGGGATCGAGCCGCTAACAATATATATCTCATTCTCGCGAGCCAATTCGCGCAACAAACTAACAGACGGTCCGTCTTCCCCTTCAGCATAAGACTTTACGTTATAAAATACATCTTCAGAGTAACCTGTGGTCCAAGTTTCCGGCAAAACCAGCATATTAAAACCTTTAGAACTGGCATTTGACACAAGCTGCGCTACTTTCTTTCTGTTACTTTCGGGATTTTTATATTCTATGGCAAATTGAAGAATACCCAAATTAAACATCACGTAATCCTCCTTCAAAAAATAATTCACATTATTTAATTATTTATATGAAACCCTAATATTCTTTATCTCAAGACATCATTTTAAAATCCTGATGTCTTGAGATAAAGAATAGATTAAAATTTGTATAAGATTGCCCTGACTACTACGTAGAGACACGTGAACAGCGTTATCAGTAACCCGTTTTTTATCATGCTTTTAAGGTCTGTGGAACGAGCAAGTCCCATTTGCCCAACCATATCCCCCGTAGGATAGGCAAAGAACGTTATTTGTGAGCCTACCAAAAGCACAATCGCCCATAAATGCATGGGAAAGTTAAGTTGATTCACGAGAGGGAGGAACATGTCATTGATGACTTTTTCCTGGGCAACCGCAGCACCGCTTACGCCAAACACTCCTACCAATGTGCTGACTACCATAAATAATTTTGGCCCGCCATAATTGATAAGAGGCTTCAAATAATTTGCAAGAGCATCAAAAGCGCCGGATTCAGTCACAAAGTTTAAGAATGGATCGTACAGAACGAACATGAAGAATAACCAATACATTCTGGAACTTCCCTTGATCAATGCCTTGAGAGTATCCTCCCCGGATAATCCCGCAACTTTACCTGTTATAAAAGCAACCAAAGCCATAACCACTATTACATAGGAAGCCCCAGCTTTAGCCATCATGCCGTATATAATTAACGCTAACATCGATAACAGAAAAACGCTAGTTGCTTTGGTGACCTTACGATCAGGTTTAAAATTAATTGAATTCGCCTTATCTTCTTCGCTATAAGAATATTTGCCCTCTGTGAGTTTCTGAGTACGTTTTGCTACAAAATAGGTGGTTATCCATACTATTAGGGAAACAGGGATACCTGTATGCAACAAATATTCTCCATACCCTATTCCAGTAAGCCCCATTGTAGTAACGACAGGGGGAACAAAGGGTCCCAAATATAAGCCGGTTGCTCCTGCACCATGCAATAAGACGCCCAATGTGTTCGGTGTTATGCCAAAACTGGCTACGATGGGAATGATAATCGGGGCTAAAATTGCGTTAGAACCAGCCATGGAACCTAACAATCCTACGAGCAAAACAGAAGATATCATCGTAGCTATCATGGCCTGATTTTTGCTTTTGACACCCATTTTCGTGATGACCAGCCTTACGATATTTTGAGCTACGCCCGTTTGGTTCAGCACTTCGCCCACCCCGGCTCCCATTAGTATGATAAACCCAATAAGGCCCATAAAAGAACCCAGGGCTTTTGACATAGCAACGCCCAATGACACCGGTGTTTGTCCTGTCAATATCGCTCCCAACACAACACAAATTAATACAACCATCGTGATGTCCTTTCCTTTAAATGAAAGGATAATGTAAAGAAGTAACGGTAAAAAACCTATAATTGCGGGTAGTCCTAAAATCATTATTTTCTCCCTCCAATTTCTTTTGTGATTTTTGTTTCAATTTCCAAAGCGATAATATTCCATCCCCATTACATCCAGCAACGAACCACCCCCAATCTTAAGAAGATCCTATGGCTTTTTCAAATGCTCGATCAATACGCCTTTTAAAAAAATACTTAACAAATTTGTTCAAGCTTTCGTGTGAAGAAATAATGTCAGCTATGAAAATATATTAAAATTAGATGATATTGTGATATTTTATAAACATATGCAAATTATATATTATTTTCATAATTATACATATATATCGTTGTCTAATAATTCTTTCATGTGTCTTTCAAAAACATCTTTATTAAATTTATTCACTAGTCTAGTGTAACACACTATTAAAACATTTATAATTGCCATGGAAGGAACATATGAATAAAAAGGAGCCTTATTAGGGGCGAACAACACCAAAGAAGAGTAAGGCAAAAGGGGCGATTTGGTGCTATCCGTTAAGCCAATTACAGGTACATCTCTTCTCTTGCAATATGATGCCAAATCAATGGTACGCTTGAAATATCTATGAAAAGAGATGGCAAGGCAACAGTCACTTTTCTGGAGCACTCTCAATCTTTCGAGGGAGTCATCGCAAGAGGAATTAAAATATTCAAACTTTTGGTCGAGTTCTCTAAAAAGAAAACCAGCATAATGAACTAATGAATACGATGTCCGGCCACCAAAAATTACAACTTTTTTTGAGTTCAACAGCAACTCAAGCGCATCTTTTATATCATGTCCCATATTCTGTTTTTCCAAAAGACGAATATTTTCCTGATCCAGTTGCAAAACTTGCTTAAAGGTGTCAGTGGGGTCAGAAGGACCATCAAAAGATTCTTTAAGTTTCATCATGGGGCTATTTTCTTCAAAGAAGGTCTTACGAAGTTCTCGGGCTAAATCAGGGTATCCATCATAACCAAGAAATTGTGCAAATCTTACTATAGTAGCACTTGAGACGTTTGTTTTCTCGGAAAGTTCTTTAGCATTAAGCAGGACTATCTCTTCATAGTTGTTCAAAATGACATCTGCAATCACTTTTTGTTGTTTGGGTAGATTCTCATACACCTCGCGCACTTTTTCAAAAAGATTTTTCTCATCCATTTTTCATCTTCTCTGAAATATGAAATTCAAATTTATAATATATATTACACAGATTATCAGCATCTGTCAACCACGTTTAGGTACTAAGACCGCGTCAAGTTTTTGTAGGATTTTTAGGGGCCACTCCCCAATGTGTCCTAAGGGGTAACGTCTTTTAGGTCAGTTAAAAATCAAACCCGCCATGACATATGTCCTTTAAGGTCGTGTATAAGGGCGTCACCTTTCCCGTTTTAAGTACCGTTATGCTTCCAAGCTCGCTTGCAGCCGAACTAAATATACCTTTCAGGTTTAGTGTGAAGTTATATCCCTTTTTGTCTGCTCTTTCGCTTTCTTGGTTTGTATCCTTTATGTGTTCTGACCTTATCCTTCCTCCGCTACAGATGTAAGCCCTTAAAGCAGACATGGCCTTTAAGCCCTTGCGGCTCCATGCTATAGGCCTGGAACTTAACCTCGAGGAAAGTACGTGGCTTACGTGAATCTTTAGGACTTGAGCTCCCGCAGTCCTCTTCGTTTCGAATGGTAATGAAGCCCCAGTTGTTGGTTATATATCTCCTAAAATCTGCGATCATCTTTCTTTCCCTCTCGCTTGAAGCACATTT
>Ga0208938_1002044_pt1 | contig 11021 bp, 10 predicted proteins | sample AD_UKC125_MetaG_FD_184434 | JGI IMG/M metagenome (GOLD analysis project Ga0208938, IMG submission 184434) | Active sludge microbial communities of municipal wastewater-treating anaerobic digesters from USA - AD_UKC125_MetaG (SPAdes) (version 2) | ecosystem: Engineered > Bioreactor > Anaerobic >... | reverse complement strand
CAGCTGAAAGCCCAGGCGGGGAAAGTACAGCACCTTGCCGGCCTCGACGGCGGCCGTCCACTCCGGCCGGCTGTGCGCGCGGGCCCAGTCGTCCAGCTCCAGTTCGATGATCTGCGCGCTCATCGGGTTCAACTCCGTCTTTCACCACCCAGCCGCCACAACACGACGGCGGCGCACAGCCACTGCAGCGCGAACATCGCCGTGCCCGTGCCATGCCACAGCGGCAGGTTGACGCGCGCCACGATGCGCGGGGCGACGGCGAACTCGATCAGCAGCGCCAGCAGCATGCCGGCCATGACGAAGGACAGCGTGGTGCGGGCACGCGCCTCTCGTCCCGCGCCGGCGCGGCCCCTGAGCACCAGCAGCAGCAAGGCGCCGCAGCCCAGCGACACCCAGGCCTGCGCCGTGAACAGCCCCGCCGCCGCGTGGCCGGCCAGCGGCTTGCTGGGCAGCAGCCTGAACAGCAGCGGCACCACGAAGCCGATGACCGCCGACAGCGTGCCCCACCAGAGCGCGGCAGCGAACAGGGCCAGGCGTTCGGTCATCGGACGGCCCTCGGCGGCTGAGCGCTTTCTTGTTCGTGCCAGGCGGGCATGGGCAGATGATGCACGAGCCGCTCAAACGTAGCGCACGGCGATCACCTCGTAGTGCCGCACGCCGCCCGGCGCCTGCACCTCGGCGGTATCGCCCTCTTCCTTGCCGATCAGCGCGCGCGCGATCGGGCTGCCGACGTTGATCAGGCCCTGCTTCAGGTCGGCCTCGTCCTCGCCAACGATCTGGTAGGTGACCTGATCGCCGCTGTCCTCGTCCTCCAGCTGCACCGTGGCACCAAAGACGATGCGCCCGCCGGCGTCCAGCGCCGCCGGGTCGATGACCTGGGCGGCGGCCAGCTTGCCCTCGACCTCCTTGATGCGGCCCTCGATGAAACCCTGGCGGTCCTTGGCGGCCTCGTACTCGGCGTTCTCGCTCAGATCGCCCTGGGCACGCGCCTCGGCAATGGCGTTGATGACCTCGGGGCGGTCCTTGGTCTTGAGGCGGTGCAGCTCGGCCTTGAGCATCTCGGCGCCGCGCTTGGTGATGGGAAAGGTGGCCATGGCTGTGTCGTGAATCAAAAAGCAAACCGCCGAGGGCGTGGCCTCGGCGGTGATTGGGGGTCGCGCGCCATTATGCCGCGTCCGGCCGGCGGCGCAAGACGGCGTCAGGGCAGCTGCGCGTGCATCTCCTGCACCGAAATCACCCCCAGCCGGTCCATGAACTTCATGCCCTCGACGGCGGCTTCGGCGCCGAAGATGGTGGTGATGGTCGGCACGCGCGCGGCCAGCGCGCTGGTGCGGATGGCGCGGCTGTCGGTGATGGCGTTGCGGCGCTCCTCGACGGTGTTGATCACCAGCGAAATGCCATCGTTCTTGACCATGTCGACGATGTGCGGGCGGCCTTCGGTGACCTTGTTGACGGTCTCGCAGGCGACGCCGGCGTCGCGGATGGCCTGCGCCGTGCCGCGCGTGGCCACCAGGCCGAAGCCCAGGGCCACCAGCTCGCGCGCGATCTGCACCGCCTGCGGCTTGTCGCTGTTCTTCACCGTGAGGAACACCTTGCCGGCCGGCGTGCCGTCGGCCCGCAGCGCGCGCGGCAGGCGCTCGCCAGCGCCCATCTGGGCCTTGATGTAGGCCTCGCCAAAGGTCTTGCCGACGCCCATCACCTCGCCGGTGGATTTCATCTCGGGGCCCAGGATGGTGTCGACGCCCGGGAACTTGACGAAGGGGAACACCGCCTCCTTGACGCTGAAGTACGGCGGCGTGATTTCGGCGCCAACACCTTGCGCGTCCAGCGTCTGGCCGGCCATGCAGCGCGCGGCCACCTTGGCCAGCTGCACGCCGGTGGCCTTACTGACGAAGGGCACGGTGCGGCTGGCGCGGGGGTTGACCTCCAGCACGTAGATCACGTCCTGCACGCTGCCATCGGCCCGCGGCTTTTCCTGGATCGCGAACTGCACGTTCATCAGGCCGACCACGTTCAGCGCCTGTGCCATGGCGGCGGTCTGGCGCTTGAGCTCGGCCACGGTCGCGGCCTTGAGATAGTACGGCGGCAGCGAGCAGGCGCTGTCGCCCGAGTGCACGCCGGCCTGCTCGATGTGCTCCATCACGCCGCCGATGTACACGCGCCCGGCGCTGTCGCGCACGGCGTCGACGTCGCACTCGATGGCGTCCGACAGGAAGCGGTCCAGCAGCACGGGCGAGTCGTTGCTGACCTTCACGGCCTCGCGCATGTAGCGCTCCAGGTCGCGCTGCTCATGCACGATCTCCATGGCGCGGCCGCCCAGCACGTAGCTGGGACGCACCACCAGCGGATAGCCCAGCTCGCTGGCCTTGGCAAGCGCCTCGGCCTCGGTACGGGCGGTGGCGTTGGGCGGCTGGCGCAGGCCCAGCTCGTGCAACAGCTGCTGGAAGCGCTCGCGATCCTCGGCGGCGTCGATCATGTCGGGCGTGGTGCCGATGATGGGCACGCCCTCGGCCTCCAGGCCCAGCGCCAGCTTGAGTGGCGTCTGGCCACCGTACTGGACGATCACGCCGGCGGGCTTTTCCTTGTCGACGATCTCCAGCACGTCCTCCAGCGTCAGCGGCTCGAAGTACAGGCGGTCGGACGTGTCGTAGTCGGTGGACACCGTCTCGGGGTTGCAGTTGACCATGATGGTCTCGTAGCCGTCCTCGCGCATGGCCAGCGCCGCGTGCACGCAGCAGTAGTCGAACTCGATGCCCTGGCCGATGCGGTTGGGCCCGCCGCCGAGCACCATGATCTTCTTCTGGTGGGTCGGCTCGGCCTCGCACTCGCTCTCGTAGGTGGAGTACAGGTAGGCGGTGTGGGTGGCGAACTCGGCGGCGCAGGTATCCACCCGCTTGTATACCGGGCGCACGCCCTGGGCGCGGCGGGCCTGGCGCACCGCCTTGTCGTCGGTCTTCAGCAGCTTGGCCAGGCGACGATCTGAAAAGCCTTTCTGCTTGAGCGCCAGCAGCTCCGCTTTCGAGAGCATGGCAAGCGCCTGGGCGCCATGCTGCTCGGTGTGACGGTCCAGGTCGAGCTCGATCTTGACGATCTCCTCGATCTGCACCAGGAACCACTTGTCGATCTTGGTGAGCTGGTGCACCTCGTCCAGCGACCAGCCGGCGGCGAAGGCGTCGCCCACGAACCAGATGCGGTCGGGCCCCGGCTCGCCGAGCTCCTTCTCCAGCCACTCGCGGTCCTGCGTCTTCTCGTTCATGCCGTCGACGCCGACCTCCAGGCCGCGCAGCGCCTTCTGGAACGATTCCTGGAAAGTGCGGCCAATGGCCATGACCTCGCCCACGCTCTTCATCTGCGTGGTCAGGTGGCTGTCGGCGGCGGGAAACTTCTCGAACGCGAAGCGCGGGATCTTGGTGACCACGTAGTCGATGGTCGGCTCAAAGCTGGCCGGCGTGGCGCCGCCGGTGATGTCGTTGCGCAGCTCGTCCAGCGTGTAGCCCACGGCCAGCTTGGCCGCCACCTTGGCGATCGGAAAGCCGGTGGCCTTGGAGGCCAGCGCCGAGGAGCGCGACACGCGCGGGTTCATCTCGATCACGATCATGCGGCCGTCGGCCGGGTTGACCGCGAACTGCACGTTGGAGCCGCCGGTGTCGACGCCAATCTCGCGCAGCACCGCCAGGCTGGCGTTGCGCATCAGCTGGTATTCCTTGTCGGTCAGCGTCTGCGCCGGCGCCACGGTGATCGAGTCGCCCGTGTGCACGCCCATCGGGTCGAGGTTCTCGATCGAGCAGATGATGATGCAGTTGTCCGCCTTGTCGCGGATCACCTCCATCTCGAACTCCTTCCAGCCCAGCAGCGACTCCTCGATCAGCAGTTCATTGGTGGGCGAGGCCTCCAGGCCGCGCTTGCAGATGGTCTCGAATTCCTCGGGGTTGTAGGCCACGCCGCCACCGGTGCCGCCCAGGGTGAAGCTGGGGCGGATGACGGTGGGAAAGCCGACGCGCTTTTGCACGCCCCAGGCCTCGTCCATGCTGTGGGCTATCCCCGAGCGCGCCGACTCCAGGCCAATGCGCGTCATGGCGTCCTTGAACTTCAGGCGATCCTCGGCCTTGTCGATGGCCTCCGGCTTGGCGCCGATCAGCTCGACGTTGTACTTGGCCAGCACGCCGTGGCGCCACAGATCGAGCGCGCAGTTCAGCGCCGTCTGCCCGCCCATGGTGGGCAGGATGGCGTCGGGGCGCTCCTTGGCGATGATCTTCTCGACCGTCTGCCAGGTGATGGGCTCGATGTAGGTGGCGTCGGCCGTGGCCGGGTCGGTCATGATCGTCGCCGGGTTGCTGTTGATCAGGATGACGCGGTAGCCCTCCTCGCGCAGCGCCTTGCAGGCCTGCACGCCGGAGTAGTCGAACTCACAGGCCTGACCGATGACGATCGGGCCGGCGCCGATGATGAGGATGGATTGCAGATCGGTACGCTTAGGCATGGCGGTCGGTGTCGATTTTGGTCAGCAGCGCTTGAAGGCGCTCGGCGGGCATGTTCTTCTGCATCAGCTGGATCAGGCCGTCGCCTTCGACCATGGGGCGCAGCACCGCGGCTTCGGCGTCGTAGAACTTCGCGTCCCAGGCGGCCAGTTCGGAGGCGAACTCCTCGTCGCTCCAGGTCTTGCCCTTGGCCAGCAGCGTGACCAGGGGCATGGCCTTGTGTTCCAGGAAGGACTTCTTGTAGGGCTTTTGCGACCAGCGGTCGGCAAACCACTCGCGGTGCGGCGACGGCAGGCTGAGCATGCGCCGGGCAATGGCCTTTTCCAGCGTGGCCTGGGGGAAGGCGTACAGCTTCATGTCGCGGACACTCCTTCTTTGATAGCTGCTGGCGCGGCACCGGCGCCCGCGCGCTCCATGTGGTCGATGAAGCGATCGAACAGGTAGCCGACGTCGTGCGGCCCGGGCAGCGCCTCGGGGTGGCCCTGGAAGCAGAACGCCGGGCGATCGACGAAGGTCAGCCCCTGCAGGCTGCCGTCGAACAGGCTCAGGTGCGTGGCGCGCAGGTTGGCCGGCAGGCTGGCGGCGTCCACCGCGAAGCCGTGGTTCTGGCTGGTGATGGACACGCGGCCGTCGTCCAGGTCCTTGACCGGGTGGTTGGCGCCATGGTGGCCGAACTTCATCTTGTAGGTGCGCGCGCCGCTGGCCAGGGCCATGATCTGGTGGCCCAGGCAGATGCCGAACACCGGCGTGCCGCTGTCGATCAGCTGGCGCGTGGCGGCGATGGCGTAGTCGCAGGGCTCGGGGTCGCCCGGGCCGTTGGACAGGAACACGCCGTCGGGTCGCTGGGCCAGCACCTCGGCGGCCGGGGTTTGCGCCGGCACCACCGTGACGCGGCAGCCGCGCGCGGCCAGCATGCGCAGGATGTTCTTCTTGACGCCGAAGTCGTAGGCCACCACATGAAAGCGCGGCGCCTGCTGGGTGCCGAAGCCGGCGCCCAGGCGCCACTCGGTCTGGTCCCATTCGTAGGCGCGGTCGGTGCTGACCACGCGCGCCAGGTCCAGCCCGGTCATCGAGGGCGCCGCGCGGGCGGCGGCGATCGCCGCTTCGATGCGCTCGGGCGTGGCCTGCTCACCAGCCGCCAGGCCGACGATGGCGCCGTTCTGCGCGCCGTGCGTGCGCAAGTGGCGCGTCAGCTGGCGGGTGTCGATGCCGGCGATGGCCACGGCGGCCTCGGCACCCAGGTAGTCGGGCAGCGAGCGTTCGGCGCGGAAGTTGCTGACCAGCGGCGACAGGTCCTTGATGACCAGGCCGGCGGCCTGCACGCGGGCGGATTCGATGTCTTCGCCGTTGACACCGACGTTGCCGATGTGCGGGTAGGTGAGCGTGACGATCTGGCGGCAGTAGCTGGGGTCGGTCAGGATTTCCTGGTAGCCGGTCATGGCGGTGTTGAACACCACCTCGCCGACCGTGGTGCCGGGGGCACCGATGGATTGACCGATGAAGACACTGCCGTCCGCGAGGGCCAGGATGGCGGGCGGGAATTTTCCCTGGAGAGACGAAAGCACGGGGTTCTCCGATGGATGTCGGTCGCCCGGGCGCGCGGCTGGGACGCGGGGCGCGTCGCAACGGCTTCTCTGAGAGGGGATGGAATGCTTTGATGCGCTCGGGCGACGCGGTTTCGAGCAAAGCCAGTCATTATATTCCGGCGCCTCGACCAGCCCGCGCTCGCGGGGCTTTTCAGGCCGGCGGACGGGCGCTGGACCGCGCCTCAGGCGCGCGCCACCGCGCTGGCGTGCAGGCAGATCGCGGCCGCCGCCGCCACGTTCAGCGACTCCTCGCCGCCCGGCTGGGCGATGCGCAGCGCCAGCGCGGCGCGCTCGGCCAGCACCGGCTGCACGCCCTGCCCCTCGTGCCCTAGCACCCAGGCACAGGGCCAGGGCAGGCTGGCGCGGTGCAGCCACTGGCCCTGGTGCGAGCTGGTCACCAGCAAGGGCACGCGCAGCGCGGCCAGCGCTTCGGCCGTCAGCCCTTCGACCAGCCGCAGCCCGAACTGCGCGCCCATGCCGGCGCGCAGCACCTTGGGTGACCACAGCAGCGCCGTGCCGGTGAGCGCGGCGATCTGCGTGAAGCCGAAGGCCGCCGCGCTGCGCAGCATGGAGCCAACGTTGCCGGCGTCCTGCACGCGGTCCAGCACCACGGTGGGCGCGTCGGCATCCAGCGCCGGCGCCGACGGCAGCGGCAGCACGAAGGCCAGCGGCGCGGGCGACGGCAGGCCGCTGATGGCCGCCATCAGGGCATCCGGCATCACTATGTTTTTAATAGCTGCTTGCGCAAGTTCGGCGGTCGCCAGCGGCCAGAATGATTCGGAAAACACGGCCAGCTCGGGGCGCCAGCCGCGCGTCAGCGCGGCCCGGCACAGGTGATCGCCCTCGGCCCACACGCGGCCCTGCCGGCGCCAGGCGCCGCTGTCCTGCGCCAGGCGCTTGAAGTCCTTGAACAGCGCGTTGTCGCGCGACTGGATGCGCAGCGGCGCGGCGGGCGTCATGGTGTCGGGCCTCCCCAGGCGACGGCCGCCGCCACCGGCGCAAAGGAGCGGCGGTGCCACGGGCAGGCGCCGTGCGCCCGCAGCGCCGCCAGGTGCGCCGCCGTGCCGTAGCCCTTGTGGGCCGCAAAGCCGTACTGTGGCCAGGCGGCGTCGACCTCGGCGCACCAGCGGTCGCGCTGCACCTTGGCCAGGATCGAGGCGGCCGAGATCGCCGGCACGCGGGCATCGCCGCCCACCACCGCCTCGGCGCGCACGGTCAGCAGCGGCAGGCGGTTGCCGTCCACCAGCACCTTGGTCGGCGGCAGGCGCAGCCCGGCCACCGCGCGCTGCATGGCCAGCAGCGTGGCCTGCAGGATGTTGAGGCGGTCGATCTCCTCGACCGACGCCTCGGCGACGGCGCAACACAGCGCCTTGGCGCGGATTTCGTCGTAGAGCTGCTCGCGCCGGCGTGCCGTCAGCTTCTTGGAATCGGCCAGGCCGGCGATGGGCTGGCGCGGATCGAGGATCACCGCGGCCGCCACCACCGGCCCGGCCAGCGGACCGCGCCCGGCCTCGTCCACGCCGGCCAGCAGGCCGGGGGCGTCCCAGTCCAGCGGCGCCTGTTCAGCGTGCAAGAAGCGTTTCGATCGCATCGGTGGCCAGGCGCGCGGTGTCGCGCCGCAGTTCATGGTGCAAGGCAGCAAAGCGCGCCTCGGTGGCGGCGATCCTCGAAGGCGCGGCCAGCCAGTCCAGCACGGCGCGCGCCAGCGCCTCGGGCGTGGCGGCGTCCTGCAGCAGTTCGGGCACGACGAACGGGGCGTCGGGCCGGTCGGCCGCCTGGTGCACGCTCAGGCCGGCCGGCGGCGCCAGCCAGTCCGGCGGCGCGCACAGGATGTTGGGCAGGCCGACCCAGGGCAGCTGGCGCTGGCGGCGCATCAGCCGGTAACTCAGGCCCGGCATGGCGTAGGCGATGACCATCGGGCGCTTGAACAGCGCCGCCTCCAGCGTGGCGGTGCCGCTGGCGATCAGGGTCACGTCGCAGGCCGCCAGCGCGGCGTGCGATTGCCCGCGCAGCACCCGCAGCCGCGCGCCCAGGCCGCTGGCGGCGGCCAACGCCTGCACCTGGGGCAGCCGCTCGGGCACCGTCGGCACTATGAATTGCGTAGCTGCTTGCGCTTGCTGCACGAGCGCTGCGGCCCGAAAGAACCTGGAACCCAGGTGCTGCACCTCGGCCGCCCGGCTGCCCGGCAGCAGGGCGACCACCGGCGCGCCGTCGGCCAGCCCCAGGGCGCGGCGGGCGGCGGCGCGGTCGGGCTGCAGGGGAATCACGCTGGCCAGCGGGTGGCCGACGTAGCTGGCGGCAATGCCGGCGCCAGCCAGCAGCCCCGGCTCGAACGGGAACAGGCACAGCACATGGTCGGCGGCGGCCTTCAGCTTGAGCAGCTTTTCGGGCCGCCAGGCCCAGAACGAGGGGCTGACGAAATGCAGCGTCCGGATGCCGGCGGCCTTCAGCCGCGCCTCGAGGTCGAAGTTGAAGTCCGGCGCATCGACGCCGATGAACAGGTCGGGCCGCTCGGCCAGCAGCCGCTCAGCCAGCTGGCGGCGGATGCGCAGCAGCTCGGGCAGGCGCGGCAGCACCTCCAGGTAGCCCCGCACCGACAGTTTTTCGACCGGCCACCAGGCCTCGAAGCCGCGTGCCGCCATCTCGGCGCCGCCGATGCCCGCGGCCTGCAGGCCGGGCCAGCGGGCCCGCAGCGCGTCCAGCAGATGCCCGGCCAGCAGATCGCCCGAGGCTTCGCCGGCCACCAGGGCAAGGTGCGGCGCATGGCGTTCTTCGGTAATCGGGGTCAACCGATATCCCCTGTCGTTCAGCGGCCCGGCGTATCCGGTGGCCGCGAAGCAGGCCATGCCAGCGAACGCCGTGGCCGGAGCTGCGCCGGCCACTGGCGTTGTCCCCCCGCCGGGGGGAAGGCGCGAAGCGACTCAGGGGGGCGCGTCATCTCACGATGCCGCGGCTGGCGGTTGCAAGAAAGTCCTGCATCAGCGCGATGTCGGCGTCGGCATCGGCCAGCTCGCCGCGCAGCGCCTCGATCTGCTCGCGCGCGGCGTCCAGCGTCAGGCCCTTGCGATACAGCAGGCGGTACATCTGCTTGATCAGCGTGATGCGCTCGGCCGAGAAGCCGCGCCGGCGCAGGCCTTCGGCGTTGATGCTCTGCGCCTCGGCCGGGTTGCCGCCGGCGGTGACAAAGGGCGGCACGTCCTGCGCCAGCCGGGTCTGGAATGCCGTCATCGCATGCGCGCCGACGCGCACGAACTGGTGCACGCCCGACAGCCCACCCAGGAATACCCAGTCACCCAGGTGCACGTGGCCGGCCAGCTGCACCGCGTTGGCCAGGATGATGTGGCTGCCCAGCCGGCAGTCGTGCGCGACGTGCACGTAGGCCATGATCCAGTTGTCGTCGCCCAGGCGCGTTTCGCTCTCGTCCTGCACCGTGCCGGTGTTGATGGTGACGTATTCGCGGATGGTGTTGCCGTCACCGATGCTCAGGCGGGTCGGCTCGCCGGCGTATTTCTTGTCCTGCGGCGCGCCGCCGATGCTGGCGAAGGGAAAGATGCGGTTGTCCCGCCCGATGGTGGTGTGGCCGTCGATCACGCAGTGCGCGCCGACCACGGTGCCGGCACCGATGCGCACCCGCGGGCCGATGACGGCGTACGGGCCGACCTCGACCGAAGCATCCAGCTCGGCCCGCGGATCGACCAGCGCGGTCGGGTGAACCCCCGCCATGTCAGGCTCTCATCGCGCAGGAATCCGCCCGTGCCTGACGCCAGACCCGCCGAGTGGCCGCGGAGCAGGCCAAGCCAGTGAACGCCATGTCCGGACCTGCGCCGGACATCGGCGTTGTCGCCTCTCGCGCAGCAGAGGGGGGAAGGCGCATGAGCGCCTCAGGGGGGTGTCGCCCGTGCATCAGGGGGGTCACGCCACGTCCCGCATGGTGCACATGATGGCCGCCTCGCAAGCCACCTCGTCGCCCACCGTGGCCTTGCAGTTGAAGCGGTAGATGCCGGCGCGCGCGCGGTCGATGGCGGCGTGCAGGATGAGCTGGTCGCCCGGCTCCACCGGCCGCTTGAAGCGCGCGCCGTCGATGCCGACGAAGTAGAACACTTGGTCGTCGCCCAGCGAGATGCCCTCGGTCTCGAACGACAGCAGCGCGCAGGCCTGGGCCATGGCCTCCAGCATCAGCACGCCGGGCATGACGGGACGCGCGGGAAAGTGGCCGGTGAAGAAGGGCTCGTTGACGGTGACGTTCTTCAGCGCGCGGATGGTGCGCGCCTGCAGGTCGATGTCGAGCACGCGGTCAACCAGCAGAAAGGGGTAGCGGTGCGGCAGCTTGGTCAGGATGCGATGAATGTCCATCATGGCGTTTGCTTCTATTTTAATAGCTGGTTGCGCCCGTTCAACGGGCGCGCGTGGCTTATTCTATGCCTCATCGGCCGGCGACTGCTGGCGCTCCAGCCGCTTGATGCGCTCGCGCAGGCCGTGCAGCTGCTTGAGCGAGGCGGCGTTCTTCTCCCAGACCTCGTTGTCGTCGAGCGGAAAGAAGCCGGTGTAGTGGCCGGGCTTGAGGATCGAGCGCGTGACCACCGAGGCCGAGGAGATGTGCACGTGGTCGGCGATGGTCAGGTGGCCCAGGATCATGCCGGCGCCGCCCACCGTGCAGTGCGCGCCGATGCGCGCGCTGCCGGCCACGCCGACGCAGCCGGCCATGGCCGTGTGCCTGCCAATGTGGCAGTTGTGGCCGATCTGGATCAGGTTGTCGAGCTTGACGCCGTCCTCGATCACCGTGTCGTCGAGCGCGCCGCGGTCGATGCAGGTGTTGGCGCCCACCTCCACGTCGTCGCCGATGCGCACCGCGCCCAGCTGCTCGATGCGCACCCAGGCGCCGTCGTCGGGCGCGAAGCCGAAGCCGTCGCCGCCGATCACCGCCCCGCTCTGGATCAGGCAGCGCGCGCCGATGACG
>Ga0208938_1002041_pt1 | contig 11031 bp, 8 predicted proteins | sample AD_UKC125_MetaG_FD_184434 | JGI IMG/M metagenome (GOLD analysis project Ga0208938, IMG submission 184434) | Active sludge microbial communities of municipal wastewater-treating anaerobic digesters from USA - AD_UKC125_MetaG (SPAdes) (version 2) | ecosystem: Engineered > Bioreactor > Anaerobic >... | reverse complement strand
CTTCACTCGCTCCGATCGTCCACAGAGCTGGCGCTCCTTCCCTCACGGCTATCTCCCCCCCTCGCAGTCGCCCTGACTATCGACGGAGTCAAGTGTGGGTAAAGGTCAGCCCACAAGCGGGCGAGGGGAGGTTCGTGAGTCGCTGGCGCGACTTTCAGATTAAGCCTCCGGGTGGCTTTCGGGAAGCCTGGCGAAACGGGCAAGGCTTCCTGACCGAACTTCATTCGACTGGGCCAAAGCGGCCGTTCGCGTTTGTCAATGACCGAATGTCCGGTCTCACATACACAGCGGTCTTGAGAGGCTGAAACGAGAGTGTCGGCTTTGGCCGATCTACCGTCTGGCATCCAGCAGGGCCAGGCGTCCGCCATGCAGTAGTCCACAATGGCCCCCGCTATCCCGACACCAGCCGCCGCAAGTTCGCTTCATCCAGGGACCTGCCCACAAGCACGGCAGCCGCCAGGTCAGTGGGCAGACAAGCGGCGAACTTCAACTCACTGCGCTTTGCCAGGTGCTCGGCAAACGCACTCAGCGCCGACTGCTCGACCGGGTGTTGAATCAGCGTTGGCACAGAGACGCCAGGCGCCGTCTCGATCCACAGATCGTCCACCCGGGTGTCCCCGACCTCGCCAAGTCTCAGCGCCAATGCACTGTTGACCGCTCCGCCGGCAAACGTCCACCAGCGAAGCCGGCCAGATGGCAGGCGCTCCAGCAGGAGGCCCCCCTGGCGCTCGGGCGCGGTGATCAGCGCACGAACCTCGTCGAGCTGCCGAGTGCCGCGCCGCGATAGGCCCAGTTTCGCGTCGTCCTCCTGCAACAACACGCGGCGCATCGCCTGACAAACCGTGAAACCCAGCCAGCGCGACGTGCCGAGCCAGCGCGACGTGCCTTTCTCGTCGGTCGGCTCCAGGTACACCATGCGCCTGGACCAGTCGACAGAGATCACCCGCCAGCTTCGGCCGCCAAGCAGGAGAACGGTCGGCCTCTCCTTCAGCGGCTGCACCGCCATCGGGTCGACGTAACCCAGCTCGCTGGAACCGTAACGGGCTGCCAGCACCATCGGGCTGGCAAAGGCCGACAGCACCTCCAGAAAATGAGCGCGTCCGAACAGCTTCTCGCCTTCAGGCCCCATCGAGGCAAGGCCGCTGCTGACGAACAGGATGCCCTTGCCCACCATGAAGTCGAACACCGTCGCCAGCGTCGCCGGATCGAGATCGGGGAACTGCTTGCGCGCCACGCCGACGACCTCGTGCGCCGGCAGGCCGGGGAACTCCAGGACCAGCGCCAGCATCTGTTGCGCCACCATGTGCCACGGCAGCGGCGGCGGCTCGATGTGCTCGACATACTTCTCGCGCCACAGCGCGGTAATCGCGCAGGCGAGCAGGAAGGCTTCGTCGGTGGTGGTCAGAAACAGGCAGTTGCGGCGGCTGCCGGGACGCCGACCGCTGCGCCCCATGCGCTGCAGGAACGAAGACACCGTGCTCGGCGCGTCGATCTGGATCACGTAATCGAGGTCGCCGACATCGATCCCCAGTTCCAGCGTGCTGGTGGCGACGATCACGCAGTCCTGCTCCTCGGCGAACGCGGCCTCGGCCAGTTTTCGCTCGGACGCGCTCAATGATGAATGCGAAACGAAGGTCCGGGTAGCCAAGCGGCGCAGCGCCACTGCGAGTTCCTCTACCCGGGAGCGGCTGTCGCAGAAAACCAGGCGCTTCGCACCACGCTGCCAGCGCGCAATCACCGTCGCCGCATTGGCTATCGACCCCACATGATCAATGGTCACCTCGGCGTCCGTGCTGACCGACGACGAGCCGACGACCTGTCGCCTGCCTGGCCCCGCGAACCAGTCCAGCAGTTCATCCGGATTGCCCACCGTCGCCGACAAGCCGATCCTCTGAATCGCTTGCCTCGCATACGCCTCAATCCGCTTGATCAGCGCGCGCAAGTGCCACCCGCGGTCGTCGCCGGCAAACGCGTGCAGTTCGTCGATGATGACGACGCGGACACTGCCGAACCACGACGCTCGATCCACCTGCGTCGAAATCAGCATCCCTTCGAGGGACTCCGGCGTAGTCAGCAGGATGTCCGGTGGCGTGCGTCTGGCGCGTGCCTTGACCCCCTGCCCGACGTCACCGTGCCACACCTGCACCGTCCTGCCGACAAAGCCGGCATAGCGCGACAGCCGTGACTCGAGGTTGTTGAGCAGCGCCTTGATCGGGCACACGTAGAGAACGCTGGGCCCGGGCCACTCCTCGCTCGCCAGGCGCGAGAGGACGGGGAGAATGGCCGCCTCGGTCTTGCCGCCGGCCGTCGGCGCGAGAATCAGGCAATGCTTCCCTTCGAGGATCGGCACCACCGCCTCCGCCTGCGTCGCGCGCAGAACGCTCCAGCCCATCGAGTTGACGAGGTGGTATTGCAAGGCGCCGTGCAGGCGCTCGAAGGCTTCTGCGCTCACCGGCGATGACCCAAAGGGGCCAGCCGCCTACAACTCGATGTCATCGACCGAGCCCGCCCCGACCGACGCGCGTTCCTGGGCGGTCATCTCGATCTCCGAGATCGTCAGCGCATAGTGCTTGCGCGGGTCGAAGTCCGCGAACTGGTCGACGCGATCGATCACGTCGGCGACCAGTTTCTTCAGGAACAACCTCGGCGACACGCCGACCTTGCCGCCCAGCCTGCCGGTGACGGCCCGGGCCAGGGACTCGATGTAGGCGTCGTCAACCAAGGCGCGGACCCGCTTGCCCGCCGAGGCCCCGTCGACGTAGATGTCCCGCACCTTGCGTCCCACTTCGAGCAGCGAATCGTGACCGAAGGCCGGCAGGCGCACCTGCACCGCGCGTGCGTTGTCGAAGCGCGAGTCGGTCGCGAAATCGATGTGCAGTCGTTGCGCCAGCGGCGCGAGACGCTGCACGCCTTGGGCCCCCTCATAGAAAGCCTGGGTGCCGGTGATCAGGAGGTACAGCCCCGGAAAATGGCCGGCGTCGATTTCGTCGATCCACTGGCGCAGCGCATTCAGCCCGCGCTCGCGGGTGTCGGCACGCATGCGTTGCAGGGTCTCGACTTCGTCGAGCACCAGTAGCAGACCGCCATACCCCGAGTCGCGCAGCATCGTCAGCAACCCGGACAGGAAGTTGCTCGCGCCGAAGTGATCGATGTCTCCCTTCACCCCGGCCGATCGGCGGATCGCTGCCGCGACATTGGGCTGGCCACCGAGCCAGGCGATCAGCCCGTCGGCCGTGGCGTTGTCGCCGGCCTGCAATGCGCGACGGTAGGCGCGCAGCGTCGCCGAAAAGGCCGGCGCCACCCGGGTCACGCTGGCCAGCCTCGCCTCCATCAGCGCCACGGTCCTGGCAAGCAGGGTTGCCTCGTCGGTCGGGTCCAGGCTGGCGTCTTCCAGCACGTCACGCTCCAGCGCGTAGAACCAGCCATCGACGATGCCGCGAAATGCGCCTTCGCCACTGTCCGACGTGGCGATGCGCTCGACCAGGCGGCGGTACACCGTTTCCAGGCGATGCAGCGGCGTCTCGGTTTCCGAGATCTGCACTTCGCTGGTCGCCAGGCCGCGCGCCCGCGCACGCTCCTGCAGCCAGCGGCCGAAGAAGGTCTTGCCCGATCCGTATTCGCCGCGGATCGCCTTGAAAGCGCCGCGGCCGGACGCCACGGCAGCCAACTCTTCGTCGAGCGTTCCCTGCAGCCGGCCATAACCGACGGCCAGCGCATCCAGGCCGGCCTTCGGCACCGTGCCGCGTCTCAAGGCGTCGATGACTTCGGCTCTGCGTTGCGGACTGATCATTTGTAAACCCTCATTGCGTACGTCATTCCGAACCGGTTCGCCGAAACGACGGAAAGCCGCTGGCGATAACGATACAAACTCGACCAGGGGTTCTGACCACCACTGCTGAACTGATGTCTCCTTGGGTTGCGAACGACCGTATTCGACCCACAACGGCCTGATGACGTCTGCAAAGGCTATGGCGGCTTTATGATCATCAAAAGCAGATCAGGCTGCCATTCGATACGGCATGCCCTCAGTCCAAGGATGATGAATATAGCCATTGTTGAGCAACAGGCTTGTTATCGTCTGCTCGCTGACATCGAACTCGGCGGCGGCTTCTTCGAAGGCATATGAAGAGAATTCACCGCCCAAAAAGGACGTTAATGAATCGATGGGGCAAAGAAACTCTGCGGCGAAAGCGCGCTGGTACTTTTGACGGAAAGTCGATAGGTCGGTTGATGCAAGCCAACGCGCTTCGTGGGTCGAGGGACGGAGGTACTCGCCCAAGAAACGCGCCAGCTCGAAGCGCCGCCCGACAGAGTTGCGCCTGCGCGGAACAAACTTCAATTGGTGATCGTTCAGTGGTATCGCCACCGCTACAGGCGACCGTCCTACCGGCGCCGACCAATTGGCTGCGGCGTCACTGCTCATGCCAAGCAGGTCATGCAGACTGCGGTCGGGAACTGGACCGCTGACACTGCCCATCCTGTGACGAAGCGCACGAGCGTCGTGAATCGCGCGCTCCCAAGGTGCCCCGTGGTCCAAGTGATCGATGCTGTCAGGCGTGATGTCGGGGGTGCCAACAATTCCGCCGGCACTAGCCAGCTTCCCAATGAGCGCCAAATCCGGGGTACCTCCCGACGCTGCAATCGCCGGCGCCAGCTCTGACAGTGCCGCCTCTCCGATCTGGCTCTCCCACAGCAATGCCGCGCTCAGCGCTTGCTCCGGACACTCCTCGGGATCGAATCCCATTTCGGCCTCCAACTTCCTCCGGCGGTGCGCCTCGGGGTCCGCTAAATCTTCCTGCACGAGGGCCCACAGGTGCGCCAAATTCGACCCAGAGAGCCCCTTGGCATCCAAGCGGGCCAGTGTGCTGTGTATGAAGCGCTCGACGCTCTGCTGAAAGTCAGTCAACGTGATCATTCTCGGCACTTCCAGCGCTTGCAGGTACTGCACTGACTGCTCCGGCGTCATCGATGCTCCGGCCCACACGTGAATCGCCTCACCATCCGGGATAAAGATGGCGCGCGGCCACACGAAGCCGTGATTGGCTGCACCAAGCTCATGGACCATACGCCAGTCATGGCCAGGCTGCTGCGTTGGCAGGGGTTCATGGTTGAGGCGCCACCACGAACTCGCAAACCACATTGCCAGCGGGTAGGCAGAAACGAAGACGTTGTCACGCACGGTCTCCGCCCAAATGTCCTGGTTCCGAGTCAGGCTGATGTTGTCGACATACATCTCGACCCAGGCTGCTGTGGCCATGACTTCTGGTTCCCCGGATGCCGATGCCATCCACTTGGCGTTGATGCGCAGCTCAGCCATTGAGGCACCTCCAACGACGAATGACTTCCAGCGACAGCGGATCAGTCTCAGGCATGGGGTACCCATGGTAGGTCCCCAACTCGGGGTTTTCAAGCTGCGCTTCCATGGCAATACCGTCGTCAGTGACTGCCCATACGTTCTTCGGCCAATCGCCAACCATCCGGTCGCTCACAAGGCACTTGCGCAGTCCCGCGCAAAGTAACTCTTCAGCTTCGTTACGCTTAAAAATCTTGGCGACATCGCACAGCGATTTCCCTTGTCTTGGATCGGAAGGTGGAACGAGCCCAAAATCGCTGGGGTTCTTCTTATGCTCTGGGTTGCCGCCATAGCGAGCGCGACTGGCCAATGCCTGGAATTCGGCCACGCGAACTTCCGCCTCAGCGGGCGAGAGTAGTTTGCGTTTGGGATTGAACTGGGCGTAGCGAGGCTTCATCGTGTTTAGGGCAGACCATTACCGCTCTCGAGTTTACCAGTTAATTCAATGGTACAGGCCATCATCATGGATCCCCTCGTCTCTGCGCTGCAGGTTTGATTGTCGGTGTGCTCGCTGCCGGCTCACGAACTGGCACGATTGATGAAGGCAAGGCTGAGGTCGGTGATCGACCGGGTCACGTGGCCCTTGCCGCTGACGTCGTCGCAGTAGAGCAGCCCACCAGGACCCAGGCGTACGGTCGAGCCATCGCTGGCGGTCACCTCGCCCTCGCCGGAGAGAACGATGCAGATATAGGGCTGTGGCGCATTGTGGGCCGGCACCTCGGTCCCGCCCGGGACCGAGAACATGACAAGGCTACTGACCCCCTCGATAGCTGTCATCAGCCCCATGGGAGTTGGAGGCGGCCCGAACGGTGCATCATGCTCCGGGCGGTCACAGACGCCGATGTGCGTTTCACCCTGTTCGTCGGCGTAGATACGCGGAAATTTCATTTCTGTTTCTCCTTCTATTGATGTTTGGTTTTCGTGCGCGCCGTCACCGGGAACGTCCCGGATTGAATGGAAACGTGTACCCCAATCAGAACTCGACCGCGATCCCCTTGGCCTTCGCCACGGCAAGGACCGCGTCGAAGACTTTCGCGTGATCCCAGGGCGCGCCCGCGGCCTCGTTGCGAAACTCGCGGTAGGCCCGCTCGACGTTCATGTACAGACGAGCCGGGGCTTTCCATCCGCCGTACGGTCCGAAATCGATCTTCTTCGACGCCTCCAGGGCGTTCAGACCCTGCCCGAAGCAGCGCTTCGATTCTTCGCGCACGTATTCGAGGTAGGCCTTCATCTCCATCGCGCCCTCGATCCCGCACACCGGTCCGTGTCCGGGGACGATCACCTCCGGTTCGAGCGAGATGATGAGATCGAGAACCTTGAGCCATTTTTCGTAAGTGCCGTTCCAGCCCATGGGGGTGCACTCACGGAAAATCACGTCGCCGGCGAACACGACCTTTTCCTTGGGCACATGGATGATCGTGTCACCGATCTGGTGGCACGGCCCCACGTAGATGAGGTGAACTTCGGTGCCGTCGAGATCCAGCACGTGCCGCTCGTCGAACACGGTGGTCGGCAGCACCAGCCGGATGCCGTCGAAGTTGTAGTCCTGCTTCAGTTGCTGGGCAACCGCCAACGCCCCCGGGTGCAAAGCCTTGAGCAACAAGCGTGTGAGGAAGCGATCGGACCCCTTGATCAGTTGCTGGGTCTCCTTTGGGTTGGCAATGTGCGGCATCAGCTCCTTGACCCGCCGGTGCGCGATGATTTCGGCACCCGCGAAGAGCTGGTTCCCCCACACGTGGTCGCCGTCCTCGTGCGTATTGATCACGCGCCTGGGCATGTCGCGCCAGACCTTGCCGAACAGCGTGATCATCTGGCGTCCGTGCGGCAGGTCCGACTGTGTGTCGATCACCACGCCGCCGCCCAGGTTGATGAGGCCCGAGTTGGCATCGCACACGAGGTTATTCTCGTTTAGCACAGCGAAACAGTTGGCGCTGACTTGTTCCATTTTCATGTTGTCGTCCTCTTGTCGTCACTGCGATCGAGTATAAACAATCGATACCCGAAAGCGCGCCTCCGAAGGGCCGGACGCGTACGTCCATGGCCCCCAGTCAGAGTGTGCGGTCACTGGACTCCCGGTTCGCCCGAGGTTGATGCTTGCCGCCGTACCCGAGGCGGAGGCCAGATTCATCATAGCTGCCGGCTGGGAAAGAATCACCTTGGCTATACGTAGAGGGCTATAGACGCGGACAAGACCAACATCGACGATGCCGCGAAATGCGCCTTCGCCACTGTCGGCCGTGGCGATGCGCTTGACCAGGCGGCGGTACACCGTTTCCAGGCGATGCAGCGGCGTCTCGGTTTCCGAAATCTGCACTTCGCTGGTCGCCAGGCCGCGCGCCCGCGCCCGTTCCTGCAACCAGCGGCCAAAGAAGGTCTTGCCCGATCCGTATTCGCCGCGGATCGCCTTGAAGGTGCCGCGGCCGGACGCCACGGCAGCCAACTCTTCGTCGAGAGTTCCCTGCAGCCGGCCATAACCCACGGCCAGGGCGTTCAGGCCAGCCTTGGGCACCGTTCCGCGTCTCAAGGTGTCGATGACCTCGGCTCTGCGCTGCGGACTGATCACTTGTGAGAACTCATTACGCATTCCCCTCCGGCTAGGACGCTCAGTCTCTGGGTCAATAACCCTCAATGCAATCGACAACTGCCATTAACAGTTCGCGGCATCGACTTAGCCCTTCAGCGTTCTTTGCTATGTTGTCAAACGTAACGATGCACTGGTATGCGCCGCCTTTGGGGGCGGTTCTTTTCGTATGGTTCAAAGCAGAGTACGCCGCCAACGCATGATCGATTCGCGAATTCACTACTTGCCGAGCAGCGGCAGCATTGTTTGTACCATTAATAACAGGACTCTGCGCCGGGATAAATGTAGCTTCCAGCGAAAGCACTTCTGTGGTTTCCCGTTTTACCAGTACCGGAATGTTAGTTCGACCAGATGGGGAACTAAGAGTCACACTTCCAGCCAATACTGAATCACCACTCTTCGAGAGTGCGCCAGTAATCAGAAAACGTAGTTCTCGCAGGAACTGATGTGAAGGTATATTGTCGTCAGGGGTGCGCAGAATTGACAAAGCGTGTGACAGGCGGTCGCATATTGTGCGGAAGTCCGCGAGACGCCTATCAGGATTAACAACCGTACAATTTTGGTAGAGCGTTGTCAGTAGTGTGGCAATCTTTTCAGAAATTGCCAAATTACTGAGATGCTCTGAGAACGCTTTGCTGTTTCCCCTTTCGTTCAAGATCGCGGGATCGCGACCACAAAAAGAATAAAACATCACTTGACCAAACGAGTATGCGTCAACCGAAGGCTTGTGCGCGGCTTGCGAACCAGGCGAGTTCATCTGTTCTGGGGCGGCATAAAAATGCGATCCAAAGCCATCACCAGCTAGCGTTGTCAATTTGGTTGCCGTAGAAAACCATGACAGGTCGAAGTCCGTTAGAAATGGATGGAGAGCCCCCTCTTCATCTACTTCAAGAAGAATATTCTCAGGCTTCACGTCCCGATGCAAGACATTTCTTCCGTGAGCATGCCTCAATGTTTCACCTACATCGAGAAGTATATCGACAATTTGGTCAATATCGCATGAAGTTGCTGGGCCATATTGACGAAGGTTGGCTCCTTCGATGTACTGCATGTAGAAGCCAAGCGGAACGACCGTACACTCGTGAACCTTGACGATGTTGGGATGATCCAAATGGGTCATGGCACGATAGCCTCGATTAAACCTGGAAACTTTTTCTAGATCGCGCAATTCTGTTGAATGGTACGACTTAAAACAGGTTAACGAGGAACCTTGATCGATTATTTTCCAAACCGAACCGAACGTCCCTGACCCAATAAAATCGCCCACCTCCCTTGATTTGTCGAGGATTACACCGGTAGTGATATTTGACAGATGTTGGTATTGCTGAAGCACGTGCGACCATGATTTCTTGAAACTAACATCTCTACTGAGTTTCTGGTTTTCCGAAATGCGGCGTTGGAACCATTCTATGATTGGCGCTAACCGTTGCGACGCCTCTCTGTGCCCTCGTGCTTCAAAGTCCCTCAAGTCGACAGCTTGGACGGCGCTAAAGTAGTCAGCGACATGCGCTTCGGCCTCCCGGATAATCTCGCTTTTGAGGTGTATGGCTTGGTCGTCGGGACAAATGGTGCCAGTGGCCTTGACACCCGATCCAAGAACAATGCGACCATTTTGATCTCCTCGAAGCAGTGGCTTTTGACGACCACCGTTTTCAAGTGCGGAAGCAACGAATTCGTACACTGCCAGGACGGTTACATTCCCGTTACTATCAGCAGCATCACCAGAAAGCCCGTCAAGCAGATGTTTGGTAAAAACCCCGTGGTTGACTCCGTTTGTTTTCCCTTCAATAGCTTTCTGCTCCCCTAAGCATGAGGCTATCAGTAGCCGTCCGCTGCCCGATAACTGCGGCATGTCTGTCGTCATCATCGGTGTGAATAGTTGTTCGGTCGCCGGAACCGAGGCGTCACCTGCATGGCAGCAGTCCAGAATGATCACTACCGTCTGGTTTTGCTGGGTAAGCCGACTGATGGCTTCAACCAAGAAACCTACCGGGACGCCTTCGTCGTCCATTTCGGCATCTACGGTAGCCAAGTATGTGCTAACACTGGTCCTAATTCCGTGGCCCGCAAAATAGAGGAGGGAAAAATCCGCATTTGATAGCAGCGTGTTTATTGCAGAGCGAAATGTTTTTCGCGTGACCATGTCGTCAGTCAAGAGGTCGACATCAAACCCAAACTGGGGCGCCGCAAGCCGCTCCGCGACTTCTTTCGCGTCGTTCACACACCCGTTTAGATGTTTGATCCGTTCATAGCTGTCGATTCCAACCACCAAAGCTCTTTTTTTCATTTTTACCACCATCGGCAAGCTCAACCGTCCGTGCGTGACAATCACGATGAGCAGTTAAAGAATACTAGTTCATGTTTTGTACTCGACTTGTAAATCGCGTTATCAATTATTGACCTGGCCTCTCCATGTGATGTTGCCAAATGAAACTTTACCGCTCGATTACGTAAGGCATGCAGCTAGTAACTGCCTCGACCAATCCACACTCATCTATAGCGTAGTTGACGCCGGTTCCGCGACAGCCAACAGGGGCTGTTTGACGACGTTTGTTTTCGCCACATCAAGGACTCTAGTTGCCATGACCAAAACAACCGACGTTTGCAAAACCCTTGCGTTGCGGATGACTGTTGCCAAACTGACCCCATACCCTTACACACAACTCATTTTTCATAAATTGAACGCATATGTTCGACTCCCCGGACGAAGTCTCGCAGTCGCGCGAAGCCCAGCCAGAGGGTTTTGACGCCAGGTTCGCCATCGCATTTGCGGCCGAGGAAGCCGCCGAGCCTGGCAATCTGTCGGATCATCTGGCGGAGATTGGGCGGTGTGGCTGGCGGTGTTTGCTTCGCCAGAAGATACGCACCTTTCCATTCCTCCTCGCTGAACAACTCGCAGGCGGACAAGTCCGGATGAGTGCGCCCGAGTCGAACGAGGTGCGCCAGGCGCCACGCCACCACCAGATAGACCGCCAAGGCCAGTTCGATCTTGTCGATGTGCCCGAGTTGCAGCGATTCCACCCGACAACCATTCTTCAGGACATTAAAAAAGATCTCGATTTCCCATCGCGCGCGATACCAGTCGATCAGCGTCACG
>Ga0208938_1002033_pt1 | contig 11054 bp, 5 predicted proteins | sample AD_UKC125_MetaG_FD_184434 | JGI IMG/M metagenome (GOLD analysis project Ga0208938, IMG submission 184434) | Active sludge microbial communities of municipal wastewater-treating anaerobic digesters from USA - AD_UKC125_MetaG (SPAdes) (version 2) | ecosystem: Engineered > Bioreactor > Anaerobic >... | reverse complement strand
CGGGCGCGACGGGCACCGGAAAGACCAAAACCCTGCAGTTGATGGCCGAGCAGTTGTCCCAAGGCGGCGTGCCCGTGTTCCTCGCCGACGTCAAGGGTGACCTCTCCGGCATGGCGTCGCCCGGCGTCTCCAACGAGAAGGTGGCCGCCCGCGCAGCCGACATCGGCGAGGAGTGGGTGGGTACGGCATACCCGACGGAGTTCTATGCGCTGGGAGGGTTGGGCAAGGGCATCCCGATCCGCGCCGCGGTCTCCTCTTTCGGGCCGACGCTGCTGGCAAAGGTGCTGGGGCTCAACGAAACCCAGGAGTCGAGCCTCGGTCTGGTGTTCCACTACGCCGACTCCAAGGGGCTGTGGCTCGACGACATCAAGGACCTGCGCGCCGTCGTCCAGCACCTGACGAGCGAGGAGGGCAAGGCCGACCTCAAGAACCTCGGCGGGCTGTCGTCGGCGACGGCGGGCGTCATCCTGCGTGAGTTGATCACCTTCGCCGACCAGGGCGCGGATGTGTTCTTCGGGCTGCCGGAGTTCGACACCACCGACCTGCTCCGCGTCGGTGCCGACGGCCGCGGCATCGTGTCGATGCTTGAGTTGCCGGCCGTGCAGGACCGTCCGCAGTTGTTCTCGACCTTCCTCATGTGGCTGCTGGCCGACCTCTTCCACGACCTGCCCGAGGTCGGCGACCTCGACAAGCCCAAGCTCGTCTTCTTCTTGGACGAGGCGCATCTGCTGTTCGCCAACGCGTCGAAGGATTTCCTGCAGGCGATCACCCAGACGGTCCGGCTCATCCGCTCCAAGGGCGTCGGTGTCTTCTTCGTCACTCAGTCGCCCAAGGACGTCCCCGGCGACGTGCTCGCCCAGCTCGGCAACCGGGTCCAGCACGCGCTGCGCGCCTACACCCCCGAAGACGCCAAGGCCCTCAAGGCGGCAGTGTCGACCTACCCCAAGAGCGCCTACGACCTGGAGGAGTTGCTCACCCAACTCGGCACCGGCGAGGCCGTCATCACGGTGCTGTCGGAGCGAGGTGCCCCGACGCCGGTCGCCTGGACCCGGATGCGCGCGCCGCAGTCGCTCATGGCTCCCTCCGCGGACGCGGTCATCGACCAGATCGTCGCGGCGTCGCCCGGCACCGGTCGGTATGCCGCCGCGCAGGATCGTGAGTCGGCCTTCGAGAAGCTCACGGCTGCCGCGTCGGCCGCCGATGCCGCCGCTGCCCAGGCCGCGGCGGCCGAAGCGCAAGCCAAGGCCGACGCAGAGGCTGCCAAGGCCGCAGAGGCGGCTGCCAAGGCAGAGGCCAAGGCCGACCGCCCGGCTGCTCGACCGGCTCGTGAGGAGCCGACGGTGGTCGAGCAGGTCGTCGGGTCGTCGGTGTTCAAGTCGATGCTGCGCTCGGCGGGCACCGTCATCGGGCGGGAGATCACCCGGTCGATCTTTGGCACGTCTCGCCGCCGCTGAGAGTTGCTCGGGGCGGGCTGCTGCGGGCGTGTGCTTGACGGAGTGCGATTGACGGGGTGATCACCCCGTCAATCGCACTCCGTCACACACTCGCTCAGGACTCAGCGCTCAGGGCTCAGGGCTCAGCTGCGAGGAACTCAGCACTCAGCTGCGAGGAACGCCCCGGCGCTGCAGCCAGACCCGACCGAACACCCCAGCACCCACGACCAGCGCGCCGACGACCACCGAACCGATCGGCAGGGTCGCGGCCAGCACCAGACACCCGACGAGCCCGGCCGCCTGAACCCAGTGCGGCCAGCGACGGTGCTCGCCCGTCTGAGTCCAGGCCGACGCGTTGGCGATCGCGTAGTAGAGCAACACCCCGAACGACGAGAACCCGATGGCGTGCCGCAGATCGGTGAGCAGCACGAGCACAGCCACGGCGCCGGCCACCCAGAGTTGCGCGACAGCGGGCACCTTCGAGCCAGGATCGACGGCCGCCAACAGCCGAGGCAGGTCTCCGCGGCGCGCCATCGCCAACACCGTGCGCCCAACACCGGACAGCAGCCCGAGGAGGGCACCGAGGGCGGCCACGGTCGCGCCGACCCGCACGAAGACCCCGGCCCAGGACACGTCGGCCGCCTGAGCCGCCGTCAACAACGGCAGCGCCGACGCCGCGATCCCGTCCGCGCCGATGGTGGCCAGGAAGAGGAGGGCGAGGACGGCATACAGGGCAATGACCAGGCCCAGCGCGCGGGTGATGGCACGCGGGATGGTCACCGTCGGCGCGCGCACCTCCTCACCGAGGGTGGCGATCCGGGCATACCCCGCGAAGGCGAAGAACAGCAGCCCCGCAGACTGCAGGATCCCGTATGCCGTCGCGTCGCCCACGCCCGCCCAGGGCGCTGCCCACTCGCGGGTGAAGGCGGCGATGACGAGCACCGTGACGAGCAGGCAGGCGAGGGTGACGGTGAGCAGCACCCGGGCCAGGCGCGCGGTCTTGGTGATGCCCCGGGTGAGGACGACGGTGAGGGCACCGACGACAGCCAGCCCGACGACCTGCGCTGCCCGCGCCTCGCCCCCGAGCGCATAGGTCGCGGCGGTGATCGCCATGGCCGCGCAGGAGGCCGTCTTGCCGACGACGAAGGCCCAGCCGGCAGCGAATCCCCAACTCTCGCCGAGGCATTCGCGTCCATAGACATAGGTGCCGCCCGACTCGGGGAACTGTGCAGCCAGTTGCGCCGACGAGGTCGCGTTAGCCCAGGCGACTGCTGCGGCAAGGGCCAACCCGACGAGCAGGCCCGATCCGGCTGCGGCTGCCGCTGGGGTGAAGGCGGCGAACACGCCCGCGCCGATCATCGACCCGAGCCCGATGACGACCGCGTCTCCCAGGCCCAGGCGCCGCGCCAACCGCGGATAGTCGCCGCCCGAGGGGTATGCCGCGCGCCCAGGGCTCATGCGCCTATCGTGCCAGGGGGCGCGATCAGTCTCCGAGCAGGCTTTCCATGTCGTCGCCGTAATCACCGTCGTCGTCGATATCGGCGAAGTAGCACACGACCTGGATCTCGGGGTCATCGACGGTGCTCATGACCAACTGCCGCAGGCTCACCAGGCGTCCGTCGGCCAGGCGGATCTGCTTGACCCCGTTGCGGGGGAGGTCGACGCCGCGGCGCTCCTCCCACCAGGTCCGCGCCTGTGGGGTGACGGCGAAGACGCGCTCCAAGAGGTCGTCGAAGCGCGGGTCGCCGGGCCATTTCTCGTAGTCCTCGCGGAAGTGCCCGAGCTGGGCGATCGCCTCGGCCTCCCAATCGACGTAGAGGGCCCGGGCGCTCGGCTCGGCAAGGTAGTACCAGAGCATGTTGCGTTCGTGGTCGGGCCGGCTGGCGAAGTCGGCGAAGAGCAGATGAGCAGCCCGGTTGGCATGCAACACATCCCAGCGTGCGCCTGCGACATAGGCGGGGTTGGGCTCAAGGCTCTCGACAAGTTCGACGACGCCCTCATCGATGGCTTCGGGCTCCCGCGTGGTCATGTGGTCATGATGCCAGTCGGGCAACCTCGACCGCCGACCGCGCTCGTCGGGGGGTCAGGCCGCTTCGGCGCCCAAGCGGTAACCGACTCCAGGGACCGATCCGGCGATCCGAGGGCCACCGGCGGCATCGATCTTGCGGCACGTTGGTCAACTCCCGGATCCGCGCGCTGTGCCCCCGCGACGGAACGCGTAACCGAGATCAACTCACCGGCCTGATGTAATTGCGCGGTGAAGGATCACGGGCCGGAACAGAGCGAGCCGGACGGCTCGGACCCGAGGGTCGCGGCATACCTGGCTCGCCTCGGTCGACGCGATCTGCTGGCCGCGCCCGCGGATCGCGCCACGCTCGTCGCGCTGCATCGCGCCCACGTCGAGCGGGTGCCTTACGAGACTCTGCAGATCGCCCTCGGTCACCCTACGCCCGTCGACGTCGCCGCGTCCGTCTCGTCGGTCCTGCGCGGGCACGGGGGCTACTGCTTCCATCTCAACGGCGCCTTCGCCTGGCTCCTCGAGCGCCTCGGGTATGCCGTGCAGCACCACCGCGCAGGCGTCCAGGGGGCGCGTGCTGCGACCCCGGTGGGGGCTGACGGCAATCACCTGGCGCTCACCGTCGACGTCGAAGGGCAGCCGTGGCTCGTCGATGTCGGTCTCGGCAGCGCTGTGCACGAGCCGCTGCCGTTGGCGCCCGGGCGTTATCGACAGGGGCCATTCGATTACGGCATTCGGCCCTCAGAAGCCGTGCTCGGCGGGTGGCGGTTCGACCACGATCCGAGCGCCGAGTCGTTTGTCGGAATGGACCTCGACATCGCCCCCTGCACGCTCGCGGAGGCGACCACACGGCATACGGAGTTGTCGACCTCGCCGGAGTCGATGTTCGTCAAGGTGCTCGCGGTCCAGCGGCGCGACGCCCACGGCGTCGACCTGCTGCAGTCGGTGGCGTTGACGCGGATCGACACGGCTGGGCGGCGGAAGCGGGTTGTGGAGAGCGCCGCCGACTTCGAGGGCGTGCTGCGGGGCGTCTTCGGCCTGGACCTCACCGGTATGCCGCGCGAGCACCTCGCCGCGGTGTGGCGGCGGCAGGCGGACGGCTACGCGGCATACCGGGAAAAGAAGACCGCCCGCGCCTGAGGCGACGGGCGGTCCGCAGTGGCGGAGGACTCTCGGCCCAACCGTGCTCGCGTCCTCACCGGCGAGGCCCGAGGTCGACCTCTTGGCCCGGTGCTTGATGTTGTTGGGCGTGGCCCCCGCGTCAACGACGGAGTGCCGCCACAACCGGGCATGATGCGCGCACCGGTTCCTCAGGTAGACCAACGCCCTCACCCGTGACTGGAACCCGGCCTGGGCAACGCCAAGCTCGTCTGCAACGGCCCGGAAGACCGCCCCGTGATGGCCGCGTTCGATGCACTTGGACAAGGTCCCGAACGAGAACGCCTCGACCGCGGACCACACGGGCAACTCTTCGTACGGATCCGCGGCAAGTTGGTCTCGGTAGCGGAGGATGAACCGCTCCTTGCTGCGGTCCAAGTCTTTGCGGCATGCGTCGGAGAGGGACTCGGAGCTGCGGGCCCCCGCGAAGAACGACTCGTTGAGGTACCCGCTGCGAGGGCCCACGTCGCGTCCGACGACGTACGCGTACTTCGTTCGGAGGGCGACTTCGACGCTCCCAAGCCTGGGCATCAGGAGGTTACGCAGCACTTCGTCGGCCTTGTACAACCCCCATACGTCCGCGAAGCGCGTTCCCGGCAGGAAGCGGTTGTCACCCTGGTGCGGTGCAACCTGGAAGTACCGTGCGTAGCCCATGAACCGGTAGTAGTTGACGACCGACAGGCTCTCCGGGCACCGGTCGGCGGGGTCGATCTCAAGCCCACGCTCCTGCAGCAGGGCCACCTGCTCGGGCCACGGTAGCCAAGGCTTCATAGACGCATCGAAACACAAAAAGGCCCCTCCCATTTGAGCTTCTTCGAGAGGCTTGGGAGGGGGTCGATTGGCAGCAACACTACTGACGAGGCGACGTCCAGTCAACCGCCGCGGGGTGGGGGCGGCAGGCGGACGGCTACGCGGCATACCAGGCAAAGAAGACCGCCCGCGCCTGAGGCGACGGGCGGTCCGCAGTGGCGGAGGATAGGGGATTTGAACCCCTGAGGGTGTTTAGCCCAACACGATTTCCAATCGTGCGCACTAGGCCGCTATGCGAATCCTCCGTGGGCGAGGGTACCGGAGCGGCCCGCCACGGCCGAAATCCGGTCGAGGGCTGTCGGCGGTCGGTGCCAGACTCGTGCCTCATGAGCGACCAGGCGAGCGACGGGGGGAGTGGCGCATCGCGGGATGGCGGGAGTGGCGGCACGCCGACCCGGCCGCGCCTTCGCGACTTCTGGACCGACCTGCCGCGCGAGGGCAAGTTTCTGCTCAGCACGATCATCATCGACTTCATCGGCACCGGCCTGGTGATGCCGTTCCTCGTCGTCTACCTGCACGAGGTGCGCGGGTTCCCGCTCGATCACGTGGGTGTGCTCGCCTCGATTCCCGCCGTGGTGAGCCTCATCGTCCTCGGCCCCACGGGTCACGTCATCGATCGACTCGGCGCGAGACGGGTCATCATCGCCTCGACCATCGCCTCGATCGTGGCCGACGTCTGGCTGGCCTTCGCGACCACCGAGCTGGCGGCGGCCGGGGCGTTGGTGGTCATGGGCTTCGCCGGCGGGGTGATCTGGCCCGCCATCCAGTCGTTCGTCAGCGCGATCATGCCGTCACACATCCGCCAGCGGTATTTCGGGATGAGCTTCACCCTGCTCAACCTCGGCATCGGGATCGGAGGCGTCATCGGGGGCACCGTGGTCGACGTCGCTCGCCCCGAGACCTTCGTGGTGATCTATCTCGTCAACGCGGCCACTTTCCTCGCCCCGCTGGCGATTTACCTCGGGCCGTTGCGGCATACCGACCCTCGGCCCCAGCACGCGCCGGTCGATGACGCTGCTCCGCGCGTCTCCTACTGGCGACTGCTGCGCGACCGGCGGGTGGCCGCGCTCTTCGCCCTGACGATGGTCTCGGCCTACGTCGGCTATGCCCAACTCGCCACGGGTGCAGTGGCCTTTGCTCGCGACGTGGGACAGGTGTCCACCCAGGCCATCGGCTACGGCTTCGCTGCCAACACGGTCGTCATCGTGGCCCTGCAACTGCCGGTCCTGCAGCGCATCGAGAACCGTCGTCGCACCCGGGTGCTGCTGGCCATGTGCGTGGTCTGGGCGGCCGCCTGGCTGGCGCTCGGGCTGACCGGGGTCGCGCCGGGCGGCGCCGCTGCCGCGGTGCTCTTCGCGGTGTGTTGTGCGGTGTTCGGCCTAGGCGAGACGCTTCTGCAGCCGACGATCCCGGCCATCACCAACGACCTGGCCAGTGACGCCGTCCGCGGGCGCTACAACGCGTTGATGTCGATGGGCTTCCAGGCCGCGGCCATCATCGCCCCCATTCAGGCGGCCTGGTTGATCGAGCACGGTCAAGGCGGCAGTTACATCGGCCTGCTCGTCGCGGGCTGCGTGGTCATGGCCGGCTTGGCGTTGCTCGTCGAACGCCGCATCCCGGCGTCGGCCAATGGGCTGGCTCGCCGCCCCGCCCCGCAGCGGTGAGGGGCGCGCGGGCCACGCCGCACGGCATACACTGGGCGACGGCACCCCGCGTGGTGGTACCTCACTGAACTCCCCCAGGGCAGGAATGCAGCAAGGGCAGGTGAGCTCTTCCAGGTACGTGGGGTGCTCTTGCGTCTGCGGATGTTCCCCAGGCATGGGCGAGCCCGCCGGCGGAGCTGCCGGCGGGCCCTCGCGAGGGCGACCACACGGCCGCCTCGCACTAGTGCTGTCGCTGCTCACCCGCAATGAGCGGTCATCCGTTGGCGCGCCAACCCGACAGTCGGCAACTCGGTATCCTGCGGCGAGCACACGGCATACTCGACTGGTCGGGGCCTACCCGAAGGCCGCGGGGGCGGTCGATCACCTAAGGCGATACATGGCGGACGAACCCACCCCACTCACCCGCAGGGAACTGCGCGAACGACGCGAGCGCGAGGAACTTCAGCGGGCTGAGCGAGCCCCTGAGTCCCGTCGCCACGCCGACCCCGCGCGGGCCCGGCGCAGGCCCCTCGCTCTCGGCTGGATGCTCCACGGGTGGGGCATCGGCATCCTGTGGCTCGGCACCCATCTGCTGGTCGGCGCGGCGTTCCTCCTGCGCTTCGGGGCGAACCCCGACCGGTGGAACTCCCTCGTGGTGGGGGAGGTCTACACGCAGTTCGCCGGCGTGTCCCAACTCGGCCGGCTCCCCATCGAGAGGGTGCTCGCAGAGGTCCCCGCGCCCGCTGTTCGGCTGATGCAGGGCCTGTATGCCGTGACCGGCGAGGACCGCGGCCGGTTCTTCCTGGCCATCGTCGCCTTGGCGGTCGTCGCCGACCTCGTCATCCTCATCGCTCTTTGGCGGGCCAGTGCCGGTGGACCGATCGCGGGCGCCTACTGGGCGCTGGCGGTGCCGCTGCTCGGCCCGGTGACCTTCGCTCGACTCGAACTCGTGGTCGTCGCCGTCGTGGTGCTGGCCTGGCTTCTCGCCCCGCGACGTCCGCTCTGGGCCGGGGCGCTGCTCGCCGTCGCCACCGGCCTCGGGCTGTGGCCGGCGGCGGTCTTCCTGCCACTCCTCGCGCTCGTTCCCCGAGGCTCTCGACGCCTGGCCGTCGCTGGGTATGCCGTGATCAGCCTGGCGTTCATCGCCGTCGGTTTCCTGGGCGGCGGGTGGGACCGCCTGGCCTCGCCCATCACCCGGGCACTCACCCGTGGCTTGAGCCTGGAGTCGATCCCCGGCCTGCCGACCCTCGTCGACATGGCGCTGAGCCCTGGGCGGCATACCTCGTCGCTCGTCAACGGCGACATGGTGGTGCGCGGGCCCTGGGTCGAGGCTCTCGTGACCGGGTCCACCGCGCTGGTCGTGGTTCCGGTCGTGGTGGTGATCGCCCTGGGGGTCCTCGTCCTTCGGCGCAGGGAGGCACTCGCCAGCGGTGACGCCCGCGTCGGCCGGGCCAAGCGCCGGGCCGCGACCCAGCCGACTCCGGCCACCGCGCTGGTCGCGCTCGCCGGGCTGCTGACGTTGCTCGTCACGGCCCGGACGCTCAGCCCCGAAGCGCTGGTGTGGACGGTGCCCTTCCTCGCGGTCCTGGCCGCTCGACGGCCGGGACGCGGCCCCTGGTTGGCCTTGGTCGTGCTCCTGGTGACCCAGATCGACTACCCGTATCTCTTCCAGGGCCTCACCTATCCTGCGGCCGCAGCCTTCGACGTCGCAGCCGCCGCGATCCTCGTCCGCAACGTTGCACTGCTGGCTCTACTTGTCTGGTCGCTGCTCGCCGCCGTGCGTGAACTGCGGTCGAGCGCGGGTGTCGCCCCGGGCCAGTAGGGTCGGACCGTGAGCACCGCCCTCTATCGCCGCTACCGGCCCGAGACGTTCGCCGACGTCATCGGGCAGGAGCACGTGACCGAGCCGCTCATGCAGGCACTGCGCACCGGCCGGGTCGGTCACGCCTACCTCTTCAGCGGCCCGCGGGGGTGTGGCAAGACGACCAGCGCCCGGATCCTCGCGCGCTGCCTCAACTGCGAGCAGGGTCCGACCCCGACGCCTTGCGGCACGTGCGACTCGTGCGTCGCACTCGCGCGGGGCGGCAGTGGGTCGGTCGACGTCATCGAGATCGACGCGGCTAGCCACGGCGGCGTCGACGACGCGCGCGATCTGCGCGAGCGGGCGTCCTACGGCCCGGCCCAGAGCCGGTTCAAGGTCTACATCATCGACGAGGCCCACATGGTCACGCCGCAGGGCTTCAACGCCCTGCTGAAGATCGTCGAGGAGCCGCCGGAGCACGTGAAGTTCGTCTTCGCGACGACCGAGCCCGAGAAGGTCATCGGCACGATCCGCTCCCGCACCCACCACTACCCGTTCCGGCTCGTCCCGCCGGCCAAGCTCACGGCATACCTCGAGCAGTTGTCCGCCCAGGAGGGTGTCGCCGTCGCCCCAGGAGTGTTGGGGTTCGTCACGCGCGCGGGCGGCGGGTCGGTGCGCGACTCGTTGTCGGTCCTCGACCAGCTGATCGCGGGCTCCGGCGACGAGGGCGTCACTTACGAAGGTGCGGCCGCGCTGCTGGGCTTCACGAGCGTGGAGTTGCTCGACGCCACCATCGACGCGCTGGCTGCGCGCGACGCCGGCGCCGTCTTCGCGCAGGTCGACAAGGTCATCGAGTCCGGCCAGGATCCGCGGCGGTTCGCCATGGACCTCCTCGAACGGCTGCGTGACCTCATCATCGTCGCGGCGGTCCCCGACGGGGCCGCCCAGGTGCTCCGCGGCGTCCCCGAGGACCAACTCGACCGGATGCGTGGCCAGCAGTCCCGGTTCGGGCCAGGAACCCTCTCGCGGGCCGCCGACATCGTCAACGCCGGCATCACGGAGATGACCGGTGCCACGAGCCCGCGCCTGCAACTCGAGTTGATCTGCGCGCGGATCCTCCTTCCCGGCGCGTCCGGCGAGAGTGGGTATGCCGCCCGCCTCGATCGCATCGAACGTCACCTCGACGCCGGGGGAGGGGTTCCCGCCGGGCCGCGGCCCTCGATGCCAGCACCTCCTGCCCAAGCCCCGGCCGCTGCCCAAGCACCCCCGGCCCAGGCTCCGGCCGCTGCCGTCGTGCCCGAGGCGGCACCGGTACAAGCGCCAGTGCCAGCACAAGCAGCGGCGCCCGTTCCTGCAGCCCCAGCGGCGAATCCGGCGGCGCCACCCACCTCCGCGGGCGGCTTCGATGTCGACGCCATCCGACGGGTGTGGCCTGAGGTGCTGGGCCGCATCTTCACGATGCGCCGGGCGACGTGGACCTTCGTCTCAGAGCATGCGCAGGTCATCGACTACGACGGCCAGCGGCTTGTCCTCGGGATCTCGACGACCGGCCTGACCCAGACCTTCCGGGCGGGCAACCACGCCGAGTTGATCCGTCAGGCCCTCATTGACCAGATCGGCCTCGACGCCCGGGTCGAGGGCGTCCCCATGCCGGCCGGGGGCGGCATACCCAGTGGCTCGGGTGGAGAAGGCCCGAGCGCTGCCCCCCGCGGTTCGAGCCCGGCCCCGCCCCCGGCCTCGTCGCAGGCTGCCGCTCCACCCCCGACGGCGGCTCCGGCCGCCGCGCCGACGCCGACCCCGGTCGCCCAGGCGGCGCCGCAAGCATCGACGCCCGCGCCCGCCCCAGCGCCCACGTCTGCAGCGGCGCCCACACCCGCGCCGGAGCCCGACATCCCGTTGCCTCCGGAGCCGCCGGAGGCGGGGTTCGAGCCGCCGCCCGACCCGGCCGACCATCGGCCGCCAACCAACCACGCCGACCATGCCCACTCGGTGCGTGCCGAGCTCGCGCGCGCCAAGGAGGCCACCCGGCGCACCATGGACGAGCGCCATCATCGCTCCGACCCCGCGCCGGCTCCGCGCGCGACGTCGCCGCAGAGTGACCTGGGCGCAGCGAGCCTGGACGACGAGGTCGTGCAAGAGGGCGCCGAGATCGGGCAGGCCGTCATCGAGCGGATGCTCGGTGGCACGGTGCT
>Ga0208938_1002031_pt1 | contig 11054 bp, 9 predicted proteins | sample AD_UKC125_MetaG_FD_184434 | JGI IMG/M metagenome (GOLD analysis project Ga0208938, IMG submission 184434) | Active sludge microbial communities of municipal wastewater-treating anaerobic digesters from USA - AD_UKC125_MetaG (SPAdes) (version 2) | ecosystem: Engineered > Bioreactor > Anaerobic >... | reverse complement strand
GTTCCCGAGCGCTACCGCAACAACCTGCCCGAGGCGCTGGAAGAGAAGCTTCGCCCATGGGCCGAAGCCGGGCTGTTCCCACCCTTCCCCTTCGGCACCGACCTGACCGCCGACGAGTTGAAGATCGTTGGCGCCCTGAAGCGACTCAAGCACGCCACACAGCATCCCAGCGAACTGCTGACGGTGGCACTCAAGAGCTTCTGGGAAGGCAAGCAGGCGCCCCAGGCCTATCTGGAACGCCTGGGCCTGGCCGATGCGCACAGCCTCAAGGACTCCGTGATTCGCATGCTGTTCGCGGGCAATCTGTAACCCGCCTGCAGGTCTGGCCGCCAGCTCCTACACTGGCGGCCATGTCTGCACCCCGTTCCGGCGCGCCAGCGCCCGCCCCGTCCACCGCAGCCGCCCGGCCGCCGGTGAAGTCCCTGTCCGGGCTGTTGCCGTTTCTTCGCCCTTACCGTGGCCGCATCGCGCTGGCCGGATTGTTTCTGCTGCTGGCCGCGCTGGCCACACTGGCGTTTCCGCTGGCCTTGCGCAGCCTGATCGATGGCGGTGCGCTGGCCCTGTCGCCGCCCGGTCAGGCCGCGCCCGACCGGGGAGCCCAGATCATGGCCTTGCGCGGGCACTTCCTGGCGCTGTTCTCGGTGTCGGTGGCGCTGGGCATCTTCTCGGCCGGGCGCTTTTACATGGTCAGCTGGCTGGGTGAACGGGTGACCGCAGACCTTCGCAACGCGGTCTACGCCCATGTACTTCACCAAAGCCCGGAGTTCTTCGAGACCACGCAGACCGGTGAGGTCCTGTCCCGCCTGACCACGGACACCACGCTGGTGCAGACCGTGGTGGGGTCTTCGCTCAGCATGGGGCTTCGCAACGCCGTCATGGGCGTGGGCGCGCTGGCCATGCTGGTGTGGACCAACCCCTGGGTGATGCTGCAAGTGGCCGTGGTGCTGGTCTGCGTGGTGCTGCCAGCCCTGTGGTTCGGGCGACGGGTTCGCAAGCTCTCGCGGGCCAGCCAGGACCGCGTGGCCGACTCCAGCGCCATCGCGGCGGAGGTGCTCAACGCCATCCCGGTGGTGCAAAGCTACACCGCCGAAGACCGCGAAGCAGCCCGCTTCGACCACGCCACCGGCCAGGCGTTTTTCACCGCCGTGCGCCGCACCCGGGCGCGTGCGGTGCTGGTGGCCTTCATCATCATCGCAACCTCGGCCGCACTGCTCTGGGGTCTTTACCAAGGCACGCAGGCAGTCATGGAGGGCCGCATGTCAGCCGGTCATCTGGGGCAGACGGTGGTCTACGTGATCATTCTGGCCGGCGCCTTTGCGGTGCTCGGCGAGGTCTATGGCGACCTGCTGCGCGCAGCCGGCGCCACCGAGCGCCTGATGGAGCTGCTGCACAGCCCGTCGACCATCGTTTCTCCGGAAAATCCGGCCAAAGCCAGCGTCGTCCGGTCAGGTTCTGCTATTGAATTTGAAGCCATCACGTTTCATTACCCCTCCCGCCCGGCAACGCCGGCGCTGGCGGATTTCTCACTCTCCATCGCGCCCGGCGAGACCGTGGCGCTCGTGGGCTCCAGCGGCGCGGGCAAGAGTACCGTGTTCCAGCTGCTGCTGCGTTATTACGACCCGGAATCAGGCGCCGTGCGCATCGACGGCACCGTGATCCAGGACCTGGCACTGGACGACCTGCGTGGGCGCATTGCCATCGTGCCTCAGGATGCCGTGATCTTCTCCGCCAGCGCACTCGAAAACATCCGCTATGGCCGCCCCGGCGCCACGGATGCCGAGGTCCACGCCGCGGCGGCCGCGGCCTTTGCGCATGAATTCATCCTGGCTCTGCCAGAGGGCTACAACACCTTTCTGGGCGAACGCGGGGTGCGGCTATCCGGTGGCCAGCGCCAGCGGCTGGCGATCGCCCGCGCCATGCTGAAAGAAGCGCCCTTGCTGCTGCTGGACGAGGCCACCAGCGCGCTGGATGCCGAGAGTGAGCGCATGGTGCAGGCGGCGCTGGACTCGGCCATGCAACAACACAGCGGGCAGCGCACCACCCTGGTCATCGCGCACCGTCTGGCCACTGTCCAGAAGGCCGACCGCATCGTGGTCCTGGAGCATGGCCGCATCGTAGAGCAGGGAACCCACGATTCGCTGGTGGCGGCCAACGGGATCTATGCACGCCTGGCGGCGCTGCAGTTCACGGCCTGACCCCGAAAGGCAAGGCCCTGCGGCACCGCCTACTGGAGTGGCTCTTTCAGCACGTCGGGCAGGAGCAAGGGCAGCACGGGAATGCCCTCCTCCAGCAAGGCCTCGGCTTCCTCGGGGGACGTCCGGCCTCGAATGCCGCGCTCCTGGGTCTCGCCATAGTGCATCTGGCGGGCGACCTCGGCAAAGCGCTCGCCGACATCCTCGGTGCCCGCCATGACGCGGCGCATCATCTGCAACCAAGTGGCCTGCACCGCCTGCTCGGAGTTGGCCAGTTGAAGCCCTTGCGGGGCGTTTGAGGTGGCAGGCGGCTGGGCGGCCCCGAGGTTCAGCCGGGGCGCGCTCAGCTGTTTCACCACCGCGGTGTCATTGCAAACGGGGCATGCCACGAGGCCACGCCCAAGCTGGCTCTGGAAGTCGTCCTCGGAGGCAAACCAGCCCTCAAAGGTATGACGATGCATGCATTGAAGGTCCAAGACTTTCATGCCGATATTATGGCCTTGCCTCAGGCGCCCGGCTCCTGCCACTCCAGTGGCCAGGCCCCCGACAACACCTCCTGGACCCAGAGCAATCCGGCCACCGTCTTGGCGTCCGTCACCGCACCGTCGCGGCACCAGGCCGTCAGCTGCTGGGGCGTGGCCGTAAAGACGTCCAGGAACTCGCCGGCATCCAGGCGCTGAGGGCCCGCAACAAGGCCCCGGGCAAACCAGATTTCGATGAATTCCGTCGAGTACGAGATGACCGGGTGGATCACGCCGGCCCTCGCCCACTCGCGTGCCACAAAGCCCGTTTCTTCTGCGAGCTCGCGCCGGGCGCAGGCCAGGCGGTCTTCTCCCGGGTCCAGCTTGCCTGCAGGAAACTCGATCATGACCTCGCCGACTGGGTAGCGGAACTGTCGCTCCAGGACCAGCCTCGGCGATCCGTCTGCATCGAACAAAAGGGGAATCACCATCACCGCGCCCGGGTGGACGAGGTATTCACGGTCGCTGCTGCTGCCGTCTGGCAATCGAACCTGGTCGCGAAAGGCGTGCAGGAAACGGCCGCGGAAGAGTTCCTCCCGCTGCGTCATCACCTCGATCAGGTGGCTGTCGTCGCTGTTCATGACGGGTGCTGGCAGCTAAGCGTGAGCCCCTGATCGGGGTACCCCACGGCTTTCAAATCGACATCCCGCCAACTTGGGGCGCGAATCTGGCCAACAATATTGGCCAGCGTAAGGCGAGGGGCACCCCCTTGAAAGAGGCCATGGCAAGAGGACCCGGAAGCAATGGCGTTGCGCCTCAGGTCTTCAGCATCTGGACGATTGCATTGGCGCACAAGGCCATGAGGCCGCCCGGAAGAATTCCGAGGATCAGCACCAGTGCCCCGTTGATCGACAGCACCGCGCGCACGTCGAGGGGCGCCGACACCGTGGTCGCCGTGATCGGATTGTCGAAATACATCACCTTGACCACGCGAAGGTAATAGAAGGCACCGATCAGCGACATCATCACGGCAAACACCGCCAAGGCAAGATAGGCCGTCTCGCCGGACGACACCAGCGCCTGCAGCACCGCGAGCTTCGCATAGAAACCAACCAGAGGTGGAATGCCTGCCAGTGAGAACATGCACACGGCCATCACGCCGGCGTACAGCGGGCTGCGCTGATTCAAGCCTGCGAAGTCGGCAATTTCCTCGCTCTCAAACCCCTCACGCGCGAGCAGCATGATCACGCCGAACGTCGCCAACGTGGTCAGCACGTAGGTCACGACGTAGAACATCGAGGAGCTGTAGGCATTGGCGGCTGACAGGACGTTGCCATTGACGACGCCCGCCATGAGACCCAGCAACACGAAACCCATCTGGGAAATCGTGGAGTACGCCAGCATCCGCTTCAGGTTGGTCTGGGCGATCGCCGCAAGATTACCCAGGAACAGCGAGGCGACGGCCAGCACGCCCAGCATCTGTTGCCAGTCAAAGGCCAGCGGAAGCAAGCCTTCCACCAGCAAGCGGATGACGATGGCGAATGCAGCCAGCTTGGGTGCACCGGCCACCAGCAGGGTGACGGCCGTGGGAGCGCCCTGGTAGACGTCGGGAATCCACATGTGGAATGGCACCACACCCAACTTGAAAGCCAGCCCCGCGACCACAAAGACCAGGCCGAAAACGAGAACCTGATGCTTGATCTGGCCCGAGGCCACGGCCTTGAACACGGCGTTGACGTCCAGCGTGCCGGTGGCGCCATACAGCATGGACAGGCCATAGAGCAGGAAGCCCGACGCCATCGCGCCCAGCACAAAATATTTCATCGCCGCCTCGGTGGCCGTGGCGTTGTCCCGGCGCAGTGCCACCAAGGCATAGCTGGACAGGGTCAACAGCTCCAGACCGAGATAAATCACCAGGAAGTTGTTGCCGGAAATCATGACGGACATGCCCAGCAGCGAGAACATGCCCAGCGTGAACAGTTCACCACCGCGGAGCATGTCGCGCACCCCTGAATAGGGGCGGCCGTAGACCAAGGTGACCATCACGGCGATGGTGGCAAAGCACTTGAGCCAGTTCCCCATGGCATCGCTGACCACCATGTTGCCAAACGCGTAAATGGTCTGACCACCGAGGGCGTACAGGCCATTGAGCAGAGCGACCAGTGCCAGCGTCAGCATCGTCAATGCGTAGGTCGTCGTGCGACGAGGATTGGTCACGAACAGATCCGTCAGGGCGATCAGACACGCCATGAACAACAGGACGATTTCCGGGTAAACCGCGATCCAACTGAGTTTGTCAATCATCTTCTGTTTCTCGATTCAGTTTGATCAGTTGAGCTTGGAGAGCGCCACGTGCCTGAGCAACTCGTTCACTGAAACATTCATCACATCGGTGAAGGGTTTGGGATAGAGGCCCATGTACAGCACGGCGATGGCGAGAAGCGCCAGCATCAGGAACTCCCGTGCGTTGATGTCGGTCAGATCACGAACGTGGTCGTTCGCCACCGGACCGAGGTAGACCCGCTTGAACATCCAGAGCGTGTAGGCCGCGCCAAAGATCAATGCTGTTGCCGCACCGAAGCCGATCCAGAAATTGAACTTCACGGCACCGAGGATCACCATCCATTCGCCGACAAATCCCGCCGTTCCCGGCAGCCCGCAATTGGCCATGGCGAACAGCAGCGCGAATGCTGTGAACTTCGGCATGGTGTTGACCACGCCACCATAGCTGGCGATCTCTCGGGAGTGGACTCGGTCATACAGCACGCCGATGCTCAGGAACATCGCACCCGATACAAAGCCGTGCGCAATCATTTGCACCAAGCCACCGGACACCCCAATGGGGTTGAAGATGAAGAAGCCCAGCGTGACGAAGCCCATATGTGCGACCGATGAATAGGCCACCAGCTTTTTCATGTCCTTCTGAACCATGGCGACCAAGCCTACATAGATCACCGCGATCAATGACAGTGTGATCATCAGCCAAGCCCATTCACGCGATGCATCCGGAGCGATGGGCATGGAGAAGCGCAGGAAGCCGTAAGCACCCAGCTTGAGCATGATGGCCGCCAGCACCGCCGACCCCCCCGTGGGCGCTTCGACGTGCACATCGGGCAACCAGGTATGCACCGGCCACATGGGCACCTTGACAGCAAACGCGGCAAAGAACGAGAAGAACAACAGGGTCTGTGCGGTCCCGGACAGCGGCAGTTTGTGCCAGGTCAGCAGATCAAAACTGCCACCCGACTTGGTGTACAGGAAGATCAGCGCGACCAGCATCAGCAGCGAGCCGAGCAACGTATAGAGAAAGAACTTGAACGCCGCGTAGATCTTGTTCGGTCCACCCCAGATACCAATGATCAGGTACATCGGAATCAGCGTCGCCTCGAAGAAAACATAGAACAGCATGCCATCCAAGGCGCAGAACACCCCGATCATCAATCCACTGAGAATCAGGAAGGCGCCCATGTACTGATTCACACGCCGGGTAATCACCTCCCATCCGGCGATGACCACCACGACATTGATGAACGCCGTGAGCAGCACGAACCAAAGCGAAATGCCGTCCACGCCGAGGTGGTAGTTGACATTGAATCGCTCGATCCACATGCTCTTTTCGACAAACTGCATCGCTGCGGTATCGAGCTTGAAGCCGGAATACAAGGGCAGCGTCACCAGGAAACTGATCACCGCACCAACCAGTGCAAGCCAGCGCACGGCGCCAGCCTGATCATCGCGGCCCAGGGCAAGCAAAACGACACCGAATGCGATCGGAGTCCAAATGGCAAGGCTCAACAGACTCATTTTTCTTGTTCTCCCTACTTGTTGAGCCAGACGAAATACGTCATGAGCACGAACACGCCCATGATCATGGCAAACGCGTAGTGGTACAGATAGCCCGTCTGGACCCAGCGCACCACGCCGGACACCCATCCGACAACTTTCCATGAGCCATTGACCAGCAACCCGTCGATCACCGCGGCATCACCACCCTTCCAAAGCCCCGTGCCAACGGCGCGAGCGCCACGGGCCAGGATGTTCTCGTTGATCCAGTCCAGGTAATACTTGTTTTCCAGCAGGGTATAGATGGGCTGGACCCGGGCCTGGATGGCTGCCGGCAATGCCGTATTCACCATGTACAGGTAATACGCAGCCCCTACCCCAGCCAAGGCCAGCCAGAACGGTGCCGTCGTGAACGCATGCAACGCCATCTGCACCGGACCATGAAAGCCTTCGGCCAACTCGACCATGACGGGGTGCTTGGCGGCATCCACCCAGATGGAGTCTTTGAAGAAGTCGCCGAACAGCATGGGCTGGATCGTCATGAACCCAATCACGACCGACGGAATCGCCAACAGGACGAGTGGCACCGTCACCACCCACGGCGATTCATGGGGTTCGTGATGGCTGTCGTGATGGCCATGGTGGTCATCGTGATGCGCGTCAGGGTTCTGGTCATACCGTTCCTTGCCATGGAAGACCAGGAAGTACATCCGGAATGAATAGAACGCCGTGACGAACACGCCGGCCAGAACCGCGAAACTGGCAAATCCAGCCGCCGGCAGATGACTCTCGTGGACGGCTTCGATGATGCTGTCCTTCGAATAGAAACCAGCGAACAACGGGGTGCCGATCAGAGCCAGCGATCCGAGAAGCGAGGTGATCCAGGTGATGGGCATGTACTTGCGAACACCACCCATCCAGCGGATATCCTGATTGTGGTGCATGCCCATGATGACCGAGCCGGCGCCAAGGAACAACAAGGCCTTGAAGAAGGCGTGGGTCATCAGATGGAAGACGGCGACGGAATAGGCCGATGCCCCGAGCGCGACCGTCATGTAGCCCAACTGGGACAGGGTTGAATACGCAACCACCCGCTTGATATCGTTCTGGATGATGCCCAGGAAGCCCATGAACAGCGCAGTGATGGCACCGATCGTCAAGATGAAATTGAGGGCCGTGTCACTGAGCTCGAACAGGGGCGACATCCGTGCCACCATGAAGATACCGGCCGTCACCATTGTCGCGGCATGAATGAGTGCAGAGATCGGGGTCGGACCTTCCATCGAATCCGGCAGCCAGACATGCAGTGGAAACTGGGCCGACTTGCCCATGGCGCCAATGAAGAGGCAGATGCAGATGACGGTGATGAGCATCCAGTTGGTGCCAGGGAACACCAGCTTGCCGAGTTCGCCGGCCTTCGCAAAGGTTTCAGCATAGTTCAGGGTTCCGGCATAGGCCGCAATAAGTCCGATGCCAAGGATGAAGCCGAAGTCACCAACCCGGTTGACGAGGAAAGCCTTCATGTTCGCGAAGATCGCGCTGGGCTTGTTGAACCAGAAACCGATCAACAGGTAGGAGACCAGGCCCACAGCCTCCCATCCGAAGAAGAGCTGAAGCATGTTGTTGCTCATGACGAGCATCAACATCGAGAAAGTGAACAAAGAGATATAGGAGAAGAAGCGGTTGTAGCCGTCATCCTCTTCCATGTAACCGATCGTGTAGATATGAACCATCAGCGACACGAAGGTCACGACGCACATCATCATGGCCGTCAGGCCGTCAACGAGAAAGCCGATCTCCATCTTGAGTCCGCCGACGACCATCCAGGTGTAGAGGGTCTCATTGAAACGGGCGCCATCGATCGCCACACTCTTCAACGTCATGGCGGATAGCACGAAGGCCACCAGGACGCCCAGGATCGTGAACGTGTGCGAAAGCCGGCGACCGATGCGGTTGCCACCGAAGGAAGTACCCCACACACCGGCGAGAATGGACCCGACCAGCGGGGCCAGTGGCACAGCCAAAAGGGTTGAAGCAGAAAGGGTTTGACTCATTTTGAACTTGAAGAACCTGCGTTCAGCCCTTGAGCGTGTTGAGTTCGTCGACGTTGATGCTTGACTTGTTGCGGAACAGGAGCACCAGGATGGCCAAGCCAATTGCGGATTCCGCCGCAGCGACGGTCAGGATGAAGAACACAAATACCTGACCGTGCAAATCACCCAGGTAATGGGAAAACGCCACGAAATTCATGTTGACCGCGAGCAGCATCAACTCGATGGCCATCAGCAGCACAATCAGGTTCTTCCTGTTCAGGAAGATACCGATGATGGACAGCGCAAAAAGAATTGCGCCAAGCGAAAGAAAATGTCCCAGCGTGAGGGTCATGGTTGTTTCTCCGTACCGCTCAGGGCAGCCCCGGCCACAGCGTCAATGACATAGGGCTGTGTGGAAGGCATTTTCACGACTTCCATACGATCGCGGGCTTTGACCCGGACCTGGTCAGCCACATCAATGTGCTTGCTGTCCTTGCGCTGCCTCAGAGTCAGGGCAATGGCGGCAATGATGGCCACCAACAAAATCACGGCTGCGACTTCCAACGGATAGATGTATTGGGTATAGATCAGCTTGCCCAGTTCGCGGGTGTTTGACACTTGCTGGACCGCCTGCCCCAAAACAACCGGCGACTTGGGTTCTTCCGATATCCGGAACCCTCCGATCAGGACCGCTGACATTTCCAGCGCAATCAACACGCCCACCCCCGCAGCCAGCGGGAAATGGCGCCAGAAACCCTGCCTCATGCTGTCCACGTTGATATCCAGCATCATCACCACGAACAAAAAGAGAACCATCACGGCGCCCACATACACCAGCACGAGCGCGATGCCGAGAAATTCCGCCTTGAGCAAAATCCAGATGGCCGCCGCTTGAAAAAATGCGAGCACAAGGTACAGCACTGCATACACCGGATTGCGAGCCGTGATCACCCTGAATGAGGCGAACAGCAGCACGGCTGCAAAGAAATAGAAGAAACCGGTTTTGACGTCCATGGGCGTTTCTTTTTCGTGGGTCTTGAAAGCAGATCAGGCCTTGCAACAGCTATCGATACTTGGCATCTGCCGCCTTGGCAGCAGCGATCTGCGGTTCGAATCGGTCGCCAACGGCCAGCAGCATGTCCTTGGTGTAATACAAGTCACCCCGCTTCTCGCCGTGGTATTCAAGAATGTGCGTTTCCACAATCGAATCAACCGGGCAGCTTTCCTCGCAAAAGCCACAGAAGATGCATTTGGTCAGATCGATGTCGTAACGGGTTGTCCGCCGCGAGCCATCCGCACGCTGCTCCGACTCGATCGTGATCGCCATTGCCGGGCACACCGCTTCACAGAGCTTGCAGGCAATGCAGCGCTCTTCCCCGTTTTCATAACGGCGCAAGGCATGCAGACCCCGAAAACGCGGGGACAGCGGCGTCTTCTCTTCCGGGTATTCCAGCGTGATCTTGCTTCGAAAGGCGTACTTCCCGGTCAAGGCCATGCCCTTGAACAGTTCCTTCAGCAAGAAGCTGGACAGGAAATCCTTCAAGGAAAAGCCAGACGGGCTCGGAGAAACGACTGCGCTTGTTGTGGGGTTGGACATAAGCGATTCGATTTAATTCCAGATGTTCCAAGGGGTCTGCATCCAGGCACCGACAACCACCAACCAGACCAGCGTGACTGGAATGAACACCTTCCAGCCAAGGCGCATGATCTGGTCGTACCGGAAGCGAGGGAAGGTGGAGCGAATCCAGATGAACAGGGTCACCATGGAGAAAGTCTTCAGACCCAGCCAGATCCAGCCAGGGATCCATGTGAACACGGCACTCTGCACAGGAGGCAACCATCCGCCAAGGAACATCAGCGTCGCCAACAGTGAAACCAGCCAGATGTTGGCGTATTCAGCCATCTGGAACATGGCCCAGGACATGCCCGAGTACTCGACCATGTGGCCCGCCACGATCTCAGCTTCGCCTTCGATGACGTCGAAGGGAATTCGGTTGGTCTCAGCGAGGCTGGACACAAAATAGACGACAAAAACCGGCAACAGCGGCAACCAGTTCCATGACAGGAAATTCAAACCCATCTGCGCAAACTGGCCCCTGCCCTGAACGGCCACGATGTCAGACAGATTCAGGCTCGCCGACACCATGAGAACGATCAGGAAGCAGAAACCCATGGCAATTTCATAACTGACCATCTGCGCCGACGCCCGCAACGCACCAAGGAAGGCGTACTTGGAGTTTGATGACCAGCCGGAGATGATCACTCCGTAAACTTCCATGGAGGTGATCGCCATCAGAAACAACAGGCCCGCATTGATATTGGCCAACGCGAACTCGGGTCCAAAAGGCACCACAGCCCATGCGGCCAACGCCGGCATCACGGTCAGAACAGGCCCCATGTAGAACAGCATTTTTTCTGCCGCAGCGGGTCTGACAATCTCCTTGGTCATCAGCTTCAACGCATCGGCGATCGGCTGAAGCAGACCCAGAGGCCCCACGCGATTCGGGCCCATTCGGACTTGAACCCATCCCAGGACCCGGCGTTCCCAGAGTGTCGTGTAGGTCACGGCGCCTAGCACCACCATC
>Ga0208938_1002025_pt1 | contig 11069 bp, 10 predicted proteins | sample AD_UKC125_MetaG_FD_184434 | JGI IMG/M metagenome (GOLD analysis project Ga0208938, IMG submission 184434) | Active sludge microbial communities of municipal wastewater-treating anaerobic digesters from USA - AD_UKC125_MetaG (SPAdes) (version 2) | ecosystem: Engineered > Bioreactor > Anaerobic >... | reverse complement strand
TGGGTTTCAAGATCTTTTGGTATATGTGACCAAGGGAATATCAGCTATAGCAACAGAACTTAGGAATGAAAATAAAAATTCTGAGGGTCAAGATGATATAGGTGTTACATCAGATGCTATGGTGAACGTAAATCATCTGGTAACAATGAACCTTTTTTCAACCATTACAAATGCCAATTTTGATTCGGAAGCTTTGAAAAAGAGAATCGAAGAGACTCTTAGTATGAAGAATGAATTATTAAAAAGAGTCAGTGATAGATCAGCGCTTCCAGAGGCAGCTCTTTGGAACGGAAATAGTAATGAATATAGTGAAAAAGCAGCAAAGGTTGGAGTACTGTCTACAGAAAATGAAGACATACGAAGCCTCAGAGAGCTAGTGACTTATGGACTAAAAGGGCTGGCAGCCTATACGCAACATGCCAATGCTTTATTAAAGGAAAATCATGAAATAGATGCTTTTATTCAGAGAGCCCTGGCAGCTACACTTAATGATTCTCTTACGGTAGATGATCTAGTGTCACTTACACTTGAAACAGGAAAATATGGCGTGGATGGAATGGCACTTCTCGATAGTGCTAATACAGAAACCTATGGTAATCCAGAGATAACCAAGGTGGATCTAGGTGTCAGAAAGAATCCTGGAATTCTTATATCAGGTCATGATTTAAGAGATCTGGAGATGCTGTTGGAACAGACAAAGGGTATCGGAGTAGATGTGTATACTCATGGCGAGATGCTTCCTGCACATTATTATCCTGCATTCAAAAAATATGATAATTTTGCAGGAAATTATGGTAATGCATGGTGGAAACAGAATGAAGAATTTGAAAGCTTTAATGGACCGATACTTCTCACAACGAATTGTTTGGTACCACCAAGTGACAGCTATAAAGATAGAGTATATACGACAGGAGAAGTAGGGTTCCCCGGATGTAAGCATATCGATGGAGGAATTGGTGATACCAAAGATTTTTCTATTATAATCGAGCAAGCGAAAAAATGTCCGGCACCAAAAGAAATTGAAAAAGGAGAGATCGTTGGAGGATTTGCTCATGCTCAGGTATTTGCCCTTGCAGATAAAGTAGTTGATGCAGTAAAGAGTGGAGCGATCAAGAAATTTATAGTTATGGCAGGATGTGATGGAAGACAGAAATCAAGAAATTATTATACAGATTTTGCCAAGGCCCTTCCTGATGACACAATTATTCTGACAGCCGGATGTGCAAAATATAGATACAATAAGCTTCAGCTCGGAGATATTGGTGGAATTCCAAGAGTATTAGATGCCGGACAGTGCAATGACTCATATTCTCTTGCACTGATAGCTCTTAAATTAAAAGAAGTATTTGAACTTGATGATGTTAATAAATTACCTATTGTCTATAACATTGCGTGGTATGAGCAAAAGGCTGTAATTGTTCTCTTAGCACTGTTATATCTTGGAGTCAAGAATATACATCTAGGACCTACACTTCCTGCATTTTTATCTGCAAATGTAGTAAAGGTATTAGTTGATAATTTTGGGATTGCTGGAATCGGAACAGTAGAAGATGATATCGATCTGTTGATCATGGAATAATCTCAACAGGACTATTGAATCATACTTAAAATGTTGAAAGGAATATCGCAGATGATGAATAACAAAAACATTGATGTAAATCGGGCAATTATTAATAGAGAAGAAAATCATGAGAAATCAGATAGAGAAGAACTTCTAAAAAATTATATCAGACGTCTCACAAATGGTGATGACCTTGAGCTTGTAAGAGAAGATTTTAAAGAAAATTTTTCTGATGTATCTGCTATTGAAATTGCCAAAGCTGAACAGTCACTTTTGAATGATGGAACTCCTCTTTCTGATGTTCAAAAACTCTGCGATGTTCATTCTGCTCTTTTCCATGGAGCGACAACAGCGGAGAGAATACAGGCTGCCGAGGATGAGGTGGCCCGTTCTCTTCAAGCTGAGAAGAAACAAGAAGAAGAGAAAAAGATGCAGGATGTAGTCACAAGTTTTGGAGAAGATGTAGCAGAAAAAATAGATGTTTTTGAAAAGATTCCGGGTCATCCAATTAATATTCTTAGCTTGGAAAATAGAGAGCTTAGAAAGTTACTGGATAAAATAGATGACATTTCGGATGACAAAAATGTGAATGAGCTTAGACCTGAACTGATCAAGCTTCTCGGCCTTAAATCTCATTATGAGAAAAAGGATGAACTTATGTATCCTCTTCTTTCAGAAAAATACAATTTTCCAGGACCCAGTAATGTCATGTGGGGCGTTGAAATCGAAATAATGAACAGCCTTAAGAGTCTGATAAGTCCTGACAACGATATAAATAACGATTTATATATGGATGATTTTAACAAGACGATCAAGCGTATCAAGGAAATGATATATAAGGAAGAACGGATACTTTTCCCGCTATGCGGGAGAAACTTTACCGAAGATGAATGGATGGCTATAGCAAGAGATATACCTGAATTTGGATATTTCGAGTTAGATCAGGTCCAGATATGGGAAAGAGCATTTCATGTTGAAGATGCAAAGAGCTATGTGACTATTGACGGAAATATATCTGACGGTGATAAAATTGGGATCAATCTTCCTGGTGGAGACATGACTCTCACACAGCTAAGAGCAGTTTTAAATACTCTTCCAATGGAGATTACGATTATTGACGATCAGGATATAAATCGATTCTTTAATGAAGGGGAGAAGTTTTTTAAAAGGCCTAAAATGGCTGTTGGTAGAAAAGTGTATTCTTGCCATCCCAAGCATGTTGAACCGATGGTACGTATGCTGATCCATGATTTTAAGAGCGGCAAAAAGGACAGTATGTCTATCTGGAGTGAAAAGGAAGGTAAGCCGGTTTTGATTAATTATTATGCTCTTCGTGATCCATCAGGGAAATACCTGGGAACTATGGAAGCAGTCCAACTAATGGGACAGATCCTCGATTCATACACTCCTGGGAAAAAAGGTCCAATGAAGTAAAATAGTAATATAGATGAAATAATAGATTAAAAAGTGAAAATAGATTAATAATTCCATTGCCGGTATGAAGTGATATAATTTCTCATTATAAATATTGATAATACAAATTACGGATTTAAAATATGATAATATAAATAGGAGAAAATCATGATAAAAACGGGAATGCTGAATGAAATCAGTAGTCAGAGCAGTGATATGCAAGAATTTATGACGAGACAGTATAAGAACAGACCGATCAATGTATTTGAATCTCATGCTGATAAGAACCTTATATGCATAGACTGGATAGATGTCAAGATGCCTGAGATGAAACCAGTTCAGTTGGTTATATGTCAATCATCTGATGATCTTTTATTCCTATGTGAGAGCAAGAAACTTCTTGAAACAGTTAAAAAGAATTTGAAAGAGTTGGAAGATGCTACACTGGTTTGTACAACATGTAATGAGGGAATGTTGATTGGATTCTTATCTAAGATGATGAGAAATGATGAAGACAGCATTGAAAAAATAGAGGATAAGCTAGCTGATATTGAGGACACTGTTTTTTCTGAAAAAAAGTATCTTGATGATATTTCAAGAATGTCTATATATAGGAAAAAGGTTCGTGGACTGAGAAAATATTATGATCAGATGCTACTTGTATCAGATGGTCTATGCGATAATGAAAATAATCTGGTATCAGAGTCTGAACGTATCCATGCAGAGCTATTATATGATAGGATCAAGGGATTGGTAGGTAACGTACGAGATCTAAGAGAGTATACTTCTCAGATAGGCGAAGCATATCAGTCAAGGATCGGAATAGAACAGAACAATATTATGAAAACATTTACGATAATCTCTGGAATATTCCTCCCATTATCGCTTCTGGTAGGCTGGTATGGCATGAATTTTAAAAACATGAAAGAGCTAAACTGGAATTATGGGTATCTAGCGGTTACAATCATGAGTGTATGCATTGTATTTATATGTCTGTTGTTTTTTAAAAAGAAGAAGTGGATGTGATCCGGTCTTGAAATGGATATATTTATAAATATGTATATGTGTTAATTGCTTACTAGTCTTTGATGAGATTAGTAAGCGATTTTTGTTAAGAGAAAGTAAATCGATTGTTAAGAAATAATATATTTAAAATAAACTTAAATTTATTTACAGTTTTTGGTGATTTTATAATATAATGGCATTAACACTTTTTAGATCATGCATTTATCACAGGAGATATGGACAAAATGAACCAAACTATTGTAGATAAGATGATGCTTGCGATGGAAGCACATGAACTGCAAGCGTATTATCAGCCACAATATGATGCAACAACAGGAATAATAGTTGGAGCTGAAGCTCTTGTAAGATGGATAAAAAAAGATGGGACTATTAATTATCCGGATTCATTTATCCCACAGCTTGAAAAGAGCGAAGCAATTAATCTTCTGGATTGGTTTATGGTGGAAGAGACATTAAAAACTATAAATGAGCTTGGTAAAAGGGCAATTCCTATTGCGATTAATTTTTCTAGATGGCATATAAGAGAGGCTGACTTTGTGGACAGGCTATACTCTATGCTGAATGCATATGATGTCAGACCTGATCAAATAGAAATTGAATTGACTGAATCTGCAATAGTGGAGGGACAGGGACAGATCCTTGAATGGTCTAAAAAAATCTCAGATGCAGGATTCAAAATGGCAATAGATGATTTTGGAAGTGGTCTTTCTTCTATGTCATTTCTAAGAGATACACATGCTACAGTATTAAAGGTAGACAAGACATTGATAGATGACAATTGTCTAACCACAAGAGGTGAGAGAACACTAGAAGCAGTTTTCTATCTGGCACATCTTCTACATATGGAAACGGTTGCTGAAGGAGTTGAGACCAATGAACAGCTTAAATTCCTACAGAGCTGCGGATGCAACAGGATACAAGGGTTCTTGTTTTCAAAACCATTAAGTAAGGAACATTTCATGGCACTGTGCACAGAGAAAAGTGCGTCTAAGATTAATAAAAAAGATATTTTAAATGGACAGGATTATTACAATTCCATAAATATTCTTCTGAAAGCGATATATCAGAAATTCCCCTATATAATATTTGGAAACCTGACTATGAATAGTTATTACGTTATGTCAGAACAGACACTTATTAGTTCATGCGTTCCAAAAACAGGAATATTTGATGATTTGACCCAAAGTGGATATAAGATGCGAAAAGGAAAGGATATGGAACTCTTTCAAGAAAAATTTTCAAGGAAGAACCTAATGGATGCATACTACCGTGGTGAAAAAAAGGTCAGCATCATAACGAAGATGAAGCTTGATGATGGGATATACAGGAAGGTGGAGACAACAGATTATTTTGTGGAAAATCCGGCTTCTCCTGATATTCTTGTTGTGGGTCTTAATAATATAATTGAAGAATAATTAAAAGAAGACTATATTTTAAACCATTATATTACAACAGATCATATTAAAAATCTTACAATAAATCAGGAAACAACTGATTTGAAATTCTATGAAAGTAATCTATGTTGTTAAAGAATTTGAGCATTTAAATGGATTTTAGGAGAAATCATGAAATGAAAGATTCGTCAGCGTCACAAAAAACACTAATTATCACAGAAATAGCAATTATGGCTGCGGTTATATGTATACTGGGACCTTTATCTATACCTATTGGTTTGATTCCGGTTTCACTGACTCCGCTTACAGTTTTTTTGACAGTTTATATTTTGGGTCAGAAGGCAGGTACGATTTCTTGCTTTATCTATCTGTTAATTGGTTTGATTGGTATACCTGTTTTCTCTGGATTTGAAGGAGGACCCGGTAAATTATTTGGACCTACAGGAGGATTCTTAATTTCATTTTTGGTAATGGCGTGGATAGCCGGAGCATTTTATGATAAGACCAATAAAATCTGGATTCAGATTTTGGGAAGCATTTTAGCATTATTAGTTTGCTACTTGCTAGGAACAGCATGGTTGGCATGGCAGGCAAACATACAGATATTCAAGGCAATTCAGGTTGCTGTTATTCCATTTATCGGATTTGATGTTGCTAAAATATTTGTTGCTGTATTCTTGGGAAAGGCAGTGAAGTATGCTCTTAACAAGGCCAACCTTCTAAAGACAACGTAAAATCCGGTTGACAAACCTTTACTATGAAATTATAGTAATATGGGTTGCTGAGGCAACACCGACAGTTCGCTAGTACCATCCTGTCGTTAATAAAAACCAGGGCTGAATTAATCAAATTTTTTGATTTTTTTAGTGGCTCTGCGTTTTCTCGCAGAGCTATTTTTTTTAGATATTGTGTCAATTACGTTAGCACATGCTTTCATAAAATGACCTTATCTTGTGAATGGAATGATACATAGGAAGGGAACAAAATGAATTTAATGTTAGGAATCTTAGAGATCATAGTATGCTTTTCAGGCATAGTTATATTGGATAAACTGTTTGGAAAGTGGGGTTTGTTTGCGTGGATTTCGCTTGCAGTTGTGTTTGCCAATATTCAGGTAGCAAAACAGGTGAATATACTTGGATTTGCTACTAGTCTTGGTAATGTTGTTTTTGCATCTACATATCTCACAACGGATATCCTAAATGAAAAGTATGGCGAAAATTCCAGTAGAAATGCAGTTAAAATATCTGCAGCAGCGCTTGTTGCATATATTATATTTGCACAGATAACGCAGAGCTTTATACCTAATAAAACCGATGTGGTTGATAGCGGGATGAAGCAGATATTTTCTATGGCATTTAGAATAACAACAGCATCAGGAGCTATGTTTTTACTTTCGAATTGGTGCGATGTCGTTATATATCAGAAGATTAAAAATATAACAGGCGAAAGATTCATGTGGCTTAGAAATAATGTTTCTACGATCATATGTAACTGCGGAGAAAATTTTGCTTTTACTCTTTTGGCGTTCTGGGGAACATTTTCCTTCTCATATTGTATGCAGATAGCTGTATCAGCTTCGTGTCTGGAAATAATAATTGCTCTTTGTGATACACCATTTTTGTATATAGCAAAGCACCTCACAGGAAGAAGTGGTATATTTTTGGAAAAAGAAGATGATATTGATTTACCTGATTTAGATGATAGAAACGGTACATCAGTAGGAATCAGCAAAACCAGTAAAAAAAATATGGATTCATATGATGAAAAAGAGAATGAGGTGATCGCATGATATATGACATTATCAGGTATCAGGTCGACGATAATAGTACTCTTCCCAGGGAAAATGTGCTTTTGGTCTCTCTTGGATGTTCATGGGGAAAATGCTCATTCTGCGATTACCAAGATGATAAGTCTGAATCTGTATTACTCTGTGACAAAAAAAACAGGGAAGTACTTAGCCAGGTAAGAGGAAGTGATATTGGAATAACCACTCTTGAGGTCACATGTTCAGCGTCATATACAGAACTAACATTTACAACACTTAATTATATAAGAGATATTTGCATTAAAAAGGGGGTTACTACAGTCATACTAGAGGGACATTATCTATATAGAGAGTCTAATCATTATTTTATGGATTTTTTTGGAGAAAAGAACATTAAAGTAATGTTTCGTTGCGGCGTTGAGACTTTTGATGAGCATCTTAGAGAGAATATTTTTCAAAAGGGCTTGCCTGGAGTGTTACCTGAGGATATTTCCAAGTATTTTCAGTGGATAAATCTTATGTTTGGAATGGAAGGTCAGACATTTGAACAGCTAAAAGAAGACATTTCTATTGGAATAAATAATTTTGAGAGAGTAAATCTTAGTATATATACACCAGTTAAAAATGGTCCTAAAAGAGATATAGAGGCAATCAACAATTTTTATGGAAGTGATTTTTATAAGAACATTGCAAACAATCCTAAAATAGACATTTACGATGAGTGGGATGATGAGAATATACATAAGGTAGGTCATGATATATAGATTGAGTCGTATTAATAGTTAAAGATATTTACTTTGTGGTTTGTAAAATAATAGGGTATCTTCTATATATGATATTAGATAAAAAGGGTACTTGAAATTTATTTATTCTATTTCTTAGGATATAGTATAAATAGGTTTCAAGTACTTTTATAAATTAGTGAGAATGTAGTTAAAATAAGTTATAATTAGAGGCGAGATTACGGAGGTAGAATGATGAATCCAATGGATATGATGAAAATAGCAGGAAGAATTCAGAAGTTTAATGAAGATCACCCCAAGATGAAGGCATTTATTGCAGCAGTTAAGGGAGATTTTAGAGAAGAAACTGTAATAGAAATATCTGTTACAAACCCGGAAGGGCAGAATAGATCAGCTAATATCAAGCTGAATGCTGACGATGTAGAGACGCTTAGTATGTTTATGAATATGGGACATTAGTTTATAAAAATAAAGTATATTTTTTTTATTTAGCAATCTAACTTTAACATGTAATAAAAACAATCGGAATATTTTATTGACTTATGTATAATTGACATATGAAGTTATCATCATCAATAAAATTAATGATTTTATTGAAATGAAAGCAGGTATATATAATGAATATTCCAAAATTTGATCAGGAACTTAACAATATGATAGCTACAGTGATAAGAGAAATGGCATCTGATCCTATTAATTCCGGAGACTGGGAAAAGGTCAGATCTGGGCTGATAGATGCATTAAACGCTGTAAAAGAAATTGAAATCAATAAAAAAAAGTAAGTCAATAAAAACGCGGACATTAAATAATGCCTGAATCAATTACAGAAAGATTTTACAGATGAAAGAATATATGATTGATGAAATTAGCGCAAAAATGGTACTTTTAGATTATGTTCCGGTTCTTTTCTTTGTCGGGTGTATTTTTGCTGTGTATTTAAAACTTAATAATACGATTTTTCTTGTCGGTGGCATATTATGTACAGTAGCAGGTCTTAGCAAGGCTAGCTGGAAATTGGTGCTTGCACAAAAAAATAAAAACATATTTTTTTTGAATCGTATTTTCAGGATATTTATGTGCATAGGATTTACACTTATAGGTATTTCGATTTTTTTAAGCTGGAGTCATATTACTATAGGAAATCTTACAAGCGCTGTAACAGGATTTCCACAGATTATATTTTTTGCCATAACAATAATTGGGTTAATTTTTATGTGTGTATGCGCAGCTAAGCAGGATCATTCAAAGAAAAATTCAAATTGGATGGAAGAAATAATTAACACTTTTTCTCAGGGAAGCCTATTAATTGGCGTTTTGATCTCATGTGGATATATTTTTTGATAAAATTATAAATTTTTTATAAACTTTTTCTTCACTTTTATTGTAAAAACCAGTAAAATGTTATCTATCAGTTGGAACGCAGGCTGATTTTACTTTTGATTCAAAAAGAGGGGATTCTGAATCGAATCAAAAGGGATTTTGATCTTTGAAATTTAATTTTGGAAAATTTTATGCGTTCAATTTTTCGAAGGGAGATTATTAGTTATGGAAAAGAAAAAAAGGTCTTTGAACACCTACGAGATTCTTTTGATCGTACTGGTTGCCGTAGCCATTATTTCTATGTTTGTAAGTGGTAAGACATATACAAATGCAGATGGCAAGACAGCAAAAGTTGTAGCAGCTATTTCAGCTGATACAGGTATTGGAACTATCATGATGGCTCCTATCAAGGGATTCCTTGATGCAGGTCAGGTTATCGGATTCGTATTCTGTATCGGAGCATTCCTTGCACTTGTTAATGCAACAGGAGCTCTTGAGACAGGTATCAACAATCTTGTTAAGAAGATGCATGGAAAAGAAACACTTCTGATCCCTGTACTTATGTTCATCTTCTCAGTTGGTGGTACTACATACGGAATGTGTGAAGAGTCTGTTGGATTCTACATCATTCTTGCAGCTACAATGCTTGCTGCTGGTATGGATCCTATGGTTGGTGCCGCAACAGTTTGTCTCGGTGCTGGAATCGGATGCCTTGGATCAACCATTAATCCGTTTGCAACTGGAGCAGCTATCGATGCTTCAAACGCAGCTTTCAAACTTCAGGGAATTGATGCTCATGTAAACACTGGTACTGTTTACCTTATGGGTCTTATCCTTTGGCTTGGATGCTATGTAATTTCTACATTGTTTGTAGTTCGTTATGCTAAGAAAGTTATCGCTGGCAAGGGTTCTATCCTTACACAGTCACAGCTTGCTGAATGTCAGGAAGCTTATGGTAACAAGTCTAATGAAGTTGTTCCTCTTACAGGAAGACAGAAGGCAGTTCTTTGGATCTTCGGACTTTCATTTGTAGTAATGATCATGGGATTTGTTCCCTGGGCTTCAATCCATTGTAATGGATTCTACAATGCACTTGGTTGGACAAAGTATCTTACAGGCGCACAGCTTGGTGACTGGTACTTCAATGAAGGTGGTACATGGTTCATACTTATGGGAATCATCATTGGTATTATCGGTATTGATGATAAGTCTAAGTTCCCTGAGATCATCGTTAGCGGTATGTCTGATATGATTGGTGTTAACCTTGTAATCGCACTTGCTCGTGCAACAACAGTTCTTCTTGCTTCAACAGGAATGGGCAGCTGGTTTGTAGAGGCATCTGTTAAGGGTCTTACACAGTCTCATATGAATGCTGGAGTATTTGGATTCTTGGATTACATTCTTCATGTAGGTCTTTCATTCCTTGTACCTTCATCATCAGGTCTTGCTGGACTTTCATGCCCTATCGTTTCCCCGATAGTACATAAGATGGGATGGTCTGTAGAGACATCGATCATGATCAACGTAGCTGCAAATGGTTTTGTAAACCTGTTTACACCTACTGCTGGAGCAATGATGGGTGGTCTTGCACTTGCACGTGTTCCTTATGCTACATGGCTTAAATTCGTTAAGGGACTTCTTGCTATGATTTTCGTATTTGTAGCAGTTGTACTTGTTATTGGAATGCTTGTATTCTAAAACAGTCGAATGATTTGATTCTTTGCTTATGCTAAAAAATCGTGAAAAACGCTCGGATAATCCGAGCGTTTTTTTATGCATTTTATTGGTAAAAATTAAACAAAATTTTAATGATTGATGTCACTAATTTGTCATTATAGCACAAA
>Ga0208938_1002021_pt1 | contig 11083 bp, 9 predicted proteins | sample AD_UKC125_MetaG_FD_184434 | JGI IMG/M metagenome (GOLD analysis project Ga0208938, IMG submission 184434) | Active sludge microbial communities of municipal wastewater-treating anaerobic digesters from USA - AD_UKC125_MetaG (SPAdes) (version 2) | ecosystem: Engineered > Bioreactor > Anaerobic >... | reverse complement strand
TGTCTAACTTGTCAACAGGTTCAGTGTACGCCATTACACATACCTCCCTAAGTAATTTTTATAAGCACTTTTACGGTATATGTTGCGGCAAATTGTGTGCATATACAGGTGCTTTTCCTGCCACATCAACACCTTCATTATATCATTTGACAAATACAAGGTCAATCCTGTAAAGAACACAAGGGGTCAGTCCCTCTGTGCTGTTTTCTAGGTTTTTTGCAGGAAAAATTCATTCGGGCGTAGCATAGCACAAGGGGTCAGTCCCTCTGTGCTAATTGCTGGTAAGAAAGAACACAAGGGGTCAGTCCCTCTGTGCTGTGTAAACTCATAGAAAGGTGAGGTCTTTATGGAGAAAATTCTCTTGTAATGGATAAATTCCTGCTTGTAGAAGAAAAAATATTTAAGCTTTTAGAGGGGGCTATACCTACCCTAAAGTTTCTATGCATTGACAATATTTTATAATATTTGTTATAATAAAGAAAAACATATTCTGAATATACCGCTTAATCCTTTTATAAAGGAACGGGGGAACCAGTTTCTTGGGGTGTATCTTCTTATACGAAGTAAGGTTACTCTTGGACCTGAACCCGTCAGCTAACCTCGTAAGCGTGCCAAGAGGAGGTTGATAGTTATTGAGCTTGTTGATAAAACAAAGCTATGGATCTCCATGGCTTTGTTTTTATTTTACCAGTTGCTTAAATTTCTGCAAAAAAGAAGGGAGGGCTTTTTTTGATAAGCTTTAAAAATGTCACTAAGAAATTTGGAGAGCAAATCGCTGTAGACAATTTGACAATAGATCTGCCTTCCAGCGAAATCACTGTATTGATTGGTCCCAGCGGTTGCGGGAAGACCACGACTTTAAGGATGATTAACCGTTTGATAGAACCGACCGAGGGCGTAATTTACATTAACGGAACTGACATAAGCAAAGTAGATCCGGTAGAGCTAAGGCGAAATATCGGTTATGTCATACAGCAAATTGCGCTTTTCCCCCATATGACCATTGCACAAAACGTCGGTCTTGTGCCATATCTAAAAAATTGGCCTGAGGCCAAGCGCAAGGAGCGAATAGAAGAACTGCTCGAAATGGTGGGGATGCCCACGTCTAAATTCTACAACCGCTATCCTGATGAGCTAAGCGGCGGTCAGCAGCAGCGAATAGGCGTAGCCAGAGCCCTTGCGGCAGATCCGGATATAATCTTGATGGATGAGCCCTTCGGAGCGCTTGACCCTATTACCAGAGCAACCCTCCAAGACGAACTTTTGGACATGCAGGATAAGCTTGGAAAAACCATTGTTTTTGTTACCCATGATATGGATGAGGCGTTAAAACTTGCAAATAAAATAGCTATTATGAAGGACGGAAAGGTGCTCCAATATGATACTCCAGAACAATTATTGAAAAATCCTGCTCATGGTTTTGTAGAGGAGTTCATCGGGAGAGATCGATTGCTCAAAAGGCCTGAATTAATCAAAGTTAAAGATATTATGATAACAGAACCTGTAACAATTCTTCCGGAAAGAACTTTAACTCAAGCATTGGAAAAAATGCGAAGAGAAAAAGTTGATAGCCTTATGGTCGTAGACCGATCTGAAAAGTTTATAGGGCTTGTTACCGCAAACGATGTGCTTCAAAGCTTCGACAAAGTAGAAAAAATATCCGAAATAGTAAAGACAGAGGTTTATTATGTAAATGAAGATGCTAACGTAAGCCAAGTGCTTTCAATAATGGCACAAAAACAAGTGGGTTATGTGCCAGTCGTCAGCAGCGACAATAGGCTTGTAGGGCTTGTCACCCGATCCAGTTTAGTCAATGTTTTAGGGGCAACAGCTAATCGAGGGAAAGGAGAGGACAAAAAATGAAGCTAATTACATTTTTCATAAATAATTACGATCGTATATTTGAATTGCTGCTTCAGCACCTCACACTTACCGGAACCGCGATACTTGCTGCTATAGCAATTGGTGTCCCTATCGGCATAGCAATAACCCGCTATAAATACCTGGCAAGCCCAATACTTGCCATCTCCAGTATATTTCAAACAATTCCCAGTATAGCCTTTTTTGGCCTCCTGATACCTTTTCTTGGCATTGGCAGAAAAACTGCGATATTGGTCTTGTTTCTGTATGCCCTGCTTCCCATAGTAAAAAACACCTATACGGGTATAAAGGAAGTCTCGCCCTTTATGATCGAAGCAGGACGAGGCATGGGAATGACGGACTTTCAAATACTGCGAATGGTAGAATTGCCCCAATCTTTGCCTGTAATTATGGCGGGTATAAGGGTTGCAACTGTAATAAACATCGGCACAACTACTATAGCAGCATACATCGGCGCAGGAGGACTTGGAGAATTAATTTTTACCGGAATCCAAATATATCGAAATGAAATGATACTGGCTGGAGCTATTCCTGCTGCAATTCTCGCGATTTTGGCGGATCAGTTGCTTGGATATGTTGAATACAGGCTAACGCCGAGAAGTATCCGTAAGGCAAATAAATCATCATAGGGAGGTATATTAAATGAAGAGAAAATGGTTGTCTGCTATGGGGTTGTTAATTATTGGCGTATTTTTGGCAACAAGCTTAATCGGCTGTGGCGGTCCAAAAGAACCTGATATAAAAATCGGAGGCAAAAACTTCTCTGAGCAATTTATAATGGCAGAAATGTTCAGGATCCTTATCGAAGAAAATACCGATCTTACCACCAGTGTTAAGACTAATCTAGCAGGAACTGTTATTTTCGATGCGATAAAATCCGGTGATATAGACTTATACTTGGAATACACCGGAACTGCATTGACTAACCTTGGTATAGATCCTATAAGCGATCCCGACGAAGTTTATAGAATCGTCAAAGAAGAATTTGACAAACAGTTTAATATAAAATGGATGAAGCCTTATGGCTTCAATAATACCTATGCAATGGTAGTTACAAAAGAAACCGCTGAAAAATATAATTTAAAAACAATATCCGACCTTGCTAAGGTGGCAGACAAACTGACCCTCGGGTGCACTTACGTCTTTACCGAAAGAGACGATGGCTATCCCGGGCTTAGCAAACACTATGGATTCAAATTTGGCGATGTTCGGGGGATGGATCCTTCACTGATGTACCAAGCCCTGGTTCAAGGCAGTGTTGATGTAATTAGCGGATTTGCAACCGATGGCAGAATAGCCGCTTTCGGCTTGGTGACCCTTGAAGATGATAAAAAGTTTTTCCCTCCTTATGACGCAACAGCTATAGTAAGAGGAGAAGTGTTAGAAAAACACCCTGAACTAGAAGATTTACTAAATAAGCTTGCCGGGCGCATCGACGATAAGAAAATGGCTGAACTTAATGCTGCGGTAGACCTGGATAAACAAGAGCCTGCTGATGTTGCAAGAAAGTTTCTTGAAGAAGAAGGTCTTATAGGCAAAAAATAGCAAGAATATATATTAATTAAAATAACGGGCATTAGTTAAACGCCGTCTGATAATTAGCACGGCGTTTTTTACATAACCATATGTTCAGGCCGTGTATACGGTTCCTGACAAATCTTGGCAACTTTTATCAATAGTAATTAAAATGTCGGAGAGCAGATAAAGAACTTGCCGCCGGAGCAAGTTTATAAATATCAGTCTCTGTTATTTTGAGAAGGTCTTAAGATGGGAAAGTTCCCGTATTTGTGTTAAAATATCCTTGCAAAGCACTATTTTATTCACAACAAGATGAGCAAGAGGTGAAATATTATGGAAAAACTCATAATGTTGAGTCCCGGCAGAACCACTTCGATTAATTTATCCGTGCAGCTTGAGGAAGTTTTTGGCAAATATATTAAAATAGAGCCATATTGTCTAGAAGATGATTTAGATTTTAATATTACAAACTCACTTGTTGTGCTGTCCTCTCCTCGCATTATAAAAGGTAAAATTAAATCATTAGTAGATCGTGGATTAAATTATATTATAGCTCAGCGAGTAATAAATCATAGATATATTTCAGAATTATTAGACCTTCCTAAGGCAACTGAGGTTCTGCTTGTAAACGACAGAGCTGAGACAACATATCAGACCATAGAACAGCTAGAGGCGCTAGGGATAAATTATATAAAATATCACCCTTATTATCCCGGTATAGATTCATATCCAAGGCTTAATATTGCCGTAACGGTTGGAGAGCCAAATCTTGTCCCATATGCAGTCAAGAAGGTAATTAATATAGGCACAAGACAAATAGATATCATAACATTAGCAGATATAGCAAGAAGGCTCGGATTAATAGACAAACTAGCAGATAAGCTGTCTTCTAAATATGTAAATGAAATAATAGAACTGCTAAATCAAATAAACGATTACGCAAAAGGTCTAAAAATAGTTAGTAGCAGGCTTGATACTATTGCCAATTGTCTATCAAAGGCAATTCTATACATTAAAAACGATGGCACTATCTTAGTCAGTAATCAGGAATTGCATAATATTTTGGGATATAGCAGCGAGAATATCATTGGAAAAAATATTAATGACATATTGCCACAAATAACTGTGCGAAACCATAATAAGTCAGAAATTGTCACAATCCATAATAATACACTATTTGTTACTGCCAAAGTCATAGAGGGCCAAAACAGTGAAGATGGAATTATTTATATTTTTGAAAAAAGCGAAGAAATTGAAAAAAACGAGCACAAAATTCGCCGAATGACAACAAGGAAGGCTGTCAAGAGTTATTACACCTTTGATGATATCATTTATGAAAGTAAAGAGATGGAAAAACTCGTTGAGAAAGCTAGGACTTTTGCGGCTACAGATTCCACAATTTTGATAGAGGGAGAAAGCGGCACAGGAAAAGAATTATTCGCCCAGGCAATTCATTCTGCCTCGAGGCGAGCAAATGGACCTTTTGTACCTGTTAATTTTTCATCTATACCTATAAATCTAATTGAATCTGAGCTTTTCGGCTATGAAGAAGGCTCTTTTACAGGTGCTATAAGAGGTGGAAAGCGGGGGCTTTTTGAAGAGGCGCATGGAGGAACAATTTTCTTAGATGAAATCGGAGATGCTTCATTAGAATCTCAATGCACATTACTGAGAGTAATTCAAGAAAGGCAAGTAAGAAGGGTTGGAAGCATCAAAGAAATCCCTGTAGATGTAAGGATTATAGTTGCAACAAACAAGAATTTGGTAGAAGAAATTAATAAGGGCAATTTTAGATCAGATTTATATTACAGATTAAATATCTTGCCTCTTCGGACATTGAGCCTGAGAGAAAGAAAATCAGATATCTTTGTTTTGGCGAACCATTTTATAAAAAACTATAGCAATGGTCAAATTATAAATATTGAACAAATTTTAGATAATGAAGCTATTAAGGCACTATACGAATATGATTGGCCGGGAAATATACGGCAATTAGAAAATGCTATGGAGTATTTAGCTGTTATTTGGCAAAATGGTAAAAAATTAAGCAAGAATGATCTTCCTGAATACATCATATCAGGCAGCAATGTCTCTAAAAACACCCTCCTTTTAGACATATTAGGCAAGGATATGCTGTGGCTTTTAAGTAAATTAAAGAACTCAGACGGCTTGGGAAGGCGCTACTTAGCAGAGTTTGCCAAAAATGAAAATATTCCTCTTACGGAAGGACAGATAAGAAATTTGATTAATAAGGCGGAATCTCTGGGGTTTGTAAAATCTTACACAGGGAGGCAAGGTACTATACTGACCGAAAAAGGATATGCTGTTATATCATTAATTAACATCTAATACCTGCCCAAATCTATTTTCTTTTTAATTAAAATTAAATGGGTCAAATTAATTAAGAAACGGGAAAAAATATCTCCCGTTTCTTAATTTTAATTACAAGATATACGCAATACTTAGTGCTTTGATATTTGGCATGTAATTTGCATTATATTTTTAATATATTTAGCAAAATGTAGAGGAGGGTAATTATGAAAAAACTCAGTTTACCTGTAAAGATCTTTATCGGATTGGTATTAGGTATAGTAGTAGGTCTTATTTTTCAATCATCGCCAGAAGTTGCAATAACTTACATCAAGCCGTTAGGAGTTTTGTTTTTAAATCTTATTAAAATGGTCATAGTTCCTCTAGTATTATCTTCATTAGTAGTAGGTAGCGCGAGCACCGGCGATGTGGGAAAGCTAGGCAGGATAGGTATCAAAACCCTGGCTTATTTTTTAATTACTACTGCTTTAGCTGTTACTTTAGGACTATTTTTTGCTAATATTTTACAGCCGGGTCTTGGTTTGAGTATTCCTTTAGATGCCACAGCCGAAGCTGGGGAAATTCCTTCTATGTTAGATACCTTATTAAATATTGTTCCAACAAATCCTATTCAAGCTATGGCTGAGGCTAATATGCTCCAAATTATTATTTTCGCTCTATTTTTGGGAATTTCAATTACGCTAGTAGGCGATAAAGCTAAACCATTCTTTGATTTTTTTGATAGTATGGCAGAAGTATGTTACAAGATAGTTGCTATAATAATGGAATTTGGACCTATAGGAGTTTTTGGTTTAATTGCTCCTGTTGTAGCAGAGCATGGAGCATCGGCGTTGCTTCCCCTCTTGAAGGTGATTATTGCAGTTTATCTCAGCTGTATCGTCCATGCTGTTTTAGTTTACTCCGGCGCAGTTTATCTCTTTACAAAGATGAACCCTATCATGTTTTTTAAAGGCGCAGCTCCTGCTATGATGCTCGCATTTACTACAAGCTCTAGCTCAGGTACACTGCCTATTACTATGAAATGCACAGAGGAAAATTTAGGTGTTCCAAAATCCATTAGCAGTTTTGTGCTGCCTTTAGGAGCAACGATCAATATGGATGGCACAGCTTTATATCAAGGAGTCTGCGCACTATTTGTAGCTCAAGTCTATGGTTTAGACCTTAATCTTGCACAGCAGATGACTGTAGTATTAACAGCAACTTTAGCTTCTATAGGCACTGCTGGGGTTCCCGGCGGAGGACTTATCATGCTTACAATGGTTCTTCAATCAGTTGGCCTTCCTTTAGAGGGCGTTGCTCTCATTGGCGGAATTGACAGGATATTAGATATGGCAAGAACTTGTGTTAATACAACTGGCAATATGGCTTGCGCTGTGGTGATAGCATCTACTGAAGGAGAGCTGCAAGAATCTGTTAAAGAACAAGAATCAGTCTTGGCTTAAAATTTAAATATCGAAAAAGTTGCCTATTCATTCAACATAAACTTTACTATTCGAGGTGGTAGCTATGATACTTGGAATATTAGGCGGCATGGGTCCTGCAGCCACTAGTAATTTTTTTAAAAAAATAATTAGCTGCACTGATGCAAAAAGTGATCAGGAACATCTGCATGTAATTATTGACAATAATATAGAAATACCTGACCGAACAAGTTATATCTGTGGTTCCGGAGAAGATCCCAGGGCTGAGATGATTCGTTCAGTTATAAAATTAGAAGCAATGGGAGCCGATTATATAGCAATTCCTTGCAATACTGCCCATTATTTTTACGATGATTTAACTAAATATACAAAAGTAAAAATACTTAACATGATACATGAAACAGCAATCTTTTTAAAAGATATGAAACCAGATTGTAAGGATTATTTACTTTTAGCAACTAAAGGCACATATTTCTCGGGAATTTATAGGAAAACATTTGATGCAGTAGGTTTAAGAATAATCGAACCAGACAACAATGATAAAGAGCGTATCATGGATTGGATTTATAAGGTAAAATCTTCAAACTTTGATATATCTTTAAATGAATTTACCTTTGTTATTAATAAATATTGTGAAGGCAAAGCTGTCTTGCCAATTTTAGGATGCACTGAATTGCCTTTGCTGGCACAGAAAATAGGGTTTTCCGGGGAGTATATAGATTCTCTTTCGATACTCGCCAAGCGTTGTGTTGATGTTGCTGAAGCGGAAAAAAAGAGCAGTGTAGGTGTAAATACTTGCTGTTTTATGTAAATTACTGTAAAAATCAACATGGAAGGTGATTATAAAATGGAACAGTATCGCATAGAGCATGATTTGTTAGGTGAAAAAAGGGTGCCAATTGATGCCTACTATGGCATACAAACTCAACGTGCATTGGAGAATTTCCCTATTACAGGCTACAGGCCTCATAAAGAACTAATACTTGCTATGGTTATGGTTAAAAAGGCAGCTGCACTTGCCAACATGCAATTGGGGAAATTAGATAAAAAAAGAGCTGATGCAATTATCCGAGCTGCCGATGAAATCTTGTCAGGTCAATGAAGTAATTGCAAACAGAGCAATAGAGATTCTCGGAGGTAAAAAAGGCGACTACACGCTGATTTCACCAAACTCCCACGTAAACATGTCTCAATCTACTAATGATGTTTTCCCTACTGCTGTTCGAATTGCTATATTAAAATTAGTGAAAAGCCTTTTGGCAGAATTAGAACATTTGCATGAGGCACTTCTAAAAAAATCCGAGGAGTTTGATGATGTTATAAAAATGGGTCGTACCCATCTTCAAGATGCGGTTCCTATTCGTTTAGGGCAGGAATTTGGAGCATATGCCCGAGTGATTAACAGAGATTTGCTCAGAATCAAAACAGCTTCCGAAGCTCTAAAAGAAGTGAATATTGGAGCAACTGCTGTAGGTACCGGTCTAAATGCTCAAATAGAATATATCGAATCCACGATAGAAAACCTGAGAAAGATTTCCGGCTTTCAAGTCTATAGTGCTGAAGATTTAGTAGATGCAACACAAAATGTAGATACACTTGCAGCTTTTTCAGGAAGTTTGAAGATTCTAGGATTAAATCTATCAAAGATAGCTAATGATTTAAGATTGATGGCATCGGGCCCAAGAGCCGGCCTTCATGAAATCAACCTCCCGCCGGTTCAACCCGGTTCATCGATTATGCCCGGTAAGGTAAATCCTGTAATGGCAGAAGTGGTAAACCAAGTAGCTTTTCAAGTCATGGGAAATGACCACACTGTTGCTCTTGTGGCACAAGCAGGCCAATTTGAACTAAATGTTATGGAGCCGGTAATGGTCTTTAATATAATACAATCTATAGAGATACTTACGAATGTTATAAAGGTCTTTAGAGAAAAGTGCATAATGGGGATAACAGCAAATCGTGAAAGATGCCAAGATATGGTCAATAGAAGTGTAGGAATTATCACGGCATTAGTGCCTCATATAGGATATGAAGGTGCGTCAAAGCTTGCTAAAGAGGTTATAATAAGCGGCAAAAGTGTGCCTGAAATAATCCTCGAAAAGTCTATTTTGACACCGGAAGAAACGAAAGTCATATTGAGTCCTCAGAACATGACGCAACCTATCTATTCTCACAGATAAAAAACTCGCCCCAGGGCGAGTTTATAAGTATCAATCTTTAGAAAAAGCAGGTATTATTTCTTCCATATTGCTTAATTCTATTTCAAATCTATAACTATATCATCTAAGAATACCTCTTTTGGCAATGTCCCTTTCTGCTTTAAATAATCTAATACTTCTTTTTCATCACTTTTAAGAATTGAGGGGCCAATTATCCGATGTCCGTCTTCGCCTAATACTTCAAATTCTACCTTAGGAGTTATAATGAGCTTAGTAGCGTCTTTATCTATTTTCCTGCCACAAGGTTTTAGCCCGGTCGTTAATATGCTTTATGCTGACTTAGGTGTTGTACCGTGATATAAAATTTGCGGAGCAAGGAATCTTGAAGCTGCTTTTAACGAAAAAGAAAGCCACAAAATGGCTTTCTTTTTCACTGTCGGTTGGATTATAATAATAATGCCCTTGTTTTAATAATTCGCAAGTTATTGCTTTAGCGACTATCTACGCCCCGTATCACTCCAAAACTGATACCGGTCAGCCGTTCAATTTGCCTGATGGATAAGCCTTTTTCCCTACACTGTTTTATGACTTTATTGCGCTTACCCTTTTCAAAAAGCGCTATCTCGCTTGGGCTCTGGACATCGCATATACTTTTAATAAAATTGGTAGCTTGCACATCATTTAATCTGACACCTTGATCATAGTCCAGGCATCGGTCCTGATTTTCCGCTAAGTTAAATTCCTCAAATAATTTTATTGCCTTTACCCTATCGCTAGAAAAGAGGCTGAACCCAAATTCAGTATCACAAAGTCTTGGCTCTTCAATATACTCGTGATAGCTGCTCCATGGGTAATCAGCTATATTTTCCACTATTCCGGCATTGTACGGGTTTTGATGAATGTAGCGGAGCACTGTTAGAAAATAACTGTCCGTCTCCACCGCTTCACTTTTATATCGATCCTGGAACAAATGACCCCGGCGGCCATATTTCCGGTTATACCAATATACATAACTAGCTCCGATTCTTCTAAACACTATCCCCAAGTCTTCTTCTGCTTCCTTTATCAATAAATGAATATGATTACTCATAAGACAGTAGGCATAAATTATGTAGCCGCTTTTTTCCTTGGTGTGCTTCAGTGTCCGCAGAAACTTTTGATAATCTTCGTCATCCTCAAATATGATTTGGTGGTTAACGCCTCTTAACATCACGTGATAAATCCCGGTACTGCTTTTATCTCTCGCTGCTCTTGGCATATTCTCGCCCCTGATGTAAATTGTAAACTAAAACAGCATAAAAGGCAACACAAAATAACACAAAAGAACCGTCCCTCTGTGTACTTTGTGTACTTATTTGTTCAACTCTTCTTCTAGCAGTTTATTTAAAAGCTGAGGGTTGGCTTTTCCTTTTGTAAGTTTCATAGCTTGACCTACAAGATATCCCATTGCTTTCTTTTTGCCGGCTTTGTAATCTGCTATCGATTGCTCATTATCTTCCAGAACCTGCTTTACTACTTTTAAAAGGGCATCCTCATCGCTTATCTGCACTAAGCCTTGTTCTTCAATTATTGTGCCGGGCGCTTTGCCGGTTGCAAACATTTCATCAAATACTTTCTTTGCTATGGTAGTGCTTATAGTTCCTTCATCGATGTATTCTAAGAGCTGCGCTAAATATGCAGGGGGAAACGGTATATCCGAAGGAGATAAGCTTTTTTCATTTAATACCCTTAGGACATCCCCCATCAGCCAATTGCTTACGGCTTTTGCGTCTT
>Ga0208938_1002019_pt1 | contig 11088 bp, 5 predicted proteins | sample AD_UKC125_MetaG_FD_184434 | JGI IMG/M metagenome (GOLD analysis project Ga0208938, IMG submission 184434) | Active sludge microbial communities of municipal wastewater-treating anaerobic digesters from USA - AD_UKC125_MetaG (SPAdes) (version 2) | ecosystem: Engineered > Bioreactor > Anaerobic >... | reverse complement strand
TTGCAAGAACTAATATTAATTATGATGATAAATATTTGTTGACTTTATCATACAGAAGAGATGGTTCTTCAAGGTTTGATAAAAATAACCGATATGGTAATTTTCCAGCTGTTGGTTTTGCGTGGAAATTAAATAATGTGCTTTTGAAAGAAAATAGCGCTATATCTGATTTAAAATTAAGATTAGGTTGGGGTATTACAGGTCAACAAGATATCGGACAAGATAATGCTTTAGTTTATCTACAACAATATCAGTCAGGAAGTGGTTCATCTCAAATTACTTTTGGAACAGTTCCATTCCCAATTGCGGTTTCAACTGCCTATAACCCAATCATCAAATGGGAGGAAACTACTACTTACAATGCTGGACTTGATTTTGGTATTTACAAAAACAGAATCTCAGGAGCTTTAGATGTTTTTTATAAAGACTCTAAGGACTTATTGGCAAAAGTAGGTGTGCCTGATGGAAGTAACTTCTCAAACAGAGTTTACCAAAACATCGGAAGTATGGTAACTAAAGGTGTTGAGTTTGGAATTAATTTAGGGGTTGTAAAATCTGATAATTTTAATTGGAATATTAATTTCAATGCAACTCATTTCGATAGAAAGATTACTGAACTAAATAATACTGATGATATTAGGGTTGGTGATAACGTAACTGGAACTGGTACACAAGCTCAAATTTACAGGGTTGGATATGCACCAAATTCTTATTTACTTTATAAACAACTATATGACTCGGCAGGAAAACCAATTGAAGGAGCCTATGCAGACTTAAATGGCGATGGTGTAATTAATGCAGATGACAAATACATCTTCAGAAATAACGCACCAAAAGTTACTTTTGGTTTTGCATCAACAATGAACTACAAAAATGCTGATTTATCTTTTAATTTGAGAGCAAGTTTAGGAAACAGAGTTTTCAATGGTGTAAATGCTGGTAGAGCACAATACCAAAGATTAAATGCTGGAAACGCACTTCAAAACATCCCAACAAATGTTTTAAGTACAGACTTCGTTACTCAATCCGATAGTAAATTGCCTTTATCTGATATTTGGGTAGAGAATGGTTCTTATTTAAAAATGGACAATATTACGATTGGGTATACTTTCCCTAAATGGTTAGAAGGAAAAGCTTCCTTAAGACTATTTGCAGGATGCCAAAATGTATTTACAATCACTAAATACAGTGGATTAGACCCTGAAGTTGATAAAAATGGACTTGATTTAACTATTTATCCAAGACAGCGCCAAATACAATTCGGAGCTAATGTAAAATTCTAAAAAAATGAATATGAAAAAAGTAACATTAATTTTATCTATCGCCTTGTTAGCTGTCTTTCAGTCTTGTACAAGCGATATGGATGTAACTTCACCAGATCCTACTGTAAGCTCACCTGAAGAATTATTCTCGACAGCTGCGGGTTATAAACAGGCTTTGGCGGGTGTTTATGGGAACTTATCCCTTACAGGTACTGGTGATGCAGGATCTTCATTTCTGGAAGGAATTGATGCTGGAACAAGTCAGTATGGGAGATGCTTGTGGTATTTGCAAAATTTAACTACAGACGAGGTAATCTGGAGCTATGAAGGTGACGAGGGAGTTGCCGAATTACAAAGAAATACTTGGGGTGCATCTAATGCAATTTTGTTAGGGATGTTCAGTAGAACAATGGCTGAAGTAGCTTTAGCAAACGATTTTCTTAGACAGTCAACTTCTGAAAAGTTAGCTGCAAGAGGAATTACAGATGCAACAGACGTAGCTAATATTGCTCTTTACAGACAGGAAGTAAGAGTTTTAAGAGCTATGGCTTATTACAACATGATGGATTTATTTGGTAAAGCTCCATTTATAACTGAAGCTGACCCTGTAAATTTCAAAGGACCTCAGTATGACAGAGCACAATTGTTTGCTTTTATAGAAAGCGAACTCAACGCTGTTATGCCTGATTTGAAAGCAGCTAGAACAAATGAATATGGAAGAGTTGATAAAGCTGTTGCTCAGATGATTTTAGCGAAAATTTACTTAAATGCCGAAGTGTACATTGGATCACCAAAATATGCTGAGTGTATGACACAATGTAGTAACATCATCGCTGGAGGGTATACATTAAATCCGAATTATTTGTACAACTTTACTGCAGATAACAATACGTCATCTGAAATGATTTTTACTCTTCAGTCTGATGGTCAGGTTACTCAAAACTATGGCGCAACTACAGTTATTATCAATGGCGAAGTTGGTTCACTTGAGAACAACGGTTCTGCACTTGGTGTAGGCGGTTGGGGAGGTGCTCTACGTTTGAGAAAACAATTTGTTCAGAAATTTGATGGAGCAGAATTCTCAACAGATACTAGAAACACAATCTTTGCGGGTTCAAGATCTATTGATATTACTAACGTTTCGACTCAAAGTCAGGGTTACATTTTATCTAAATTTTCTAACAAGACTTCATTAGGTGTTGCAGGTTCTAGTTCAACTTTTGTTGATACTGATTTTCCATTGTTTAGGTTAGCTGACGTATATTTAATGTACGCTGAAGCTCAGATGAGAAATGATGGAGCTACGAATGCTACTTCTACACCAAATGCAGACGCAACTTCTCTAGGTTACATTAACGAACTAAGAACAAGGGCTAATAGTGCTCCTGTGGGGTCAGCTAACTTAGCTTTCATTTTAGACGAAAGATCTAGAGAGCTACACTGGGAAGGTCATAGAAGACAGGATTTGATTCGTTTTGGAAAATACACTACAGGGTATAATTGGGCTTGGAAAGGAAACAGTTTAAATGGTACGTCAATTGATGACAAATACAAAGTGTTTCCAATTCCTAGTAACTCCCTTCAGGCAAATTCTAACTTAACCCAAAACAATGGATATTAGATTTAATACATTAAGATATGAAAAAATCAATTAAATTATTAATAGCTTTTGTAAGCATACTGTCATTTTCTTCATGTACAGAGGATGTTCAGAACACAGGAGCCGTTACACAGCAATCGGGGTTAAAATTATTAGTTCCTAGTTCAAGTTTTAATATTATCGTTGATGGTACTAAGCTAAATAACTTGGCAACTACTTTTGTTTGGACTGATTCAGATAACCCTTCAGGAACTAGTGTGGACTATACGGTTGAAGCTGCAATAGCAGGTACAGATTTTGCTACACCTATAACTATTGGTACTACAACGGAACACTTTTTAGATGTTACAGCTGGACTTTTGGATACAACAGCCAAAAACTTAGGATTAGCTCCAATGACAGAAGGTCAAATGGATGTTCGTATTAAAACCGCATCAGGGACATCAAACTTTTATACTTTAAAAGTAACACCTTATCAGCCTAACTGGGGTATTATTGGAAGTGCTACAGCTGCAGGCTGGGATGCAAGTACTCCTATGACATACAACCCTATGACTGGTAAATATTCAATATCATTAGGTTTGTCTACAGGAGAATTTAAGTTTAGACTTGATAATAGTTGGACAACAAATTATGGAGATAACGGTAATGATCTTTCTTTAGAACAAGATGGTGCCAATATTCCAATCACAGCCGGTAATTACACTATTGTTGCTGATTTTGTAAATCATACTTATTCTATCATCCCAATTCCAGATGCATGGGGTATAATTGGAGATGCAACGCCTACAGGCTGGGGTTCAGATACACTTATGGACTACAATCCGGCTACTGGAAAATATTCAATTATCATGAGAATGAATGTGGGAAGTTTCAAATTCAGATTGAACCATGACTGGGGAACCAACTATGGTGATGATGGAAACAACCTGACACTTGATAATGGAGGTTCTAATATTCCAATTGCAGCAGCAGGTACATATTACATTACTACTGACTTTACAGGTTTGACGTACACAATAACACAATTATAATTTAAAAAATTAACATATGAAAAATAGTGTTAGACTTCTATTTGCTTTTATGAGCGTAGCTGCTATATCATGTACGGATGATGTTCAGGATAGGACAGCAGTATCTGACAATACGGCTCCTGTTTTGAAGACACCATCTACAGTTAATATAGCTCTTGATCATAATTATCCAAATGATCCGGCTACAACAATTGTATGGGATAAAGCTGTTTACAGCGGAACTCAAACGGTTATTAATTACAGTATAGAGTTTGATGAAACTGGAAATAACTTTGCTTCTCCAACTGTAGTGGCAACCACAACAGATAAATTTAAATCGTTTTCAATCGGTGAATTAAATGCTGCGGCATTAGATGCAGGATTTGCACCATTCGTTTCCAGTAATATTGATGTGAGAATAAAATCAACGGTTGGTAGTTTAGGTGCTTTACCCCAAACTTCTAATGCCATCAATTTAACCTTAACTCCTTATCCCGCTTGGCCTAACTGGGGTATATTAGGTGATGCTACTCCAACAGGTTGGGGCTCAGACACCAATATGGATTATGACTTAACTACACACTTATACTCTATTACTATAGATATGGTTCCAGGAGGTTATAAATTCAGATTAGATGATGGATGGTCCGTTAATTTTGGAGATGATGGTAATGATTTGACGTTAGAATCTAATGGTGCTAACATTCCGATTACTGTAGCTGGTACATACAAAATCGTTGCTAATTTTAGTAATGCAGAAGTAGGAGGTATGCCCGCAAAGACATATACAGTTACTCTACAATAATTGATTTATTTAAATTATTAAAAAGGCTATTCAAATAGGATAGCCTTTTTTAACAAAAACAAATTTCTATGAAAAAACTTGTTTTACTTTTCTTATTGTTTTCTACAATAAGTTTTTCACAGATAACAACTACACCTTCGCCCGCAATAGCATCAGGAGTTGTTACCCTTAACTTTAATAAAACGGGAACACCGTTGGCTAGTTATAACGGAACAATTTATGCGCACATCGGATTAACAGTTGATGGTGTACAATGGACCGCTGTGAAAGGTACCTGGGGTAACAATACCACTCAGCCTGCACTGACTCTTGTTTCAGGAACAAACTATTCCCTGACTTTAGGAACAGATTTGTATTCCTATTTCGGAGTTTCAACAAGTAGTTCCATAACTCAGATTTGTGTTGTGTTGAGAAATGCAGCCGGAAATACTCAAACAGCTGATACATTCTTAAATGTAGGAGCATTTCAGTCAGCATTGGTAACACCTACTGAAAATACTACAACGATTATCAATTCAGGGCAAAACCTTTCGGTTACAGCTAACAACACAAATGGTTCTGCAGATTATAATTTGTTTGCCAATGGAGTAAGTATTAATACAGCTTCAGGAACATCATACTCTTATACAGATAGCAGTATTACCAACAACAAAAGCTACGAATTGAAAATTACTCAAGGGGCAACAACGTTTACTAAAAAATTCAGTGTTATTGTTGTACCAACTACTATAAATCAGGCATTAGGCTCAGGACTTGAAGACGGTATTAATTACAATTCATCTGATACCTCAAAAGCAACACTGGTTTTAACAGCACCAGGAAAAGACTTTGTTTATGTTGCAGGAAGTTTTAATAACTGGATGCCAGATACAAACTATGCAATGAAAAAGGATTCGTCAACAGGTAAATTCTGGATTGAACTTACCGGATTGACTCCTGGAACCAACTACACCTATCAGTACTGGGTAGTTGATCAAACACCTACTACCAATTCACAAACTGTAGTTAAAGTAGCAGATCCTTATTCCACTTTAGTACTCTCTCCTTACGATGACCCATACATTCCATCTGGGAATTATCCAAATATTCCAGCTTATCCAACAGGACAGCAGTTTGAAGTAACTGTACTTCAAACTGGACAAACACCTTACAATTGGAGTTCAGCTACAACCAATTTTGTGAAACCAAACAAAGACAAACTGGTTGTATATGAAGTTCTAATTAGAGATTTTGATGCTAATAGAACCTTTCAGTCATTAATCGATAGAATTGATTATTTCAAAAATCTAAAAATTAATGCCATAGAGTTAATGCCGGTGATGGAGTTTGAAGGAAATGAAGGATGGGGTTACAATCCTGCGTTCCACATGGCTTTGGATAAATTCTACGGAACTAAAGCCAAGATGCAGGAATTTGTAGACCTATGTCACCAAAACGGAATAGCTGTTATTTTGGATATTGCATTAAATCATGCTTTTGGTAGATGTCCACTAGTTAGAATGTGGCAAAATGACCCAACAAATACAGGTTATGGAGCACCAGCTACTGATAATCCTTACTTTAATACCGTTGCTAAACATAGTTATGGAGTTGGAAACGATTTTAATCACTCATCAGACTACACAAAGTATTTTGTTAAAAGAGTAATCAAACAATGGACAAACGAATTAAAAGTTGACGGATTCCGTTGGGATTTAACAAAAGGATTTACTCAGGCTTGTAGTTCAGGAGATGATACCTGTACCAATGCCTATCAGGCGGACAGAGTTGCCATCCTGAAAGAATATGCTGATTACGAATGGTCATTAGACCCATATCAGTATGTTATTTTTGAACATTTAGGAATAGACAGCGAAGAGCAACAATGGGCTAATTACAGAATTTCAGAAACTCCAAGCAAAGGAGTAATGATGTGGGGAGAAATGACCTATGCTTACTCTCAATTAATGGAAGGATATACAACGGGAGCCGATATTACTCGGATTGGTAGCGATGCTCACGGTTTTACAGCAAAACGATTAATGGGTTATCCTGAAAGCCATGATAAGGAAAGAGTGATGTACTCTGGAATTACTTATGGAGTTGGTTCAGGTACAAACCCTCCAGTAGGAAGTTTAAACAATTGCCTTACACGTATGTCAGCAATTGGAGCAATTTCAATATTGGTTCCAGGACCAAAAATGATTTGGCATTTCGCAGATTTAGGAATGAACAGCTCTATTTACACCTGTACAGATAACAGTATCAATACTGAATCAGATGCTATTACAGGAGATTGTAAATTGGCGACTAAGCCACAACCTCAATGGACTAACAACTGGTTGGGAGTTTCACAACGTTCAGCAGTTTACAATAACTGGGCTAAATTTATTCAGCTTAAAAAAGATAATGCAGTGTTTAATGGTAGTTACGCTATAAGTCCTAACGGAAACAATTTGCTGCAAAGAGTTTATGTTTATGATAACTCGCTGCCAACAACACAATTGAAAAACGTAGTTATTTTGGCCAACTTCGGAACATCTACACTAAACATAACTCCTGATTTCCCTTACACAGGAACATGGTATAACTTAATGGATAATACATCCACTTCAGTTACAAGTACCACGGCAGCGATTAGTTTGGGAGCAGGTCAGTTCAGAATTTACGGAAATCAGCCGGCTACATTAAGCAATGATGAATTTACTTTGGACAACTCGATGAGCCTTTCTCCAAATCCAACAACCAGTTATTTTACTATCAATGCGAATATTGAAAAAGTTGAAATCTTCTCAATAACAGGACAGTTGGTAAAATCTTTCAATGGTGGTCAACAGGAAGATTATCAGTATAACATCCAAGACTTAAATAAAGGTATTTATTTGGTGAAAGTTTTTGACGCGCAAAACAAATCGAAAACTATGAAACTCATCAAAAAATAATGTTAAGTTGTTTAATTTAATTAGTAAAATGGTCATACAATTTGTATGACCATTTTGTTTTTAGACATTAACTTACTATATATTTGCACCATAAATTATTTGCCGTGAATACTTTAATCAAAAAGATTTTAAAAATTACTGGAATTACTATAGCTATTTTGCTGTTGTTGATGTTTCTTTTGCCTATACTTTTTCCAGGGAAAATTGCCGAAGAGGTAAAATCTTTTGCAAATAAAAAACTCAATGGCGAGCTAAACTTTAAAGAAGCTAACCTTTCCTTTTTTAATCATTTTCCTTCTTTAACGCTAACATTAACTGATTTTTCATTAAAAGGTTCCGCACCTTATAAAAATTCTGATTTGGTTAAAGCTAATGAAATTGCATTTGGGATAAATATAAAATCACTTCTTTTTGATAGTAAGGTTAATATTGATAAAATATATGTTTCTAATGCTAGAATTAATGTTTTAGTCAATGAAAAAGGAGAAGCCAATTACAATGTATATGTTTCAGAAGAAAAAGAAACTACAAAAGACACATCATCTACAGCACTAAAGCTAGAAAAAATTGCTATTGAAGATACACATTTAGTTTATAATGATAAGTCGACTAAGATTTTAATCAATGCTAAAGGATTTAATTATATTGGTAATGGAGATTTAGATAAATCGATTTTCGATTTATATACAGAAGCTCGAATCGACTCATTTGATTTTACCTATGATGGAGAACAATACCTAAAAAATAAAAAAGTAAAAGCAGATTTGATAACGAAAATCAATACCAACTCGTTGGCTTTTATTTTCGAACAAAATAATTTGAAAATCAACAAACTTCCAGTAGAATTCAAAGGGAAGTTCGATTTCTTGAGCAACGGATATGATATGGATTTTGCCATCAAGTCTGAAGACAGCAGATTGAATGATTTTTTTACAGCACTTCCACCAAATTATGTTACTTGGTTAGACAAGTCAAAAGTAAAAGGTTCAACAGATTTATCCTTGACGTTGAAAGGAAAATATATAGCGTCTAAAAACCAAAAGCCAAATTTAGCTTTCAATTGGAAAATTCGAGATGGCTACATAAACTATAATGATGCTCCAGTTTCAGCATCCAATATTTTTTTAAATTTTGACACAAAACTTCCTTCTTTAGATACAGAAAAATTACAGGTAAATATCGACTCTATTTTTCTGAATGTTGATAAAGATTATCTCAAAGCAATTATAAAATCTCAAGGATTATCTAAACCTAAAGTCAATGCATTAATCAAGACTAAAATTGATTTATCAAAACTTGATAGAGCTTTAGGATTGCAGAATATGGATTTAAAAGGAGTTTTAAATACCAACATTCTTGCAAAAGGATATTATGATTATAAGAATGGAAAAATTCCAGTAATAAGCGGAAGTGTAAATTTAAAAAATGGCTATATAAAGACAGATTATTATCCAAACCCAATTCAAAAAATTAACCTTTTAGCCAATATAAATAGTAAGAAAGGATCTCTTTCTGATCTTGATGTTTTGATACAACCTGCATCGTTTATTTTTGAAGGCAAACCAATATTTGTAAAAGCAAAACTTCATAATCTAGAGAATGTAGCTTATGATATTAAAGCAAAAGGAGAGCTAGATGTTGGAAAAATCTACAAGGTCTTTTCTAGAAAAGGATTGGATTTAGAAGGATATGTAAAAGCCGATGTGAGTTTCAAAGGCACACAAAGTGATGCAACAAATGGTAATTATAATAAACTACAAAATAGCGGAACATTAATTCTAAAAAATATAAAAACTCGTTCGGAGTATTTGCCAAAACCATTTGTAATTCGTGAAGGAACATTTGTATTCAATCAAGATAAAATGAATTTCAGTGAGTTTAAAGCTACTTATGGTGAATCTGACTTTTTAATGAATGGATTTATGCAAAACGTGATTGATTTTGTCTTGACTGATAAAGCAATTCTCAAAGGTAATTTCACACTAAATTCCAATTTTATAAACGTAGATGAATTTATGGCGAAACAAACCGTTAAAGTTGATTATCCACCATTAACTCCTCAGGATAAAGTACAAGTTGAAAATACTGTAATCATTATTCCGCCAAATTTCAATTTAGAATTTAATGCATCAGCGAACAAAGTTAATTTTGAAGATTTAAAAATTGAAAATCTAAAAGGAAATATGACCATAAATAAAGGTCAGCTAGCCTTAAAAAAATCGACTTTTGATGTAATTGGTGCCAATGTAAAAATGGATGTTGTTTATGGAAGTCAATCGCCAGAAAAAGCTTTTTTTGATTTCAAAGTTAACGCCAAAGACTTTGATGTAAAACGAGCTTATAATGAGATTAAAATGTTTCGCGAGATGGCATCAGCTGCCGAAAGTGCTGAAGGGATCATTTCTTTAGATTATGCTGTAGCAGGGATTTTAAACAACAATATGGAACCTATTTATCCTTCATTAACTGGTGGTGGAACACTTTCTGTGAAAAATGTGAAAATGAAAGGATTTAAAATGTTCAACGTTGTAAGTAGAAAAACAGGTAAAGACGCAATTGCAAACCCTGATTTATCTAAAATAGATATAAAAACTAAAATTAAGAATAACATTATAACTATCGATAGATTTAAATTTAAGGTCGCTGGTTTTAGACCAAGAATTGAAGGAACCACAAGTTTTGATGGTAAGTTAAATATAAAAATGCGTCTAGGTTTACCTCCGTTAGGAATAATTGGAATTCCATTAAAAATAACAGGAACTCAAGAAGATCCAAAGGTAAGATTGGGAAAACAAACCGAAGACTTGCAAGAAACTGAATATGAAGGAGATGTTCCTACACCTTTACAAAATCAACAAAAAACAGAAGAGAAAACTCAATAAAATAAAAAACCCGAACAATTTGTTCGGGTTTTTTGTGGTACCTCCAGGAATCGAACCAGGGACACATGGATTTTCAGTCCATTGCTCTACCAACTGAGCTAAGGTACCGTTGCTAATGCGGGTGCAAATATAGAATGATTTTTAATTTATCCAAAACAAATAGTAAAAAAAATCTATCGTACTTTAGCATTTTAAAAATTATGATCATGCTTTTGGTAATCGATGTCGGAAATAGTAGAATCAAAGCAGCTGTTTTTGAGGAAAATATACTTTTAGAAAAATTTGTTTTTCAAAAAGAAGAATTAGTTGAAGAGATAAATAATATCGTAGATTCTTTTACAAAAATTAAAGATGTCATTGTTTCTTCTGTTGGAAGTATTGATGAAAATCATTTTAGCTTTTTGCATGAGAGAGTAAAAATTATTTTTATAAGTCATCAATCTAGATTTCCTTTCAAGAATAATTATTCAACGCCAAGCACACTTGGAATAGATAGAATGGTTCTTGCGGCTGGAGCTTCATTGCTTTATCCTGACTACAACAAATTAATTATAGATGCTGGAACTTGTGTTACATATGACTACATTGATGATAAAAACACTTAT
>Ga0208938_1002018_pt1 | contig 11090 bp, 8 predicted proteins | sample AD_UKC125_MetaG_FD_184434 | JGI IMG/M metagenome (GOLD analysis project Ga0208938, IMG submission 184434) | Active sludge microbial communities of municipal wastewater-treating anaerobic digesters from USA - AD_UKC125_MetaG (SPAdes) (version 2) | ecosystem: Engineered > Bioreactor > Anaerobic >... | reverse complement strand
AGCTGCAGTATTTAAAATCAATAGATTAAAACAGATTTAATTTATTTTTCCTTGTTCTGTGGCAAGGCTGGTAGAGGTCTTATAAAAAACCTAAGATTACTTGACGCGATCTTTATTTGCAAGAGTTATTGTGCATAAAACTTAAGTATGATAAAATATGTATACAATACACAGAATACAACTTTAAGCTCTTTTAAAGATTTTAAAAAGGAGAAGGATAATAAATGAGCGGATTTAGGATTGAGCATGATTTATTGGGAGACAAAGAAGTTCCAAAGGATGCTTATTACGGAATACAAACCCTGCGGGCTGTAGAAAACTTCAATATAACAGGGCATAAGCCTCATCCGGAACTGTTTTTAGCAGTTGCCATGGTTAAAAAAGCGGCGGCAATGGCGAATATGGAACTTGGCCTTTTAGATGAAAGAAAAGGCAAGGCTATTATTTACGCTGCTGACGAAATACTAGCCGGAAAACTTGCCGACCAATTTGTGGTTGATGCAATTCAAGGCGGGGCAGGCACCTCTATAAACATGAATGTAAATGAAGTCATAGCTAACCGGGCAATCGAAATTTTAGGCGGCGAAAAAGGGGATTACACGATAATTTCACCAAATACAGATGTAAATATGTCGCAGTCGACAAATGATGTGTTTCCCACAGCTATACGCATTGCAACGATAAAACTTACAAAAAATCTTCTTGATGAAATAAAATTACTACAAAATGCCTTACTAAAAAAGGCTAAAGAATTAGATGATGTAGTAAAAATAGGCCGCACCCATCTGCAGGATGCTGTTCCTATTAGAATGGGGCAAGAATTCGAGGCATATTCAAGAGCAATCGGACGAGATGTAAACAGAATAAAAACTTCACTTAAAGCTCTTCATGAGATAAATTTAGGAGCAACTGCTGTAGGCACAGGTCTTAACGCAAAGGTGGAGTATATAGAACTTTCCGTAAAATATCTTAAAGAAATCTCCGGCCTTCCCTTAAAAAAGACAGAAAGCTTAGTTGACGCTACTCAAAATACAGATGCTCTGGCAGACTTTTCGTCGACGCTGAAGATATTAGCTCTGAATCTATCAAAAATAGCAAATGATTTACGCCTAATGGCTTCAGGGCCAAGAGCCGGTATTGCGGAAATCAAGCTTCCTCCGATGCAGCCGGGTTCTTCCATAATGCCAGGCAAAGTAAATCCCGTAATTCCTGAGGTTGTAAACCAAGTCGCATTTCAGGTAATGGGCAATGATCAGACAATAAGCCTTGCAGCCGGTGCAGGCCAACTTGAGTTAAATGTAATGGAACCTGTCATCGTTTATAATCTGCTTCAATCTGTAGAGATTTTAACAAATGCTATAAGGACATTTAGAGAAAAATGTATAGTTGGAATAACAGCCAACAAGGAACACTGCAGGGAAATGGTAGAAAAAAGCATCGGCATAATAACAGCTTTACTTCCTCATATCGGATATGAAAAAGCATCGCAAATTGCAAAAGAGCTATCAGAAAGCGATGAAACAGTTCAGGAAATACTTTTGAGAAAAAAGATTTTACCCGAAGACATAATAGAAGAAATTCTCTCACCAAAGGCCATGACAGAACCCGGCATTTTATGTGAATAAAGAGTCTTGACTTGGCATAAACAATAGTATATATTTTATCTAAGCGTCTGGTGACCTTTTTCAATGCCTTAAAGCGAGCAGAGGATGGTGCAAGCTCTGCGGTATAAAAGGGTCTGGCAACAGAATGCTGTAGTTTAAAAACTTATAGTAAGTTCCAAAAAGTGGCAGGAGATTCCTGCAACTAGGGTGGAACCGTCCGGAAACAAAGGACCCCTAGACCATTAAAGTGGTTTAGGGGTTTTAGTATTTTAACTATTATTTAACGGGAGGAAATTTGTAATGATTAAGGATACTGAAAAAAATATGAACAAGATAGTTTCACTTTGTAAGAAGAGAGGCTTCATTTTCCAAAGTTCGGCTATATACGGAGGGCTTGCCAATACTTGGGATTATGGACCACTAGGAACAGAACTTAAAAGAAATGTGAAGGATTTTTGGTGGAAAAAAGTAGTTCATGAAAGAGATGACGTAGTAGGTCTGGATAGTGCAATTTTGATGCACCCTAAGGTTTGGGAGGCCTCCGGCCATGTGGCAGGCTTTAATGATGCTTTAATAGATTGCAAGCAGTGCAAATCCAGATTTCGAGCGGATCATCTTATAGAAGATGCACTTGATATGCATGTTGAGGGTAAAAAAGTTGACGAACTTACAAAAATAATTCATGAAAACAACATAAAATGCCCAGTATGCGGCAGCGTAGCATGGACAGAAGCCAGGGTATTCAACTTAATGTTTAAAACTTACCAAGGGGTTACAGAGGATTCAAGCTCGGTAGTTTACCTTCGTCCCGAAACAGCCCAAGGCATATTTGTAAACTTCAAAAATGTTTTGGACTCTTGTCGCATGAAACTGCCATTTGGCATTGCTCAGATAGGAAAATCATTTAGAAATGAAATAACACCGGGTAATTTTATCTTTAGAACAAGGGAATTCGAGCAGATGGAGTTGGAGTTTTTCGTAAAACCCGGAGATGACCAAGAATGGTTCGAATACTGGCGCAAGTTTACAATGGAATTTTTTACATTGCTCGGAGTAAGGAAGGAAAATTTGAGACTAAGAGATCACTCACCTGAAGAACTTTCACATTATTCTAAAGCCACAACCGATCTTGAATATAAATTCCCCTTTGGTTGGGGTGAATTGTGGGGCGTTGCAAACAGAACCGATTATGACTTAACACGCCATATGGAATATTCAGGTAAATCTCTAACATATTTTGATCCTGTAGAAAATAAACAAATAGTTCCATATGTAATTGAGCCTTCAGTTGGAGTAGACAGAACAATTTTAGCTGTTTTGTGCGATGCATATGACGAAGAAGAAGTCGAAGGTGAAACTCGGGTAGTGCTTCATCTAAAGCCCAGCCTTGCACCTATTAAGTGCGCCGTGCTCCCACTTTTGAAAAAAGAACCTTTAGAAGAACTCGCCTTAAAAATTTATCATGACCTAAAAAAGCATTACAATGTTGAGTATGATAACACAGGCAGCATAGGTAAGCGCTATCGCAGACAGGACGAAATTGGGACCCCCTTTGCCATTACCATAGACTTTGACAGCTTGGAAGATAATAAAGTTACAATAAGAGATAGAGATACCATGCAGCAGGACAGGATAGAGATAGAAAAAGTGAAGGATTACTTAAAAGAGAAATTACACTTCTAAAGGTGAATAAATAAATACAAAAGCTTTGACATCCATCCTCTCCTTAGCTTCTACACCCCATAGGAAGACTAAATAAACTTTAATTCTTAAAAAACCTATAAAAAATATATAAAAATTAATAATTGTTTCTTTATTGATTTAAAAACTGCAGCTTGGATAAATCCGGCTGCAGTTTTTTAAAACCTTTCAATAATTTACTGAATATAAAAAACAACTATTGACTATTGTAATAAACAGATATGAAGAAAATCCAATAATAACAGCTAATTCATATAATAAGTAAACTCATAAAAAATTAATTAAATTATTTTTTTAAAAAAGAAGGATAAATCAATTTTATGTCGAATAATACATATAAAAGAAAAAAGTTTTTGTTTCATAAAATGTAAGGGCTTACAAATTATCATACAATTATTTACTTTTCATATTTATATACTGACATATGGCACCATTCCTCTTTAAAGTTTTAAAATATATATTTTTTATTAATAAATTGTAATCGCTTACAACACATGCAAATAGTTATCAATCCTAATCGGGTTGGAGGCAGGTGATTATTTCACCTACTAACCTCACACACCACAAGTTTGCAAAACTAGTTATTTTGCTAGACGAAGAGGAGGACTAAAAAGTGGAATATATATTAGAAATGAGAAATATAACAAAAGAGTTTCCTGGAGTAAAGGCCTTAAATAATGTTAATTTAAAAGTAAAAAAAGGGGAAGTGCATGTTTTAGTGGGAGAAAATGGTGCTGGCAAATCTACGTTAATGAAAATCCTCAATGGCGTTTATTCAATGGATGCTGGAGAGATAATTTATAAAGGCAAGAAAATTGAAATAAGGACTCCTCGAGATGCTCAAGAAGCTGGTATCAGCATTATACATCAAGAACTAAACCTAATACCAAAATTAAGTGTGGCTGAAAATATATTTCTGGGGAGAGAGCCAATAAATAAACATGGCTTTATAAACTGGAAAGAAATTTATACAAAAACCGAGAACTTATTAAAAAAACTTGAAATTGATGTGCACCCTAAAACAAAAGTTAGCAAACTAGGGATTGCGCAACAACAAATGATAGAGATCGCAAAAGCTTTGTCATTTGAGTCAAACGTTATTGTAATGGATGAACCTACATCAGCCTTAACGGAAAAAGAAATTAATAAATTATTTAACGTAATAAAACAATTAAAAGATTCAGGAGTCGCGATTATATATATCTCGCACAGGTTAGATGAAATTAAAAAAATTGGTGATAGGTTAACTGTTTTACGAGATGGAAATTATATAGGAACGTATAATGTCGATGATATAGATATAGATACTATAATTCAACTTATGGTGGGAAGAAAGCTAGATGAAAAATTCCCAAAAGAACCTACAATTATTCTTAATGAAATTTTAGAAGTTAAGAATTTAACTCAAAAAAATAGATTAAAAAATATATCTTTTTCTTTAAAAAGAGGTGAAATTTTAGGTTTGGCAGGTCTTATGGGGGCGGGCAGAACAGAGTTAGCTAGAGCTATTTTTGGCATAGATCCAATAGATAGTGGAGAAATTTATATCAATGGATCAAAAAGAAATATCAAGTCTCCATTAGATGCTATTAAGAACGGGCTAGGTTTGCTACCTGAAGACAGAAGAAGCCAGGGCTTAGTTCATACAATGAGCGTTGTAGAAAATATAACATTAGCAAGTATAGATAATTTTATAAAGAAATTATTTATAAATAAAAAAATGGAGATTAGTACCGCTCAAGAATATATAAAACAAGTAAATATAAGAACTCCTTCCCCGCTAAAAAAAGTGTGCTTTTTAAGTGGAGGAAACCAGCAGAAAGTTGTTTTGGCAAAATGGCTTTGTGCAAACGTGGAAATTATTATATTTGATGAGCCAACAAGAGGAATTGACGTTGGTGCAAAAGTCGAAATCTACAAGCTTATCAATAACATGGCTAAAAATGGTAAAGCTATCGTTTTAATATCATCTGAATTGCCAGAAATATTAGGCATGTGTGACAGAATATTGGTAATGCACGAAGGAAAACTAAACGGAGAATTTTCAAGAGAAGAAGCAACTCAAGAAAAAATATTAGCATGTGCTACAGGGAGGAATTAAAATGCTCAATGACAACGAATGCAAAAGCACTGATAATGGTGACAAAAGTAGTTTAAGTATCTGGCATCTATTAAGTGAATATCTTCAAAAATTTGGCATAGTTTTTGCGCTCTTGGCAATGTGTGCTTTTCTAAGTATCTCATCACCTTATTTTCTAACTCTTAGCAATATGGCAAATATATTACTACAATCCTCAATAAATGCTATTTTAGCTTTGGGCGTTACATTTGTGATTATAACTGGAGGAATTGATTTATCGCTCGGCTCTGTTCTTGCGCTATCTGGTGTTGTAATGGGTGTTGCCATACAAAACAATATCACTATTTTTATTGCTATTATTTTAGGATTACTAGTAGGTGCTTTATGTGGCTTCATAAACGGCCTTTTTATAACTAGATTAAATTTACCACCATTTATAGCAACTCTTGGGATGATGAGTATAGCCCGTGGCCTAGCTTTGGTTATAACAGAAGGTTATCCTATATCTGGGCTTCCTGAATCTATTAGATTTATTGGTTCTGGCAAAATATATGGAATACCAATGCCTGTAATGGTTGTTATTATACTCTTTTTTGTTTCTCACATAGTTTTAACAAAAACAAAACTAGGACGATATACATATGCAATAGGCGGAAATGAAGAAGCTACTAAATTATCTGGGGTCAATACAAAAAAGTATAAGACTATACTTTATACAATAACCGGGATATTTTCGGGCATTGCCGGGATAGTTCTTGCTGCGCGTGTTAATTCTGCTCTTGCTATTGCAGGGATGGGATATGAACTTGATGCAATTGCGGCAGCTGTTATCGGAGGAGTAAGTCAATCAGGAGGTGAAGGAACAGTTGCTGGTACAATTTTGGGAGCAATAGTTATGGGTGTTTTAAGAAACGGTCTCAATCTATTAGATGTTTCAACATATTGGCAGCAAGTAGTAATTGGTTTAGTTTTGGTAATCGCCGTTTCTTTCGATCAGTTAAAAAGGAGGTGAAATGGTAGGAAAGCGCAAACATACTAGTTGTAGGTTAAGATAGCAAAATCAAAAAAATTGCAAAAGCAAAATAGGAGGGAAATTTATGCTCATCAAAAAAATAACGTCAATATTATTAATTGTTTTAATATTAATTAGTATCGTAGGGTGTTCCAACCAAAATTCTAATGAGAGTTCCCAACAAGCAAACCAAACAGAGCAAAGTGAAGCTAAAGAAATATCAATTGCAGTTATTCCCAAAGCTTTAGATAGCGAATTCTGGCTTGATGTAAAGCAGGGTGCTGAAAAAGCAGCGGAAGAAAACAATATTAATTTAAGTGTTTTGGCTCCAGATAAAGAATCGAATGTAGAACAGCAATTCAGAATTATAGAAGACATGATCCAGAAGAAAGTTGACGCATTACTCATTGCGCCGTGCGATTCAGCAGGAGTGGTTCCGTTTATAGAGAAGGCAAATGAGGCTAATATACCAGTTTTTACAATCGACACAAATGCCGACGGAGGAGACGTGGTATCTTTTATTGGAACAGATAATGTGCTTGGAGGTAAAATAGCAGGAGAAAGAGTAATAAAATTACTTAATGGCAAAGGCAAAGTTGCGCTTATAGTCGGAGTCCCTGGTCAACAGACCATGCGTGATAGAGCTAGTGGTTTTAAAGAAGCCATAGCTACAGCGCCTGAAATTCAATTAGTAGCCGAACAACCAGCTAACAGTGAACGGGCATTGGCAATGACGGTGATGGAGAATATACTACAAGCTAATCCTGATTTAGATGCTGTTTTCGCATGTAGCACTTTAATGGCGATGGGTGCTTTAGAAGCTGTTGAAGCTGCTGGGAAATTAGATCAGGTAAAAGTTATAGGGTTTGATAGCCAGAAAGAGTCATTAGAAGCAATAAAAGCGGGTAAACTAGATTCATTAGTAGCACAAAATCCTTTCAATATGGGATATTTAGGAGTTAAAGCGGCGATTGATTATATAAATGGAAAAGAAGTACCAAATAGAATTGATACAGGAACAGAACTAGTAACTATAGAAAATGTTGATAAATACTTAAAATAATATATATTTTTAGTTCTATCTTAACCCTACGGTTAAGATAGAACTAAAAATTCGTAATTTTGTTTAAACGGAAAGGAGTTTTTATTATGTCAAAAATGAAAGCGGTTACATTATTTGCAGATTGGGATCCTCGTCCAGACTTTAAATTAGGACCCAAGGACATTGAAGGTAAGCAGACATATTTAGGAAGTAAGGTATGGAGAAATCCGAGAATAGAAATTGTGGAGCATGACATACCAAAGCCGGGAAAAGGTGAAGTGCTTATAGAAGTCAAGGCATGTGGAATCTGTGGAAGCGATGTTCATATGGCTCAGCCGGATAAAGATGGTTACATACTATACCCCGGGCTTACAGGATTTCCTGCCATATTAGGTCACGAGCTTTCCGGGGTAGTAGTAGAAGCAGGCCCTGGTGCAATTGATAAAAGGACAAATAAACCTTTTAAGGGAGGAGAATTAGTAACAGCAGAAGAAATGGTGTGGTGCGGCGAGTGCCAGCCATGCGCTGATGGATGGCCCAATCACTGTGAAAGATTAGACGAGATAGGATTTAATATCAATGGTGCATTTGCAAAATATATCGTCTTACCGGCAAAACTTCTATGGAGCTTAGAACCCTTAAGAAAAAGATATACAGAAGATGAAATCTTCCTTGCCGGAAGCCTTGTAGAGCCTACATCTGTAGCGTATAATGCTGTAATTGAACGCGGAGGAGGTATAAGACCTGGAGATAATGTGGTAGTATGCGGTGGCGGTCCAATAGGCCTTGCAGCATGCGCCATACTAAAAAAACACGGGGCAGCAAGAGTAATTCTTTCAGAACCTTCAGCTACACGTGCTGAACTCGGAAAAAAATTAGGAGCAGATTATATAATTGATCCGACAAAGACAGATTTTACAGAAGAGGTTTTAAGACTTACTGATGGGTACGGAGCAAGCTTGTATCTTGAAGCAACTGGTCTTCCAACTACAGTTTATCCCGGTATAGAAAAAGCTATATGGGAAGGACGAACTTTAAATTCTACTATTGTCGTGGTAGCTAGAGCAGATGCTAAAATGCCAGTTACCGGCGAAGTATTACAAGTAAGAAGAGCAAGAATCATCGGGGCACAAGGACACTCCGGCCATGGTACATTCCCAAGAGTTATAGAATCTATGGCAAGCGGGATGGACATGACACCGATGATAACAAAGAAAATAAAGCTTGAAGAAGTTCCAGAAAACATAATTATGCTTAGAACTGACAGAAAAGAATGCAAAATAACATGTGTAATGGATTGAGGTAGTATCTAAAATTTTTCCATAGAGTATAGTTTTCTGTTCTTATGGGATAATTAGAATAATAATAGGTAACAAGGGATATACTTCATTTTATAATCAAAATTAGAGTATATAACTTTGCTAAGGAAGGAAGAATTCAAGTGTTAAAATCACTATGTATAGAAACTCTGTTTACAGAGTTTCCCTTTGAACAGAGATTTGAATTAGCGAAAAAATTTGGATTTGACTATATTGAATTCTGGTCATGGACAGATAAGGATATTGAAAAAATAAAACACTTATGCAAAAAAAATAACTTAAAAATAGCTAGTTTTTCTGGAGACCAAGATTATTCCTTAATAGATTGTGACCATTCAACAGAATATATTTCATTCGCAGAAGAATCAATACAAACTGCGAAATACCTGGGATGTAAATATTTAGTAATTCATTCAAATGCTTTAGGACCCGAAGGAAAAGTATTAAATGACTACGGCCAAACAAGCACGTTAGAAAAATTTGGCGCTATGTTAAATACCTTAAAATATTTGGCGCCAATTGCCGAAAAAGAAAAAGTAACTTTAGTTTTAGAAGCTTTAAATACTGAAATTGACCATCCGGGGAATTTTTTAAGTAATACAAAAGATGCTGCAGAACTGATTCAATTAGTTGGCTCGCCGTTTATAAAAATATTATATGATATTTATCATATGCAAATTATGGAAGGCAACTTAATCAATACAGTCACTAAATATATTAAGGAAATTGGCTATATACACATAGCAGATGTTCCGGGGAGGCATGAACCAGGCACTGGTGAAATTAACTATAAAAATTTAATGGAAATATTAAGAGATCTAAATTATAGAGGGTATGGTAGGGTTCGAACTTTTTTCTGCGCACGACTCGATTACAGCAATAGGAGCTATACAAAGTTTGCACTAAAGGATCTTAAATAAAATTTATATCTATATTAAGATTTTCAAAAAATAAAAGCTCTTAAAACTTATTGCTAAATTGAAAGAGTTAAGCTACCATTAAATTACTTATAACAAATAGCTCAGTAGTAATTTGAAAAAATTTTATTTAAAAGTCGAAATAGTTTAAAAGGATTTTTTATTTTTTTGAAGAATATATACAAAGGAGAAGAAAAAAGCTTGATTTTGCCTACGTAAATTTATGAAACCGCTTACAAAATTGATTGGGTGGTAATAATTATGGCAGCAACTATTTATGATGTAGCAAAAAAAGCAGGAGTTTCCATAGCGACAGTATCCAGAGTTATAAATAACAGTGATGCCGTTTCAGAAAGAACTCGTCAGCAAGTTCAGCAAGCTATTAAGGAACTAAAGTATGCTCCAAATATGATAGCATCAGCATTAACTAAAAAATCTACACTGACATTAGGACTTTTGATTCCTGATATTTCAAACCCTTTTTTTTCTGAACTTGCTCGAGGGGTTGAAGATGCAAGCAATGATTTTGGTTTTAATATCATTATGTGTAATACTGATTATAGCTTGGAAAAAGAGGCAACATATATCAGCCTTTTAAAACAAAAAAGTGTTGATGGGTTCATTATCTCAACTGCTTACTACAATGATGAAAATATCATAAAACTTTTAAAAGAAAATGTTCCACTTATTCTTTTAGGAAGAGATATAGAGGATTCAAAAGGCTACCCAATTGATGTTGTAGGTTCTAACAATGTTAAAGGTGGCTATATAGCAACAAAGCATTTGATAGATTTAGGTCATGAAAAAATTGCATGCCTTTTAGGTCCTCGCCAAATAAAAGTTAATCTAGAAAGGAAAATCGGTTATTTAAAAGCACTGGAAGAAGCAGGATTGAAGGCTTATGATGAAATAATCATACATGGAGATTTTAAGTTAGAATTTGGCTATAAAAAAACAATTGAGATTTTTAAAGGACCTATAAAACCTACAGCTTTTTTTGCAGCTAATGATCTTACTGCTCTGGGTGTTATCAAAGCAATAAAAAACCTTGGACTTTCAGTTCCGGATGATATTTCAGTTATAGGGTATGATAATACAATTTTAGCCGAAATAACAGATCCTCCTCTTACTACCATTAATCAACAAATGCGAAAAATGGGTTATCGTGCAACAGAATTGCTTATAAAAAGGATAAAAGATGAACGAAGCCCAGGCGAAAAAATTGTCTTTGATATTGATTTGGTAGCGAGAAAATCTACCAGTTCTTTTAACGGCTAAAAAGCTAGAAAATCAATAACATCAACTTAGAAAGGAGTTTTTATTATGTCAAAAATGAAAGCGGTTACATTATTTGCAGATTGGGATCCTCGTCCAGACTTTAAATTAGGACCCAAGGACATTGAAGGTAAGCAGAC
>Ga0208938_1002012_pt1 | contig 11106 bp, 13 predicted proteins | sample AD_UKC125_MetaG_FD_184434 | JGI IMG/M metagenome (GOLD analysis project Ga0208938, IMG submission 184434) | Active sludge microbial communities of municipal wastewater-treating anaerobic digesters from USA - AD_UKC125_MetaG (SPAdes) (version 2) | ecosystem: Engineered > Bioreactor > Anaerobic >... | reverse complement strand
CCTCACGCATCCTCCAGGAGAGCCCCGCCATGACCCCCCAGGACAGCCCCGAAAAACCCGTCGACCCGGCCGAACCCACCATCGAAACCGCCCGCCGCTACGCCAACGAGGCGCTGGACCGGGCCGATGCCGGCGTGCGCAGCCTGCGCGAGGACGTGCAGCCGACCATCGACGCCCTGACGGCGCGCATGCAGGAACTGGCCGAGCGCGGCAAGGCCATGGCCGCCGAGACCTCGGCGCAGGCGCGCGAAAAGCTGAACGACTACGGTGAGAAGACCAGCGCCTACGTGGCCCAGCAACCGCTCAAGTCGATGGCCATCGCCGCCGCCGCGGGCGCCGCCCTGGCCCTGCTGCTGGGGCGCCGCCGCGACTGAGGCGCCCGGTGCTCAGTCAGCGCCGGCGGGCTCGGGCGGGCCGCCCACCACCTGCGCCTGGGCCTGCAGCCGCGCCAGCATGTCGGCCAGCTGGGCGCGCTCGGCCGGGCTGAGCACCGACAGCAGCCGGCCGTTGATGTCGGCCACGCGCGGCAGCAGCCGCGCCTGCAGGGCACTGCCCTGCTCGGTCAGCTGCAATGTCACTTCGCGCCGGTTGCCCGGGCGGGGGATGCGCTGCACCAGCTTTTTCTGCACCAGTCCCGACAGGGCGCGCGAGGTTCTGGCGCGGTCCAGCCCCGAGCGCAGCGCCAGCGCCGACGGCTGCATGTCCGGGTGTTCGGCCAGCAGGGCCAGCAGACGCCACTGGCGCCGGCTGATGCCGAATTCGGTCTCGCACAAGCGCACCACGGCCCGGCCCGCGCTGGTCTGAAGGTTCCACAGCACGTACAGCACCATGTCGTCGAGCGTCCGAGGCTGGTCCAGTCGAGCCGGTGACATGCGGGAAAATCCTGAGGATGATTGATTTGGTCAACTGACGGTCGTCAACCTACAGTCGCGCATTCTGTAGTAGGCACCTTCAGGAGACAAGCCTTGAATCGAAGAAACCTGTTGCTGACCGGCGCCGCCGCCGTCGGCGCCCTGGCCGGCGGCGCGCGCGCCCAGAGCGACAACACGCTGCGCCTGATCGTCCCCTACGCCCCCGGCGGCTCCAGCGACCGCGCGGCGCGCATCGTGGCCGACAAGCTGACCGCCAGGCTGGGCGGGCCGGTGGTGGTCGAGAACAAGACCGGCGCCGGCGGCCGCCTGGCGATGCAGCAAACCAAGGGCCTGCCCGCCAGCCAGAACGTGCTGGTGCTGGCCAATCCGGCGACCATGGTGGTGGCGCCGCTGGTGTTCAAGGATAACGGCTACGACCCGGACAAGGATTTCCAGCCGGTGTCGCAGGTCAGCGACTACGAGTTCGGCGTCGCCGTCGCCACCGCCGTACCGGTCAAGGAAATCAGGCACCTGCTGGCCTGGCTGCGCGCCAACCCCAGCCAGGCCAACTTCGGTGTGCCGGCCACCGGCAGCCTGCCGCACTTCTTCGGCCTGATGACGGGCGAGAAGGCGCAGATCGCGGCCCAGGTGGTGGGCTACCGCGGCTCGGGCCCGCTGCTGACCGACCTCATCGGCGGCCAGGTGCCGGTGGCCTTCGACACCTTCGACACCCTGCTGCCGCAGCACGAGGCGGGCAAGCTGCGCATCCTGGCGTCTTCCGGCGCCAGGCGCTCGCCCTTCGCGCCCAACGTGCCGACCTTCAAGGAATCCGGCCTGGACCTGGCAGCCAGCGGCTGGAACGCCTTCTTCGCGCCCGCCAGCATGCCGGCCGACCGGGTGGCGCGCCTGGGCAGCGCCATCCGCGAAGTGATGCAGGACGAGGACACGCGCCGCAAGTTTTTCGACGCCAGGATGGTGCCGGTGGCCAGCACGCCGGCACAGACCGCCGCCATGCTCAAGACCTTCCGCGCGCAGTGGGCGCCGGTGGTGCAGAAGTCCGGTTACCAGCCCTGAACCCCGACTGGAGAATCCCTTGCATCGCGTCCGCTTTCACATCCTCGGTGGCCTGCTGGCCGCGCTGGCCCTGCTGCCCCTGGGCGCATCGGCCCAGACACCCGCCGGCCTGCCCAGCCACACGGTCAAGTTCGTCAACAACTTTCCGCCCGGCGGCCCGTCGGACATCATCGCCCGCTCGCTGGCGGCCGAATTGCAGAAGACGCTCAAGCAGAGCTTCATCGTCGAGAACAAGCCCGGCGCGGCCGGCAACATCGGCGCCGAGCAGGTGGCCAAGAGCACCGCCGATGGCACCACGGTGCTGCTGGGCATCGACACCGTCTTCACCGTCAACCCGTTCATCTACAAGCGCCTGGCCTTCAAGCCCGCCGACTTCAAGCCGGTGATGGTGATCGCCTCGTCCGGCCTGCTGGTGGGCGTCAACCCGGGCACCGGTTTCAAGACGCTGGGCGAGCTGGTGGCCGCTGGCCGGCAGGGCAAGGGCCTGAACTTCAGCTCGGCCGGCTCGGGCTCGCCCGGCCACCTGGCGGTGGAGCTGTTCAAGGACGCCACCGGCATGAAGATCACCCAGGTGCCCTACAAGGGCAACAGCCCGGCGGTCAACGCCGTGCTGGCGGCCGAAGTCGACGGCGGCGTGCTGGCCACGCCCGGCATGCTGCCGCATGTCAAGGCCGGCAAGATCGGCGCGCTGGCCGTCACCAGCCGCCAGCGCTCGCGCCTGGCGCCCGAGGTGCCGACGGTGGCCGAGGCCGGCTTCAAGGGCCTGGAGCAGGAGGTGCTGTACGTGGCCATGGTGCCGGCCGCCACGCCCGACGCGGCGGTGCAGACCCTGGCCAAGGCGATGACCGACGCGCTGGCGCAACCGGACATCCGGCAGCGCCTGATCGACCTCGACCTGCAGGCCGAGGGCCTGACCGGCGCCGCCGCCACGCAGCGCCTGACGGCGCTGGCGCAGCACTACGAGCGCGTCATCCGGGCCACCGGCATGCACGTCGAATGATCCTGATTTGATAGCTGACCGCGCACACCGCGTGGGCGACAATTGCCGCCATGACCGATAAAAAGCGCCCCAACATCATCTACATCGTCGCCGACGACCTGGGCTACGCCGACCTGGGCTGCTACGGCGGGCGCGACGAGCCCTGGGGTGCGGTTTCGCCGGTGCTCGATGGTCTGGCCGCACAGGGCATGCGCTTCACCCAGGGCTACAGCAACTCGCCGGTGTGCTCGCCCACGCGCTTTGCGCTGATGACGGCGCGCTACCAGTACCGCCTGCGCGGCGCCGCCGAGGAGCCGATCAACAGCAGGAGCCGCGGCAGCCCGACCCTGGGCCTGCCGCCCGAGCACCCCACCTTGCCTTCGCTGCTGCGTGACGCCGGCTATCGCACGGCGCTGATCGGCAAGTGGCACCTGGGCTTTGCGCCCAACTTCGGACCTTTGAAGTCGGGCTACGAAGAGAGCTTCGGCCCGCTGGCCGGCGGGGTGGACTACTTCACCCACTGCGACTCGGCCGGGCGGCACGACCTGTGGTTGAACGATGCGTCGCATCATGAGGAAGGCTACCTGACCGACCTGCTGTCCCAGCGCACGGTCGAGTACGTCGAGCGCATGGCCGGGCAGGACGCCCCGTTCTTCATCAGCCTGCACTACACCGCGCCGCACTGGCCCTGGGAGACGCGCGAGGACGCCGGCCGCGCGCCGCAGGTCAAGGACAACCTGTTCGACCTGGCGGGCGGCAACATCCACGTGTATCGCCGCATGATCCACCACATGGACGAGGGCATCGGCTGGATCGTCGAGGCGCTGCGCCGCACCGGCCAGCTGGACAACACGCTGATCGTCTTCACCAGCGACAACGGCGGCGAGCGCTTTTCCGACAACTGGCCGCTGGTGGGCGGCAAGATGGACCTGACCGAAGGTGGCATCCGCGTGCCCTGGATCGCCCACTGGCCTGCCGTCATACGCCCCGGTGGCACGAGCCGCCAGCTGTGTATGACCATGGACTGGTCGGCCACGATGCTGGACGCCGCCGGTGTGGCCGCGCACCCCGACTACCCGCTGGACGGCGTGTCGCTGCTGCCGGTGCTGCGCGATGCCGGCCACGCGTTTGATCGCCCGCTGCACTTTCGCATGAACCACCGCGGCCAACGCGCCCTGCGCGCGGGCGACTGGAAGTACCTGCGCGTGGATGGCCACGACTACCTGTTCAACATCCCGCAGGACGAGCGCGAGCGCGCCAACCTGGGCCACCAGCAGCCCGATCGCCTGGCCGCCATGCGCGCCGACTGGGAAGCCTGGAACGCCAGCATGCCGCCGATTCCGGATGACGCCACGGTGAGCCTGGGGTACTCCGCCAAGGACATGCCACAGCGCTAGGAACGTGCACGCGAAGCCATTCTTTTGGACGATTTCAGGCTCTGGCGCCCGCACAACGAGCGCCAGCAGCTATCAAATACATAGTGATCGCCAGCCCCCATCGACCGCCGCAGGCGACGCGGGCGCGCCGCCGGCCGGCCCGCGCGTCAGCGCATCGGCAGCGGCTCGGTGCCCGGCGCGTAGCGCGGCGGCGGGGGTGGACGCGGGGGCTCCCAGGGCTCGCGGCGCGGGCGCGGCGGCGGGCGCCAGTGCGGCGCGGGCGGCGGCGGCACGACGACGATCTCGGCCGGCGCCGGCTGGCCGCATGCCAGGGCGGCGTTGGCGCGCGCGGTGCGGATTTCTTCTTCCGACGCGGTGCGGCTGGCGGCCCGAAAACTGGCCTCGGCGCGAGCGGCGCGGCAACCGTCGGATTCGGCCGGCGAAGGTGGCACGCGCGCGGCCTCGGCCTGGCGCGCGCCCTCCAGCCGCAGCTGCTCGCGTTGCATGGCCAGTGCGTCGCGGCGCTCGGCGGCTTCGCGCGCCTGGGCGGCGCTGGCCGCGTCCTGCGCCAGCTCCGCCTCGCTGCGCCGGGGCACCACCAGCTCGCCACCCGGACAGGGCTGATCGGTGTAGAGGATGCGGCCACTGGCCGGGTCCTTGCAGCGCACGGCCTGCGCACCCGCCAGGGCGGGCAGCAGGCACAGGGCGGCAAGCAGGGCAAAACGGTTCATGGATGGGCGCGCCGGCACGTCGGCACGTCGGAAATCAGGTGCACTGTATAACGCCGGCACCCCCCACCGCGCCGACCGGCGCCCGGCTACCATTCTGACCTGATGCCGCCCCAGCTTGCCCGCCACCTGCCGTTCCTGCGCTGGCCGCGCCCCAGTGCGCGGCTGCTGCACGGCGAGGCGCTGGCCGGCCTGACGGTGGGGCTGATGGTGATCCCGCAGGGCGTGGCCTACGCCCAGCTGGCGGGCATGCCGCTCGTCACCGGCATCTACGCCTCCATGCTGCCGGCGCTGGTGGCGGTGCTGTTCTCGGCCTCGGCGCGGCTGTCGGTGGGGCCGACGGCGCTGACCAGCCTGATGATCGCCGCCGCGCTCACCCCCATGGCCACGCCCGGCAGCGCCGAATGGGTGGCGCTGGCGGTGTGGCTGGCGCTGCTGGCCGGCCTGCTGCAGGTGGTGCTGGGGCTGGTGCGCTTCGGCTGGCTGCTCAACCTGGTCAACGCGCCGGTGCTGATGGCCTTCACCCAGGCGGCGGCGGTGCTGATCATCGGCTCGCAGTTGCCGGCGCTGCTGGGCTTTCGGACCGGCTGGGCCGAGATGCTGCGCCAGCCCGCCGTCGACCCGCTGGCCAGCGCCTTCGGCCTGGGGGCGCTGGCACTGTTGATGCTGGGGCGGCGCTGGAAGCCGACCTTCCCGGGCGTGCTGGTCATCGTGGTGCTGGCGGCGGCGCTGAGCTGGGCGCTTGGCTTCGAGGCCGGCGGCGGCGCCGTGGTGGGCGCGCTGCCGCAGGGCCTGCCGGCGGCGTACCTGCCCCGCTGGCCGGGCTGGCACACGCTGGGCCAGCTGCTGCTGCCGACCCTGGTGGTGACGCTGGTCAGCTTTCTGGAAACCGCTGCCAGCGCCAAAGTGGACAGCCAGCGCAAGGGCGAGCGCTGGGACCAGGACCAGGACCTGATCGGCCAGGGGCTGGCCAAGATCGCCTCGGGGCTGTGCGGCTCGTTCGCCACCAGCTCCTCGTTCTCGCGCTCGGCGCTCAACCTGTACGCCGGCGCGCAGACCGGCTGGGCCACGGTGGTGTCGGTGGGGGTGGTGCTGGTGGCGCTGCTGGTGTTCACGCCGGTGCTGCGCCACGTGCCGCAGGCGGTGCTGGCGGCCATTGTGGTGGCGGCGGTGCTGGGGCTGATCAAGCCGCGCGAGTTCCTGCGGCTGTGGCGGGTGTCGCGGGTGGAGACGGTGATCGCCGCGCTCACCTTCGCCGTCACCCTGGCCGCCGCGCCGGCGCTGTACTGGGGCGTGCTGACCGGGGTGCTGATGGCGCTGTCGCTGTTTCTCTACCAGCGCCTGCACCCGCGCATCATCGAGGTCGGCCTGCACCCCGACGGCAGCCTGCGCGACCGCCACCTGTGGCGACTGCCGCCGCTGGCGCCGCATACCCTGGCGCTGCGCCTGGACGCGGCGCTGGACTTTGCATCGGCAGGGCAGTTCGAGCGCCACATCACCGAATACCTGGCCGAGCACCCGGCCACGCGCCACGTGTGCCTGTTCGCCCAGCCCGTCAACCGCGTCGACGCCACCGGCGCCGAGGTGTTCGCCCGGCTGCTGAACCAGTTGTACGACCGCCGCATCACCCTGCACCTGGCCGGCCTGAAGCTGCCGGCCGAGCGCGTGCTGCGCGCCGCCGAAGCGCTGGGCGCGCACCCGCTGCTGTGGATGTACCGCACCGACGCCGAGGCGCTGGCCGCGCTGGCGCGGCTGCAAGAGCCGCCAGCGGACATCGCGGCGGCGGCCATCTGAGCATCACTGATCAAGCCTCAAAACCGGCCCTTGCGCCCGTCTGTCGAGCGTCGACAGCTATTGTTTTCATAGTTATCCGATCAACCCAAGCCCAGCGCCATCACCCCGGCGGCAATGCACAGCGCGCCGCCGATGCGCACCAGCCGGTCGCCCTCGCCCAGCAGGTGACCGCCGATCAGGGCGGCGAACAGCATCGACACCTCGCGCGCCGGCGCCACCAGCGACAGCGGCGCCTGCTGCATGGCGTAGAGCACCAGCACGTAGGCCACCGGGCTGCACAGCGCCACCACCAGCGCCGCTCGCCACTGGGCGCGCCACAGCCGCGCGGTGACGGCGCGGTCGCGCAGCGCCACCGGCAGCAGCAGGGCAATGCGCACCCAATTGCCCATGTAGTCCACCAGGATTGGCGACAGCGCCAGCCAGCGCACGGCGTAGCCGTCGACCACCGTGTAGCTGGCGATCCAGGCGCCGGTCAGCAGGCCGTAGCGCAGGCCCTGGCGCACGCGCTGGCGGGCGGCGGGCGAGTCGCGCCGGCGCAGCAGGCGCGGGCCGCCGGCGATCAGGAACACGCCCAGCACCACGGCGCCGATGCCGGCCGCCGCCAGCGGGCTCAGGCGCTCGCCCAGCAGGGTGACGGCCACCAGCGAGGACAGCAGCGGCCCGGTGCCGCGCGCCAGCGGATAGACCACCGTCAGCTCGGCCACGCGGTAGCCCCGCAGCAGGGTGACGTAGTACAGCACGTGCAGCACGCCGCTGGCGGCCACGCAGGCCCAGGCGGCGGCGCCCCAGTGCGGCAGCGCCCGCCAGCCCAGCCACAGGCCCAGCGGCGCCCACGCCAGCGCCATCAGCACCGAGGTGAAGAAGGCAAAGCGGGCGTCGCCACCGCTTTGCTTGGCGACGATGTTCCAGCCCGCGTGCGCCAGCCCGGCCAGCAGCACCAGCGCCAGCGCCTGGGCGGACATGGCGGCGCCCCGCGCGTCAGGCGTGGCTGGCGATGCTGGCGGTGGCCATCAGCTCCTCGAGCAGCGCCATCGACATCTTGCCCGACGCCGCGTAGGGGTCGAGCACGGCGCGCTCCGAGTACTTGAGCAGCACGCTGGCGTTGACGCGGCCGACATCGACCACGCCCATGGTCCAGCTGCCGAAGCGCCGCTCCAGGATTTCCTCGTAGTGCAGCAGCACCACGTCCTTGTGGCGCGCGTCGCGCTGGATGGTGCCGTACAGGTCGCTGACCGCCTGGCGCCCGCCTTCCATGCCCTGCAGGAACACGCCGCTGCCGTGCAGCAGGATGCCGGTGATGCCGCCTTGCGGGTTGTGGCGGCGCGCCGAGGCCAGGATGCTTTCGATGGCGGCCGGCGAGGCGTCGACCGCGCGGCTGGCGAACAGGAGTCGGACAAGCATGGTGCTCAGCTCTTTTGGGGGATCAGGGCCAGGAATTCGCGCCGCAGGTTCATGTCTTTCAGGAACACGCCGCGCATGACGGAGTTGATCATCTTGCTGTCCATGTCCTTGACGCCGCGCCAGGCCATGCAGTAGTGGGTGGCCTGCATGACGATGGCCAGCCCGTCGGGCTTGGTCTTGGCCTGGATGTAGTCGGCCAGCTGCACCACCGCCTCTTCCTGGATCTGCGGCCGACCCATGATCCATTCGGCCAGCCGGGCATACTTGGACAGGCCGATGACGTTGGTGTGCTCGTTGGGCAGGATGCCGATCCACAACTGGCCGATGACCGGGCAGAAATGGTGGCTGCACGCCGAGCGCACGGTGATCGGGCCGACGATCATCAGCTCGTTCAGGCGCTCGGCGTTGGGAAACTCGGTGATGGGCGGCGGCTGAACATAGCGGCCCCTGAACACCTCGCTGACGTACAGCTTGGCCACGCGGCGCGCGGTGTCGCGCGTGTTGTGGTCGCCCTCGGTGTCGATCACCAGGCTGTCGAGCACGCCCTCCATCCGGGTGGTGACCTCGTCGAGCAGCTGTTCGAGCTCGCCGGGCCGGATGCAGTCGGCGATGTTGTCGTTGGCGTGGTAGCGCCGGCGCGCCGCCCGCAGGCGCTCGCGGATGCGCACCGACACCGGCGTGCCTTGCTCGTCGTCGGCACCGCTCGGGGTGGGGAAATCGGGTTGGGCTTTCATGGGCGCAACGATGGTAGCAGCAATGGGATTGACGATGAAAAAAGGGGTTTGCGCACGACTGGAGAGCGCCAGCAGCTATGTTTTAAGTAGCATTCGAGTGCGGCATGCGGAATTCGGCGATCAGCGGCAGGTGGTCGGACATGCGGCTCCACACCCGCCCGCGCGGCGCCGCCAGGCTGAGCGGATCGAGGCCGCGGGCGTAGATGTGGTCGAGCTGCGCCACCGGGTAGCGCGACGGGTAGGTCAGCGTGCGCGGCCCCTGAAAGGTGTCCAGCGCGTCCATGCGCAGCAGGCGGCGCACGCGCGTGCCCCAGTCGTTGAAGTCGCCCGCCACCAGCAGCGGCGCGCCGCGCGGCACCTCGCGCGCGATGTAGGCCTTCAGCCGCGCCGTCTGGCGGATGCGGCTGGCCGGGATCAGGCCGAAGTGCACCACGATGGCGTGCACGCTGACGCCAGCCACCAGCAACTCGGCGTGCAGCAGGCCGCGCTGCTCGAAACGGTGGTCGGACATGTCCTCGTGGCGCTCGTGGATGATGGGCCAGCGCGACAGCAGCGCGTTGCCGTGCTCGCCGTGGCGCGTGACGGCGTTGGTGCGGTAGACCGCCTCGTAGCCCTCGGGCGCCAGGAATTCGGCCTGCGGCAGCTCGGGCCAGCCGGTGAAGTAGCTGGCCTCCTTGCGGTTCATGGCGCGCACTTCCTGCAGGCAGACGATGTCGGCGTCCAGCGTCTCGATGGCCAGCGCCAGGTTGTGGATCTCCAGCCGGCGCGCCGGCCCCAGGCCCTGCACGCCCTTGTGGATGTTGTAGGTGGCCACGCGCAGCAACGGGTGCCCGCCGCCGAAGTGCGAATCGCTCACTGGACTACCCTCCGCGCTACGCGCTGCGGGATTCGCACTTGGGAACGGCCCTGCGTGCTCATGCGGGCTCTCCGGCAAGGCGTGGCAGCAGCAGGCAGGCCTCGGCGTTGGTGGGCGAAAAGCAGCGGTCGGCCGCGGCACGCCAGGGCAGCCAGACGAAGGCGTCGTGCTCGCGCGGGTTCAGCCGCACCGCCGCGCCCTCGGGCACGCGCAGGCCGAACACGTGTTCGCGGTTGTGCGTCACGCCGGGGGCGTAGCGGTGGCGCCAGCGCGGGTAGATCTCGTACACGTTCTCAATGTGCCAGTCGCTCAGCAGGCAGCCCGGGGCGCGCGCGTCGATGCCGGTCTCCTCGCCCACTTCGCGCACGGCGGTGTGCGCCAGCGCCTCGCCGGCGCCATCCTTGCTGCCGGTGACGGACTGCCAGAACTCGCCCTGGCGCACATCGGCGCGCCGGATCAGCAGCACGTCCAGCGCCGGCGTGTGCACCACCACCAGCACCGATTCGGGGATCTTGAAGCTGCGCCGGCCAACGGACGGGTGCGGGGACATGGCATCACCCTGTGCGCCGCAGCAGCGCCTTCAGCGCCACTGGCGCAGCACGCGCTCCACCACCGGCCGCGCGCGGCGGTACATCTGCCAGCCGGACCAGGCGCGCAGCGCCAGGCTGGTGGCCACGCGCGGGCGCACCAGCAGCGCGCCGGCCAGCGCCGACAGCGCCAGCAGCCCCAGCACGTAGGGTGCGCGGCCCTGGCGCACCTGCCGCACGCCGCGCACGCCGCCGCGCACGCGGTCGGTGGCGCGAAACACCGGTTGCAGCACCTGGGTGCGGGTGGCGATCTGCTCGCGCAGCTGGGCCGAGCGCAGGCGCAGCTGCTCGCGCCGCGCCAGCAGGTCCTCGCTCGCGCCGCGGTTCATGGCTCGCGCAGCCGCTGCTGGTCGCGCAGCAGTTCGTCGCGCGTGGCGGCGAACATCCGCAGCCCCTGGCGCGCCTGCTGGCGCACCCACAGCACCAGGCCCGCGCCGCCACCCAGGAACAGCGTGGTGAAGATGCCCAGCGCCAGCAGGCGCTGGCTGTCCCACAGCAGCACGGTCAAGAACAGCGCCAGGAAGATCAGCCCGAAGCTCAGCAGCACCACCGCCAGCGCGCCCAGCGCGGCCATGTGGGCCAGCCGCGCCAGCTCCTGGCGCGCCTCGATGGTGAACAGCTCCAGCCGCACCTGCACCAGCTCGACCACGTCGGCGAGCAGGGCGCGCAGGCGCGCGGCGGTGCCGGCGTCGCTGGCGGGCGGATTCATGGCGAGCGGGTGCCGAC
>Ga0208938_1002010_pt1 | contig 11113 bp, 13 predicted proteins | sample AD_UKC125_MetaG_FD_184434 | JGI IMG/M metagenome (GOLD analysis project Ga0208938, IMG submission 184434) | Active sludge microbial communities of municipal wastewater-treating anaerobic digesters from USA - AD_UKC125_MetaG (SPAdes) (version 2) | ecosystem: Engineered > Bioreactor > Anaerobic >... | reverse complement strand
AGTTATCCAAGCTGATTGAGGAGTTTTACGGACAAAGGCAGATCCAAGCGCCAATGCTTACGCCCGACTGCTTCGTTGAGGCCATAATGAGGGCCGTTAGGAGGTAAATCATGGAGGGCTGGAGGGTAATTCCTTTAAGGATAGACGATCCCTTTTACAGCATGGCTATTGACGAGGCCATTTTAAAACTTAACTCAGAGGGGAAGTCTCCTAATACTTTGCGATTTTGGAGGTGGCAGCCCTCGACCGTTTCGCTCGGGTATTTTCAAAGCCTGGAGCGCGAGGTCGACATGCAGGCCGCAGCCAAATACGGCGTAGCCATCGTTAGGCGCTTAAGCGGCGGGGGTGCCGTGTTTCACGATCACGACGGCGAGCTTACCTACAGCGTCGTCTGCAGGCAGGACGATTTGCCCCGCGACATCATGGAGTCCTTCAGGGTGATCTGCGGAGGGCTGATCAAGGGGTTTGATCGCTTGGGCCTTGAAGCTCGCTTTGCCCCGTTAAATGACGTCGAGGTGGGGGGCAAAAAGATCTCAGGCAGCGCACAGACAAGGAAGTGGGGAAGCGTCCTGCAGCATGGCACGATACTTGTTGACCCTGACATCCGATTGATGTTCGAGTTGTTAAAGGTAAGCCCGGAGAAGATCTCGGACAAGTTCATCGCATCCGTTTACGAGCGGGTAACGTCTCTTGTACGAGAGCTAAAAAAGCGCCCGAGCTTTGAAGAGGTAAGAGATGCTATGTGTGCGGGCTTTGCCGATTCCTTGGGCGCATCTTTCGAGGAAGGCGACTTGATGCCCGAGGAAATAAACTTGGCAGAAGAACTAAAGGCAAAATACGCCTAAAAAGAATGGCTCATGAAGCGGTAAAGGGGCAGGCGGAATGAAAGAATACGAAACGACAGGCGACAACAAAAATAATTTTTACGCCTTCTACCCAAAGCCCTTATTTCCCTCCCTTTCGATAACGGGAAATGCTTGCGCCATGCACTGCAAACACTGCGATCGCCACTACCTCGAACATATGATCCCCTGTAGCGATCCCGCAACCCTTTACCGAAAGTGCCTCGAATTCGACAAAAAAGGATACAAGGGTGTGCTTATAAGCGGCGGTTACAACGAAAACGGGTGGGTGCCTTTGGAGGGCTTCGTCGACACATTGGCACGCATCAAGGGCGATACAAAGCTGGCGATAAACGTCCACTGCGGGCTCGTTCCCGAAGGTCTTGCCCGAAGCCTTGGCAACGCCGGCGTCGACGTCGTTTCCTTTGACCTGATAGGCGATGACGAAACGATAAGGGAAGTCACAGGTCTTGACAAATCTGTCGAGGACTACGTCAGCACCCTGGATCATTTGCTTGAAAATGTCTCCTGCGTGGTGCCCCATATAACGATTGGCCTCCACGGGGGACGCCTCAAAGGCGAAAAAAGGGCCCTTGAAATAGCGTGCTCAAGGAAAGTGAGCACCCTCGTCTTTTTGGTGTTGATACCCACAGGCGGCACGGCCTTCGAGGCAGTAAACCCTCCGTCGGCCGATGAAGTCGAGGACGTTATATCCTACGCCCGCAGCAAAATGGAAGAGGCAAACATTTTCCTCGGCTGCATGAGGCCCCGACAAACAGAATACGAGCTTCGGGCGCTCAAGGCGCGCGTAAACGGGATCGTGGTGCCGAAAAAAGAAACCTTGGAAGCGGCTCGAACTATGGGTTTAAAACTTCAAAAAATAGACCTCTGCTGCGCCGTCCCAATGGAGATAGGAGGGTAAAAGTTGGTCAAATATGTAAGGGTTGCGCTGGGCACCGCTGCTGTTTTAGGCTTTTGCAAGGTTAAAATAGAAGTTGCCCCCACCACGGCCCATCTGCTGGTTTACAGCGAAAGCAAGTGCCTTGCCAACTGCATGTTTTGCCCTCAGGCAAGAGAAAGCCTCGCCGACGGCGAGATGCTTTCCAGAGTGGAGTGGCCAAGGTTTTCGCTGGACGACGTCATCGAAGCGCTGCAGAAATCAACCCATGCTTTCAAAAGGGTATGCCTTCAGTCCGTAAATTACCCCGGCGTCGCAGATGACCTCGTCGAAATAGTTTCGTCGATAAAGAAAGCCTGCGATCTTCCCCTTTCCGTCGCCTGCCATCCGATCTCGCCAAAGGACATAAAAAGGCTGACAGATGCAGGAGCAGAGCGCATAGGGATCGCTCTGGACGCCGCTACCCCCGAACTTTTCGAGAAAATAAAGGGCAAAGGAGCAAAATCTCCCTATCGCTGGGAGACCCACTTAAAGGCCCTTGAGGAGGCAAAAAAGCTCATCGGCAGGGCGACGACCCACCTCGTCGTCGGCTTGGGAGAAAGCGAAGAGGAGATGATAAGGACAATCCAGATGCTCTACGACCGCGGTATAACGGTAGGGCTTTTTGCCTTTACTCCCGTCAAGGGAACCCCACTTGAAAAATGGCCGAGGCCTAAAGTTTCAAGCTACAGGAAAATCCAAATGGCACGCCACCTCATAGCAAGCGGCATCGCCAGAGCAGATGACATGAAGTTTCAAGGCGGACGCTTAGATGATTTTGGCGTTAACGGCGATACGCTTGTGCTTGCTGCGGACAGCGGCATCCCCTTCATGACGTCGGGATGTCCTAATTGCAACAGGCCCTTCTACAACGAATCGCCCTTGGGCCCGATCTATAACTTTCCTCGAAAGCCCACAAAAGAGGAGATAGAATCCATCAAGAAAGAGCTTGGCCTTGCGGGCAAATGATGACTGAGGCTTTATCCTTCAAACTCATCCTTTTTCCGTCTTGAGGGATCAACTTCCACATAAAATCACCGGACAAGCACATATAGCACGAAATGCCCTTCATGCTGAAGTTGTCAAGCTTTACTGAAAAAGGTTCTGCTTCAAACCTGGCAAAACCGTCGGAGTAAATTTTTGTTACGTGCCCTATCCTTACGCCTTCAATGTAAACGGAATCGCCGATCTCTGCCCTTCTGGGTGCCAGCACGCCTCCAAAGCCGTAATGCGGCAGACCCCCGTCTAAAATCCCAATGCCCTTGCCAACTGTAACAGGCAGACCGGAAAATAAGCCCATCCGGGCAGTAGGGCCTTTAAGGAGCGTGTAATTCGGCCTTTGGACGACGACTTTGCCCTGAAAGCTTGAGGCAGGAAGCACGCCGTAAAACTTTTCCCATTTCAAGGAAGCGAAAATGGGCATACCTCCCCTTGCCCTGATCAGGTTGTCGCGCGGCCTGATTTCGACGTGCATATGAGGATCGGTCCAAGAGTCGAAGTGGCCGTTTTTTACCATCTCCCCCAGAGTCTGGCCAACCTTTACGCAGTCGCCCACCTTGACGATTGGTTTTACATGAAGGATGCGAACTAGATACTCTGAGGTCACTGGCGTTTGGATGGCGATCAAGTATTCTTTCGTGGGCATTTGAAATTGCTTCGTCCTTGGAGCCGTAAATTCGTAAATATACATAACCTTTCCCTCTACGGGAGAGGGTGCGTCATGAGAGAAAGGGTAAATGTCGACAGCTTTGTGTTCGAAGTGAGCGGGGTAGGGGCTGTTGAAAAAAGTCACCCTGTTTGACAGTTGCGCGTATATCTTTATCCCGCAGGAACTCGCGATCTCAACAGGCAAAAAATATCTCCCTTCATTAAAATCTTTGAAAAATCCACAGCACAGATGGATTAAGCAACATTAAACAACAGCAATTATACAACTCCCTTAAGAAATGATTGTTCGGAAGGCGCTTCTTCATGTCAGCATCGAGGGATGTCGCCTGTTTCGATCTGCATCCCAACAAAGGCATAACCTTCTAAGCAGCTGTTAACTTCTTGAATGCTATGATACCATAGAGCAAGGAAAGATGGGAAACGAAAATATGACTAAATACTATATTACTTTCTCGAGAATCGTGATAACATAAAGTAAAGAACAAAGAGGGGAGTTTTTCTGCGAACTCCTTATATGGAAATTACATATAATTCCGCAACTCGCGCAGAAGGCAGCCGAATGCTCTGCGGATACAGGTCTTATCCACAAACGGCCGCCGGTGCTTTGTGGCGCGATGTCGCGTCCCAAAGGTGTTATGAAGAAACAATATAATCATCGATGGGAGCAAGAATGGGAAACATGAAACCAACAGACCAGATCAGAGCACTACTTGACGAAATTGATGCAAAGTCGGCCTCGACTGACGATAAAACTTTTGCAGAGAATTTCAACTCCCTTGAACTGCCTGAGTTGATAGACGCTGTCGTTGATTTCCTCCAGCCCTCGCTATATCCATACGAGGCTGTGGTGTACTGGCACCTCTTCCGCAAAGCCATCCTCGGAACTGGAACACAATACACCCGTGCCAGCGTGCGGGGCATGATGCAAGGTGTAGTCACATCCCCCAGGGGACAGTCAGTTGGCCTGTGTTATGGCGCAGTTCAAAAAGCCCTGCAAGGTCTAGAGGATAAAGGTGCAGTATCCAAAGCTGGTGATACAAACCGCGAGGGCACTTTATACAAAGTCCATCTTCCTGAAGAAATTCCATCATGTCAGGTGATTCTTAGCGTTGGGCGATGAGTGACGGTTGGAGGGAATGAAATAATTATGTTCAATCTGTTAATGTTCAATGCTGATTGGTCTGCAGGTAGAGTCACCGTCCCGTTGGGACGAATTTTTGAGTACACTGATGCTCATATCAGTGCTCAGTTCCGGGACGGCAGCAACGATCTACTGCTGGATCGCCTAACTTCCTTGCCGGGTCTTTTCTGTGAAGAGGGCACAACAAACGAAACGGCGTATGTAGGACAAATCAATCGAGCGCGCATTACCGGCAATAACTTCTTGTTGCTTGAAATTCGTTTTGATACGGAGGTTCCACCGCTAGAAAACAGCTTCATATACACGTACCACAGCCAATTGGATATGCTCCATGATTTTGAATTTTCGAGAAATCATTGGGCGGTTAAGGACGCGGATCTCTATAGGTTCCTGGCAGGGGCGGAAAACGCCTTGAGGAGCCGGCCCAGGGACGAAGAAGCACAGAATGAAGCCTTAATCCAGAAACTGGAGCGAAAAGTCGGGCGCATGGCCATTGAGATCAGGGGAACATTATACAAGTGCGTCATGTCAAACAAAATATTTCGAACCTCTGATTTTTTACGCCTGGCCCAATAGTAGGGAGGTTTATTCATGATGGAATCGAAAAGCAACGAAAAATGGCATCTGTCATGGGAAGGTAAGGTCTACGGACCTTTCGATTTTGAGGAGATAATTTCGATGGCAGCAAAGGGTCAATTTGACCCCCACATAAGCTATGTATGGAAGCCTGGATTCGAAGGGTGGAAACCCTGCATGGAGCTTGAAGTGTTCCGGGTGATGGTTCTCAACCCCCCTCCACCGCCCCCTCCTGTGCAGCTCTCAGAACCGCCTGGTATCCCGACCACAGAAAGCGAATCGCCGTTTTCAAAGGGGGCAGCTTCAACAAGTGGCCCGGCGATCCAGCTTGAACCTGAATCTCCGGAGCAGCTAGTGGAATGGAGGCTTGAGGTGGAAGACCTTTGGGCTATCAGGGCCGTCTTCAACTTTGTTGATTCTTTTTCCGAAGGCCTAGCGAAGGTCGAATCCTACGGGAAATGGGGCTTCATCGACCGGAGCGGCCAGTGGGTGGTAAAACCTGTCTTCAACTTTGTTGATTCTTTTTCCGAAGGCCTAGTAGCGGTCGAATCCGGCGGGAAATGGGGTTTCATCGACCGGAGCGGCCAGTGGGTGGTAAAACCTGTCTTCGACTCTGCTTGGTCTTTTTCCGAAGGCCTAGTAGCGGTCGAATCCGACGGGAAATGGGGTTTCATCGACCGGAGCGGCCAGTGGGTGGTAAAACCTGTCTTCGACTCTGCTTGGTCTTTTTCCGAAGGCCTAGCGAAGGTCGAATCCGGCGGGAAATGGGGCTTCATCATGCATCCACGTCTTGAACTTCAGTGTAAGACGCAGGATTCGGATATCATACCAGCAGAGTTCAGAAGAGTTCTTGAACTATATGAGTGCAGAGACGGATACAGCTTCTTTGGAAACCTTGAGGATTGGCAGGTCAAGACGATAAGGAAAGCCTTCGACATTGAGAATGAAACAATGGTCCTTGCCTTCGTGGGGGTTCTGGATGCAGTTTACGACAGGGGTATTGTTTTCACCGATCAGTATGCCTGCATATTGACGCCCAAGGGCTGTACGCGAATCGATTATGGTGAATGGTCAGCAAAGAGGATGGATTATGTGCGGATACTGGCGAAAAATACGCAACCAGGTTCCGATAACGGTTTCTCAATGCTTGAATTCTGGCAGTTGCTGGAAGGAATCTTGGGAATTTACATGAAGACAGATACAGAAGGTGTTCGTCAACAAGGGAAAACGGATATACGAGAAATCTCAGAGGATGGTAAAGATGAGGTTCTAGACAGGGTTAAAGAGCTCATTGAAGAATTCTTCCCAAAATCTTCGAAAAAGCCTCGAAAACTGTTTCGGTGGAATTTTCGCGTTTTTTGATGATCCTCCCCTAGAGAACACGGTGGGAATAATCCTCCAGTCGGGCACAGTTTCGGCAAGCAGGCTGCAAAGGCAGCTCAGGATAGGATACACTAGGGCGGCCTGACTGGTGGACGCAATCGAAAAGATGGGGATAACCGGGGACCAGTATGGAGCAAGTAGAAAGGAGATTCTTGTTGACGAGCGAGACGGAGGCAAGCCAGATACTGGCACATTATTGGTCAGACGTTTAATCTGAACGGCGCTTAGATCCAGGGCAAAAAGCTTCAAAATTGCTGGGATTAGTTTTATATTAACGCTTGTAACCTTTTTGGCGGAATAGTTTTTGCATGTAATGATTAGACTCGATTGATTCGGTTGTCCGCGTTTTTCATGCGCCTTTACTTAGAACCCGGAATCGTCGATACCAATCGGCCTTTTTCGTTATAAATGAGGATTGAACCTGATGGACTTTTTATTGAAACACTTGAGTCAGTAAATCCGTGCAATTTGCCAGGCACAGAGAATATGATACTACCTTTTTCATTATAAACGTTGACTACAGGCCCACGCTGAACTGCAGTTGCAATAGCCATAACCCAAACCTCCTCGAATTCTTTTAATTTTAATTCTGGCTCATGATTAAGATAGCCTAGTATGAAGGTGCCAGAATCCAGTCATGACAAAGAAAATCTGAGCGCCGTTCAAATTTAAAGCATAACCAAGCTGAACAGGAACACCGTCAATGGTTCAATCTGAGCGATCCCGCCGCGGAGGGAGCTCCCTACGATATGGAATCCGTGGGCCGCTTCGCCGGGATCGACCTGGAGAAGGAAGACGAAAAACAACGCCAAAACCTGTGACCCGGATGAGAGTGGATCACGTCTTCGGCATCGTCAAAAACATATTTGGTTTCGTCAAGGTGCGGTACAAGGACCAGGCTAGGAACACGAAATATTTTCTGCGTCCCTTGCGAACCTCTTTATGGTGATAAAGAGTTTAGTCGAACGCCCCTCAGGGGTGTAGACCCTTCAAAGACCGACCAAAAAACTAGATAAAGCACAACACTGACGAACAAGCGATCTGAAAACAGATGCTTCAAGCAAAATTACTCTAGTGTACTTGCTGTTGCTGCTTTCAAGTGGCTTTGTTCAAAGGTTCATGAGCAATGTTTATTGGCTCTTTTTCTTTTACTGAGGTCTTTTCCTTCTATTCCTGTTCCTCCTTCACCTCCCGGAATCCGGTGCCGATGACACCTGAATGATCCTGGATAGTCACCTTAAAAACCAATAGAGCTCGCTATCAATCTATTCTGTAAGTACAATTATTTTTTCTTTAAAGTACTCACCGTCATCCTCAACTTGATATCGAAGATAAACATTTCCATTATATTTACCACTTGAGTTTAAGAACTCTCCACCCCCCTCTTCGTCAGAAACTACCTCAATATAGGCTGGCATCTCCTCCAGTTCTTCCATGAAGAAAGCCCAAGCATCTGCTAATTTTTGGGGTGTAAGGAGACTTCCATGACTCAACAGAGGTTCAGTTATTTCTTCGATAATTTTCTTATACATCGGGTCTTTGCTATCGAAGAAATTTCCAGTCTCAACTGAAATCTTGTTTTCAAGACATGTAACATGAGAGTCGTCATCTTCATCGATTGAGAGTGTGAGTTCGTTCCCGCCAAAACTATCCGGGTCGCCTACCATGATGTAGTGCTCGGAGCAATCCGCAGGGATTACGCCAATAGTTAATAAATGTTTCATTATTCTTACTCCTTTTTGCCACTGCTAATTTGGTTGGCTCTAGTTTAATTTATAATATCATAGAATCTGAAATTTACAATATTATGATGGCTCTATTTCAAATAGTGTGGAAACACTCCGGTGGTAAGAATCCCAACATTATCTTTTTTGTGTAGACCTCTATGTTTCTAAGACCAAAGGAGATTCGTTTTAGCATCTTCACCTTCGTATTACATCCTTCGGTATAGGCATTGGTAGTTTTGTTGTCGAAGTAGTTTAATATAGGTTGTCGCCACCGTTTTAGGGTATTGCCCCACCTGTACAACTCGGCATCGTCAGAAGCCTTCAGGTTCATCATGATCAGGTCTAAAAGCTTGGCTGCCTCGTTCTTCTCCTTCGCTCTATATACGTCCCTTAAGCGTTCCTTGGCCCAGTAGAAGCCTTTGAGGTTTGGATAAGTTTTTTGAAAGCTTGTCTACCTTTTGCCTTCCTCTGTCGCTTAAATTCTCCCTTGCAATTAAGAATATCTTCTTAGGTAACACACCTTACTCTTATGCCTTACGTCCTGCTCAATCCTCCTGGCTTCGTCCATGCGCTTATTGGCATCCGCTATCACGTGGAAATGATCTACCACCACATTGGCCTCAGGGAAGAGCTTATTGGCCACCTTCCTAAAGGCCTCCTTCATGTCTATGCAGACTTCCTTGACCTTATGGGCAGGGATCTCGGATAAGAAGGCCTCCAATATGGCTACGCGGTCGTCTTTCAGGACCTCAAGTGTCAACGCCGGCTTTAATTTGACCCATCTGTGCCGGTTTAAAAATGACCCACCCCGGCCTTCAACTAAACATTGCCTTGGATGTTTTTATACAGCCCCGTCTTCGCTCTGTCCTTTAGGCGGTAGCTGTTCCCCCTGATGTTAATGATATGGGCATGATGTAACAATCTGTCCAGCACTGCTGTCGCTAGTACCGGATCGCCCATTAGCTCTCCCCATTCCCCAAATCCCTTGTTGCTCGTAAGTATGATGCTCCCCCTTTCGTAACGTGCGCTTATAAGCTGGAAAAATAAGCTTGAACCAAGGCTGTCCAAAGGTAAGTATCCCACTTCATCTATCACGAGCAGTTTTGTAGATGAATATACCTTCATCCGCCTCATTAAAGATTGATTTTCGTATGCCCTTTTTAGGTCTTCTACCATCCTCATAAGGGTGGTGAAGTACACAGAGATACCACGAGAGAGCGCTTCCATTGAAAGGCCGACAGCGAGATGCGTTTTGCCTACCCCGGGAGGGCCTAAAAGTACTACGTTTTCAGCTCTGTGGACGAAGGCCATGGTGGCAAGCTCCTTGACGAGTTTTTCGTCTACACCTGGTTGGAAATTAAAGTCGAATTCCTGCAAGGTCTTCTTGTGCGGTAACCTTGCAAGCTTGGAGCGTACCTCTACGTTTCTCTTTTGTCGCTCTGCTACCTCCGCCTCGAGCAGCTCATTTAAGAACGATAGATAGGTGTAGTTTTCGCCTTGTGCCCTCTCCAAGAAGGCATCAAGGTATTTGGCAGCGGCAGTCAGTCCTAGGCTTTCCAAGTTAGCTTTTGTCATTTCAAGCTCTATCATTTCGTTTTCACCTCAGGATAGGACGTCGTAAACTACAAGCGATCGCCTTTGGACTTCCAAAGACGCAAGCTTCCTCGCTATGGGTTTGGGGTAGAGGCGTCCTTCTGCTTCCTTTATCCCCTGATACTGACCTTCAAGGTGGCACGTGCTCCTTGAGGTGTAGCGCTTTTGATGTGAAGCTATTACTTTCTCGTCACAAAGGATCTCTATCGTGCCGCTTAATTCTCTTACCATGACCTCCTGTCCGCTATACTGCCATGAAACGTCATACCTTACGTCGTAACTTACGAGAGCGTCTTTTTGTACCTTCCTCGCCTACGCCCAAGAACATGCGGTATTTATTGAAAGTAGGAAGAGGCTTTAGGTTTTCTTCCTTCAACCTGTCGATGGGCCTTTCGCCCAAAGTTCCATGTATTCGTCTGTTTTTTTCATCACACCAGCTTAAAGCCTGCCGGTTCAAGTCGCCGTAGTCCGAAAAGCGCCTACCTGCTAAGAAGTTGCCCTTCACGAACTCTATGCCCCGTTCAACCTTGCCCTTCGTCTGTGGACGATAGGGCCTACACACCTTTGGAGTAAACCCTAACGTTGCCGCCAGGTCGGCAAAGTTTGCATTCCATATAGGCTTTCTGTCATCTCCTATGCCTAAGATCACTGTCTTCATCCTGTCTGTGAGCAGTACGTCTGTAACGCCGCCGAAGTATTCAAAGGCATGGATAAGACAGCGGTTAAAGGCATTGGCATTACAGCGGTTGGCAAATTCCGTGTATATGGCCCTCGAGTATCCCAAGACCATCACGAAGAGGTATAGCTTTCTCACCTCACCGCTTGCTTCGTCGATGTACGTATATTCCCCCCAGTCTGCTTGCGCTTGCTCTCCAGGCTTCGTCTCGTATCGGCGTACGGCAGGCGTTTGCCTGGGTGGTCTAAAATCCTTTACGTAATCCCGCAATATCGTGCGTCCGCCGGCATATCCTTCTGCCTTTATCCTTTCGTAGATGACTTCGCAGTTGAATACGCCTTGATCCATTAGCTCTCCTACAGTTTTCTTATATGGATCGAGCTTAGAACTGCGCCTGCGATGCGGCTTCCTCTCCGGGATTCCTTCGACCCTCAGATACTTTCTCACAGTATTCCTCGAACGGCCTGTTTCTCGAGCTATCGCTCGAATGCTCTTGTCTTTTGCTCTTAGTTCATGTAGCATGATTACCGACTCACTCCTTAGCATTTATTTCCCTCCGATCTGAAGCTA
>Ga0208938_1002009_pt1 | contig 11116 bp, 9 predicted proteins | sample AD_UKC125_MetaG_FD_184434 | JGI IMG/M metagenome (GOLD analysis project Ga0208938, IMG submission 184434) | Active sludge microbial communities of municipal wastewater-treating anaerobic digesters from USA - AD_UKC125_MetaG (SPAdes) (version 2) | ecosystem: Engineered > Bioreactor > Anaerobic >... | reverse complement strand
CTTTTTGAAATGACCCTTCTCGGGTTGGGTTGTGTGTTTGTCTTTTTTATCGACAAAACCCAGCTGCAAAGAGTCATAACCATCTTTTTCGACAGTTTTTATCTGAGTAACTACGCAAGGACCAGCTTCGATAACAGTGCATGGAATATTTTTTCCCTCGGCACTGAAAACGGATGTCATTCCGATTTTTTTTCCAATCAATCCTGGCATTTCTCTGTTGTTTTTATTACCTCTACTCTTTCTTCCTCAAGAAATACTTTAAGAGGTGTAGTTAATAATCCTATTATAATATACGTAAAAAATTTACCTTAAAAAAATTACAACGTCCCTTTCCCATGTAAAATAATTTCATGAGATTTGTTAGACTTTCTCTCATTTGTGTCATTTGTGCGGCAAGCACACTTTCGGAAAACGGGAAATCACACCTTAATTTCCACCTCCACACCGCTTGGCAATTCGAGTTTCATCAGCGCATCGATTGTTTTCGCCGTCGAATTATAGATATCGATAAGGCGTTTAAACGATGAAAGTTCGAATTGTTCGCGCGACTTTTTGTGGACAAACGTCGAACGGTTTACCGTAAATATCCGCTTATGGGTTGGTAGCGGAATAGGACCGCTCACCACAGCTCCTGTAGATTTTACCGTTTTTACGATTTTTTCTGCCGATTTATCGACCAGCGTATAATCGTATGATTTCAGCTTTATTCTGATTTTTTGGCTCATAAATTTATATGTTATTTAATCAATTCCACACGACCTTTTACATCTTCCAACACCTGCCTTGCAATGGAAGGAGATACTTCCTCATAATGCGAAAAACTCATGGTAGACGTTGCACGTCCTGAGGTGATGGTACGTAAGGAAGTCACATAACCAAACATTTCGGCAAGCGGAGCTTTTGCTTTTACAATACGGGCTCCCGAACGATTCGACTCCATGCCCTCAATCTGACCACGACGTTTATTGAGGTCGGCAATCACATCTCCCATACTTTCTTCGGGTGTAACCACTTCAACTTTCATAATGGGTTCGAGTAATACCGGTCCGGCTTTCTCGGCCGCATGTCTGAATGCCTGGATGGCACAAATCTCAAACGATAACTGATCGGAGTCAACCGGGTGGTACGACCCATCAATCAGAGTAACTTTCAGGTTATTTAATGGGTAACCGGCAAGAACGCCATTCTTCATTGCCTGCAAGAAACCTTTTTGAACAGAGGGGATAAACTCTTTAGGAATATTTCCACCTTTTACTTGATCAATAAATTGAAGTTCGCCTTCAAAATCTTTATCAACAGGTTCGACGCGTACAATGATATCGGCAAATTTACCGCGACCACCCGTCTGTTTCTTATACACTTCGCGTAATTCAACAGGTCGGGTGATAGCTTCTTTGTAAGCCACCTGAGGCCGCCCTTGGTTACATTCGACTTTAAATTCTCGTCTCAAACGATCAACGATGATTTCCAAATGAAGCTCTCCCATACCCGAAATAATGGTCTGACCGGTTTCGTCATCGGTCTTAACCGTGAAGGTGGGATCTTCTTCAGCCAGTTTCGACAACCCATGCGACAGTTTGTCGAGGTCTTTCTGGCTTCTTGGTTCCACTGCAACACTGATGACAGGATCGGGAAAATCCATCGATTCCAACAAAATAGGATGTGCTTCGTCGCAAAGGGTATCTCCTGTTCGAACATCCTTAAATCCCACAGCAGCACCTATATCTCCACACCCGATAAAATCTCTTGGATTTTGCTTATTGGAATGCATTTGAAACAAACGCGAAACCCGCTCTTTTTTACCCGAACGCGAATTATACACATAAGATCCTGCAACCAGTTCCCCTGAATACACCCTGAAAAAACTCAAGCGCCCAACATAGGGATCGGTTGCGATTTTGAAAACCAATGCACAAAGAGGTTCATCAGGATCGGGATGACGAACAAGCTTTTTCGTAGGATCTTTGGGATCGACACCTACAATTGCTCCTGCATCCAACGGGCTGGGCAAATAAGCACAAACCGCATCCAGCAAGGGTTGAACACCTTTATTTTTGAAAGACGATCCACAGACCATTGGATTGATTTGCATATCCAAGGTTCCTTTTCTCAGAGCCCGGTTGATTTCATCTTCGGTGATGGTAGTGGGATCATCGAAAAATTTCTCCATTATTTCATCATCAAACTCGGCTATGGTCTCCAACATCTTTTCGCGCCATTCGGCAGCTTCGTCTGCTAATTCAGCCGGAATCTCCGCAACATCATAATCGGCACCCAGTGTCTCATCGTGCCAATAAAGGGCTTTCATACGAATCAAATCGATAACTCCCTTAAAATCATTTTCAGCACCAATCGGTATCTGAATAGGACACGGACGCGCACCCAGCATTTCCTTTATTTGGCGAACCACTTCAAAAAAATTCGCCCCTGAACGGTCCATTTTGTTCACGTAACAAATGCGAGGGACTTTATATTTATCGGCTTGACGCCATACCGTTTCAGACTGAGGTTCCACTCCACCCACGGCACAAAAAGTGGCGATTGCACCATCCAGTACCCTCAACGAACGTTCTACTTCGACAGTAAAATCCACGTGTCCCGGAGTATCAATTAAATTGATCTTGTACGTCTGATCTTTATACTGCCAACTTGTTGTGGTTGCAGCAGATGAAATCGTAATACCTCGTTCCTGTTCCTGTTCCATCCAGTCCATGGTCGCAGCTCCATCGTGCACCTCTCCCATCTTATGGGTAAGACCCGTATAATACAGAATTCGCTCCGATGTAGTAGTCTTTCCTGCATCGATATGCGCCATGATACCGATGTTACGCGTATATTTTAATGCTTCTTTTGAACTTTTAGCCATTGTATGTTATCTCTTCCATTTAAAATCTGAAATGAGCAAAAGCACGATTGGCTTCTGCCATTCTATGCATATCTTCTTTTCGTTTAAATGCGCCACCTTGACCATTATAAGCATCCATGATCTCGGCAGCCAATTTTTCAGCCATGTTTCTTCCTTTTCTTTTGCGCGCAAAAGAAATAAGGTTTTTCATCGAAATGGCTTCTTTTCTTTCTGGATAAACTTCGGTAGGTACCTGAAAAGTAGCTCCGCCTACACGGCGTGACTTAACCTCCACTTGTGGTGTAACATTATCTAAAGCAGCTTTCCAAATCTCGAGAGCCGACTTTTCTTCATTGGGCATTTTAGTTTCTACGATTTTCAGTGCGGAATAAAAAATATCGTAAGCAAGACTTTTCTTTCCGTCGCGCATAAGATGGTTAACAAACCTTGTTACCCTTACGTCGCCAAAAACCGGATCAGGCAATACCTGCCTTTTTTTAGGTTTAGCTTTTCTCATCGTTTTAAAAATTTTACTGTTGCTTGGTTGCCTTTTTATTCGTCTTCAACGATTCCTCCGAATCATTTACTCAACCTTAATAAAACGCTGATACCAATTTCAACACCAATTAAACATGTTAATTTGACTGTGCTTTTTTAGCTCTTATCGGTCATTTATCTTGTATTTTTTGATAAATGCCGATTTAGCCCTTAGCATTTTCCTTGGGGCGTTTTGTTCCGTATTTCGACCGTCTTTGTGTACGACCGCTAACGCCGGCTGTATCCAACGTACCCCGTACAATGTGATACCGAACTCCCGGAAGATCTTTCACACGACCTCCCCGAACCAAAACAATGGAGTGTTCTTGCAAATTGTGACCTTCGCCCGGAATATACGCATTCACCTCTTTCGAATTGGTTAAGCGTACACGAGCAACTTTTCTCATTGCCGAATTCGGCTTTTTGGGAGTCGTAGTGTAAACCCTTACACACACACCACGGCGCTGCGGACAACCGTCCAATGCCGGTGATTTACTCTTTTCTACTGACTCTGTACGCCCCTTTCTTACTAATTGTTGAATTGTAGGCATTTTTTATACTTTCTTTTAAACTAATTTATCTTAATTTTCTTTCTGTTTCTATCTCATAACCAACAATCTAAGCAACGCATAATCAAATGATTATATTGTACGACTCAGATTTTTGGAGTTAAAAACGGCACAAAATTACGAATTATCGGAATGATATACAAGTAAATCATCTTGTTTTTAAAAATATTTTTCTTTTCAATTTCCAAATACCGACATAAAGAACAGACCGAAAAGTAAAAAATCAAAAAACCGAAAAGCCGGGAAATAAGAAAGCCGAAAATAAGAGACCCCAAAAAGTCGAGAAATGAGAAATTAAAAGACCCGAGAAGTGAGAAACCCAAAAACAGGGAAATGAAAAATCAAAAAGCCCAAAGGGGAGAAATCAAAAAAAATGGAATATTTTTGCAGCAAGGGTGTAACTTTTTAGCTTCTCAATCGTCATTATATAATGAATAACGAAAAATTTCATCATATCATTTTGTCTCTGAAGGACAATCTCTATCGCCTTGCACTAAGCATCGTGCATGATAAGGCCGAAGCAGAAGATATTGTGCAAGACGTCTTTTTGAAACTTTGGAGCAAAAAAGATGAATGGAATACCATCAATAATGCAGAGGCATATTGTTATCGTTCGACAAAAAATTTGGCGCTCGACCGGCTTTCGTCTCGGGCAACCCGAAAAACGGAAAGCATCGATCCTCAATTAGAGGGGCACTCTTTTATCGATAGCGAAACGCCCCATCTGCAATTTATTCGGAAAGAAGAGCGCGCTATTATATATAGGTGTATCGATGAACTCTCCCAAAATCAACGATTGGTTTTCCAACTCAGGGAGATCGATGGACTTAGTTACAGCGACATATCCAACGTATTGGATATTAGTGAAGATTTGGTAAAGGTAACACTTTTCAGGGCACGAAAAAAAATGAAAGAATTATTGGAGAAATACAATGATAAAAGAATATGAACATATTCACTTTTTGTTGAACAAGTATTGGAATTGCGAAACATCTTTGGAAGAAGAAAAAAAGTTGCAAGATTTTTTTTCACAAGAAGATATCCCGGAAGATTTGCAACCCTATATTCCTCTCTTTCGAGACTATAAAGAGAGTCAGCATTCCATCCGATTGGACGACGATTTTGAAAAAAAACTGAAAGCGGCAATTCATCAAAAAGAAAAAGCGAAACAATACATTACCATCCGGATATTTGCTCCCGTTTTAAAAATTGCGGCCTCCATTGCCATCATAGTCTCATTGGGAGTGGGCATTTATTTCCTTGTCAACGAAAACAGGAAACCCTATTTTGCCGAAACGTACAACGATCCCAAGGCCGCGCTCAAGGATGCTACGTATGCCTTGGAAAAACTCTCCGAAGCACTCCGAAAGGGAGAAGAAGCTTCAAAGGAAACGTTCGATAAATTGAAAAACCTGAATATCAACTGGGCAGCTATCGATTCAATGGGTAGAGATATGGAACAGGAGATGGAGATGGAGATGGAGATGGAGATGAAGGTTGAGATGGAGGTTGAGGGGGACACCGATGTAGATATAGATAGGGATAGAGAGACCCACGTAAACCAAAATTTATGAAATTCATTTTAGTTTTTTATTAAGCAAGGAAGTACAAAAACGAATGAGAAAAGTAGTATTCATATTTTTATTCTTATTTACAACAAGCCCATTGGCGGGGGGAGATTTTATTACGGAATTCCTAAATACATGTGTTGAAGCAAAAAGACCCGTCAGCAATGTAAACATTGGAAGGCCTATGCTCGAAAAAATGGCGTCGAATACCAACGACGAAGAATTGAAGAAAATATTTCAAAACTTGAGCAGCATCCGCATCATCACAACCGAAAACAAAAAAGACGCTCATTTTTATTTTAAAAAAGCCAACGAATTGATCGCCGATAAATTTTCGGACTATCAGGAAGTGGTTTCGGTAAACGACAGGAATACAAAAATAAATATTCTGATGAAGAGCAAAGACAACAAAAACCAGGATATTATTTTTATCGGATTAGACGAAGACGACAAATTGACCATAATTAACATTACAGGGAAAATAGATTTTCATGCTATTTCCAAATTGTCGGACTCGTTGAATAAAGAAATAAATGGGGAGGAAAATCCTTCCGAAGAAGAAAAAGCGAAAATAAGTAAACAGCAAGAATAAAAAAGAAGCAGCAACAGCAAATAACTTTTTTCTTTTTTATATTTAAACGATGGATAGACGGCCGAACGTGAGTTTAGCCGTCTATGGTTTTTTACAGTGTGAAAAATAATATAAAAAAGATGTCACACTAAAAAACAACCGTAGAATCTATCCTCAACTGTGCTAAAGTAAGTGTTTTATTTCTAATATTATATGAAAATCTTATACTTTGACTTTCAGGCGTATCTCCCTGTAATATTAATTTATATTTACCGTCCTGATAAACTTCAAATGTTCCGTAATTCGTTGAACCCTGTCCTTTTGGAACAAGATTTTGTACCGAAGAACGATAAATATTTCCCCAAATAATTATTTGTGAACGGCTATTGAGATTCACGGTTCCGCCAGACTTCAAAGTGGAAAAGGGTACATTGACTGTATATATCTCATGCACGTTCCCACTGAGATGCGCTTCATACGTCAATGTTACTGAAGTAGATTCATTTACCCCTGTTATAGGATAGGTATATTCATACGTTCCATCAGCTGTAACCGTTATTGAACCAACGGACGCTGTTACCGTTTCGCCTTTAGGTACAGAAGTATATGGCGTTGTTAGTCCATATGTGATAGAACCGGAAATCGCAGAATGGGTATGCTGCAATGTGATTTTATTGGGTGGCGTTGTATTTGCCAGACTACTCCGGCTTACATCGGCCGAATAAATTTTTTTTGATAAACCATTTACATTTTTCGAGAAAAAAATGTGATCAGTAGTTGTAGCGGAAAAAGTAATCGGATAACTCCATCGGTATTTTCCATCATCCAACAAATAGATATAACCTTGCTGCGCTTTGAGGTTAGCTCTTTCGACATAAGGAACTGCTATCGCTGCATTACCATTAGCGTCGTCTAAATATACAATATCGCCATTAATATAATTAACATTGTACCCCACTCTGCCTTCAGAAAAAAGATCAGCTTCCAGTCTTACTACCTCTTTATTAGAACTCAAATTGGTTTTTAAATATATAACTTGAGAACCTTTCGTCAATGCAGTATAAATATACTGTATCTGACTATCATCCACCACCAGCTGCAAATTCTGTGACTCCCCACCTGGCGTTAATCCCGGATATAATCCTTGCGTGTGTATTTTTACCGATAATGGCATATAATCATCGGGAAAATCTTCCGGAATAGTAAACCTCAATACGGCGGACTCGCTTTGTACAGCACTTACAATACCTGGATCTGTTTCATTGATAGAAAGGGGTGCAAATGAATAAGCAGGCCTAAGTATGAGGCGTATAGATCGAGACAGTTCATCCTTAGTAACCATTATTCTTGCATGACGCTGGGAATTATCACCAGGTATATTATTAATATTTGCCATTATTTTCCCTGTAGCCGGATCCCAGTTGAATCCGTCTTTTACAAGAGGATTCTGCGGATCTTCTTCAATAAGTGATACTGTTACTCCGCTATTATCAATAACGGTCGGGTTGGTTTGTATATTCGGATAATAATGTGCCCATGTATTCAGTACGGAACGATTTTCAGTAAAAACGATCAAGGTTTTTTCAACTTCAATTTTAGCCATTCCATCGGTAATGGCGGGATACTTTTCTATAGTAACATCTATCGAAATATTATTGGCTGCTGCATTATCCAGCGCTTGCTGCTCTGTGGCATATCCCGCACGCAATATTTTATTGATAGTTAGTTTATACCAGTAATTTCGTTCGATGTCATACCGTTTTTTCTGAGAGTCGATAAGATCAATTTTATAATACGATTCTTTCTGAATGCCATTATCGTTGTAAGTACCATGCAAAATCACACAGGTATAATTATTTTCTGTAACTAACGAATTTTTTCGTTCAAATACATACTCTGCATTGGAAATATCTGTGCCAAACGATTTAAAACTTCCGTTACCAATACATTCCATTCCCGCCGGCTCTGTAATCACATGCAACCCTTCTGCGGGATCCGGAAAAGTATAGGTCGAAGGATCAAACGGAGCTACTGTGCCTATTGAAGGCATATATCTTACGGCAAACGTACCACCTGTAAAATTTGCCGTTTCACTGGCAGCTGTCTGCTGAACCGTAACCTTAGCCATATTGCGCACTAAGTTTATGGTCTGTCCTGTAAAGGATGTCGAACTAATTCCGCTATTCAGCACAACCCTTGCCCACATATACAAATCACCACCTTTCAGCGCTGCAACAATTTCTCTTTCATCCCTTTGATAAGCAACAGCATCGTCAAATCCCGCCCAATTATAATTAGCGATAAAATGAATGATGCGTTTAGCAGTAGAAGCGTGTAAGGTAGCTGTAAAAGTTCCATTGGCCGTACTTGAAGGAATGACACTTGCCTGAACTCTTTCTAAAAAATTACCGTTTTCATCAAAAACCAATACATACATATTGGTTAAGGTATTCTCATTTATCAATGATTGACGCGTTTGTATCGCAAAAGATGGTACATTCACCAAAAAAGAAACTTTCACTTCCCTAACCGATTCACCTTTATCCAAGAGCTGTTCATTATCTAGAATGCATCCTGACAAAATAATCAATATAAATCCATATAAACCTGTATATATTTTTTTCATTCTCAATATTGATTATTTTTTAACATCACGTACACAACGGGTATAAGCCTTATATTGTGCTCCCTCCGCTCCGCCTATCATTTTATGAGCACCGTCATCTCCTTTGGCATCCCAATACCACTTACCGGTCATGATCGATTTTACCGCACTATTCGGATCATTTTGCAGCTGGTCTATCAATATAATTTCTGCCTCTGTAGGCAAACGAAAATCTTCATAACGCACTGTTTTACCATTAATAATAGTTTCTTCCCAATAATTTGCACATTGCGACTGTGCTGAAGTAAAATCCATTGGAAAAGTAGCACCAAGTTGCGAAGCCAGCATAAAGGAAGGGGAAATCATCTTGTTTACTTCAGAACTGCTAACTGTATATCCTGTTATTGGATCAATCGGAGGGAATCCGATAATTGCCGTTCCATCGGGTATAGAAGCATTGATGATATATAATGCATGATTAGTCAAATCGTTAGGGAATTGACTGGATTTTTTTCCTTCCAGATTTGTAATGTAATTGGAAGGTAGTTGTTGAATCGTAATTTGATGGTCAAGTGCCGAAATACCGTTCGAGGCTTTAAATGAAATGTCTTTCGGCACATTATTTACCGGAACCAAACTGGTAATTGTAATTTTTCCGGCAGAAGGATAATCGATATAAACCCTTACACTCCCATTAGTGGCAACAGAAGGTGTGCCCGTTGCCACTGAACCAGCAGGATATTCGTCGGTATGTGTATTCCCATTATCATCGGTGTATGTATAAGTCGCTTTAATATTTGTAACGTTTATAGGCAATTTTGAAGAAGAATACGACAATGTCAGAGTCGTTTTATTATTCATTTGTGATACCAAAGGATCGATAACGAAATAATGCTGCGAAGTAATGGCAATATCCACCATCTGTGTAGTCCAATTCTTTACCACATAATTTCCTGTAATACTTACAGGTGATTGTTCCGTACCTCCAAGCTTATCGATAAACACCTCAATATCATATACATAATTGCGGTCAATCCGATAAAATTTCCTTTCTTCTTCTGTTTGAGGTCCTTCCGGATTTTGTAAACTTATCGGCACACGATAATAAAAATCTGTAAACGTCGACGCTCCTGCCGGAACTTTCAAGGGTAGCCGTATCATTAAATAAGTTTCTTTGGAACGATCCGAACTCCAATCATTTGGATAAGAATAGATGGGATAAGGCGTTGTAAGACCATAAAAAAAAGCATCTCCCAAGTATGGCGAACCGGCAATTTTATATTCCGTATCGCTTTTCAATCCAGATTTTACGGAACCTCCTCGCAAAAGAGCCCCTTTTTCATTATAATTCATTACTGCCACATAAGGAGTTATCCCTGTATCCTCGTCTATATAAGGATTGATATTTTCGCCCGACAAAATACGCACCCTGATTTTAGCCGCTACACGTTGCATATTAACCGAACCCAAATCCGGAGCAGATAATGAAACATATTTGGCTGCCTGTACACCATCCATCACCAGATAAGGTTGAGGGGAAACGCTGTTGGTTAAACCAAAAGCGGTAGTCAACTCCAATTCTTTCAAATCTGTCAGTGATTTCCCCGCCATATCGTCATAGGAAAACGGACTGTTTGCTACAACATAAACATCATAAGTTGCATTCAATTTATTTACATCTGCAGACGACACCGAAATAACAACTTTTCCACTTTCGGCATCATACGACACGTTTTTAGGATACCATACCTGTGTTTCGCCATTATAAAAGAAAATATCGACTTTGTAGATTTTATTTTCGTTATAATCGGCATTCCCCGGCTCTATATTTCCTTGTATAACATTTTCGTTTCTTGTTGCTTGTTCGAGAGACGTAAAAATCAATTGAAGCGACAAAATATTTTCTTCACACGTATTCTGATCGGGAATATTCTCATTAATACAAGAAATACAAAACAGTAAAAAACCAAAAAGAAAAGTACCTATATGTTCATGTTTCATAACCTCAATATCATTTTATTGTGCCGACTGAATGATTACGTAACGGTTGCCTTTGCCAACACCAATTGGTCCATCAATTATTTGGCCCCCATCACTGTATATATCCGGATCGACCTCCTTTCCGTCTATCATCAAATAAAATTCCGTCGAACGGGTTGTGGACGCAGGAGATTTCAATGCAACAATTTTAATGGAATAATCAACACCGGCAACACCCATCGTCGGAGAAGACGGATCAAAAGCAAAATCCAAGCCGTTTGTCAGCGTTGCTTTCCACATACCTCCGGCCGGTTTGCTCATTTTGAAAGTAAATGTAGCTACATCATAAATGCCTCCCTCCTGAGTAGCATATGGTATTTTTATGACGGGAGGGGCAGGATTCCATGAAGGAGCATACGCCATTTGCATGGAAGAAGAAAA
>Ga0208938_1002002_pt1 | contig 11185 bp, 7 predicted proteins | sample AD_UKC125_MetaG_FD_184434 | JGI IMG/M metagenome (GOLD analysis project Ga0208938, IMG submission 184434) | Active sludge microbial communities of municipal wastewater-treating anaerobic digesters from USA - AD_UKC125_MetaG (SPAdes) (version 2) | ecosystem: Engineered > Bioreactor > Anaerobic >... | reverse complement strand
TGCAACGGGCGCCAGCAGCTATCCTTCCGATAGCGAAGTGCGGCGCATCTGCCAGCACACCGGCATGGTGTTCCAGCACTTCAACCTGTTTCCGCACCTGACGGTGCTGGGCAACCTGATCGAGGCGCCCATCACCGTGCGCAAGCAGTCGCGCGCCGACGCCGTGCCGCTGGCCGAGGCGCTGCTGGCCAAGGTGGGCCTGGCCGACAAGCGCGACGCCTGGCCGGCGCGCCTGTCGGGCGGGCAGAAGCAGCGCGTGGCGATCGCCCGCGCGCTGGCCATGCAGCCCGACATCCTGCTGTTCGACGAACCCACCAGCGCGCTCGACCCCGAGCTGACCGGCGAAGTGCTGCGCACCATGCGCCAGCTGGCCGAAGAGCGCATGACCATGCTGGTGGTGACGCACGAGATGGCCTTCGCGCGCGAGGTGGCCAACCGCGTGGTGTTCATGGACCAGGGCCAGATCGTGGAGGAGCAGCCAGCGCGCGACTTCTTCACCCAGCCCCGGCACGAGCGGGCGCGGGCGTTTCTGGCCCACATGCTGTGAAGCGGGCGCGCGCCGCGCTCAGCCCAGCTGCCCCCACACCTTGTCCAGCCGTTTGATGCTGACCGGCTGCGGCGTGCGCAGTTCCTGGGCGAAGAAACTCACGCGCAGCTCCTCCAGCAGCCAGCGCAGCTCCTGCATGCGGGCGTCGGGCTGGCCCTTGCGGGCGGCCACCAGGCGCCAGTAGCGCTGGTCCTGCGCGCGCACCTCGGCCATGCGCTGGGCGTCGCGCGCGGGGTCGGCGCGCAGTTTGTCCAGGCGCAAGGTGATGCCTTTCAGGTAGCGCGCATAGTGCTGCAACGCCGGCCAGGGCGTGGCGGCGATGAAGTCCCTGGACATCAGGCGCTGCAGCTGCTCGGCGGCGTCCCGGGTGGCCTCGGGCGCGCCCTTGGTGTCCTTGATCTTGCGCGCCGCCGTGGCGTATTCGGCCAGGACGGCGCCGGCCAGGCGCGCCACCTCGCCGGTGATCAGCGTCAGGCGCGCGCGGCCTTCGTCGACGCGCTGGCGAAACTCGTCGGCCCGGGTGGGCAGCGGCTCGACCAGGAAGGCGCGCCCCAGCGCCACGTCGATGATCTGCTGGCGCAGCTCCTCGGCGGTGCCCAGCGGCATGTAGGCGACGGCCATTTTCTGCAGCTCGGGCACGTTCTTTTCCAGGTACTTCAGCGCGTCGCGGATCTGCAGCGCGAACAGCCGGCGCAGGCCCTGGCGGTGGCGCGCGGCCGCGAGGCCGGGCTCGTCGAACACCTCGATGGTGACGGCGTCGCCGGCGTCGATCAGCGCCGGAAAGCCCACCAGCACCTGCCCCTTCTGGCGGATTTCCATCAGCTCGGGCAGCTCGCCGAAGTCCCAGCCGGTGTAGCGGGTGTCGGCGGAAGGCGCATCGATCACTACGATTTTGGTAGCTGCTGGCGCGCGCCCTGATTGCGATGGAGCCTGATTAGGCCCAGGCTCCTGCGTGGCGCCCGCGTCGGCCGACGGCAGCGCGCCCTTGAGCGCCGCCAGCGCCTGGAAGGCGCCGCGCGCCTCGCCACCCAGCTCGGCCTTGAGCGCCGCCAGGTGGCGCCCCATGCCGCGCTGGCGGCCGTGCTCGTCGACCACGCGAAAGTTCATGAACAGGTGCGCGGGCAGCATGTCGAGCTTGAAGTCGCTGCGCTTGACGTCCAGGCTGGTGGCCTCGCGCACGAGTTTGAGCAACGCGTCCTGCAGGCTGCCGTGGCCGAAGGCCTCGGGCGTGCCCAGCAGCTCGGCCAGGTGCGCGGCGCTGGCCGGCAGCGGCACGAAGCGGCTGCGCGGCCTTTGCGGCAGGCTCTTGAGCAGCGCCTGGATCTTGTCCTTCAGCATGCCGGGCACCAGCCATTCGCAGCGCGCCTCGCTCACCTGGTTGAGCACGAACAGCGGCACTGTCACCGTCAGGCCATCGCGGGCGTCGCCCGGCTCGTGCAGGTAGCTGGCGGCGCAGTCCACGCCGCCCAGGCGGATCATCTTGGGGAAGGCGGCGCTGGTGATGCCGGCCGCCTCGTGCCGCATCAGCTCCTCGCGCGTGAGCCGCAGCAGGTTGGGCTGCTCGCGGCTGGCCTCGCGCCACCAGCGCTCGAAGTCGCGCCCGTTGCTGATGCCGGGCGGAACCTGGCTGTCGTAGAAGGCGTAGATCAGCTCCTCGTCGACCAGCACGTCCTGGCGGCGGCTCTTGTGCTCCAGCTCCTCGACCCTGGCAATGGTTCGGTCGTTGGCCGGCAGGAACGGCAGGCGCCGCGCCCACTCATCCGGCCACTGGCCGCCGACCAGCGCCTCGCGGATGAAGATCTCGCGCGCCGCCCGCGGATCGACCGTGCCAAAGCTCTTGCGCCGCCCGCTGTAGACCAGCAGGCCGTACAGCGTGGCGCGCTCCAGCGCCACCACGTCCTGCGCCTTCTTTTCCCAATGCGGGTCGAGCAACTGCTTTTTCAGCAGGTGGCCGCCCACCTCCTCCAGCCACTGGGGCTCGATGGCGGCGATGCCGCGGCCGAACAGGCGCGTGGTTTCCACCAGCTCGGCGCAGACGATCCACTTGCCGGGCTTCTTGCTCAGGTGCGCGCCGGGGTGGCGGTGGAACTTGATGCCGCGCGCGCCCAGGTATTCGCCACTCTGCGCGTCATCGCCTTCGAGCTTGCAGCCGACGTTGCCCAGCAGGCCCGCCAGCAGGCTCTTGTGCAGCGCCTCGTAACCCGCGGCAACAGGCCCCCGCGCTCCGCGCTGCGCGTCTTCGCTGCCCCCCAAGGGGGCCGCGACCGCCTTGGGGCGGCCCGGCGGCGGCCGGTGCGTACCGTCCAGCCAGCCGTGCTCGGCCACCACGGTGTGCAACTGGGTGTGGATGTCGCGCCACTCGCGCACGCGGCGGATGCTGATGAAGTTCTGGCGCAGCAGGTTTTCCCACTGGCGGTTGCTCAGCTTGTGGGTCGCCGATTCATGAGACAAATCGGCCTCTGGCGCTTGTCCAGCAAGCGCTGGCAGCTCTTGCTTCGATAGCGCCTGGCGTGCCTGCGCCAGCGCCAGCGCGGCCCGCTGCGCCGCCGGCAGCGCGGCCAGGTGGGCGGGTTTGGCGGCCGCGCCACGTCCTTCGCTGGCCGCCATCTCGCGGCGCGACTTGAGCACCTGACCGCCACGCGCGTCGTGCAGCCATTTCCACAGCCGCAGGTAGCCCGAAAACTCGCTCTTCTCGTCGTCGAACTTGGCGTGCGCCTGATCGGCCTGGGCCTGTTGCTCCAGCGGGCGGTCGCGCACGTCGGGCACGCTGAGCGCGGCGGCGATCACCAGCACCTCGCGCAGCGCGCCGCGCTGGCGCGCCTCCAGGATCATGCGGCCGACGCGCGGGTCCAGCGGCAGGCGCGCCAGCTCCACGCCCAGCGCGGTGAGCTGCTGCGCCTCGTCCAGCGCGCCCAGCTCCTGCAGCAGCTGCACGCCGTCGGCAATGGCGCGGCCCGAGGGCATGTCGAGAAACGGAAAGTCCTCCACCCGAGCGTCCGCGCCGCCCAGGCGCAGGCTCTTCATGCGCAGGATCACCACCGCCAGCGACGAGCGCAGGATCTCCGGGTCTGTGAAGCGCGGGCGGCCGGCAAAGTCCTTCTCGTCGTACAGGCGGATGCAGATGCCTTCGGCCACGCGCCCGCAGCGGCCGGCGCGCTGGTTGGCGGCGGCCTGGCTGATCGGCTCGATCAGCAGCTGCTCGACCTTGCTGCGGTAGCTGTAGCGCTTCAGGCGCGCCGTGCCGGGGTCGATCACGTAGCGGATGCCCGGCACCGTGAGCGAGGTCTCGGCCACGTTGGTGGCCAGCACGATGCGCGGCGCATGGCCGGTTTCAAACACCCGGTCCTGCTCGGCCTGCGACAAGCGGGCGAACAGCGGCAGCACCTCGGCGCCGCGCGTCAGTGCGCCGTGCGCCAGGTGCTTGCGCAGGTGGTCGGCTGCCTCGCGGATCTCGCGCTCGCCGGGCAGAAAGACCAGGATGTCGCCGCCAGGTCGTCCCACCCACAACGCATCGACCGCCTCGGCGATGGCGTGGTTCAGGTCGTACTCGCGCGACTCCTCGAACGGCCGCCAGCGCTGCTCGACCGGATAGGTGCGTCCCGACACCTGAAGCACTGGCGCAGGCTGTCCCTGATGCTCGAAATGTCGGGCAAATCGGTCGGCGTCGATGGTGGCCGAGGTGACGATCACCTTCAGGTCCGGGCGGCGCGGCAAGATCTGCCGCAGGTAGCCGAGCAGGAAGTCGATGTTCAGGCTGCGCTCGTGCGCCTCGTCGATGATCAGCGTGTCGTAGGCGTTCAGCAGCGGGTCGGTCTGCGTCTCGGCCAGCAGGATGCCGTCGGTCATCAGCTTGACGCTGGCGCCGGGCGTCAGGCGGTCGCCAAAGCGCACCTTGTAGCCCACCACCTCGCCCAGCGGCGTCTGCAGCTCCTCGGCGATGCGCCTGGCCACGCTGGTGGCGGCAATGCGGCGCGGCTGGGTGTGGCCGATCAGCTTGCCGCGCTGGCCGGGCGGCGCGTTCAGCCGGCCGCGGCCCATGGCCAGCGCGATCTTGGGCAGCTGCGTGGTCTTGCCCGAGCCGGTTTCGCCGCACACGATGACCACCTGGTGCGCGCGCAGCGCGGCTTCGATCTCGGCGCGCCGGGCAGACACCGGCAGGCTGTCTGGAAATTCAAGATGCAGGGACGGGCGCGCTTGGGTCATGGGGTGCGGGATTATCCCAGTGCGATGGCAGCGCCCCCGGCGTCGGCCGGCGGTAGGATGCGGGCGCAGTTCAAGCCAACTTCAAGGAAAACCCATGATCCGCACCCTGATCCCCCTGACGGCGGCTGCCCTGCTGACGGCGGGCTGCGCCTCGGCGCCCGACACCCGCCACGTCACGGCGCCCACGCAAGCCACCGGCATCGGCGGCAACACCCCGGCCGGCCTGGTCGATCTGGCGGCGCACCAGATGAAGGGCAACCCGGGCGATTACGAGCTGCGCGCGCGCCTGCTGACCATTGCCCCGGGCGGCGGCGCCCCAGCCCACCCGCACGCCGGCCAGCCGGGCATCGTGCGCGTCATCAAGGGCACCATCGTCGAAGGCCGCGGCAATGCCCAGCGCGTGCTGAAGACGGGCGAGCACTGGGTTGAAACCGCCGACACCACACACTGGTTCGTCAACCCCAGCGCCACCGAAACGGCCGAGTTGTGGGCGGTGGACATCGTGCCGCGCAAGAAGTGAGCGCGCCACGCAGAAAAAAGCCCCGGGCGCGGTTGCAACTGCCGCCACCGGCCCCGCGCAACCGGGTTGCCGTGGCGCTGGCGGCCCGGCGCGGCAGCGGCGCAGCAGGCCAGCACGGCCGCAGCCCCGGCGCGCAACGCCGCGCCGACCGCATGGCGCTGCAAAAAACCCTGCGCGAAGCGCCGGATCGGTGAGGCGGCTTGCGTTTTCCTCCCGTGCCCATGGCGTCGACCGGCACCCGCGCGAGCACCGGCTGAACAAGGAAGTTTTCGCGCAAGTGTCTGCCGTGCAGCGGCGGCCGCCGACACCTTGACCCGATCAGGCTGGCGTGATTCGGCACACCAGGCGTTTTCATTGCGCGGCGGAGGCGATAGACTCGGGGCCTCGTCCGGCAAACGGGTCGATCACAAATTGACCGCAACGCCGGCTGTTCCCACCTCACAAGGAGACACCATGACTACCCCCTTCCGCCTCAAGACCCTGACCGCCGCCGTGGGCGTCGGTGCCATGCTGATGCTGTCCAGCGCGCATGCCCAGATCAAGATCGCCATGGTGATCCCCGCCACCGGGGCGCTGACGCAGTACGGCGACATGATCAAGGAGGGGGTGCTGACGGCCGTCGAAATGGCCAACGCCGCCGGCGGCGTGAACGGCAAGAAGGTCGAAACCGTGGTGGTCGACGACGCCTGCGAACCCAAGCAGGGCCCGGTGGCCGCCAACCGCGTGGTCAACGACAAGATCCGCTACGTGGTCGGCCCCGTCTGCTCCGGCGCGGCCATTGCCGCGGCGCCGATCTACAACAACGAAGGCGTGGTCATGGTGACGCCCTCGGCCACCTCGCCCAACCTGACGGACGGCAAGAACTTCCACTTCATCTTCCGCACCATCGGTCGGGACGACCAGCAGGGTCCGTCGGCGGCCAAGTTCATCATCGAGAAAATCAAGCCCAAGAAGGTCGCCGTGCTGCATGACAAGCAGTCCTACGGCCAGGGCATCGCCTCGGCCGTGCGCGACGACCTGAAGAAGGCCAACGTGGCGGTCGCGCTGTTCGAGGGCATCAACGCCGGCGACAGCGACTACTCCGCCGTCATCACCAAGCTCAAGAGCGCGGGTGTCGACTTCGTCTACTACGGCGGCTACCACCCCGAGATGGGCCTGCTGCTGCGCCAGGCCGGCGAGCAGGGCCTGAAGGTCAAGATGATGGGCCCCGAGGGCGTGGGCAACCCCGAGATCAACGCCATCGCCGGGCCCGCCGTCGAGGGCATGCTGCTGACGCTGCCGGCCGACTTCTCCACCAACCCCAAGAACGCCGCCATCGTCAAGGCCTTCAAGGACAAGAAGCGCGACCCTTCCGGGGCGTTCCAGCTGACGGCCTACGCCGCCACCCAGGTCATCCTGGACAGCGTCAAGGCCGTGGGCGACGATGCCAAGAAGGTGGCCGACCACCTGCACAAGAGCAGTTTCGAGACGCCGATCGGCAGCGTGGGCTGGGACAAGAAGGGTGACCTGAAGTCGTTCGAGTTCCAGGTGTTCCAGTGGCACAAGGACGGCAGCAAGTCGCTGGTCAAGTAACGCCACCCCACAGCAAAGGGTACTGACCCCCACGCCCCGGCGCGCCCCTTCTCACACACCGGGGTCGCCGGGGCGCTTGTCGTCGGCGCGGTCGCCCTTGCCTTCTCACCGCTTGCCCCCGGGAGGCCCGAAATGTCTGACCTGCTGCCGCAACTGATTCAGCAGTTGTTCAATGGCGTGTCGCTGGGCGCCATCTACGCGCTGATCGCCATCGGCTACACGATGGTGTACGGCATCATCGGCATGATCAACTTCGCCCACGGCGAGGTGTACATGATCGGCGCCTATGCCGGCCTGGTCACGCTGGCGGCCGTCGGCGCGCAAAGCGGCCTGCCAGTGGCCGTGCTGATCGCGCTGATGCTGCTGGTGGCCGTGTTCGTCACCGGCGTGTACGGCTTCGTGATCGAGCAGGTGGCCTACAAGCCCCTGCGCAACGGGCCGCGCCTGGTGGCCCTGATCTCGGCCATCGGCATGTCGATCTTTCTGCAGAACTGGGTGGCCCTGGGCCAGGGCGCGCGCGACATGGCCGTGCCCGCGCTGCTGCCCGGAGCCCTGCAGTTCGGCACCGAAGGCGGTTTCGAGATCTTCGTGCCCTACGCCCGGGTGCTGATCATCGTGGTCACCGTGGTGCTGATGATCGCCCTCACCCTCTACATCAGGCATTCGCGCATGGGCCGCGCCAGCCGCGCCTGTTCGCAGGACATGCACATGGCGGGCCTGCTGGGCATCGACGTCAACCGGGTGATTTCGTTCACCTTCATCCTGGGTGCCGTGCTGGCCGCCGTGGGCGGGGTGCTGATCGCGCTGGCGGTCGGCAAGCTCAACCCCTTCATCGGCTTCGTGGTCGGCATCAAGGCCTTCACGGCGGCGGTGCTGGGCGGGATCGGCTCGATTCCCGGCGCCATGCTGGGCGGCGTGCTGCTGGGGGTGGCCGAAACCCTGGCGGCGGCATACCTGTCGTCCGAATACAAGGACATCGTCGCCTTCGGCCTGCTGGTGCTGATCCTGCTGTTCCGGCCTACCGGCCTGCTGGGCAAACCCGAGGTGGAGAAAGTCTGATGAGCACCGCACCTGCTGCTTCCGCCAGCGGCGCCGGCTGGCGCCAGAACCTGGGCCACGCGCTGATGGCCACCGTGCTCACCGCCATCGTGGTGACGCCCATCTTCGGCCTGCACCTGGAGCGCGCCGGCGTGCGCACGCACATCGTGCCGCAGTGGCACATGGTGGGCTGGGCCTGCCTGATCGTCTTCGTGGTGCAGCTGCTGCACCCGTGGATCTTCGGCCGCGCCACGCGCCGCCTGCCCCGCCTGGCGCTGCCCAGCCTGTCGGCACGCCAGAACACGGTGCTGCTGACGCTGGTGCTGCTGGTGGCCGTCACCTGGCCGTTCCTGGCCGGCCGCAATGCGGTGGACATCGCCACCCTGGCCATGATCTACGTCATGCTGGGGCTGGGCCTGAACGTGGTGGTGGGCTTTGCCGGGCTGCTGGATCTGGGCTTCGTTGGCTTCTACGCCGTCGGCGCCTACACCTACGCCCTGCTGTTTCACTGGGCCGGCTGGAGCTTCTGGGAGGCGCTGCCGCTGGCCGGCGCCGCGTCGGCGCTGTTCGGCTTCGTGCTGGGCTTTCCGGTGCTGCGCCTGCGCGGGGACTACCTGGCCATCGTGACGCTGGGTTTCGGCGAAATCATTCGCCTGCTGCTGGTCAACCTGACCAGCTTCACCGGCGGCCCCGACGGCATCTCCAGCATTCCCAAGCCCTCGGTGTTCGGTCTGGAAATGGCGCGCAGCCCCAGCGTGGAAGGCGGCACCACCTTCCACCAGTTCTTCGGGCTGGAATTCAACTCGCTGCACATGGTGATCTTTCTCTACCTGATGGCGCTGCTGCTGGCGGTGATCACGCTGTGGATCTCCAACCGCCTGATCCGCATGCCCATCGGCCGCGCCTGGGAGGCCCTGCGCGAGGACGAGATCGCCTGCCGCTCGCTGGGCCTGAACCCGATGTCGATCAAGCTGTCGGCCTTCACGCTGGGCGCCATGTTCGCCGGCTTCGGCGGCGCCTTCTTTGCCGCGCGCCAGGGCATCGTCAACCCCGAATCCTTCACCTTCATCGAATCGGCCCTGATCCTGGCCATCGTGGTGCTGGGCGGCATGGGCTCGCAGGTGGGCGTGATCCTGGCGGCCATTTTGCTGACGGTGCTGCCCGAGTTCGCGCGCGAATTCGCCGAGTACCGCATGCTGGTGTTCGGCCTGGTGATGATCGTCATGATGGTGTGGCGCCCGCAGGGCCTGCTGCCCATGAAACGCCACCACGTGGAGGTGACGTGATGAGCGGCCCTTTCCTGCAGGTCGCGGACCTGAGCATGCGCTTCGGCGGCCTGCTGGCCGTCGACGGCATCGCCTTCGACGTCAGGGACCGCGAGATCTTCGCCATCATCGGCCCCAACGGCGCCGGCAAGACCACGGTGTTCAACTGCATCAGCGGCTTCTACAAGCCCAGCACTGGCCGCATCAGCCTGCAGGGGCAGGAGCTGGCAGGCCTGGGCAGCCACACGGTGGCACGCCACGGCGTGGTGCGCACCTTCCAGAACGTGCGCCTGTTCAAGCACATGACGGTGCTGGAAAACCTGCTGGTGGCGCAGCACCGCCACCTGAAGACCTCGCTGCCGGCCGGCCTGCTGCGCACGCGCGCCTACCGCGAGAGCGAGCAGAAGGCGCTGGACAACGCCCTGCACTGGCTCGACTACATGGGCCTGCGCGAGTTCGTCAACCGCGAGGCCGGCAACCTGGCCTACGGCCACCAGCGCCGGCTGGAGATCGCGCGCTGCATGGTCACCCAGCCGCGCGTGCTGATGCTGGACGAACCCGCCGCCGGCCTGAACCCGCAGGAGAAGAAGGACCTGCAGAGCCTGATCGAGCAGCTGCGCAACCAGTACGGCCTGGCGGTGCTGCTGATCGAGCACGACATGAGCCTGGTGATGGGGGTGTCCGAGCGCATCCTGGTGATGGAGCACGGCCGGCCGATCGCCCTGGGCACGCCCGAAGCGATCCGCGGCGACGAGCGCGTGATCAAGGCCTACCTGGGAGAAGAATGATGGCGGCGATGCTGGACATCAAGGAGCTGAGCACGCACTACGGCGCCATCTGCGCCGTCAACCAGGTCAGCCTGCACGTGAACCCGGGCGAGATCGTCTCGTTGATCGGCTCCAACGGCGCCGGCAAGACCTCGCTGCTGATGACGGTGTGCGGCAACCCGCGCGCCAGCGGCGGCAGCATCCGTTTCGAGGGCGAGGACATCACGCACCAGCCTTCGCACCTGATCATGCGCAAGGGCATCGCCATCTCACCCGAAGGCCGGCGCGTGTTCCCGCAGCTGACGGTGACCGAGAACCTGCAGATGGGCGGCTTCTTCCTGGGCAAGAGCGAGATCGAGGCCGGCATTGAACACGTGTTCGAGCTGTTCCCGCGCCTGCGCGACCGTGCCAGCCAGCGCGCCGGCACCATGTCGGGCGGCGAGCAGCAGATGCTGGCCATCGGCCGCGCGCTGATGAGCAAGCCGCGCCTGCTGCTGCTGGACGAACCCACGCTGGGCCTGGCGCCGCTGATCATTGCCCAGATCTTCGAGATCATCCAGACCATCCGCGGCGAGGGCGTGACGGTATTCCTGGTCGAGCAGAACGCCAACCGCGCGCTGCAGATCGCCGACCGCGGCTACGTGCTGGAAAACGGCCGCCTGGTGCTCGAAGACACCGGCGCCAACCTGCTCAAGAACGACGCCGTGCGCAAGGCCTATCTGGGTGGGTGAAGACGTCAGGAACAGCCGGACGCGAAGGGCGCAAAGGGAGCGCGAAGGACGCGAAAGAACAGCCAAGGCGGCTACTTTTTTGTGATGGCGTGCTGCACCCCGGATGCGACGGTCGGCATTCGTGTGCCGGACAAACACCATTTTCATCACGCAGGCGACGCACAGGGACAGCACAAGGATTTAACCCTAGAAACGGCAGTTGACCGCTTGCGATCATCGCCAAGGCCGCGCGAATGTTGGCGTTCGTGGCTTCGATGGCGTTCACCGAGCAGGTGAGCGCGCTACGCACCCACCAGCCCCGCGCTCGCCGCGCCAGGCGTCGTTGCTCGTCCTTGCAGGCAGGAGCCTGCGGCGTCCTCTCGCCTCGCCTGGCACGCCGATCACGGCACTGGCGGGCGCGTTCAACTGCCGGTTTCTAGTGCAGTGTTGCATTCTGTTTGCCACTTAACCGCGAGTTGGCGCGAATGACCTTCTGCAGGATGTCGCGGGCGCTTTTGGTCCAGATGAACGGCTTGGGAGCGGCGTTGTGATGAGCGACGTAC
>Ga0208938_1002001_pt1 | contig 11199 bp, 12 predicted proteins | sample AD_UKC125_MetaG_FD_184434 | JGI IMG/M metagenome (GOLD analysis project Ga0208938, IMG submission 184434) | Active sludge microbial communities of municipal wastewater-treating anaerobic digesters from USA - AD_UKC125_MetaG (SPAdes) (version 2) | ecosystem: Engineered > Bioreactor > Anaerobic >... | reverse complement strand
ATTGATCTCGTTATTGATGGTCTGAGGAGCCTTTCCAAGTAAGTCGGCAATTTCACGATTAGACTTTCCCTCAATCTTCCACTTTTCAATTAGGCGACGGTTATCAATTGTCAAATGTTTTCCTTTTGGTGTATAATGTTTTTGCATCTCTGTGCCTCTTTCTTGTATTTGTAGTGAACTACAAGTATAGCACAGAGGTGTTTTCTTTTGCCTTAAATTGGATTTCATTTGACAACAGGAACCCTTGAAACTGTTTTGTCAGCTAAACCAAGGCTACTATTAGCCTTGGCCACTTAGCCTAACAGCTTCAAGCCTGTTATCAAATGAAATTACCGACTTACTCAAAGATAGCGAAACAAATATTTTTGAGTAAAGCAAGGTGGCTAACTTCATTATAGAACTTTCAATTCCGAATTTTCGCCAATAAATTTTGAGTTTTTCTAAAAAATAGGTCTACAGACTGAGTATTTATATGGTATAATGTAATATAATGTGTTTAATAAAATGAAGCAAAGGAGTGACTACATGATAAAAATTTATACAGTATCTAGTTGTACCTCTTGTAAAAAAGCAAAGAATTGGTTGAATGCACATCAACTATCCTATAATGAACACAATTTGGGAAAAGAGGCAATTACAAAAGAAGAAATTCTTAACATCTTAACAAAGACTGAAAATGGGATTGCAAGCATTGTTTCATCGAAAAATCGTTATGCAAAAAGTTTAGATTTTGATATCGAGGAGTTAAGTGTGAACGAAGTAATCGATTTGATTACCTCTAATCCTCGCATCTTAAAAAGTCCAATATTAATTGATGAGAAAAGACTGCAAGTTGGCTATAAGGAAGATGATATCCGTGCATTTTTACCTCGTTCTGTAAGAAATGTTGAGAATGCACAGGCCCGCATGAGAGCAGCTTTATAAATTGTGTTGAGAGAGCTCTAAAATAAAGGGTTCTCTTCGTTTATTTATTTGAGAAAAATGTCCAAATATGGTATAATGACTAGACCATAAAATGAAAGAAGGTGTAAGTATGGGATTCACGGAAGAAACTGTCCGTTTCCGTCTCGATGATACCGATAAGCAGGAAATCAACAAAACATTGATTAGTGTTTATCGTTCTTTGGAAGAGAAGGGCTATAATCCAATTAACCAAATCATCGGTTATGTATTGAGCGGGGACCCTGCTTATATTCCGCGTTATAATGACGCGCGTAACCAGATTCGTAAGCATGAACGTGATGAAATCATTGAAGAATTGGTGCGCTATTACCTGAAAGGGAATGGGATAGACCTTTAATGAGAATAATGGGATTAGATGTTGGTTCTAAAACTGTAGGGGTCGCTATTTCAGATCCATTAGGTTTTACAGCTCAAGGTTTGGAAATCATTCCGATTGATGAAGACAAGGGTGAATTTGGCTTGGAACGTTTGACAGAGCTTGTTGAACACTACAAGGTTGATCAGTTTGTTGTTGGCTTACCAAAGAATATGAACAATACAAGTGGCCCTCGAGTAGAAGCTAGTCAAGCTTACGGTGATTTATTAACTGAGCGATACAAACTTCCAGTAGAATATCAGGACGAACGGTTGACAACTGTTGCAGCAGAGCGAATGCTAATTGAACAAGCAGACATTAGTCGAGGAAAACGTAAAAAAGTTATTGACAAATTAGCAGCTCAGCTGATTTTGCAAAATTATTTAGATAGAATATTTTAAAGGAGACACCTATGGCACACCATCACGATCATGAACATGACCATAATCACGACGAACCTGAATTGATTACTTTAGTAGACGATCAAGGTAATGAAACACTTTTTGAAATCTTGTTGACAATTGACGGTCAGGAAGAATTTGGAAAGAACTACGTCCTCCTGATTCCTGCTAGTGCAGAAGAAGATGAGAACGGACAAGTTGAAATTCAAGCCTACTCATACATTGAAAATGAGAACGGCACAGAAGGAGACTTGCAACCAATTCCAGAAGATGCAACAGCAGAATGGGATATGATTGAAGAAGTTTTCAACAGCTTTATGGAAGAGGAATAAAAAGGTCCAGTGGACCTTTTTATCTTTGAGCCCAATATTTGAAAAGCGAAAACAAAGGTCCAGTGGACCTTTTTATCTTTGAGCCCAAAATGTGAAAAGCGAAAACAAAGGTCCAGTGGAAAGAAACAGTCTAGGAAGAGACTGTCTCAGTCTGAGACCGAAAATAGAAGAGAGGTATTTCTAGTTGGTTTAATCGAGGATTCTGCTCTGAAGAACTAGAACCTTCCTTCTGGAAAACGATTGTACTACGAAGTTTTGTTAAGCTGGGGAATGAGATGAGTGGAGAACTGGAAAAGTATTTGAGAGCAAACTCAGATATCATTAGGATTTTGGAAATCGTTAGGGAACTTGATTTAAAAGATTCTTGGCTATGTGCTGGGACGATTCGTAATTTCATCTGGAATCAATACCATTTTGATAAGACAACTGATGTTGATATTGTATTCTTTGACGAAGGAATATCCTATGAAAAAACTTTAGAAATAGAGAACCATTTGCATTATATGTATCCAGAATATAAATGGGAATTAAAAAATCAGGTCTTTATGCATATTCACAGTCCGAACAGTCTTCCTTACCAGTCATCAAAAGATGCAATTGAAAAATTTCCAGAAAGATGTACAGCTGTTGGTGTACGACTACTAAAAGAGGGAAACATGGAACTGTTCGCCCCATTTGGAATGGAGGATATCTATCAATATAGGGTACGGCCTACCCCTCATTTTTTAGCGGACAAAAACCGTATGCAGCTGTATAAAACGAGAGCTTCTAAGAAGAACTGGGATCACAAATGGCCGCAAACGATCATTTCATTTAAAGAATAGCTAAATAGATAAGTTCTATTTGGCCTTTTTTTATTTATCCAAATGTATATTCGCGTTGCTTGAATGATGAGAGCAAAATGACCACATTCTAAAAAGAGGACATAAATGTCATGTAAATTATTGCTTGTTTTCGATAAACTATAGCCAACGAATTAAGAAAAAGCTAAGAGGTTAATAGTTTATGAAATTTGAAAAAACTTATGCAAAGGTTAGTGGTATTGTACATAAGGCTCGTCAAGAATTTTATATCAAGTTATGGGAAAAGTCAGACTGGGATCAAGAAGGAATGATGGTATTATATGAATTATTAGAAAAACAACCCCAGTTATATGATGATAAAGAAAAATTATATGTATATTTTAAAGTAAAATTTAGAAATCATATAAAGGATGTTATACGCAAGCAAGAAAGTTACAAAAGAAAATTTGACAGAATGGCACATGAAGACATCCATGACCTATCCCATGTTGTGAAATCACCTGGACTGGTTAACGATGAATTTATTCTTCTGCAAGATATGTTACAGTCTTATCGGCAACAGTTAAATTCAGAACAACTAGAGCAATACGAAAAATTGATGGCAGGGCAGAGTTTTAGTGGCCGAAAACAAATGATTCGTGATTTGCAAGACTATTTAGCAGATTTTAAATAAGCTAGGTCAAGACTGGATAGTATGCACTTTTTCTATCAACTTAGGACGTGTAAAATACCATGATAGGCTATGTGAGATGTCTATGACAGTTTCTCCATTGAATAATAAAAATGAACAAGAAGCCCTCGCTAAGTGAAGAATCTTAGCAAGGGCTTTTGGTTTACGACTTATTGATTTTAATAATCAAAGACAAAACGGATGCGCTCTACTGACGAGCTCTCCCAAAAGCCCAGCCTCCGATTGCTAAAAGAAACAAGGTGATTCATCTAAATTAATTACATATTTACTTTGAATGAAGCAATATCGATTCTTTGTGACTGAATTTTTGTTTTTTACGCAAGGAACCACCTGCCCCTTCGGACAGGTGGGTTTCCCACATATCAACCAATCCTCCCTGTAGGGATCGAACCTACGACCCACGGATTAAGAGTCCGCTGCTCTGCCAGCTGAGCTAAGGAAGGATAAAAAAAATAAAAATGCTGTATTGGTACCGGTTATCCATGATTTGTATTGATCCCGCACGCTAGAAGCAGGTGGGTGACACGTTTCTGACTTAGTTGCTTCTGGGTGCGCCAGCTTGCATACTGTCAGAGGATCTTTGTCTCCCTAATAATACAAAAATAGTCGGTCAACACATAGGTATGAATTCGTATACCACAGCAGTTCTTATCTATAATCTAATCTTACCACTTTTTTTAGAAAAATCAAGAGAAAAAATCAAAAAATGTAAGCGATACCAAAATATTATTGGTTAAAAACCTTGTGTTATTAAGGTTTTATCTATTATTTTTTTTCAAATTTTTTATCTTTTCTTGGGTCATACCCAAGGCACGCTCGTATTTACCGGTGTCATTGGCGGTAAAGTAGTCCGCATGAAGTAACTTATCGGGCAGGTATTGCTGGTCCACCCATTTTTCAGGATAGGCATGCGGATACTGGTAGCCAATGGCATTTCCCAGCTCCTTACTTCCAGCATAATGACCGTCTCGCAGGTGATTTGGAATAGGCAGATGACCGTTTTTCCGCAAATCAGCCAGAGCTGCATCCATAGCCTGATAGGCAGAATTAGACTTGGGTGAGAGAGCCAAATCAACGACCACGTTGGCAATCAAAATCCGTGCTTCTGGAAAACCAATTTTCTGGGCAGCTTCAAGGGCGGTCACCGTATGGATTTGTGCCTCTGGATTGGCCAAGCCGATGTCTTCATAGGCAATGACCGTCAAGCGACGAGCCAGACTAGGCAGGTCCTCTGCCTCAATCAAACGGGCGGCGTAGTGGAGGCTGGCATTGACATCGCTGCCTCGAATGGATTTTTGCAGGGCTGAGAGAATATCGTAGTGGGCATCGCCGTTCTTGTCCATGCTGATGTAGGACTTTTGCAGGCTATTTTCCACGGCATCCAGATCAATGTGGCGACTACCATCATCACTTTCCTTGGTCGAAAGCACAGCCAATTCTAGCGAATTATAGGCAGCTCGCAGGTCACCGTTGGTAGCATTGGCTAGGAAGTCCAGAGCATCCGGTTCAATGGTGACAGGGAAGTCAAATCCACGTTCGCTGTCTTTCAGAGCCAGTTCCAAGGCTTGTCGGATGTGGCTGGTTTGCAAAGGCTGCAATTCGAAAATCTGCACCCGACTACGAATGGCAGGCAGAATTGAGAAAAATGGATTTTCCGTCGTTGCCCCAATCATGATGATATTACCATTTTCCAAGAGAGGAAGCAGGAAGTCCTGTTTGGTCTTGTTGAGACGGTGGATTTCATCGAGCAGGAGAACCAAACCACCGGAAAACTTAGCTTCTTCAGCAATTTCCTGCAGGCGTTTTTGGTTGTCCGTCGTGGCATTAAAGGTCCGAAAGGCATACTTGGTCGTGCCAGCAATTGCGGACGCAATCGAGGTCTTGCCAATCCCTGGCGGACCGTAGAGAATCATGGACGATAGCATATTGGCATCAATCATGCGACGGATAATCCTTCCAGGACCGACCAGGTGTTCCTGACCGATTACCTCATCAATGGATTTGGGCCGCATACGAAGGGCGAGATTGGCTGGCATAGGCTTCCTTTCAGTGTATTTATGGTATAATCATTATACTACAATTTTAAGATTTGGAGAGAAACGAAGATGGCGGAGTTGACTGTGAGTGTTTTGGAAGAATACTTGCGTGACCACTATGGGACGACAGTTCCCGAGCAAAGTCTCTTTATGAAATTAGTGGAAGAAATTGGTGAAGTGGCAGAGCTGCTGAACAAGCGTGCAGGCCGCAAGATGATGGACGGCGAAGAAGACAGCTCTGCTTGTCTGGCAGAAGAACTAGCTGACGTTATTCACTATGCTGTAGCCTTGGCAGCGGTGAATCAACTAGATTTAACCAAGTCCATTTTGGAGAAAGACGAGCGGGCTTCCGTCAAATACGGTCGAGAAATAAATTTATTGGAATTTATAGAAAAGAGGAAATAGAATGGCGAAACATGGCTTTTTAGATGTGCTGGAAGTGGCACTGGACAAACACTTTACCTACGATTATGAACTCAACTGGGACAAGAAAAACCACGCAGTTGAGTTAGCTTTCATCTTGGAAGCACAAAATGCGGCTGGGATTGAAACGGTGGATGACGAAGGCAATGCCTCTGCGGAGGATATTTTCCTAGAGGAGTATGTCCTTTTCTACAACCAGGACAAGTCTCGCTTTGACGAGGAAGACTACCTGGTGGCTCTGCCATTTGACGCCAAGAAGGGCTTTTCGGCAGAGTTTCTGACCTACTTCGCAGTCTTTCTCAAGGATACCGCCGACCAAGGTTTAGACGACCTCATGGACTTCCTGAGCGACGAGACTGCCATTGACTTTGGCCTTGACTGGGACGCGGAGGCTTTTGAAAAAGGCAGAGCAGACTTGGTGGAGGGAGAATTTTACCCATATCCGAGGTATTGAGATAACTCCTGATCCGTTATTTAGTTGTTAAAATAAATAGGTGGTTGATATGGAAGAAATAGTGCAAGAGCAGTCAAAGATTGTATTGAAAGATATTTTTAGATTCGATGAGTTACTATCTAAGCCAGAGTTTCAAGGGAAATGGATTAAAGCCCGTTTTAATAAAAATTGGGAAGGGTATGATTTTGTTGAACGATACGTTAATTCCTGTCCTGACTTCATTCCATGGATTTTAAGCCGAGGGGGAGATAAGAGGAGTAGAAATCAGGTGGGAGAAATTCAATTTCAATTTATTGAAGTTGAGCACCATAAATGGCTATTTATTGGTGCCTATCTAATCCTCGAAAAAGATAGTCAGGTCCATGTAAATGGAGTGCGATATGCTCTTGCTAAACGCTTGGAGGAATATGATAAATATGTTGATAAAGTATTGGTGGATTTGACTCTTCCAAGTCGCAACTGGTTATATACAAATCGTGAATTCATTGATCATATTGAGGTTAACTCGGTAACTGCAACTTCTTATTTTGACAGGAATGTTCAGTTTCCTGGGTTTGAGAATTTATCACTGAGTTATGTTGACCTAAAAAAACAGTTCTATAGTCCTAGTTGGAGATACCAGTTATCTTCAGTTTATGGCGTTTATGTTTTAACAGATATGAAAACTGGGAAATTATATGTTGGTTCTGCTTACGGAGAGAATGGTCTTTTTGGTAGATGGTCAGCTTACTTAGCTAATGGTTACGATAAGGATGAGTTTGAGGATAGCAATTATCCTAATAAGAGACTGAGGGAGCTGGTAAATACGAAGGGAATGGAGTATATCCGAAAACATTTTCGTTATTCAGTTCTAGAAATATTTGGAAAAAATGAACTCGGAAAGCAAAAATCATTGGTGAGAGAAAAATATTGGAAACAGGTGTTAGGTAGTCGCTATCCTAACGGCTATAATGATAATTGATAAAGAATGGAAGTGAGTTATAGTGAACAATTGGCAAGAATTAACGATTCACGTGCATCGTGATGCAGAAGAGGCAGTTTCAAATCTCATGATTGAAATGGGCAGTCAGGGGGTAGCCATTAGCGACTCGGCTGACTATGTGGGACAGGAGGACCGTTTTGGTGAACTCTATCCCGAAGTGGAGCAGTCAGATATGATTGCGATTACGGCCTATTATCCTGATACTGTAGATATTGAGGAAGTTAAGGCAGACTTGGCGACTCGCTTGGCGGATTTGACAGGCTTTGGCTTGGAGATTGGTCAGGTCAGTCTAGAAAGTCAGGAATTGGCAGAAGAAGATTGGGCGGACAACTGGAAGAAATACTATGAACCAGCGCGCATTACCCATGATTTGACCATTGTGCCATCTTGGACAGATTACGAGGCGAATGCTGGTGAGAAGATTATCCGTCTGGACCCAGGCATGGCTTTCGGTACGGGTACCCACCCGACTACCAAGATGAGCCTCTTTGCTCTTTCTCAGGTCCTTCGTGGTGACGAAACGGTCATTGACGTCGGCACAGGCTCAGGTGTACTCTCTATTGCCAGCTCCCTCTTGGGTGCTAAGGAGATTTTTGCCTATGACTTGGATGAAGTGGCGGTGCGTGTGGCCCAGGAAAACATTGACCTCAATGCCCACACCAGCAACATCCATGTCGCGGCAGGCGACCTGCTTCGTGGCGTTGACATTGAAGCAGAAGTCATCGTTGCCAACATCTTGGCGGATATTCTCATCCATCTGACGGAGGATGCCTACCGTCTGGTCAAGGACGAGGGCTACCTAATTATGAGCGGTATTATAGCGGACAAGTGGGACATGGTGCGAGCATCTGCGGAGGCGGCTGGATTCTTTCTTGAGACCCACATGATTCAAGGTGAGTGGAATTGCTGTATCTTCAAGAAAACGGCGGACCGCTCAGGTGTGATTGGAGGCTAGGATGCAGCAGTATTTTGTCAATGGCAGAGCACCGCAGGGCATTTTCCAGATTAAGGATAAGGACACTGCCAAGCATATGTTTTCTGTTATGCGCTTGCAGGCAGATGACCAGACTGTCCTGGTCTTTGATGACGGGATTAAACGCTTGGCGCGAGTAGTGGACAGCCAGAGCAAATCTGTTGAAATCATCGAAGAACTGGCAGACAATGTTGAATTACCCGTTTCCGTCACTATTGCCATGGGCTTTCCCAAGGGAGATAAGCTCGAATTTGTCGCCCAAAAGGCAACGGAATTAGGCATGACAGCCCTCTGGGCCTTTCCAGCTGACTGGTCAGTGGTCAAATGGGATGGTAAAAAATTAGGCAAAAAAGCAGAGAAGCTAGAAAAAATTGCCCAAGGAGCAGCCGAGCAAAGCAAACGCAATCGCATTCCAGCAATTCGCTTGTTCGAGAAAAAAACGGATTTCCTAGCTCAGTTGACAGGATTTGACCAGATTATCTTAGCCTACGAAGAGGCTGCAAAAGAGGGCGAACAAGCCAATTTGGTGAAGGCCTTATCTGGTTTAGAAACTGGTCAATCAGTCCTTGTCATTGTCGGTCCAGAAGGTGGCGTATCGCCTGAGGAAGTAGCCGCATTTGAAGGAGCAGGAGCGGTCAAGACAGGTCTTGGTCCTCGTATCTTACGAGCAGAAACGGCTCCACTCTATGTTCTTTCTGCTATTAGCTACGCGACGGAGTTGTTGAAGTAAGGAGAATCGGGAGATGAGTGAATTAGAACAAAAGGAACAAGGAGAGCTAATTGTGTCTGAAGACTATTTTGCCCTCATTCAGGAAATGGATGCGTTGGCATTACCGACATATCAAAAATATGAAATTACAAATGCGAAAGTTTTGGCTCATGTTGAAAAGATAGTTCGACCAGCATTCGACCATCATCTTAAGAAAGCCGGACAAGCTAATATTCCTAAGGGATTGTTTAAAGTGGATTTGCCGATAGGCGATTTGCACAAAATCAAAGGGAAAACGGATAAGTATCGGGCTTTTGTAAAAGGTGCGGATGGAAAATTTAAGGCTCATGCAATACTAACTCCTGCTCAAGTCGATATTGCAAAGGGAGCAAAAGCTGCAGCAGCTGTTTCGGGAGTGATGCAAGTTGGTGCCATGGTTGTTGGTCAATATTATATGGCTGAAATCAATGGACAACTTAATTCCATGAAAGAAACTTTAAATGATATTAAAGATTTTCAAGAAAGAGAATTTAAAGGGACTGTTCGGGCTTTGATTGTTAATATTTCTCAGCTATCAACATTTTCAGCAGATTATGTTGGAAATACTGAATTATCAAGACAAAAGTTGATGGAGTGTGCAAATTTTCGGGCCGAGGCTACTAAGTTATTAGAACAGGTGAATCTAGCTATTGAAGATATCGTCACTAAGGGAAAAGGATTATCTTTTGAAAAGTATGAAAAACTAATTGAAAAGTTAAGTGCCAATCTGTTCTATCAACAAACCTTGCTGAAATTATTAGAGGAACTTAGTAAGTTGGACTTAGTATTCTCACAGGGCGTGACATCAGAGAATAGTAGTTATTATGTGTATGAGTATTATCTAAACACCTGTAATAGTTTGGGTGAAAAGATAGCTGATTGGCATAAAAACAAGATAAAATCATTTCGCATTGATTTGAAGCATAATAGGCGTGCACAGGAAGGTACTACGAAAGTAGTAGCAGATATTGCCAAAGAATTGGATAAGAACGCCCATATTGCTGCCGGAGTAGGCTTTCTTGGAGGTATCGTAGGTGCTGCTACAGGTTTTGGATTAGGCAAAGCTGCTGGAGAGCTAAATAAAGCGATTCGCTATATTGGTGTTCGAAAACAGACGATTAAGCAGATTTCAGAACAAAAAAGAGTTTCCTATCAATCTAGTAAGCAACTATCTATTAACAGCTATGATGAGAATGTAGAATTGCTGATTGAAGATGGCAAAGTCTATTATCTATTGCCAAATGATAGAGAATCATAAAGGAGCACCATGTTTGCTTTAGGAACGATTATCAATACCTTGGCCATTGCCCTAGCAGGTTTGCTAGGGTCTTGGTTTGGGCATATAACTATATGATTCAAGAGGAAAGGAATTATATAGAGATAATGATGGAAGGCTAACAACTGAGGTTGAAGAAGCAATTGAAATGGCTAGAGGAAATGCACCCTTAGACCTAATCTTAGGTTCGGAAGGAAAGATTAATGAGTTGTTTGAAAAAATTAGATACATCACTGATCATTCTAATATCGAAGATAAATAAAATATAACGGAAGAAATTATAATTATAGTTATGAAGGAAAAAAATATATTAATTATTGGTAATGGGTTTGATCTTGCACTGAAAAGAAAAACTAAATATGAAGATTTCATTAAGTTTGCATGCCAGATAGTTGGATTTCCTGATAGAGACAAAAAATATATAAGTCTTTCCGAAACATTTTCGTATGCAGTTTCACCAGAAACTATCTTGGAAAGTTTTAATTCAAATAAAAATGTCTTAACTTATGAAATTATTGAAAAAATTATTAATTCATACAGTAATAGTTACCCAGGTCTTAATAAAAATAATTTGAATTTTATTTATGATTATAATTTAATATTTTTTCAGGATGCAACTTTTATAGGGTATAACGAAACAATAGAAAAATATGTTTCATTATTCAGTGATAATATTCAATTCCCTATGGGAGAAACTGATTATTTTATTGAATTTATTCATGATACATTTCAAGACCTTTGGATAACTTATAAAGAAAGTAG
>Ga0208938_1002000_pt1 | contig 11205 bp, 9 predicted proteins | sample AD_UKC125_MetaG_FD_184434 | JGI IMG/M metagenome (GOLD analysis project Ga0208938, IMG submission 184434) | Active sludge microbial communities of municipal wastewater-treating anaerobic digesters from USA - AD_UKC125_MetaG (SPAdes) (version 2) | ecosystem: Engineered > Bioreactor > Anaerobic >... | reverse complement strand
GGCGCACCGAGATGCCCATGGTGAGCGCGGCCTGCTGGTCGTCGGCCACCGCGCGCATGGCGATGCCGTGCCGGGAGCGGCGGAAGAAGATCGTGAAGGCCAGCAGGACGATGCCGGCCAGGAGGATGACCAGGAGCCGGTTGAGCGGCACGGTCACCCCGGCGACCTCGATGCTGTTGGTCGGCAGGATTTTGGGCTGCTCGCGCACCGAGGTGCCGAAGAACATCTGGACGATGGCCTTGAGCACGGCGGAGAGTCCGATCGTCACCATGATGACGCTGATCGCGTGCTCACCGATGAGCGGCCGCAGCACGAACCGTTCGACGACGACACCGAGGATGATCGCGACGACGACACCGACCAGCGAGGCGAGGATCCACGGCAGGCCCATGAGGACGAAGGCCGTGTAGAACGTGTAGGCCCCGACCAGGAGGAACTCGCCCTGGGCGAAGTTGATCACTCGGGTCGCCTTGTAGATGAGTACGAAACCCAGCGCGGCGAGCGCGAGGATCGCACCGTCGGCCAGGCCGTAGACGGTGAGCGAGATGAAGGTGTTCATCGGCGTCCACTCCAGACGGGGCGTCGGCCGCGGCCCTCGGGCTCGCGGTAGTTCGTGAGGTCGACGATCCGCAGGTCGATGGTGCGGTCGACCTTGGAGCCGTCCTGGTAGGTGACGGTCGTCGTGATGCCGATCCGCTCGTCGCCGCGGGCGAGCGCGTCGATGATGAGCCCGTAGCGGTCGGCGATGACATTGCGGCGCACCTTGCGGGTGCGGGTGATCTCGTCGTCATCGGGGTCGAATTGCTTGTGCAAGAGCACAAACCGCTTGACCCGTATGCCGTCGGGCAGGTCTTCGTTGGACCGGTTGACTTCCTCGGAGACCAGGTCTTGCACCTCGGCCTTGGCCGCGAGGTCGGTATAAGTCGTGTAGGACAACCGCTCGTGCTCGGCCCAGGATCCCGTGGTCATCGGGTCGATGGTGATGATCGCGGTCATCCCGTGGTCGCTGGGGAAGGTGACGGCTTCCTCGACGTAGGGCGAGAACTTGAGCTTGTTCTCGATGAAGGCCGATGAGAACCGCACTCCGTCGGCGGTGGTGAGCACGTCCTTCTGCCGGTCTATGACGACCAGGTGGCCCTTGTCGTCGAGATAGCCGGCGTCGCCGGTGTGCAGCCAACCCTCGGGGTCGACGGCTTCGGCGGTGGCTTCGGGGTTGCGGTGGTAGCCGCGGAAGACCGAGGCCGAGCGCAGCAGGATCTCGCCGTTGTCGGCGATCTTGATCTCGGTGCCGGCGATCGGGGTGCCGACGGTGTTGAAGGCGATGTCGTCGTCGCGGTGCACGACGGCGATGCCGCAGATCTCGGTCTGGCCGTAGATCTGTTTGAGGTTGACCCCGATGGCGTGGAAGAAGCGGAACACGTCGGGTCCGAGCGGCGCACCGCCGGTGTAGGCGTGCCCGTTGCGGGCCAGCCCGAGCTGGTCGCGCACCGGGCGCAGGGCGACCTGGTCGGCGATGGCGTGCACCACGCTGAGCCCGCCGGCTGATTGACCCTTGATCTTGCGCTCGGCCACCTTGTCGCCGATGTCGTAGCCCCAGCCGAAGACCTTGCGCTTGAGCCAGCCGGCCTCGTCGATGCGGACCTGGACCTCGGAGAGCATCGACTCCCAGATCCGCGGCGGGCTGAACATGACGTCCGGCCCGATCTCACGCATGTCGGTCTTCTGGGTCGAGGAGTCCTCGGGGAACGAGATCGTCAGGCCGCGGGACAGGCCGCAGGCGACCGCGAGCATCTGCTCGCCGATCCACGCGAACGGCAGGAAGGACACATAGCGGTCCTTGGCGTCGATCGGGTCGATCGTCGTGAGGTGGTCGGCCATGGCCAGCAGGTTGGAATGGCTCAGCTCAGCGAGCTTGGGCCGGCTGGTCGTGCCGGAGGTGGTGCAGATGACCGCGATGTCCTCGGCGCTGCCCTGCGCGATCTGCTCGTCGAGCCAGCCGGCGCGGGTGGACCCCCAGGCGTGACCGACCTGCTCGACGTGGGTGAAGTCGCGCAGGAAGTCGTGGTCGTACTGCTCCAACCCGTGCGGGTCGTAGAAGATCACCGTCTCCAGCAGCAGGGGCGGCATCGCGGCGTACTCGGTCGGCCGACGGCCGTCGCGCTCGTCCTCGATGAGCTTGATGAGCTTGTCGACCTGCTCCTGGTCTTCGGCGACGACGACCTTGACCCGGGCCAGGGTGAGGATGTGCAGGAGTTCCTCACCGATGCTCGTGGGGTAGATGCCGACGACGGCCGCGCCGATGCTCTGGGCGGCGAGTTCGGCGATGAGCCATTCCGGGCGGTTGTCGCCGAGGACTGCGACGATGTCGCCGCGCTGGATGCCTAGCTCGGCCAGTCCGTGCGCGAAATCCCGGACCCGGGCGGCATACAGGCTCCAACTCATCGGTGCCCAGATGCCGTAGCGCTTCTCCTGCATCGCGGTGTCATTGGGGCGCGTCGCCGCCAGCCCGGTGAGCAGCCGCGGGAAGGTGTCAGCGGCCATCGGTGCTCCCATCAGTGGTCCTCCGCCCCGAGATAGGCCTCGATGACAGCCGGGTTGGCCTTGACCTCGTCCGGCGTGCCGTCGGCGATGAGCCGACCGAAGTCGAGCACGGAGACCCGGTCGGAGATGTCCATGACGACGGCCATGTCGTGCTCGATGAGGATCACGGTGACGCCGGCGAGCTCGTGGACGTCGAGGACATAGCGGGCCATGTCCTCCTTCTCCTCGGAGTTCATGCCGGCCATGGGTTCGTCGAGCAGCAGCAGCGCCGGCTGCACGGTGAGCGCGCGGCCGAGCTCGACGCGCTTCTGGATGCCGTAGGCGAGCGAACCGACCGGCTTGTGCCGGAATGCCTGCAGCGAGAGCAGGTCGATGACCTCTTCGACCAGGCCGCGGTGGGCGATCTCCTGGCGCTGCGCCGGCCCGAACCACAGCAGCGACGCGGCGATGCTCTGGCTCATATGCGTATGCCGTCCGAGCATGAGGTTTTCCAGCACGGTGAGGCCGGAGAACAGCTCGATGTTCTGGAACGAGCGGGCCACGCCCAGCCGGGCGATCTTGTGCGGCGCGAGTTTGGTCAGCTCGTGGGTCGTGCCGCCGTCGCCGGTGTGCAGCGTGATCGAGCCCTGTTGCGGGTGGTAGAGCCCACTCACGCAGTTGAGCAGGCTCGACTTGCCGGCGCCGTTGGGGCCGATGACCGCATGGATATGCCCTTGGGTGACCGTGAAGCCCACGTCATGCAGGGCCACGACGCCGCCGAAGCGCAGTTCGATGTCTCGGATCTCCAGGGCCGGACGGCCCGCAGGCACCGTCGAGGAGTTGAGCGTGTGTTCGTAGGCGCGAGTGCGCACTGCGGACCTCCCAGGTCATCGTCGACCTCACCGAGCCGCCGTGGCGCGGTGTGCTGAGCATAGGTTTTCACATAGTGGAAACGCAATGGCTTCTGGTGGAAGCCAGTCTCGGAGTACAGTGCCGATGTCGTGTGGCGTTCGTGAAGCGAACTCGTGAAACCGGGGTGACGTATGCCGCTCAGCGAGGCTTTGCAGGAAGCTCCCGGCTCACTCGGGACGGTGCGTAATGCCGTGCTCTTGTTGCAGTTGCTCGGTGAGGGACCGGCATACCAGCAGTTGACCGACCTCGCCGAGCGCTCGGGACTGTCGGTCCCGACGGTGCATCGCTTGCTGCGGTCCATGGTGCTGGCTGATCTGGTCGAACAGGACCCCCGTTCATCACGATATGGACTCGGTCCTGAACTGACCCGGCTCTCGCATCGCTATCTCGCCCGGCTGCCGGTGCTCGGCGCGCTGTCGCCCTATCTCGCGCAGGTCCGAGACGCCGTGGGCGCGACCGTCCATGTGCAGGTGCTCGTGCGCTCATCGGTGGTGGGCGTCGACCGGGTCGACGGGCCGCAGTCCGGCGTCTTCCGTGACCCCCATGCGGTGCTGCCGGCGCTCGCCTCCGCCGGCGGGCGGCTGCTCGTCGCGCGAGGCGACGACGAGCAGTGGAAGGCCGCGTTGTCGGAGGCCGACGACGCGACGCGGGTGCTGGCCGACGACTCGCGCGATGCCTGGGCTGCGGCCGGTTCGCTGGTGGCCGCCGCGGTCGAGCCGGGGGGCCATGTCGAGGTGGCCGTGCCGGTGTTGGACGCCGGCGGGGTGACCTTGGCGGCGTTGGTGGTCGATCTGCCGGTGGGGGCCTCGGACGCCCAGGTGACCGAGGCGGTCGCCCACCTGCGCCGGGCCGTCACCGCGGCGATGCGGACCCTCGGTCATGGCTGAACCCCTGCGGTCGATGGAGCCCGATCTGCGGGCCTGGCTGCCGACCTTCGAGGAATTGCCCTGGGCGCGGCGCCCGGACGCCTGGTGGACGCCGGGGGAGCGGCACGGCCGATGGTTCGAGGGCGGGCGGTTCAACGTCGCAACCGCGTGCGTGTCGGTGCACGCCGAGCGCACCCCGGACGCCGTGGCACTGCGCTGGGAGGGCGAGCCCGGCGACCGCCGCACGATCACGTATGCCGCGCTCGAGGACGAGGTCGCCGCGCTGGCCCGCGGGTTACGGTCGTTGGGGGTCGGGGTCGGCGATGTCGTTGCGCTGCACCTGGGTTGGCTGCCCGAGACGGTCGTCGCGATGTTCGCCTGCGCCCGGATCGGCGCCGTCCACGCAGTCGTGCCGACGCCGCTGCCGGCCGAGGCCCTGGCCGACCGGCTGACCGCCCTCGGGGCGTCGGTGCTCTTCACCCAGGACGGGGCCTGGCGGCACGGCACGGTGCTGCCGCTCAAGGCCCGGGCCGATGAGGCACTCAGTGCCGTCGGCGGCATTCAGCACACCGTCGTCGTGCGGCGCACCGGCATCGACATCGGCTGGTTCGAGGGTGATCGGTGGTATCACGACCTCGTCGCCGCGACCCGGCCGGGGCGCGCACGGCATACCGGAAGTGCTTCTGCCGCACCGCGATCCGAGGCTGCTGCCGCCGCGTCATCGGTCGAGGACCTGCCGGCCGACCACCCGCTCCTGCTCGTGAGCCTGGCCCACCGCGGCGGGCGGCCGGTGACTGTCTCGCTCGGCGGCGCGGCGACGGTCGCGACCGCACTGGCCGTGCACCGTGGCGGCGTGGCGATGGGGTCGGTGCTCTGGTGCGCGGGCGACGGGGCCTGGCTGGGCACGCAGGTGCACGGGGTCTACGGCCCGCTCGCGGCGGGCGAGACGGCGGTGGTCTACGAGGGGACGCTCGACGTGCCGACGCCCGCGCGCGCCTGGCAACTCATCGACCGGTATGCCGTGTCGACCCTCATGACGACGCCCTCGGTGCTTCGATCGATGCGGTCCTGGGCGGGCGAGCTCGGGCAGCCGCCGCGGATCGCGTCGCTGCGCCGGGTGGTCTCGTTCGGTGAGCCGGTGGACGCCGAGATCCGGGACTGGTCCCGTCGCGGGCTGGCCTCGGGCGAGGTGAGCGTCGCCGACGGGTGGGGACAGGTCGAACTGGCGGGCATCACCCGGCTGGACAACCCGGTGCGCGCGGGCGGGATGCCCGATCTCGGCGAGGCGATCGTCGATCGTGACGGCCGGCCGGTGCCCGACGGGCAAGCGGGCGAGCTGGTGATGACCCGGCCCTGGGCAGGGCTCATGGTCGGCCTCGACGCCCCATCGGTGCTGGTCGACCGGGAGTACTGGGAGCGGGTGCCCGGTGCTTATGCAACCGGTGACCGGGCGCGGATCCTGCCCGGCGGTGAGCTGGAGTTCCTCGGGCGCACCGACGAGATCGTCTCGGTCTCCGGGCAGCTCGTCTCGCTGATGGAGATCCGGGGGCTGCTCGCCGACCATCCGTTTGTCGCCGCGGTCGACGTCATCGAGCGGCGCGACCACGCCGGCGGGCGCTATATCGCCGCAGCGGTGGTGTTGACCGCCGACGCCGCGCGCGCGGCTGCGGCGGGTGGGCGAGGCTTGGCCGCGGTTGCCCGTGATCTCGGCGAGAGTGTGCGCGAGACCTTGGGCGGGTTGGCCAAGCCGCGGCTGGTCATGGTCGTCGATCGGTTCGGCGACGAGCTGCGCGGTGACGAACGGCGGCGGGCGCTTGCGGTCATTCCGGTCGGCGACCTGGTCGAGCCGCGCCGGGTGACCTGGGCCCAAGTCCTTGCCGCCGCCGAGTACTCCGACTGAATGGGTCCGACCGGAATCGCGTGCGGCGAGCCGGGCGTCGGGTCCCGGGCGTTAGCCCCAGAACAGGTCGGCGCACCCCCATTAGGCTGCCCGGTATGCCGTCCGCCCGAGGAAGTCTCGCCTGGCACCCGCTCGCCGATCACCTCGACCTGGTCGCCGAACCCGTCGCTGCTGCAGCCGCGCTGGTGCCGCACGCCGAGGTCGCCGAGATCGACGCCGAGCTGGCCGACACGGCTGCCTTCTGCACGGCATACGACGTCGCGCCGGAGGCGTCTGCCAACTGTGTCGTCGTCGAAGGGCGCCGCGCCGAGCGGATCGTCCGCGCTGCCGTGATGGTGCTCGCGGTCGACCGGGCCGACATCAACAAGGCGGTGCGCAAGCATCTCGACGTGCGCAAGCTGTCCTTCATGTCGCAGGAGGCCGCGCAGGAGCTCACCGGGATGCGCCAGGGTGGCATCACGCCGGTGGGTCTGCCAGCGGACTGGCTGATCCTCGTCGACGATGCCGTCGTCGCGGCCGGTCCGGTCGTCATCGGCGCCGGGGTGCGAGGCGCCAAGCTCCTCGTCGACGGCGCGGCGCTCGCGACGCTGCCCCAGGCTGAGGTGCTGTCGCTGCGCGTGCCGCGCTGACTGGCTGCATGGCTGACTCGCCAGTGGAGAGAAACCCACCGCCGGCGTGGGTTTCTCTCCACTGGCCGGTGTGCGTGGGGCAGGCGGGCGGACGGCATACCGGGAATTGGGCTTGTCCCGCGTCGATATCCTGAGCCGCATGCCCTCCCCCCACGATGTGTTGGCTCCCGCCGTGTCCGCAGCGATCGCTGCCGCGTTCGGGGAGGACTACCGCGGTGCCGACCCGGTGCTCCGGCCGAGCCAGTTCGCCGATCTGCAGGCCAATGCCGCGCTGCCGCTGGCCAAACGGCTCGGTATGCCGCCCCGCCAGGTCGCTGAGCGCGTCGTCGCCGAGCTCGACGTCGCCGGTGTGTGCGATGCGGTCGAGATCAGCGGGCCGGGGTTCGTCAACCTCACCCTGTCGAATGCGTGGATCGCGGGGGCCGTCGAGGGGATGGCTCGCGACGGGCGGCTCGGTGTGCCGCTGCAGGTGCAGCAGGTCATCCCGATCGACTATTCGGCGCCCAATGTCGCCAAGGAGATGCACGTCGGACACCTGCGCACGACGGTCGTCGGCGACGCGCTGGCCCGGACTCTCGAGCACCTCGGCCACCTGGTGATCCGGCAGAACCACATTGGCGACTGGGGCACGCCGTTCGGGATGCTCGTCGAGCACTTCCTCGAGGTGGGCGAGGGCTCGCAGGAGGCGCGGCTGGCCGAGACCGACCCGAACGCCTTCTATGCGGCCGCGCGGGAGAAGTTCGACCAATCGCCGGAGTTCGCCGAGCGGGCGCGGGCGCGGGTCGTCGCGCTGCAGGCCGGCGACCCAGAAACGCTGCACTGGTGGGAGACCCTGCTCGCGGCGTCGAAGCGCTATTTCAACAGGATCTATACGACCCTGGGCGTGACCCTGACCGACGCCGATCTGGCGGGCGAGTCGACCTACAACGCCGAGCTGGCCGGCATCTGTGCGGAGCTGGAGGCGCGCGGGCTGGCGGTCGTCTCCGACGGCGCGCTGTGTGTCTTCCTCGACGAGTTCACCGGGCGCGAGGGCAAGCCGGTGCCACTCATCATCCGCAAGTCCGATGGTGGATATGGCTACGCCACAACGGATTTGGCGACGATCCGCTATCGGGTGTCGCAGCTGGGTGCCGACCGGGTGCTCTACGTGGTCGGCGCGCCGCAGGCGCTGCACTTCCAGATGGTCTGGGCGACGGCGCGGCTGGCCGGCTGGCTGCCCGACGACGTCGAGGTCGTCCACGTGCAGATCGGCAACGTCCTCGGCTCGGACAAGAAGATCCTGCGCACCCGCGAGGGCGTCGCGCTCAAACTCATGGCCCTGCTCGAGGAGGGCATCACCAAGGCCCGCGACTACGTCGACACGGCTCGCCCGGATCTGCCCGAGCAGGTGCGAGCCGAGATCGCGCGGCAGGTGGGCATCGGGGCGATCAAATACGCCGACCTCTCGGTCGCGCACGACAGCGCCTACGTCTTCGACCTCGACCGGATGCTCGCGCTCACCGGAGACACCGGCCCCTATATGCAGTATGCCGCCGCCCGGGTCCGCTCGATCTTCCGCTCAGCGGGTGTCGACCCGGGTGTGGGCTCGGCTGGCGGCACGGGTGGGGGCACGGTCGCGGACTCGGGCGCGGACTCGGCTGGCGGCACGGTCGCGGACTCGGGTGTGGTCCCGCGGTCGGTCGTCATCACCGAGCCTGCCGAGCGGGCGCTGGCGCTGCACCTGATTGCCTTCGGGTCAGTGGTGGCCCAGGTCGGCGACGCCCTCGAACCGCACCGGCTCTGCGGTTACCTTTATGAGCTGGCCGCGCTCTTCTCGTCGTTCTACGAAAGCTGCCCGGTGCTCAAGGCCGAAGGCCCGGTGCGCGAGTCGCGGCTCGCGCTGGCCGCGCTTACCCTCGGTGTCCTCGAGCAAGGGCTGGCGCTGCTCGGTGTGGAGACCCCGCAGGAGATGTGACTCTGCGGGGGTCTTGCGCGGCTCAGCCTGCGGCGATGGCTTCCTCGACCGGCTTCGGCGGGGTGTCCGCCGCGACGCTGAGCAGCAACACGCAGTCCGAGAGCGCCTCCACCGCATGCCGCTCCGGCGGGATGGCCACGAATTGCCCGGGCGTGATGACCCAGGACCGATCACCGGCGATGAGCCGGGCATTGCCGGTCACGCACTGCAGCGTCGCGGCAGGTGGGGCGTTGTGCTCGGAGAGTTCGCGGCCCTCGGCGAGCCCGATGACGACGGCGCGCAGTGGCCCCACGGCATACACCTGCTGTGCCGCCCGGCCGGAGGATGCCTGGCGGGCGCGGTCGAGGAGTTCGGTAGCGAGGCTGGGCAGATCGATGATGTCGTCCATCGATCGAGGCTACGTCGGCCTGCGGACAAAGGACAGCCCTGCAGCGGTGGACTGCCACCCCCGACCTCGACGACATGAGCCAATTGGTGGCTTCCCGGCTCGCGAAGCCACCAAAAGGCTCATGTCACGGAGCGAGAGGGCTGCGAGGGGGCCCTTACACCGACGCCTGCAGACGTCGGGTGACCGCCATCGCTGCGGTCCGTACCGCGGGAGCCAGTCGGGGCAGGTCGATCCGGTGGGTCGTGCCGGTCACCGAAAGGGCCGCGACCGGCATACCGCCGCGTCCGAAGACCGGCGCCGCAGCGCAGGCGACCCCGTAGCTGGACTCCTCGTGGTCGTAGGCGACGCCCTCGCGCCGGATCGACTGCAGGGCGCGGTGGAACGCGCCGGGCATCGCGAGGGTATGCCGGGTGAGCGCCGGCAATCCGGCCCCCACCCGCCCGGCCACGACCTCGGGCGCAGAGAAGGCGAGGATCGCCTTCCCCACCCCGGTCGCGTGCGCCGGCAGCCGCCCGCCGACCCGCGAGGGCAGCCGCGGCCCGTGCTTGGCGCGCAAGATGTCGACATAGACGACGTCGACCCCGTCGAGCACGGCCAGATGCACAGTGGCGCCGGTCGCCTCGTGCAGGTCTTCCATATAGGGCCGGGCGGCCTCGCGCACATCGCGGGATCGCGGTGCGAGTTCGCCCAACTCGAACAGCTGCATGCCCAGCCGCATCCCGTCGGGGGTGATCTCCAGCAGCCCCAGCCGCGCCATCTCGTGCACCAGCCGGTGCACGGTCGACTTGGGCAGCCCCACCCGCCGCGACAGATCGGACACGGTGAGCACGGGGTGCTTCACGTCGAAGGCCCGCAGCACCATGACGGCCCGTTCGAGCACCGACTCGCGGGTCGGCGGCAGCGGCGCAGCGGGCCAGGAATCGGGTCCGCTGTCCCGTTCAGTGGGACACATGCGTTGATTGTCGTGGCGCGACCGGTCAGTGTCCACCCATAGCCGCCCGCGGGGTTCGAGTTCGGCGGCCCGAGGCGAAAGGCGTCAGATGACCCTCTCACCGCTGCATCCGCCGAGTCCGGGGGGTGAGCGCACCGGCATACCAGCCGGCATACCGACCGGCACTCCAGCCGGTATGCCGTCCGGTCGCCTCCCAGCCCCCTCGCGCCGCGCCGTGCCGACCGCCATCGGGCGAGCTCCGATCTCCGGGTCCGAGACGCTCAAGTCGGTCGCCACGGCCCTCGACGTGCTCGAATGCTTCGCTCTCGACGACGAGTTGGGCGTCTCCGACATCGCCCGCCGCCTGGGCATCGCCAAGAGCACGGCCCACCGGCTGCTCTCGACGCTCTCCTCGCGCGGCCTGACCGAGAAGAACCCCGACACCGGGCAATACCGGCTCGGCCTGCACCTCTACGAACTCGGCCAGCTCGCCCAGAGTCGGCTCAAGTTGCGCCAGACAGCCCTGCCGCTGCTGGAGGACCTGCGCCGGGTGAGCGGCCTGAGCGTCCACCTCGGGGTCATCGACGGCGCCGACATCGTCTATGCCGAGCGCCTGGAGACCCCGGCCGGCCGGCAGCTGCTCGCGGGCGTCTCGCGCCGCTGGCCTTCGCACTGCACCTCCTCCGGCAAGGCGATCGCCGCCTTCAACACCGAGCTCGCTCAAGCCCGCCGCGACATCGGCTTCCCGCCCCGCACCACCGGCACGATCCGCTCGGTCGCCGACTACGACCTCGCGCTGGCCGAGACCCGGCGGCTGGGGGTCGGCATCGGCCACGGCGAGGCAGTGGCCGGCATCTCGTCGGTCGCCGCTCCCGTGCGCGACCTGTCCGGTCGCGCCTACGCCAGCATCTCGGTCGTCGGCCCGAGCTCGGCGCTCATCGGCGACCTCGACCGCACCGCCCGCCTGGTCCGCACCGTCGCCGGTCACATCGCCCACCGCCTGTCCGCCTGAGGAAGGAACACCGCGTGGATCTCACGCTTCGCTCGAAGGCCGCCGCAGCCCTGCTCGACGCCTACGACACCAAGGTCGCCATCCCCCCGCTCG
>Ga0208938_1001996_pt1 | contig 11214 bp, 7 predicted proteins | sample AD_UKC125_MetaG_FD_184434 | JGI IMG/M metagenome (GOLD analysis project Ga0208938, IMG submission 184434) | Active sludge microbial communities of municipal wastewater-treating anaerobic digesters from USA - AD_UKC125_MetaG (SPAdes) (version 2) | ecosystem: Engineered > Bioreactor > Anaerobic >... | reverse complement strand
ATTGAAACAATTCAATAAAAAATATGGGAAATGCGGACTAAAGTTGAAAAAATGCGAATCGGGGCAAAGAGAACCTGCTTGGCTCCTTCGTGCCGGGAAGCGGGAGGTTTGAAGACGTGATCCATATCGCTGGAACCGCCGGCATGGAGATATATTCCGATGTCGTCACGCAGAAAGTATTGTGCAGGTAGGGCGTCTGCCGCAGCAAAGCTCAGGAGTGTCCCTTTTTAAATTCGTACACCGTCTTGCCGGTGATCTTCTTGAACAGCTTGCTGAAGTACTTGGGGTCGGAGTAGCCTACCTTTGCGCTTACTTCGCTGATGGTGACGGTGGGGTCGGCAAGCAGCTTTTTCGCATTCTCGATCCTCACGATTGTCTTGTAATCGATAAAGCTCATGCCCGTCTGCTTCTTGAAAAGTTCGCTCAGGTATGCGGGGCTCAGGTGCACATGCCGCGCCACCTGTTCGAGGCTGATGTCGCCGGAGTAATTACTTTCGATGATCCTTTTCGCGTTCTCGATGATATTCGTATTGTCGACAGGGTTCCTGTCATGGTAGAAGTCGTAGATACGCCTGAGCAGCTCCTTTACGTAGTCTTCAAGCTCGGTGAAGAAACGTACCTCCCTGATCCTGTCATGAGGGTGCCGGCCTGAAACCATGGTTTCCTGGTGGATGAAAGGCAGTTGGATGTTCAGCATCGTGATGACGGACTGTATGAACTGCCAGAAAAATTCCCTGACGAGTGCGGGCTTGCAGTTCGGTGCTGGCGAAGACTTCAGCGAGGAGGATATGCTTTCGACGAACGACAGGGCAGTCTGCAGGTTCGACAGCTTGATATTGAGGATGATCTTGTTGAGTGTATCCTGCTGCAGCGTAAGGTTCGGGTCATCCGACAGGCTGCCCGGCACATGGAACGTCACGGTGCCCGGGCCATACCAGAACCTTGCCTCAAGGGCTTCCGCAGCATCCGGGAACAGTTTTTGCAGCATGCCGGGCGAACGGGTCTCACCACTTGCGCCGCATGAAACGGTGGTGCCCAGCCTTTTGTGCAGCAGCCTGCTGCAGATGGCGTGAGCCCTTTTTATCCTGTCTGCCGCGTCTTTCCCCCTGACTATGGAGACGAGCAGTGACCTGTCGCCTTCGAAGGGGAATGTCACTGCGCCGGCGAATCTCTTCATCGACCGCCTGACCAGTGCCCTGTAACGGTCATACGCCCCGGGGTCTTCATTTTCACAAAGGTTTGCGTCCGCCGAGGTCACGCATACCGTAAATGAATCGCCCGACAGGTCTATCCCGTATTTTCGGGATTCGTTCCTTATGTTTTCGGACGTCAGGGAATTCCTGGAAACCAATCTGTTCAGGAAGGCCTCGGATATGACGGGCAGCAGTCTCTCGTATCGTTCCTGTTCCGTTTCCCTTTCACGCTTCTGCTTTTCCCGTTCGGCGATCTCGTTCTTTATCCTGTTGAGTACCTGGTGCAGTTCGTTCTCATCCACGGGCTTGAGCAGGTAATCCCTGACCCCGTATCTCATTGCCGTCCTGGCATAGTCGAAATCGTTGTATCCGCTTATCACGACTATCCTTATATCCGGCAGCGTGCGCGCCAGTTCGCTTATCAGCTCAAGGCCGTTCAGCCCCGGCATCTTGATGTCCGTGATCAGCATATCCGGCATGTGCTGCCTGCATAGTTCGAGAGCTTCTATCCCGTTTGAAGCCTCGCTTACCAGGGAGAACTCCGAATCGTCGCAAGGCAGCACGGATTTTATAGCCGTCCTGACCCATTTCTCATCGTCTGCTATTATCAGCTTCAGCATGGTTCAACCCTCCAGGCTTTCGGTAACGGCAGGAAGAGTGATCTCCACCGTCGTGCCCACTGCCGCCTCCCTGAATCTCAGGCCGTACTGGTCGCCGAAATAGAGCTTTATGCGGGCATTGACGTTCATCACGCCGATCCCCGTCCCCGAATTGCTGACTGTCGCAGGATCCCCGCTCCTGGTGCCAGCCAGCGACCTGTTGAGCTCTTCCAGCTTTTTTGGAGGTATCCCGAGGCCGTCGTCGGAAATCACTATTTTAATGTTGCTGTTCAACTGCAATATCTCTATTTTGATCGTTCCTTTACCGAGTTTCATTTCAAGCCCGTGCTTGATGGAGTTTTCGATAAGCGGCTGCAGCGTGAGCTTGAGGATCTTGTAGTCCATGAATTCCGGAGGTATGTTGTACTGCAGCCGGAACTTGTCCTCGAACCTGAAATTCTGTATGGAAATGTAGTTCTCGAGATGCTGGAGCTCCTCCCTCACCGAAACGAGCACCCGTTCACTGATGCTGTACCTGAAAAGGAGCGAAAGCGACTTAGCCATGGACGCGATTTCCTGTATGCCGTGATACAATGCCGCTCCCCGGATCGATTCCAGGGTGTTGTAAAGGAAGTGCGGGTTGATCTGGTTTTGGAGCGAGTTCAGTTCGGCTTCCTTCTGCCGCAGCTTTATGCTGCTGATCTTGTTTATCAGGTAATCGATACCCGACGGATCGCCGATGTCCGGCGCGGCATTCCGGGCTTTCAACAGTGAAGCATTTCCTGCCCTTGCGGAAAAATGGCTCTCATAGTCGGACAGCACCGATGAGAGGTCGTTCAGTGGTTTCAACCGGCGAAGCAGTATCCACAGGTATGCCAGGAAGATGATCCCGAGGACCGCCAGGCTTGCGGCCGGTAAAGGACTGCGCAGCCACAGGCGGCCTGTCACGTCCGATACGGGGACAAGATCGATGAAAACCCAGTCGAATTCCGGGTATTTGACGTATGTCATATAGCAGTCGATGCCGTTGTAGCGTACGCGGCCAAAACCTTCCTGCCCGTCGCTGATCCCGGCAAGTATCTGTTCGGATGCCCTCGATGAGAGTGCGCCTTCGTCACGGCTGTAGAGGATATACCCGTCCTTGTCGAGTATCAGCCTCTCCGCGCTTCCGGCCTGCCTGCCGGAGGCCTGCCCGTTGTCCGGGGCTCCCAGGAAGTCAGTGAGAAGCCCGTGGCTGAAATCAAAGACGAAAACTGCGCCGGCAGCATCACCTGGGCCTGCCGACCTTGCGGCGGAAAATACCAACTGGCTTTTGCCTTCGGCATAAAAGCGCTGTACGGTCCCAAGCATCAGTACTTTTCCCCTGTTTTCCAGGGCATCCCTGAACCACTTCTGCGAAGAAGGATTGCTGATGACGGCCTTGTCCGCATCAGGCCCGTAAGAAGTCCGTATGCCTTCGGGATCAGCAACGAATACGGCAGACAGGGATTTTATCTGGGCCGGTGACAGGCACTTTTCCACCATGGATCCCAGTATGTCGCTGTTTTCGCCGCGATCGGCGCCCGCCAGCAGCCGGGCCAGTTGATTCCGGCTTATGGAACTTACCGACGAGTCTATCGCCAGTTCCAGTTCTTTCAGGCAGTACCCGATGTAGTTGTTTTCATTGGATATCCTTGCAAGTGCCGCTTCGCGCGATGCCTGCACCATGAGCGAGCGCGTGTGGACGTGGATTATCAGTGCGACGGCGACGGACGGAAGTATCACCATTATGATAAAATAAAGGGTGATGCGCGACTTGAGCCGCATATACAACCGGCTGATCCCCGGCGCATTATCGGATGTTCTGCTGTTGCGGGATGGAAACAGGTTCATATGAGCACCTCACTTCCAATTTTATTAAATCAGGTAATGAAAAGCAAACATAATGGGTTGCCATAAAAAAAGACACCATAATCCTGAAAAAACCAACTGTCTTACCGCTTGCGGGAATGCTAAAATCAAAAGTTGAAGCAGAATGGCATTTCCCATCACTATTGCGCGAGGTGTTGGCATTGTACGTTATTCAGAAGAAACGTTCCGGAACGATCCAGTCTAAATGTGTTATTCTTGTCCTTGCAGCAGCTTTGTCTGCGGTAACGTTTACAGGTTGCTATTTCTTCCCGAAGGAAGAGGAGGTGCTCGCTCCGCCTATCAAGGTGCCTGCCGAGATAAGCTATGAGACGCTTGAGGTAAAGAGGGGCACCATCCAGAATATCATACGGGTAACGGGCAATTTTGTGCCTGTCAGCCAGGAAGATGTCTATTTCACAAAATCGGACAGGCTCAAGGAGATACACGTCAAAGCCGGACAGGAGGTCAAAAAGGGCGACCTTTTGGCGGAATTCGACAACGAATCCCTGCTCAACGAAATAAAGCTGCAGGAGATAGCGCTCAGGAGATCCCAGATCCTGTACGAGGAAGCTAAGGCCAACTACGAGATAGTGGGCGGAAGCAGGACGTCGCTGGACCTGGCGGAACTGGATGTCGAATCGAACCGCCTCAGGCTCGAAAAGCTCCGGGCCGATCTTGAAAATGCCAGGCTGTTGTCTCCCATCGACGGCAAAGTCGTATATGTGGCCGGCGTCAAGGAGGGAGATTTCGTCAACGCCTACCAGACCATCGTAAGGGTCGCCGATCCGACACAGCTGCAGCTCAGGTATTCCGGCGACAGGGCAGACCTTTTCAGGATCGGCATGGATGTCGAAGTCGAGATAGGAGGCAAGACATATAATGCGGAAATCGTCATGACTCCTTCCGAAGCTCCGGAAGATGCGGACGCGGAGTCGAGAAGATCTGTGCTGATCGAAGTGGCAGATCTCCCGGAAGGGATCAGGATGGGCGAGCCGGCAAACATCGTGCTGACACTTGAGAAGAAGGAAAACGTGATAGTCATCCCGAAACTGCTGGTCAATTCATTCGCAAACAGGAAGTTTGTCAACGTTCTTGTTGACGGTATCAGGGAAGAACGCGATATCGAGGTCGGAATACAGACCAATACCGAAGTGGAAGTAATAAAAGGCCTTGAAGAAGGGGAACTCCTGATCAGGAGGTAGAGCAAACGGATAGGAGGCGCAGGATTTGCTGAAGATTGTACTGAGAAGGATGTTCAGCAGCCCATGGCTTATCATATGCCTGCTTTTGGGATCCATCATGGCTACGGCACTGGTCAGCTGTATCCCGATCTACACGGACGGAATAATGCAGAGGCTGCTGACCAAGGATATGGAAAGCTACCAGCTGCAAACCGGGAAATTCCCCGGGCAATACTCGGTAAGGGCAAGATTCAATTACAACAAGGATATAGAGGAAAGGATCAGCAACCAGCGTTATTTCCACAGGGAGATCACGACAAACAGGTTGCATGAGTTCGGTCTTCCCATAATAAGTGCCTCGCATCACCTGGTACTGGGCAGTGTGTGCTTTCCTCCCGAGCATATCGTCGACCAGGAAGGATATGATCACCGGCTCAAAACGACCTTCGCCCGGCTCGGCGCCCTTTCGGGCCTTGAGGACCACATAACGATCACCAGGGGAAGGATGTACTCCAACCAGAAAACCGAGGACGGCATCATCGAGGTCATCGTTTCCCAGCAGGCAATGATAATCCTGGACGTTCTGCTTGACAGGGTATACACGATCCTGGATCCGATGAACGATTATGCTGAAGTATGCAAGGTCAAGGTCGTAGGCATATACGAGATGAAGGATCCCGGGGATGTATACTGGCTGCATGGATTTACGACGCACAACAAGGAATTCATGATGGATTACGGGTTGTTCAACAACGAGTTCATCCAGCCCAGGACGGGCCCCCTCACTGAAGCGGAGTGGTACTGTGCGTTCGATTATCATGCCATCACGCTGCAGAACCTCGCGCATGTGACACAAACATATGAAGAGCAGAACCAGTGGTATTCGAAATACAAGATCAGCATCGAGTTCGACATGCCGATACACAGGACTCTCGAAAGGTACAACGAGAGAGCGAAACAGCTGCAGAACATGCTCTGGGTGCTTACGGTACCTGTCCTCATCATGCTGATTTTCTACATATTCATGGTGTCTCAGCTTATCATCGACCACGATGAGAACGAGATCGCAGTGTTCAAGAGCAGGGGCGCGGGGAAGGGACAGATATTCCTCAGCTACCTCATCGAAAGTTCCATCGTTGCCGGCCTGGCATTCCTGGCAGGGCCTTTCCTCGGCCTGTTCATATGCAAATTCCTCGGGTCATCCAACGGCTTCCTTGAATTCGTGCAAAGGACCGCGCTCCCGGTCAGGTTGAGCCCAAAGGTTTACATGTATTGCCTGTTTGCCGTCCTTTTCCTGATCGTGACGATGCTTGCGCCCGTGGTATCCGTATCGCGGAAAACCATCGTGAGCCATAAACAGGAGAGGGCAAGGACCAAAAAGGCGGCTTTGTGGAAAAAGACGGGCCTGGATATCGTGTTGCTGGCAGTGGCCGGATATGGGATCTACAGGTTCAGGCAGCAGATGGAGGTGCTCGATACCACGGGCATCTCAGCCAATGAACTCCAGATAGATCCCCTGTTGTTCCTGTCATCCACGGCATTCGTGCTTGGAGCCGGACTGCTGTTCATAAGGCTTTACCCGTACCTGGTCAGGCTGATATACTGGCTGGGCAGGAAGGCATGGACTCCTGTCACATACATCTCGCTGATACAGGTAGGAAGGTCGAGAGGACAGGAGCAATTCCTGATGATTTTCATAATACTTGCCATTTCCATCGGGCTTTTCAATGCCAATACGGCAAGGACCATCAACAGGAACATGGAGGACAAGATCCGGTATGCCGTCGGGGCAGATGTGAGGCTCCAGGCGGTGTGGAAAACGAACCAGAGGACGCAGCAGGCGGGCGGGTCAATACCTTCCATGGCGCAAATGCAGGCGCAGATGCAGGCGGAAGAGCCGCTTCGCTACTTCGAGCCGAATTTCAATGATTATGCGACGCTTTCAGGTGCCGAGACGGTGACAAAGGTACTGAACGTCGATGACGGCACGATGCAGACGAACATGGGATGGGCAAGCGGCCTCAAGGTCATGGGCATAATACCCCACGAATTCGCGAAGGTTGCATGGTTCAGGCAGGATCTGCTGCCGCACCACATCATCGAATACCTCAACCTGATGTCGGAAGCTCCCACGGCATTTCTCGTATCTTCCAACCTGAAAGACAAGTACAGGCTGGAAGTGGGAGATACCGTTTATGTCACGTGGGGGAACCAGAGTTACCTGGAGGGTACGATATACGCATTCATAGACTATTGGCCTACCTACAACCCCAAGGCTGATAAAAAGAGGATAGGCGAGCAGGGACTCGTGGTGGTCAATTACAGGTATATCCAGAACAAGATGGCGCTGCAGCCGTACGAAGTCTGGATAAAGAAGGCGGAAGGCGCCACGGACAAGCAGATCAATGACGACATAATCGAAAAGGACCTGGACCTGATGTTTATAGAATATGCCGACCAGGAACTCGTGAAAATGAAGAACGATGCCATGATCCAGGGTATGAACGGTACGCTTACCCTGGGGTTCATAGCCTCGATGCTGATAAGCCTGCTGGGGTTCCTGATCTACTGGATAATATCGATCCATAACAGGACGCTGCAGTTCGGGATACTTCGGGCCATGGGCATGTCGCTCGCCAGGGTGATAGGGATGCTGGCATGCGAACAACTGCTCGTTTCCGGCGCGGCGATCCTGATTGGGATCATCGTGGGAGGTCTGACGGGCGACATATTCATCCCGCTGCTCCAGATAGTGTACAGCGCGGCGGAGCAGGTGCCTCCGTTCAGGATAATCGCATACGGAGAAGATTACATCAAGATCTATGCCGTTATTGGCCTGATGATCACCGTAGGGTTCATGACGCTGTGGAGGATAATCGCAAGAATCAGGATAGACCAGGCGGTCAAGCTTGGGGAAGATTGACGGAGGGCGTGCAATGAGTTGCATCATAAGGACCGAAAACCTGTCGAGGGATTTCAAATCGGGGAATACGGTAGTCCATGCTTTGAAAAACGTTTCTATAGAAATAGAGAAAGGGAAACTGACCATACTGAGAGGCAGGTCCGGCTCAGGCAAGACTACGCTCATCAACCTGCTGGGAGCGCTCGACCGGCCGGATTCAGGATCGGTCATCTTCAATGGCATCGATATAACGCGTGCAAGCGAAAGGGTCAGGAATGAACTCAGGAGGAAACATATGGGATTCGTGTTCCAGTCGGTGGCGCTCATTTCGATGATGTCGGCGTATGAAAACGTGGAATTCGGCCTCAGGATCGCCGGCGTCGGCGCAAAGGGCAGGAGCGAGAGGGCAAGGAAATGCCTTTCGCTCGTCGGGCTGGCCAAGAGGATGGACCACAGGCCCCACGAGCTTTCCGGCGGTGAACAGCAGAGGGTGGCTATTGCCAGGGCAATAGCACACAAGCCGGATGTGGTATTTGCTGATGAGCCCACGGCCGAACTGGATACCCATATGGGCCTGCAGGTCGTGAAACTGTTCAGGAACCTTGTGGAAGTGGAAGGACTGACAGTCGTGATGACCACGCATGACCCGAGCATGATCGAGATCGCAGATCATGTGCTGACGCTGGAGGACGGTGAGATAGTTGATGCAAGATGAACGCAATGATATGAACACGTCTGCCGGGACAGACGGCGGGACTGAAACCGGCAGCCAGGCCGGGCAGGACAGGATGATCGAGTGCGAGAACCTGGTAAAGATCTACAAGACGAAGGACCTGGAGGTCGTAGCCCTGCAGGGTCTCGATCTCGTGGTGGAAAAAGGAGAACTGATGGCCATAATCGGGAACAGCGGGAGCGGCAAATCCACGCTGCTGAACATGCTCGGCGGGCTGGACAGGCCATCGGCAGGCAAGCTTTTCGTGGACGGACAGGACCTGCTGAAGTTCAATGAGCAGCAGCTTATCAGGTACAAAAGGGAAACGGTAGGCTTCGTCTGGCAAAACAACGCAAGGAACCTGATACCGTATCTCACCGCCCAGGAAAACGTAGAAATGCCGATGATTCTGACCGGTAAGAAAAACAGGCGGAACCGTGCATTGCAGCTGCTCGACCTGGTCGGGCTGCTCAACAGGCGCAACAGCAAGCTGAGCCAGCTTTCCGGCGGCGAACAGCAGAGAGTAGCCATAGCCATCGCGCTGGCCAATGACCCTAAGCTGCTGCTTGCAGACGAACCTACCGGTTCCGTGGACAGCAGGACGGCAGCCACGATCCTGGATGTCTTCCGTGAACTCAACAGGGTGCTTGGGGTAACCGTCGTCATCGTCACCCACGACAGGCAGATATCGCGGAAAGTCGACAGGGTCGTTGCCATCCGTGACGGGCGTACAAGCAGCGAATTCATAAGGAGAAGGTCCTATGCCGAGGAACTCGCCGCCATTGGCGATATCGGTTTCGCTGACCAGTCCGAGACCCATGACGAACTGGTCGTGCTGGACAGGGCCGGCAGGCTCCAGATCCCTGCCGAATATATGCAGGCCCTCGGCCTGAAGGGCAAAAACAAGGTGAAAGTGGAACTGGAAGGCGACAGGGTCGTCGTATATGCTCCGAAGGAATGATCAGGGAGAGATTAGCACTCGGCGAACGTTCCAAGTTATTCAGGGGGACGGTGACATAATCACCGTCCCCCTGACAGCTCCGGGACCGTTCTCCCCGGCACAGGCTCTACAGCCCGAAGTATACTTCTACAGCCAGCTTGAAGCCTTCTGCGAAGCCTGTTGGCACTTCGATTTTCGGCCCATCCAGGTACTTTTTAAGTTTACCGAAGTCTACTCCGGTCGTTTCCTTGCCCAGTTCATTCAGCTTTTCCTTGATTTTTCCTTTTATATAGTCGACCGGACCGCTTTCAGCCATGGCCAGCACTTCCTGCATCGCCTGGAGCACATCTGCGCACATCAGGGCCGCGTTTGCCTTGATTTCACCATAGTCGTCCAGCAGCAGGGAGTAGGTGGATATTGACCAGGCGCCGCAGCTTATTCCTATGTAATACCCGACAAAGAACTGCATATCCTTGTTGTTCATCAAGCCCAGCGCATATGAGGCTGTGCCTGCACGCTCGCCCGTGTCGAAGACGGATATCGCATCGTATGTATACTCATCGATCTCGAGCCATGCCCAGCGCTGTTTGCCTGCAATGACGGCAGGCTCTTCAGGCACCAGGAATACCGTTGGGTAGCCTTCATCCAACGACTCCTGCAGACGATCGATCAATACAGCCGGGTATTTTCCCTGCATATCGGCCAGCGCAGCCGAGCGGACTTCGTTGTCGTTTGGTATCATTACGATGCCTGCTCCTTTGGGCAGGGCCTGCCATACATCAAGGAAGCTGATCCCGTCGATGCCGGGCAGGGCGCTGCCTTCGAGCACCGAGGCAAATATCCCGCTGAACAGGTTGTATGCATGAACTTTATCAGCTTCTCCGCCCAGGACCTGGTTCTGGTGGCGTACCAGGTCGAAACTGGCGACCGCGTTGGTACCGTCTGATTTGCAGGTGATCATCACGGCCATGGGTTCATTCACCCTGCCTGCCACAATGCCCAGTTTCTCTGCTGTTTCTTTATCATAGGCGGTCCTTGCCGCAATGTAACGGTACATTGTATTGCGCGTGAACCATTTGACCTTCGATGCATTACTGGCATCCGCAAGTGTCTGGCCGCCTGCTGAGGAAGCGATGGCACTGCTTTCCTGCGCAAGTATGCCTGCTGCCTTCTCATTCATCTCCGGCAGGCTGAATCCAAGGGTATGGCAAATATCTGTCAGTTTCTGCCCGCTTTCGAGAATGGTCGTATGGATATATGCATCGTCCCTGACGCCGGGAACGTTCATTTTTATAGTCACCGACTTTATTTTGTCACGGCTGGTATCGATGACGCCGCTGCCCTGCAGCAGGCCGTCAGTGGTGCTGACCACGGCCTTTACCAGGTCGCCGCCCTTATCGGACCTGGCAGCGGCTGAATATCCTATGTCGATCGGGCCCAGGCTGAGCGCAGGTATTGATAGGTTGCTTATAAACAACTCGATTTCCTTTGTGACAGTTTCAGATGGACCCATGTCGTCCGGCTGTTCGCCCAATGCCTGTGAAAATGCGCCAAACAGGCCTGACTGCCCGGAACCTTCGGGATCCGGCGGACCGGGCAGCCTGCAGGAACCCGTCAAGCCTCGGCGGTTCTGCCGCCCAAAGCAGCAACTCCCCTGAAGGCAGCGTGCCGGATGGCTGTGTCGTGCCAGGGCCCACTCCGCCCTGATGTTCCTGTGATGTTTCAGTTGGATCCTCTTCCTGTTTTTTTCGACTGCATCCTGTGAAGAGCGAAAAGATCAGTGCTGAAACCAGAAAG